>Ga0111538_10014349_pt1 | contig 10444 bp, 6 predicted proteins | sample SoiMethybrSBSTD1_FD_79669 | JGI IMG/M metagenome (GOLD analysis project Ga0111538, IMG submission 79669) | Bulk soil microbial communities from a Populus tree surrounding site in Tennessee, USA - Soil MetaG P. TD hybrid SBSTD1 (version 2)... | ecosystem: Environmental > Terrestrial > Soil > Tree... | reverse complement strand
CGCCGTACAGCTTCGGATCGACGTCGCCGCCGCCGGTCAGCACCAGGCCGTCGACGCGGGCGAGAATCTGTTCGGGCGCCTCGCCGCCGACCAACACTTCGACAGGCTCGCCGCCGGCCCGGCGCACGGACTCGAGGTAATCCTCCATCTTGCGGTTCTGCCCGATGGCAATCAGCGGCATGTGTCCACAGCGTCCTACATTCGCGCCGGTACCGCAACGCCCATTAAATCGAGGACGCGCGTCAATTGCTGGCGACAATACGACACCGCGGCCGCGCGCCAGCGCCGCACTTCGGCGCGTTCTTCATTGACGACCGATTGCTTCGGGTTCTGGTAGAACGCGCTGAACATCTGCGCCAGCCCGAATCCGAACTTCGCCAGGACCGCGAATTCGAGCGATCGCACGACTTGTTCGACGACCTCGTCGAGGCGCGAGGCTTCGAGGACCAGCGCCCACAACTCGGCGTCTTCGTTGATGGTGTCGGGCGGCGACGCGGGCAGTCCCCGCAGCGTGGCGGCTTCGTCGAGACCGAAGCGCTCCTGCAGCTTGTCGAGAATCTTGTTGGCGCGGACGACCGCGTACTGGATGTACGGCCCGGTCTCGCCGACGAAGCTGACGGCCTCGTCGATGTCGAACGCGATCACCGTCGTGCGCGAGAACTTGATCAGGAAGTAGCGCACCGCGGCCACGCCAATCTGCTCGGCCACCTTGCGCCGCTCGGCGGCGGGCAAGTCGCTCTGGCGCTTGTCGACCTCGGCGAGCGCCTTTTCGATGACGCGATCGATCAGATCGTCGGCCTTCACGCCAAGGCCCCTGCGGCCGGAGACCTCGACGAACGGTTTCTTCGCTTCCTCGGAATCGGGATCCGGCGCGAAGCCGAGCTCCTTCGCGGTGGCATGCGACAGCGCCACCATCTCGTAGGAAAAGTGCTTCAGGCGATCCGCTTCCTGCGGATGGCCGATCGCAGTCAGGGCCTGCTTGAGGAGCTTCTGCAGGTACGACTGCCGCACGTCGATCACGTTGTAGGTGGCGGCCGCGTCGCCGAACGCCGGGTGCGTGGCGACGGCCTGGGCCGGCTTGCTGGTCGTCGCCCACAGTGTGTCGCCGTCCATGCGCGTCGCGAACGCGCGATACAGGAAGTCCTTGCCGAGCAGCCCAGACTTCCAGAACTGATACGCCATGTCCTTGCCGACGTAGACGACGGTGCCGTTCGACCGCACGATCACTTTTTCGCGGTCCTCCGCGTCCGTGTCCTCCGTAGGTTCGCCTTCAGAGGGCTCCGTGTCCTCGTCGATCTTCATGACCCAACAACCGGCGAGCCGACCGTCTGTTTTCAGGTATACAGCGCCGGTCTCCTTCAACACTTCAAAGGCCCGGGCCCAGAACTGAAGCCGCAGGATGTCGCCTTCCCACGTCAGCAGCTCATAGTCGATGTTGAGCCGCGCCATGGTTTTCAGGTGCGCGTGCACGACGGTGTCGGCGATGTACGACGCGAGGCTCGCCGTCGGATCGACGCCGTGCTCGATGTCGTGCAGCGTCGCGGCGCGGATCTTCATGCGCTCCTTGTCGCCTTCGTACCATTCGGTGACGCGCGCGTAGAGATCCCAGCAGTAGTAATCGAAGCGCGTCGTCGACGCGATGCGCTTCGCGTCGTCGATCGTCAGTTTCTCGAGCTGCTGAAAGCCGACGACGACGTCGGCGACCTGGACGCCGGTGTCGTCGATGTAGTTCTGCACTTCCACCGGATTGCCGCGAAACCTCAGGACGCGCACCAGCGTGTCGCCGAGCGCCGAGTTGCGGAGGTGGCCGATGTGCGCGGCCTTGTTCGGGTTGATCGCGGTGTGCTCGACGATGGTTTTCTCCGGCCGCGCCGGCGGAGCGGGGAGCGTTCCCGCGAGGCCGAGGCGGGCGAGGAGGAACGAAGGCCGATCGAGAAACACGTTGAGGTAGCCGTTCGGCGCCGCATCGACGCGGGCGACGCCCGGGATCGGGCCGAGCGCGCCGGCCAGCTCCTGCGCGATCGCGCGCGGCGCCTTCTTCAGGCGGCGCGCCAGATCGAACGCGACGGGCGTCCCCAGATCCCCCAGCGTGCGGTTCGGGGGGTATTCGATCGGAATCGTCAGTTCGGAATCCGTGATGCCGTGCAGTCGGGCTAGTGCGTCGCGCACACGCGCCCTGACCTGTTCATGAAGCGGGAGAATCATGTCGCTGTTCGTTGACTCGTTCGAAGGCGTGCGGTACGCTCACGTTATCAGATCCGTCCCCGGATTGCGCCTGTGTCTAATCTGTCTTTAGCCGGTGGCCATGGTTGACGCTGGAATCGGCCGCCTCCTGATCTCGAGCCTGCATCAGGGCATCGCCGACGTCTCGCCGAACCGGCTCGAGTTTTACGAGAACTGGCTGAGCCCCGCCGGCATGCGCGACGGCCGCATCGGCCTGGCGCCGCTCGGCGCGGTCCTCAGTTTTCTCTATCGTGAGGAAGCGCCCGCCAACGATGCCATCGTCTTGCACGCCGGCCGCTACGCCGCCGACTGGACGTTCGCGGATGTGTCCGCGCTGCGCCGCTGGTACATCCGCCGCCTGCCGACCGGCCTGCGCGCGCGCGCCGCGCTCGGCCTCGGCAAGCGCTTGATCCTCGCGACCGTGCGCGAGTCGAAAGTGAAGACCCGCTTCAACGGCACGACCGGGGGCATCGACATCAATTCGGCGTTGTTCGATCAATTGCGCGATCCGGCGACCATCCCGATGCGCGCGTTCTACGCCTCGGCGATCGACCGCCTGCTGGCGCACTGCGCCGTCGATGCGCAAGTGGCCGTCACCAACGATCAGCCTGGCGCGTGGAGCCTCGCCATTACCGTGCGCGGACCGCGCACCCTCGAAGCGATGGACGCTGCTTAGAAAGGCAGAAGGCAGAATGCAGAAGGCAAAAGGAAAGGCCGGAATTTACTTCTGCCTTTTGCTTTCTGCCTTTTGCCTTTTTGGGTCGCGAACATCTGCCCAAATACCCCCCGGCTCAGCCATCATCGTCCTGCCATTCGAGAATCCGACGCAGGAAGCGCGCCTCACGTGGATGCGCGAAGGCGCCGCGATCCTGCTCAGCGAGACGCTCGCCGCCGCGGGCGAGATCGTCGTCGCTCGCGAGGAGCGCCTGGCGGCGTTCGATCGCCTGCAGCTGCCTGCGAGCGCGAACCTGAGTCGCGCCTCGACGATCAGGGTTGGCCAGGCGATCAGCGCCTCGTTCGTCGTCAGCGGCACCATCGCGATGCAGGCCGACCAGATCGTGGCGCGCGCCCGCGTGGTGCGGCTCGACACCGGCCGGCTGCTTCCGGACGTCGAAGCGCGCGGTCCGCTCTCGAATTTGTTCGGCGTGTTCGGTGAGCTCGGACAGAGAATCCGCGCCTCCTCTGCGATCGTTACGCCGTCCACCGATCGCCTGCCGCCGACGCCGCAGGTCTTCGAGCTGTATGTGAAAGGGCTGGTTGCGGAGACCCCGTCGACGGCGCTGGCGTTTCTCGAGCAGGCGATGAAAGCCGCGCCGCAATTCGATCGCGCACGGCTCGCGATCTGGGACCTGCACTCCGAATCGTCCGACCATCAGAAGGCGCTCGACACGATCAGCGCGATTCGTCCCGAGAGCCGTTTTTTCCGCGAGGCGCAATTCCGCCGATCGCTCTCGTTGATGAATCTGAAGCGGTTCGATGATGCGTTGCAGGCGTTGCGCGCGATGCAGACGGAAGAGCCGTCGGCAACCGTCTCGAATGCGATTGGCGTTGCGGAATTGCGGCGCGCGACCACGATTCTTCAACCGGGCCGCGCCACGTATTACTTCAGCCAGGCCTCGGAGCTCGATCCGGCCGACGGCGATCTGTTCTTCAATCTCGGTTACGCGTATTGGCTCGACAAGGATCCGAAGGCGGCGATCTACTGGCTGCGTGAGGCGGTGCGCCGCGATCCCGGTGACGGCGACGCGCACTTCATTCTCGGTGTCGCCCTGCAGCAGACCGGCGCGTCCTCCGAAGCGACGCGCGAGCGCGAGCTGGCGACGCGGCTCTCCTCGAAGTACGCGGAGTGGGAGAAGGAGAAGGCTGCAGCCGGCGGCGATCCCGTGCCGCGCGGACTCGAGCGGCTCCATGAAGAGTTGCTGCCGTCGCGCGCCCGCATCGACAACTTTTTCACGACCGCGGGCCAGCGCGATCAGGAAAACCTCGCGACCTTCCATCTCGAGGCCGGCCGCCGCGCGTTCGAGCGCGAGGCCGATCGCGAAGCGATCCAGGAGCTGCGTCGCGCGCTGTATCTCTCGCCGTATCTCGCTGAAGCGCACCTGTTGCTGGGGCGCCTGTATCTGCGCGGCGGCCGCCCGGCGGAGGCGGTTGAGGCGCTGAAGATCGCGTTGTGGAGCGAGGAGACCGTGACGGCGCACGTGGTTCTCGCGGAGGCGCTCCTCCAGGTGCAGGACCAGGCCGCGGCCCGTATCGAGATCGATCGCGCGCTGGCCCTCGACCCCAAGTCGGCCGAGGCCCTGGCCCTGAAGGCGAAGCTGGGCGGAGCGTGGTAAAATCTGCGCAGTTTTTCATCAGATGGCAGCAACCCAGGAAGACTCATTTCGCGAAATTCAGCTGAGCGGTAAGGCCCTCGTCTTCGTTTTCATGGCGGGGGTCGTGATCCTGGTCACCGTGTTCCTGATGGGCCTGCTCGTGGGGCGTGGCGTGCTCGCGACTCGCGGGCCGGCCGGTGTCGTCACGACCGCCGCGGCTGAAGTCGAACCGCCCGCGCCGCCGGCCGCCGCCAGCGGTCCTTCGTCGACCTTGCCCGCGACCGCCGGGGAAAAACTCAGTTACGCCGAGCGGCTCGGATCGGCCGAGCCCGCGAAGGAGCAGCTCAAGGCGGCGGCCACGACCGCGCCCGCGCCTCCTTCAACACCGCCGACGCCGAAGTCTGAATCCCCGGCTCCCGCTAAATCGGCTGCGCCGCCCGCCGCCTCGGCTCCGGCCGTCGCATCGACATCAACCGAACCTGGCGCTGCAGGCTTTGCGATCCAGGTGGCTGCGATTCGTGAAAAAGACGAAGCCGATCTGATGGTGAAGCGGCTTGCGGCCAAAGGCTATCCGGCCTACCTCGTTGCGCCCGCCAAGGGCGCGCCGACGGTCTTCCGCGTGCGCGTCGGCAAATACAAGGAACGTCGCGAGGCGGACACCGTCGCGGCGCGCCTGCAGAAGGAAGAGCAGTTCAAACCCTGGATCGTAAGATAGCCACGTCGCAGTACGCCGCCGCTGCAATAGCAGGCGTCCTGCTGGCCCTCTCATTTCCGAAATACGGTCACCCCGCGGTCGCCTTCATCGCGCTCGTGCCGCTGCTGGTCGCGCTGCGCGGCGCGTCGGTGCGAGGCGGCTTTACGCTCGGTCTGATTGCCGGATTCATTCACTACGCCGGCACCGTCTACTGGACCGGCGCAACGGTGTCAACATTCGGCGGGCTGCCCGTGATCGTCGCGGTGCTGGTGGCGGCATTGCTCGCGCTCTACATGGCCGCCTACATCGCGGTCTTCGGCGCGATCACGGCGATCTTCTATCGCCGCTTTCACATCGCTGGACTCTGGCTCGCCCCGGCGGCGTGGGTCTCGATGGAGTATCTGCGCGGCATTCTCATTGGCGGCTTCCCATGGATTCCGCTCGGCAACACGATGGTGACGTTCCTGCCGATCGCGCAACTCGCAAGCCTCGTCGGAGTACAGGGACTCTCAGTGTTCGTCGCCGTGCTGAACACCGGCTTCGCGGTGGCGTCGATCACGACCGGGCGGAGACGAACGCTCGCGGCCGCCATTCCGATCCTGCTGATCGTTGCCGCGTCGCTGTGGGGAGGGCTCCGGCTCGCCTCGAACACGCTGACGCAGGGCGCGCCGATCAAGGTCGGCCTGATCCAGGGCAACATCGCGCAGACCGACAAGTGGAATCCCGCGCGCGCCGGGATGATCCTCGACCGTTACATGCAGTTGTCACGGCAGGCCGTCGACAAGGGCGCGCAGTTCCTGATCTGGCCCGAGTCCTCCACGCCGTTCTATTTCGATGACGAGCCCGAAGGCGATCGCGTGCGCGGCCTGGCGCGCGAGCTTCGAGTGCCGCTCCTGCTCGGCAGCGACGAGAGCGAGCCGGGCGATCCGCCGAAGAATTACAACTCCGCGTTCATGCTCGATCCCGCGGGCGCAACCGCCGCGGTCTATCGGAAGATTCACCTCGTGCCGTTCGGCGAGTACGTGCCGTTCCAGCGGCTGCTGTTCTTCGTCGGTCCGCTCGTCGAAGCGGTGTCGGCGTTTTCAGCGGGCACGCGCGTGACGATGCTGCCCGTCGAAGGGCACATGGTCAGCACCGCGATCTGCTACGAGGTGACGTATCCATCCCTGCAGCGCGAAGCGGTGCGGCACGGCAGCGAGATGTTGACGACGATCACCAACGACGCCTGGTACGGCGAGTCGTCTGCGGCCTATCAGCACTTCGAGATGGCGGCGATGCGCGCGATCGAGCAGGGCCGGTATCTGGTGCGCGCCGCGAACACCGGCATCAGCGGCATCATCGATCCCTACGGCCGCGTCGTGATTCGCACCAGCCTGTTCGAGACGGCCGCCGTCGTCGGCGAAGCGCGCTTCGTGCAGGCGAAGACGGTGTATGCCACAATTGGTGACCTGGCCGCGCAACTGTCGGCCGCGGTCGTGGTGGTCGCGCTCGCATTCGCACTCAGTAAGAGACAGTGATCGAAGGTCGTAACAAACATGCAGATGGATGATCTGATCCGGCGTTCCGAAGGATTGTTGAAGCGCGCCTCCGAGATGCGGAGCTATCTTTGACGGTGCCCACGACCCCGGTGAATTAGCGCAGCTCGAAAGCCGCATTTCCGCCCCCAATTTCTGGGACAACCAGGCCGAGGCACAGAAGACCCTCCAGCGGCAGCGCCGCCTGGCCGAAGATCTCGAGCAGCGGGACAGCCTCGGGAAGAAGATCGACGACATCGGCGTCCTGCTCGAATGGGCGCGCGGCGGCGAGGATGTCGGCGGCGACCTGTCGCGCGCGCTCGATGCTCTCGAAGCGCAGGTCGACACCGTCGAGACCAGGAAGATGCTCGGCGGCGAGCACGATGCCGCCAACGCGATCGTCTCGATTCACCCCGGCGCCGGCGGCACCGAGTCGCAGGACTGGGCGGAGATGCTGCTCCGCATGTACCTGAAGTGGGCGGAGCGCCGCGGCTTCAAGCGCGAGATCCTCGACTATCAGCCCGGCGAAGAGGCCGGCCTCAAGAGCGTGACCTTGACGCTGGCCGGCGAGTACGCGTTTGGATTGATGTCGGCCGAGGCCGGTGTGCATCGCCTGGTCCGCATCTCGCCGTTCGATCAGGCGGCGCGCCGTCACACCTCATTCGCGTCTGTCTACGTGTGGCCCGAGTTCGACGATGAGATCGGCGAGATCGAGATTCCGGAAAAGGATCTGCGCATCGACACGTTCCGATCGAGCGGCGCCGGCGGCCAGCACGTCAACGTCACCGATTCCGCCGTGCGCCTGACGCACCTGCCGACCGGCATCGTCATCTCGTGCCAGAACGAGCGATCGCAGCACAAGAACAAAGACGTCGCGATGAAAGTGTTGAAGGCGCGGCTCTACGACTTGAAGCTGAAAGAGCAGCAGGACAAGCTGTCGCAAATCGGCGGCGCCAAGAAGGACATCGCGTTCGGCAGCCAGATCCGCAGCTACGTGCTGCAGCCGTACCAACTGATCAAAGACCATCGGACGAAATACTCCGAGGGACAGGTTGACCGTGTGCTGAACGGGGATATTGAACCGTTCATAAAAACCTATCTAATGCAAAAAGCGTCAGGAACACTGGGTCAACCTTCAGTGGATGACGATGAGGCGTAGATCTCGGATCTCGGATCGAGTGGATCTCGGATTATTTGTCGATCGAACGATCTATTGATTTAACGTTTCGCGGTCTTAAGCGACGCGCCAAAGATCGCCGTTAGTTCATCGGCTTCCTTAAGCAAGGCTTTCGCTCGTTGAGGGGAGACCAGCTCCCTCCACCGCGACCTCCAGCCCAAACGGTGTCATGCCGTCTTAGAGGAGCACGGCGGATGCCAATGGGCTAAACATGAGGAATCAACGAGTTAGGCTGGCATGAAACTCGAGGACTGCAAATTCTTCAATCAAACTCGAGAACCGAGTTTGCGTTTTCTGAAAAGCCGGACAACAAGTGCGATTTCGGACGCAAGAAGCACGAGTGTGATCAGAAAAAATCGGCCCGACCAATCGCTGTGCCATGCTCGATTTGGCGTCGAAAAGCTTGACGCCCACGCGTGATACGCCGTGAGGTTAGCAGAGTACAGCAGCACAAGAAGCAGCGCACCGGCGAGCAACCATCCAAGAATTGGACTGGAAGGCCACTTCGCTTTCGAGCTTAAGGCGGAGATCAAGCGATCGAACATCGTCAAATAATCCGAAATCCGCTCGATCCGAAATCCGAGATCGACAGAGACATCTCAGCCCGCGGTTATTGTTTGATGGGCTGAGTACCGGAGATAAAAGCCTCGTTCACCACGGACTCGGATCCGGCTGTTGCCGGTTCACCCGTGTAGCGATCCACGGGCATGAACACGATGTTGCCCGGCGATTCGAACGTCGGCGGAGTCTCGCGGTTGCCGTACAGCTCGATGTAGACCTTCATGAAGTCCATCCACATCGGCAGCGCCGCAGTGGTGCCGGTCTCGTTGTAGCCGATCGGCTTCTTCTCGTCGTTGCCGAGCCACACGCCCACCGTGATGTTCGGATCGAAGCCGACGAACCAGGCGTCGGTGTTGTCGTCCACCGTGCCGGTCTTGCCGGCCAGCGGCCAGTTCAACGCGTTCGCCGCCGCCGCGGTGCCGTGCTGCACCACCCCCTGCATGAGATTCGTGAGCACGAAGGCGGTATCCGCGCGAATCGCATCCTTCGGCTGCGGCCGCCGCTCCTCGAGCAGCGAGCCGTCGCGATCGCTGATCGATTCCGCGAGATACGGCTCCATGCGGATGCCGTGATTCGGGAACGCCGAGTAGGCGCTCGTCAGCTCGAGCAGCGTCACTTCCTGCGCGCCGAGGGCCATCGACAGGAACGGGCGGAAGTCCTGGGAGAAGCCGAACTTCTTCGCATACGACGCGACCTGCGTCGGCCCCAGCATGTCGATCACCTTCACCGATGGGATGTTGCGCGACTGCTCGAGAGCGCGCCGAATCGTCAGCGGCCCCATGAACTTGCGGTCGTAGTTGCGCGGCGAGTACGGCGGCTGCCCAGCGCCGGCGTCGAACGTCGTCGGCTCGTCGATCAGGATCGTCGTCGGCGTCAGCCCGCGGTCGATCGCGGCGGTGTAGAGGATCGGCTTCACCGTCGAGCCCATCTGCCGGAAGGCCTGCGTCGCGCGATTGAACTTGCTGCGCGAAAAGCTGTAGCCGCCGACCATCGCGAGCACTTCGCCGGTGTGATTGTCGATCGCGACGAGCGCGCCTTCGATCAGCGGTGTCTGTTCGAGCATCACCGTCGCGTTGGAGCCCTCGATCTTCGTGACCTCCACCTCGATGACATCGCCGTCCTTCAGAATGTCCTTCGGCGACTTCTTGTTGGTCCACTGCATGCCCGCGCGGGTCAGCTCCGCGTCGAGCTCGCCGACCCGGAGCCTCGCGGTCGTGTCGGTGACGTTGCGGACGATGGCGGGCACGATGTCGCCGACGTTGATGCGGCGCGACCAGCGATCGATCTTGACCGATTCAACTCTGTTGCCTTCGGCGATGACGTTGCGCCGCGGCTTGCGGAAGCCGCGGCGGTGGTCGACGCGCCGTAAGCCGTGGTCGACGGCCTTGTTCGCTGCCACCTGCAGCCGGCTGTCGAGCCCGGTCTTGACGGTCAGGCCGGCTTCGTAAAGCGCCTTGGCGCCGAATTTCGCTTCGAGATGCTTGCGGACTTCCTCGAGGAAGTAGGGCGCGATGCTGCCCTCACCGGTGGGATCGCCGCCGACGACCACCGGTTTCGCCTTCGCCTCCTCCGCGGCTTCGCGGGTGATGAAGCCTTCAACCGCCATGCGCTCGAGCGCGTAATTGCGGCGCCGTTTCGTCGCATCGGGATTGACGAACGGACTCTGGCGAACGTTGCCCTGGATGATCCCCGCGATCGTCGCGGCCTCTTCGAGCTTCAGGTCCTTTGCGGGCTTGCGGAAATACAACTGCGAGGCGGCTTCGACGCCGTAGGCGCCGTGGCCGAAGTAGATCTGATTCGCATAGAACGTGAAGATCTCTTCCTTGGTGTAGCGCTTCTCGATGCGCATCGCCACGAGCGTCTCTTTGATCTTGCGTTCCCAGCTGCGATTGCCGATGGCGAAGCCGATCTCCTGCCGGAACAGGTCGCGCGTCAGCTGCTGCGTGATGGTGCTGCCGCCCGG
>Ga0111538_10014348_pt1 | contig 10445 bp, 8 predicted proteins | sample SoiMethybrSBSTD1_FD_79669 | JGI IMG/M metagenome (GOLD analysis project Ga0111538, IMG submission 79669) | Bulk soil microbial communities from a Populus tree surrounding site in Tennessee, USA - Soil MetaG P. TD hybrid SBSTD1 (version 2)... | ecosystem: Environmental > Terrestrial > Soil > Tree... | reverse complement strand
GTTTGCTTGATGCGGCAGACCTCTATAACAACGATGGGATTCAATATTTGACCAAGCGGGCGGATGAGCTGATGACCGAGATTCACCTGCCGCCGCGAAACGGGATGCGCGTCGTTTACAAGAAGCTTCGTCGTCGCGGTTCGTTTGATTTTCCAGTGCTGGGCGTAGCAGCGTCTCTGGATGTCGCCGACGATGGGATTGTGCGCGCGGCAAGGCTTATCCTCGGAGGTGTCGCGCCTCTTCCCGTTGAGGTGAGCGAAGCGGCCCAAGCATTGATCGGTCAACAACTTGATGACGAACACATAGAGACGGCGGCGGAAGCGTGTTACTTGAAGGCTCGGCCGCTCGACAACACGGACTTTCTGATGAACTGGCGCAAACAGATGGCTCGCCCATTCGTAAAGCGCGCCCTCGAAGAGCTGCGCGAGCTTAGTACCTAGCGTCTTCTTTGCGTCTTTGCGGTCTTTGGCGTCTTTGCGCTTTACGGTCGCGTGAAATTGTTTGTTTAGCGCAAAGACGCCAAGGACCGCAAAGACGCAAAGATCCAATCCCTCCTCCCCTAAACCGATTTGACTTGAGGGGTCCTCCTAATGATCATGCTCGTGAGCTAATTTCAGGCAGCCCCTGTTGGCTCGCTTCGTGTGCCCATCGTTTTTGAAGTAGTCTTCCCGCGACCCTTTTAACTTAAAGAGTCGCCGCCTGTTTAACATCAACTTCTCGCCGAGGTCACCGATGAAGGCCGTAAAGCGATTCGTTGTTGCAGCGCTCCTATTCTCGCCGTTACTCATTGCATTTACCGCGAGGTCACAGTCTCAGACTCAACCGGCTCAAGCCCAGCCGCCTGTAGACGACGCGAAGGCCAAGGAGCTCGCTGACGAGGGCATACCCGTAACGAACCAACTCGTGGTCGATAGATGCGTTTCATGTCACAAAAAGGACGAGAAGGGTCGCATGACTCGAATTTCCTTTGAGCGCACTACGCCGGAAGGATGGCAGCAGGTCATCAAGCGGATGATCAGGTTGAACGGCCTCACCGTTACTCCGGAAGAAGCTCGACAGATCGTCAAGTACTTGAGCAATAATCACGGGCTTGCGCCTGAAGAAGCGAAGCCTGCGTTCTACGAAGCTGAAAGACGAGTCGTCGACGAGAAGTTGCCCGATGAAACCCTGCGAGCCACCTGTATTATTTGTCACAGCCTTGGGCGGGTCCTCTCACAACGGAGATCGAGGGAAGAGTGGGAGCTGCTGGGGAACCTGCACGTCGGTATGTTTCCGGTTGTGACGTTTCAGGGGTTCTACCGTTTTCCGCAGCCGCCAGGCGCGCCTCCGCCGACCGACCCCGATCAGAGACACCCGCTCGATAAATCGATCGACTACTTAGCAAAGAACTATCCGCTCACAACCCCGGAGTGGGGCGCTTGGCGCGCGAATATGCGAGCGCCAAAACTCCAGGGACGATGGCTCGTGAGCGCGAATCAAATCGGCCGCGGTCAGATCTACGGCGAAATGGTGGTTGAACCCACAAAGGTCGAAGATGAGTTTACGACAAAACTCACCCTGCGTTACGTCAAGGACGGCTCGATTGTGACGCGGACGGGCCGCGGGATCGTGTACTCGGGCTATAGCTGGCGAGGCCGCTCGACTGCGAGCGATGGCAAGGAACCAGCCGAGAATCGCGAGGCGATGTTTGTCTCGCGCGATTGGGCGACGATGGAAGGTCGATGGTTCTGGGGCGCCTACGATGAGTTTGGGATCGATGTGACCTTGAGAAGGATATCAGCGGAACCTCTGATCGCCGGGGTCAACCCGGCAGGACTCAAAACGAAATCGACTGCGCTGCAGATCCACGTCTACGGCGCGAATCTCCCTGCCGATATAAAACGTGAGGAGATCGACTTCGGTCCGGGTGTGACGGTGAAACGGGTTGTCAGCGCGAAAGCTGACGATGTGGTAGTTGAGGTCGATGTTGCAGACGGCGCCGCCAATGGTTATCGCGATATTGCGCTTCGGAGATATTTCGCCCAGCGGGCGGTCGCGGTTTTCGACAAAGTTGATTACGTCAAGGTCAACCCGGACGCCGGAATGGCTCGGGTCGGCGGCGTTGCGTTCCCGAAGCAGTTTCAGCAGTTCGGTGCGACTGCCTTCAATCGCGGGCCTGACGGCAAGCCTCAAACTCCTGACGATGTAAGCTTAGGCACCGCCGATGTCGAATGGTCGATTGATGAATTTCCGGCCACATTTGACGACGACGACAAGGACCACGTTGGAGTCCTCGATGCCAACGGCTTGTTCACCCCGGCGGTCGACGGCCCAAATCCCAAACGCAAAAAGGGGGTCAACAACTACGGAGACGTCTGGGTTGTGGCAACCTATAAACCAAAGGATGCCGCAAAAGACGCCCAGCCGTTAAAAGCGCGGTCATACCTTGTCGTAACCGTCCCGCTGTATGTGAGGTGGGATCAGCCGGAGGTTTCTAGATGAGTGCTTACCGACACGGCGAGTTTCACGCGTTCGAAGGTGGCGGCCAAAACTATCTTTACCTTGTTCCGAGCGCGGCGATCTTTGCGCTCGAAGACCTGTCGGGAGCGTTGCTCGGTCTGCTAAAGGACCGTGAACTGACAAAAGATCAAATTGTCGACGAGCTTATGGTTCGCGGATACGAGCGCTCGGGTATCGAAGAGACGCTGGACGAGCTTCACCAGGCGCACGCGATCGCTCTCGGCGACGGCTTTGTAGAGCCTCGCCTGGAAGCGCCGCAGCAGCCGTTCCCGTTGCAAACCGTTGTGATGAACGTAACCAATCAATGCAATCTGAGTTGTTCGTATTGCTATGAATACGGTGAGGATCGCATCGCAACGCCGGAAGGCAAAACAAAATTCATGAGCGAGGAAACCGCGCGCAGCACCGTGGACTTCCTGTTGAATCAATCGCCGGGCCGGCGGATGGTTCATCTAACGTTTTTTGGCGGCGAGACTTTGCTCAACTTCAAGGTGGTCAAATCCACGATCGAATACGCGCGCACCAAAGCGGCTGAGATGGGCAAGTACATCGACTTCAGCATGACCACCAATGCGACGATGCTGACGTCGGAAATCATCAGCTTTCTTGCGGAGAACCATGTCGGGGTTACCGTCAGCATCGACGGACCAAAAGAATCGAACGATCGATTCAGGGTTTTTCACAACGGGAAGGGAAGTTATGACGTGATCGCGCCCAAGATCAAAGAACTGGTCACCGTTCATCGATCGCGTCCAATCGGGGCCCGGGTAACGCTGACGGCGCAGGTGGCCGAAGTGAAAAAGATATTTCGTCACCTCACTGACGAAATGGGATTTGATGAGGTTGGGTTCGCACCGGTCACTACCTCGCCTGTGAGGCTCTACGCGATCGGAAACACCGGACTCGATCACGTGCTCGATCAGTTCACCGAGCTTGCCGAGGAGTATCTCGAGTACGCGCTTGAAAACAAGCATCACGGTTTTTCAAACGTCAACGACACGCTCCAGGAGTTGCACCAGGGTGTTAGCAAGGCCTATCCGTGTGGCGCGGGGCTTGGTCTGCTGGGTGTCGCTCCGTCGGGTGACATTGGACTCTGCCATCGATTTGTGGATTCGCCGGCAGGAAAGCTCGGGCACATCGATACCGGTATCGATCGCCAGGCCCAGGCCGAACATCTCAACCGCGGGCATATCAACACAAAGTACGATTGCCATACGTGTTGGGCGCGCCCGGTTTGCTCCGGCGGCTGCTATCACGAAGCCTATGTTCGGTACGGAGATACATCGCACGCGAATCTTCATTACTGTGATTGGATTCGCGGATGGACGGATGTTTGTTTGCGGATCTACGGAGAGATTGCCGCGCGCAATCCCAGGTATCTCGATCGGTTTGATGAAAGGAAAGCGATATGAAACACCTGAAAGCCATCAATCGGAAGGCCCGTCGGGTTGAAGAATTCATCGCATCAGAGTACGGCGATGTTCACGCGCTTGCTCAAGGGCCGCCACCGCAACGCCCACATTTTCCGATGGGCTGCTCGCTTGTTTTTTCGCCGGGATGGGAAACAGACTCGGCCGGCGGCACCGCGGGACTATGCCAGCCTGTCGAGCGCGATTTGTATGATTGCTACATCACCTGTTTCTGGCCGGCTCAGGTTCCGGATCACTTTAACAACTATCCCGATTGGACCAGCAAATGCGCGAGCGCGACAAAGGATTGGCGGAATATTGATCTGGTGTTTCCGTGAAGGGCCAAGGGCAGAGAGCTAAGAGCGAAGGGCAAAGAGCGAAGAGACCTTGCCCTTTGCACTCTGCCCTTTGCCCTTTGCCCTTAGCTCTTAGCTCTTTGCCCTTTGCCCTTAGCTCTTAGCTCTTAGCCCTTTGCCATCTGAGAGGTCCCGAATGCGAATCAGACCTTTTCTTGTTTTCATTTTGCTTCTTACTGTCGTTCCGGTGCAGGCGCAGCAAAACGGTCCGGCTAGCGGCGCGTTAATGTACCTCGGCACCTGGCCGAACAAGATCCTGGTCATAGACGAAGCGAAGCAGCAGGTGATCGACGAGATCAAGCTGGAAACCGGAGCTCCGCTTCAGGTAGTGCTCGCTCAGGATAGAAAGAAGCTGTTCATCCTCACGACGAAGATGGGAATCGAAGTAGTCGACCTCGCAACAAGGAAGGTTACAAGCCACTTCGAGCTCAACGAAGGCAACCGGCACGTCTATCCATTGGGCGCCGCGCCCGACCCGCAGGGGAAATTCATCTACGCCACGCTGCGGACCTCGATCAAAGAGATTGACCGTTACAAGATCGAGAAGGCCAAGTTCGCGGTGATCGATCTCGAGCAAAAGAAGATCACCAAGACCTTCGACTTTCCCAAGGAGTTTGATCAGGGGTTCGGATTTCTGGCCGGTTACAAGGTCTCGCCCGACGGAAAGCTGCTCTATGTGTTTAAGGAAGACATTCTGATCTTTGACTTGAGCAATTTTAAACAGGTAGACAAGATCGAGCTGTCAAAGCCCTTATACCCCGGACTGTTTCCCATAAACGTAAGGGGCGACGACGATCCAAACGAAGAACCGGGGTACGTGACGTCGGTGTTCAACGCGACTGATCCGGTGGTGCGACGCGCGATATTTGGGATCGCCCGGATAAATCTGCTGACAAAGAACGTTGACTTCACGCCCATCGGTCCAGCCGCGCCAATGAACCGGTTTTTTCTGACCCCCGATCGCAAAAAGGGATATACGGTGTCGTCGAGCGGTCAGGGCGGTAATCGCCGGACCGAGTTTTGGGTATTCGATGTAACCGCGCGGAAAGTAATCAAGAAACTCGAGTTCGAGAGCCGTTCTCGGTTCGCGTTTGCGGTCAGCGGCGACGGACGCAAGTTGTACATTTATGGAGCTGGTCCCACGATCGAGATTTATGACGCGGATACGTTGACGCTGGAGAAAACGATCACGCTTGAGGGCGATGCGATCACTCAATTGCTTGTTCTTCGACCCCAGTAGCAAAACAGGAGTCTCAGACCTCACCCCGAGTTGAAGTTGGGCGGACCGTATCCTTTGAACTCCGATGGACTGGAGCATACACGTCAACAGCGAGTTCGAAATCAGGAGCGACCTGAGCGCGCTTGAGGTATTGAGCCTCGATACCGGGTCGAAGCTGACACCTGTTGTTGATTTGACGCGGCGGCTTATCGAGGAGTATTTCGGCTCAGTTGCTTTCACCCGCTGTGCCTACGGAAACGAATTCTGTGAGCATCTGATCCCTTCAGCCCAGCAACTCAAAGCCGTGCTGACTGCCGCGCACGACCGTGAAATGAGCGTCACGTTTCTGACGCCTTATGTCAGCGACGCCGGGATAGAGTCGCTAAAGCCTCTCTTCGAGCTGCTGGATCAGGACGGCGCGGGCGAAGTGGTCTTTAACGATTGGGGCGTGTTGAATTTGCTGCGACGCGAATTTCCCCGGTTGCGGCCCGTTCAGGGTCGGTTGATGAACAAGTCATTGCGTGACCCGCGAGTGACCGGTGTATATGCGTCGAGCCAAGCGCCCGCGCCGGCGCTGGTATCGTTGCGGCGCTCGAATCTGGACTGTGCGAGCTATACGGGGTTTTTGTCGGCGCTGGGTGTCGACTCGGTTGAACTGGACAATCTTCCGCAAGGCGTCGATCTGAGCTTTGCGGAAAACGGCGTGAAAGCGAGCGCGTATGTGCCGTTCGGCTTTATCAGCACCAGTCGAATCTGTATGGCTGCGGGAATTCACTATGACAAGCGCGACAAGTTTCAACCGGGCGCGCCGTGTCATCACGAATGCCAGACTCATTTGCTCGAATACACATACACCAATACGCCGTTCGAGAACCGCGATCAGAAGTTCTATTTGAAGGGCAACAGTTACTTCTATGTTCACACCGAGGCGATGCTGCGGGCATTGTTCGATCAGTCCCGTTCGGGGTTGATCGATCGAATTGTGTTCCAGCCGCGACTGCCGATGATCTGGGAGCGCGGGTGAAGCGATGAAAGTTCTGGCTCCAATAAGCTCATACGATGAACTCGAGATGCTCGCTGCAAGCGGCGCCGAAGAGTTCTATTGTGGGATCGTTCCGCGAGAGTGGCTCGACCGATACACCGGGGCGGTCTGGTTGAACCGCCGCAGTCCAAAAGGCGGAAGTCTCGACACGATGTCGGAGTTGAAACGACTGGTAGACGGCGCACATCGGCTGGGAATTCCTGTTTTCCTCACGCTCAACGCGCCTTATTACACGGCTGAACAAATGACCTGGGTGATGGAGCTAGCGCGGAGACTCGATGGTGAAGCCGGTGTTGATGCTTTGATCGTGACGGATATTAATCTGTTGATGCAGCTTTCGCAGGCCAGGTTGAACGCGGCGTTGCACATCAGTTCGGTAGCGGCGACGCTGAACACCGAGGCGATTCGGTTTCTGCTTCAATTCGGGCCGAGCCGAATCATCCTGCCTCGAAGTCTCACCATTCACGAAATCGAGCGGATTGTAAACGCGACCCGCGATGAGCTCGAGATCGAGGTCTTCATGCTCAACGACGGTTGCGCGTTTGAGGAGGGCTTCTGTTCGACGACTCATCATCACACGGTTGGCGCGTTTTGCACGAACCTGTCGGAGATGGACACCGAGTTTGAGCGCAGCGGGGGCCGCGAGTTGACTCGACGGCAGAACTTCCGGCTGCGGCGAAATCTGACCGACTATCGCGAATGGATCTGGTATGTAAACGGGAACGGCTGCGGCTCGACTCCAAACGGGCTGCCGTACGGGCCGTGCGGACTATGCGCGATTCACGACTTCAAGCGCATCGGGGTGGCATCGCTGAAGATTGTGGGCCGCGAAGCTTCGCCGTTTAAAAAACTCGCGAGCGTGCGAATGGTGCGCGCTATCGTCGATCAGGTACGGTCGGGGTCGGAGAAGCTGGTGACCATCGAGCGTGCTAAATCGTTGCGAGGCGATCGTGAGCATTGCGACTCCGGATACATGTGTTACTACAAAGTTTAGGCCTGAAGAATTCTCTGCGTCTTGTTAGCGTGCTTTGCGGTCCTTGGCGACTTTGCGCTATGAGATGAATGCGAATGTCAGGGTTAGCGCAAAGACGCCAAGGACCGCAAAGCACGCAAATAAGATGAACAGCGACTATCGGCGAATCCTTACATACATCCTTCCATATTGGCGCAGGTTGACGCTTGTTCTTGCGCTGAGCCTGGTGTCGACTCTCCTTGGCCTCGCTCAACCCTACATAACCAAGCTGTTGATTGACGAAGCGCTCCTTCGCAAGAACATGCAGGCATTGGCTACAGTCGCCGGGTTGATGGTTGTAGTGACCGTGCTGGGATTCGCAATGAATATAGCCAGCAGTTACCGATACGTTGCGGTGTCGGCCGCGGTGTTGTTCGATATGCGGCTCGCCGTTTATCGGCACCTGCAGAGGCTGTCGCCGAGATTCTATACGCGCACCAAGCTTGGAGAGATTGTTTCGCGGTTGAATAACGACATAAGCGAGGTGCAGCGAGTCGCAGCCGATACGCTGCTCGCGGCGATCAGCAATGTGATCTTTCTGGTGGGCAGCGTAGCGATTATGTTGATGCTCAACTGGAGGCTGTTCCTGTTGAGCATCGTGTTGATCCCGGTGTCTATAATTACGCTCAAGCACTACCGCGCCAGGCTCTCAAACAATGTGCAGCAAATGCGAGAGCGAAGCGCGGACATCGGGAGCTTTCTGATCGAGACCTTGATGGGTATGCGTCTGGTGGTCAGCTCAAACACCCAGGAGGCGGAAGTCGGCCGGTTTAGGAGAAAAAATCAGAGCTTTGTCGATGCGCTGCTTTCGATGCAACTGGTTTCCTTCTTTGCCGGGGCGCTACCGGGTACGGTGCTGACGCTAAGCACGGCGCTGGTCTTTCTGTATGGAGGAAAGCTGGTCATCGACGGCGCGATGACGATTGGGGCGTTGGTAGCGTTTATGGCCTATCACATGCGATTACTGGCGCCGGTGCAGAATCTGATGGGTCTTTACACAAGCGTGACCACCGCCCGAGTATCGTTGAACCGCGTGTTCGAGATACTCGATACGCCGATCGACGTAAATGAAGCGACGGCCGCAGTGGCAATCGAGAACGTCAAAGGCGACATCGAATTCGAAAATGTTAGTTTGAAATACGATCGAGAGACCGTTGTGCTCGATGCGGTGAGCTTCAAGCTACCGGCCGGTTCGCTTTGCGCGATCGCCGGACCGAGCGGCGTGGGCAAGTCGACGGTCGCAGACCTATTGCTGCGATTCTACGATCCGCAAGCCGGCTCGGTTCGACTCGATGGAGTTGATTTGCGCGAGCTCCGACTTGCTGATTTGCGTCGAGAAGTCGTTATGGTCGAGCAGACGGCATTCCTGTTTAACGCAACAGTAGCCGAGAACATCAGATATGGTCGGCCGGATGCAACTCGAGAGGAAATCATACGCGCCGCACAGGCCGCCTCGATCGATGGGTTTATCCAATCATTGCCCGAAGGGTATGAAACACAGGTAGGCGAGCGGGGCGAGGCGCTTTCGACGGGTGAGCGACAGCGCATTGCGTTGGCTCGAGCGCTGCTGAGAGATCCCGCGGTACTGGTTCTCGATGAGCCGACGGCGTCGGTGGATCCGATCACCGAACAAACTATCGCTGCGGCGCTTAGATCCGCGACGAAGGGCCGCACCACTGTCGTCATTTCGCATCGGCTGTCGCTGATCGAGCTTGCCGATTGGGTCGTAGTAATCGACAGCGGCAGAGTGATCGAGATGGGCCGGCCCGCAGAGTTGATGGCGAGCGGCAAAGCGCTGGCTGGGCTGTTCTCATATGCGCCGCAAGAAGCGCGAGAGTTCTAGCGAGTGTGAAACCAGATGGGATTCGCGTCAGGAGTCTTGATTGTCGCAAGTACGCCTCGATATCAGTTGTGACGAAAGGTGATCATGGATGTGTGGGGATCGATAGGGGCCGTAGCCTTGGTCTTGATTATCGTTGCGAAACTCTACACGGTCTCGCGATGGAGAGGCTTGGCCTCAACATCACAGCCGGCTAGTTTCGAGGGCTCAGAGTCCAATATCTCGGAACCGGCTCAGACCAGCTTGAATCAGGCAGAGGGCAAAACAAAATCAACAGAGGCGTGGGACGAAGGCTACTTAATACTGACTGCGTTGCTATTGTGTGGCCCGCTTGGGCTGTTCCTTTTGTGGAGAACGGATAAATGGGACTCGAACACCAAGACGAAACTGACGATCGGATATTTAGCGATTGTCTTGTTGCTTATCGCTTTGAGATTCAGTGCGTGAAGTTTTGTTGAAGATAACGACGGCGTTGCGACAATCACCTTGAACGCCGGCGAGGAACAATTGGACGCACCCGAGCAAGGCTTGAAAATACCATTGCGGGTTACGTCCTGAGCGCAGCGCTTGCGCAGAATTGATATGCTGAGAGAATGAAGACCCCAATCGAGAGGTTCATCGCCGAGCCCTTCACAGGCTGCACGGGCCGTGGCGTTAAGGTTGGTATCATTGATAGCGGAGTCAATCCGGCTCATCCGCACGTCGCCGGCGTAGCAGGCGGAACGAAAGTGGCGACAGTGTCGGGCGTGGAAGATTCTGCGGTCGACTATCTCGACTATATAGGTCACGGGACGGCCGTCGCGGGGGCGATACGTGAGAAGGCGCCGGATGCGTTGTTATATGCCGTTAAGGTTTTCGATCGCGCGCTCACGACTAACATCGAAGTCATAATCAAGGCGATCGATTGGTGCATTGAACATCAGATGGATGTGATCAACTTGAGCCTGGGAACGGTGAACGTCGAGCATCGCGTGATATTTGAACAGGCGGTTGCTCGCGCCGCAGAGAAAGGAACTGTTCTTGTCGCGGCGCGCGAGATGTCAGGCAAGCCGTCATTACCGGGGTGTC
>Ga0111538_10014347_pt1 | contig 10446 bp, 12 predicted proteins | sample SoiMethybrSBSTD1_FD_79669 | JGI IMG/M metagenome (GOLD analysis project Ga0111538, IMG submission 79669) | Bulk soil microbial communities from a Populus tree surrounding site in Tennessee, USA - Soil MetaG P. TD hybrid SBSTD1 (version 2)... | ecosystem: Environmental > Terrestrial > Soil >... | reverse complement strand
TGATCGGCTTCGCGCTCGCCTGGCTAATCGATCGCAAGTTCCGAGGGCACGGTTTCTGGACGACCGTGATCCTCGTCCCCATGATGCTCTCGCCGGCCGTGGTCGGAAACTTCTGGACTTTTCTCTACCAGCCGCAGATCGGCCTCTTCAACTACGTCGTTTCCTTCTTCTCCGGCCTGCCACCTTCCTCGTTCGCAATGATCGGTTCGGTTAATCTGGCACCGTGGTCGATCATTATCGTCGATACCTGGATGTGGACGCCGTATGTGATGCTCATATGCCTGGCGGGCTTGCGATCGATCCCGGACTACATCTACGAGGCTGCCGAGATCGATCGCGCCTCGCAATGGCGCCAGTTTCTCACCATTACGCTGCCGATGGCGCTACCGTTCATCATGCTCGCCGTGCTGTTCCGCGGCATCGAGAATTTCAAGATGTTCGACCTCGTCAATCTGCTGACCAACGGCGGGCCCGGGTCGACAACGGAGGTGGCGTCCATCACCTTGAAGCGCGAAGCGTTCGAGAAGTGGCGCACGGGCTACTCTTCCGCCTTTGCCATCATCATGTTCGTTGCGGTCTTCGGCCTGGCGAACATCTACGTGAAGGCTCTGAACCGCGTGAGGTCGCGATGAGCATCGGCATCTCGACCGCCCATTCGATCACCGAGCCGAGTCCAGGCGCGAAGGCGCTGGCCGGCTCGCTCGTGATTCTCTATGCCATCGTCACCCTGGTCCCGCTCGTTTGGATCTTGCTCACGAGCTTCAAGTCGCCGCCGGACTCGATCAGCTACCCCCCGAAGGTCTTCTTCGAGCCGACGCTGGAGGGCTATTGCAACCTCTTCACCACGCGAACGCGGCAGACGCCCGAGTACATCCGTAGTCTTCCGCCCCCAACCAGCCGCTGTGATGAGATCACCCACTCGCGCAACATGGTAATCGCGGGACCCTCGAACTACCTGCCGCGTTTCGTCAACTCGCTGGTCATTGCCTTCGGCTCGACGGCGCTGTCGATCGTGCTCGGCACGGCTGCCGCATACGCCTTCTCGCGCTTCAAGGTCCCTCTCAAGGACGACCTTCTCTTCTTCATCCTCTCGACGCGCATGATGCCACCGATCGCGGTGGCGATACCCATCTATCTCATGTATCGCGAACTGGGGCTGTCCGATACCAAGCTCGGCATGGTCCTGCTCTATACTTCCGTGAACGTCTCGCTCGCCGTCTGGCTCCTCAAGGGATTCATGGACGAGATCCCACGCGAGTACGAGGAGGCGGCCTTGGTCGATGGCTACACGCGGCTTCAGGCCTTCTTCAAAGTTGTGCTGCCGCAAGCCGCTACCGGTATCGTTGCAACCGCCATCTTCTGCCTGATCTTTGCCTGGAACGAGTACGCTTTCGCCGTGCTCCTGACGTCGGGCGAGGCGCAGACGGCGCCTCCCTTCATTCCGATCATCATTGGCGAAGGTGGCCAGGATTGGCCGGCCGTCGCCGCGGGCACCACGCTCTTCCTCCTTCCCATCCTGATCTTCACGGTGGTGTTGCGAAGACATCTGCTAAGAGGCATCACATTCGGAGCCGTGCGCAAATGAGCACAGATACGCGTGAGGAGAGCGCCGTTGCCCCCAGCCGCATTGGCGGGTCCTGGCCGAAGTGGTTGAGGCGCCAAAGCCTCGAGCTCGTCGCCAGCATGCTGATCGGTGCGGGCGTGCTCATGCTTCTCCAGCCTCTCTCGCTGGCCCTTTACAGCTACTCGTTCATCACCACCCTGGCAGGCGTCGTGATGTTCACAATCGTCTCTAAGTTTCCGGACTGAGATCATGGCCGAAATCTGCGTTCAGCACCTGCACAAGAGTTTCAACGGTTTCACCGCGGTCAAAGACTCGAGCTTCGCGGTTCGGAACGGCGAGTTCTTCTGCCTGCTTGGGCCTTCGGGTTGCGGCAAGACCACGACCTTGCGAATGATTGCGGGCCTCGAGCTGCCGACCTCCGGAGAGATACTTCTCGATGGCGAGGAGGTGACCTTCAAGCGCGCCTCGCAGCGAGATATCGCCATGGTGTTCCAGTTGTTCGCCCTCTATCCGCACATGAACGTGCGGGAGAACATCTCCTATCCCCTTCGTAACGCCGCTGTGCCCAGACCTCAGATCAAGCGCAAGGTGGCCGAGATCGCGCGCATCCTGCGCATCGAGCACCTGCTGGATCGACCGGTCTCCGGCCTTTCCGGGGGCGATCGTCAGCGGGTCGCTTTGGGCCGTGCCATCGTGCGCAATCCCAAGGCATTCATGATGGACGAGCCCCTGGGTGCGCTCGACGCCGAATTTCGCCATCTCATGTGCGGCGAGCTGCGTGCGCTCCACGACCGGTTGCGGGCAACGACGGTCTACGTTACGCACGACCAGCTCGAGGCGATGTCGATGGCCGATACCATCGCCGTCATGAACCTTGGGGTCATCGAGCAGATGGCGTCGCCTCAGGAGATCTACGATCGGCCGGCATCGATGTTCGTGGCCGACTTCATCGGCTCGCCGCCGATGAACTTCATTCCCTTCCACGCAAGCCTGTGCGGGGGCGAGACCACGGTCACCATTGCCGGAGCCGAGGTCCCTGTCCCAGCGGCGCTGGAGAACGTACCAGAGGCCGACTTGGTTCTCGGAGTGCGCCCTGAGGATGTTATCTTGTCGGATAATTCTGTGCTCAGGGGAGAGGTTTATGGCAGCGAATACCTGGGCACGACGCAGATCATCACGGTTCGACGCCACGATGCAATTGTCAAGGCCCGCGTTCCGGCGCGTGTCGCCGTCAAATCCGGGGAGAACGTCGGCCTCGCTTTCAAACCGCTGAAGATCTCGCTCTTCGAGGCCGCCAGCGGACGCGCGATCCGCACGTCGCTGCACGAGGTGGCACGCCATGGCTGAGGCACGCCTCGAGCACGTCAGCAAACGGTTCGGTACCACGACCGCGATCGAGGATATATCTCTGGACGTTCGCGACGGCGAGTTCTTCGTGCTGCTCGGACCGACCGGCGCCGGCAAGACGACGGTGCTTCGCCTCCTCGCGGGCCTCGAAATACCGGACGCGGGCCGCGTGCTGATTGGAGGTCACGATGTCACCGGGGAGCCTCCCTCTGCGCGAGACGTGGCATTCGTCTTTCAACAGTACTCGCTCTATCCAAACCTTACCGTCTACGACAACCTTGCATTTCCCTTGCGCTCCCCAGGACGGCGGCTGCCGGAGATCGAGGTCGATCGGAAGGTGAATGAGATTACCCGTCTGCTTCACCTTGAGGGCAAACTTAACGCGCGTCCAACCCAGCTTTCCGGTGGGCAAATGCAGCGGGTAGCGATAGGGCGAGCCTTGGTACGCCGACCGACCATGTATCTCATGGACGAGCCGCTCTCCTCACTCGATGCCAAGCTTCGCGCCGAGCTGCGCCTGGAACTCAAGCGCATCCAGGAGGACTTCGGCGCAACCATCCTCTACGTCACGCACGACCAGACAGAAGCGATGACGCTCGCCAACCGTATCGGGGTCTTGAGGCAGGGACGCCTAGTGCAGGTCGGAAGCCCACGAGACATTTACGAAAATCCCTGTGACACCTACGTCGCAACCCGTCTTGGCAACCCGCGCATCAATTTGTTGCCGCGCAGCGCTTTTCCCGACCTGCCTGCGCCTGCCAATACGGCAACTATCGGCGCGAGGACCGAGCATCTGCGGATTAGCAAGGCGGTGAACCGGACAGCAACCGATGGCAAGGTCACCTGGGTGGAACATTTGGGCGATCAAAACCATCTGCATGTCTCCGTCGGCGGACAGGACGTCGTCACGCTCACTCATACGGAAGCCGGGCTCGCTGTCGGCGACGCAGTGACGATCGAGCTTTCGCAGCCGATATTCTTTGGGGCAGATGGAGCCCGCGTGAGCACCGGAGGAGCCCGATGATGGACCAGGTAGTCCAGCGCAAGCTCATCCAGGCGGTCGCCGAAACCATGATCGCGCACGCCGGCGAGCTGACATCGCTCGATCAGGCGATCGGCGACGGTGATCACGGCCTGAACATGAAGCGCGGCTTCGAAGGCGTTCTGGCCGACATCGACTCGCTTGCCAGCCAATCATTGCCGGACGCCTTGAAGGCCATCGGCACACAACTGGTAATGAAGGTCGGCGGCGCGTCGGGCCCGCTCTATGGGACGCTCCTGATGACCCTGGGCAAGGGGATGCCGGCCGATCCGACGCTCGACGATATCGGTCGCTGCTTCGGCGCCGCAGTCGACGCGGTCAAGGCTCGGGGGAAGTCGGACATTGGTCAAAAGACCATGTTGGATGTTCTCGCTCCCGCCCACGCAGAGCTAGCCAAAGGCGGAGCAAATCTCGCTGCTCGGATTTCGACCGCGGCATTCTGCGCAGCCGAAGCGACTAAGCCCATGAAGGCGCTGCGGGGGCGCGCATCTTTTCTTGGCGAACGCTCCATTGGTCATATGGACCCCGGCGCGCAATCGTCAGCCTTGATGATCACGACAGTCTGCAGGGTTCTGGGAGGATGAGAACATGGCCAACGTCGGAATCGTGATCGTGTCGCATTCGTCTAAAGTTGCAGAGGGGGCGGCGGACATGGTGCGGCAAATGGTCGGCACCACAGTTCCGGTGGCCCACACGGGCGGGAATCCGGATGGCGGTCTAGGCACCGCGGTCGATGGCATTTTAACGGCCATCGATCGCGCGTGGTCGGATGCAGGCGTAGCCATTCTCGTCGATCTTGGCGGTGCCGAAACCAATAGCGAGATGGCGATCGAGATGCTTCCGGCTGCTCGGCAGGCTCGCGTCGTCGTCTGCAACGCCCCAGTGGTGGAGGGAGCCGTCATGGCCGCAACGGAAAGCTCTGGTGGAGCAACACTCGACGCGGTGAAGAGAGCCGCCGAGGAGCTGATGGCGAATTGAAATGGGCGGTGAATGGGAAAATGGACACTATGGATCATGAGATGGCTAGCGCAGTTCTCGTCAACGAGGTTGGGCTTCATGCCCGACCCTCGGTGAAACTGACCCAGACAGCGAAACGGTTTGCCGCCAAGCTGGAGGTGGCGCTCGCTGACGATGGCCCTTGGGTGGACGCGAAGAGCCCTGTGAAGATCATGCGGGTGAAAGCACCTAAAGGGGCGACGCTGCATTTTCGCGGCGCGGGCCCTGACGCACGGGTCGCGGTGCGCGAGCTTGTCTCGCTTGTCGAGCGCAAGTTCGGCGAGGAGTGACACAAGGTGGAGCGGAAGCTGACAGGACGAGCAGCAAGTCCGGGCCTCTACGCGGGGCCGGCGGCCGTGCTGACGGCTGTCTGTGGGCCGGTTCGCGCCAAGGGTCATCCCTCTGACGAGCAGGCTGCCCTACGTGCCGCAGTGGCGGTCTCACTGCAGGAACTGTCAACTCTTGTAGCCGGCGCGAATGGAGAAGCGCGGAGAATCATGAGCGTCCAAGAGGCTCTGCTCGAAGACGAGGCCTTGATCGAAGCGGCGCTTGAAGCCATCACCCGTGGGGAGGCAGCGGACGCGGCCTGGCGCGACTCGATGGCACACGAGGTCGCCGGTTATGAGGCGGCCGAGGATGAATACTTCAGAGCCCGCGCAGCCGACCTGATCGACGTGCGCGATCGCGTGCTGCGCCATCTCACGGGAGCTACGCCGGCCTATCGTGCAGCTCCCGGTTCGGTTCTGAACGCGCCTGATCTCCCGCCCTCCATGTTTTTGAGCCACGACTGGTCGCAGGGTGGCGCCGTCGTGTTGGCGCAAGGCAGTACCAGCAGCCATGTTGCCATGCTGGCTCGGGCGCGCGGTGTGCCGATGGTCGTTGGCGTCGACACCGATGTCCGAGCGCAAGATATCCTGGTTGTCGATGGCGACAACGGCCTGGTAATCGCAGATCCCAAGCCGGAGACGCTGGCGAGTGTGCAGCGGCGCAAGGCAGCTGCGGCGCACGCTAGGTCCGAAGCACAGTCGCGCGTCGCCGCGCCTGCACTGACCAAGGATGGCACCCGCATCGTGGTGATGATCAACGTCGCTACGCCCGACGATCTGGTGGATGTTAGCCCGAGGAGCTGCGATGGCATAGGCTTGGTGCGAACCGAGTTCCTGGTGGCAGACGGGGCACTCAGGGACGAGCAGTGCCAGTTTGAGCTCTGCTCGCGTCTCGTCTCCTGGGCTGACGGTCGCCCTGTCACCATTCGCACCCTCGATGCGGGTGGCGACAAACCGATCCCCGGATACACTGTCGATGGCGAGAGAAATCCGTTCCTTGGCATGCGCGGCATCCGCCTGTCCCTCAGGCACAGGGACGTCTTTCGCATCCAGCTGCGCGCGCTGGCTCGTACTGCAGCGCTTGGGCCCATCAAGATCATGCTCCCCATGGTGACCAAATCGCAGGAGCTGGCTGAAGCGACGGAGTTGCTGGGCGAGGTTGTCTCCGAGCTGGAGCGGGAGGGCGTGTCGGCCGCCCAACCACCGCTCGGGATCATGATCGAGGTGCCTCTCGCCGCCCTTGCGATTGATCAGTTCGATGCAGCGTTCTTTTCCATCGGCTCCAACGATCTCGTTCAATATGTGACGGCTGCCGCGCGCGACGGCAAGGAGAGTCCCGAATTCGCAGACGTCATGCACCTGGGTGTGCTTCGCCTCATCGCCGCCGTTGCCGCGCATGGCGCACGGACTGGCCGGGACGTCAGTTTGTGCGGCGATGCTGGCGGCGACCCGCGCGCCCTCCCGGGATTGTTGGCCGCTGGCGTGCGCACACTTTCGGTAGCGCCAGGGCTGCTGGCCGCAACCAAGGATGCGATCCGCTCAGTGGATCTGCGGCGCATGGCGCAACCCCATCTGTCGCCCTCATGGTGGGATCGTTTGCGTAGCGGATTCTCATCAGGTGCTGCCAAGGCTTTGTTCAGCGGGACAACGAAATGACCGCAGACCCAGAACCCAAACCCGGCGTCGAGCCCGTGGCGGCCTACAAGAGCATCCTGCAGGCCATCATCGACAATCGTCCCTCGGGTACACGCCAGCGGATAGCCTCGGCGATCGGCAAGAACAGGAGCTTCGTCTCGCAGATCACCAACCCGGTCTATCCGACGCCGATCCCCGCTCAGCATTTGGACACGATCTTTTCCATCTGCCACTTCTCAGCGGCGGAGCGCGAGGCTTTCTTGCACGCCTACCGCAGGGCCCATCCCGGTCGGCTCGAAGTCGTCGATCGCGACCGCCCTGTGCGTCGCGTGGTGATCGAAATACCCCACTTTGGCAACCCTGCAAAGAATCGCGCGGCCGACGAGATGCTCGCCGATTTAGCGCGTCGATTGGCAAGGTTCAACGACATCGAGGATTGACCGTCGGTTGAGGAGGGAGACATTCATGAAGAAGCTCATCAATTCGGCCGACACGATCCTTACCGAGAGCCTCGACGGATTTGCGGCCGCGCATGCGGACATCGTCGTTCTCGGTGAGGGCCGCAAATTCGTCCGTCGCCGGACTTTGAAGCCCGGTAAGGTGGCGCTGATCTCAGGCGGCGGCTCCGGTCATGAACCCATGCACGCGGGTTTCGTGGGTTTCGGGATGCTGGACGCGGCTTGCCCGGGGCAGGTCTTTACATCGCCCACTCCTGACCAGATGGTCGCCGCCGCCACGGCGGTCGACACCGGTGCCGGCTTGCTGCTGATCGTGAAGAACTACGAGGGTGACCTAATGAACTTCGAGATGGCTGGCGAGATCCTGGGCAGCCGTGTTGCCACGGTCGTCACCGATGACGACGTGTCCGTTGAGAAGTCGACTTACTCGACGGGGCGGCGGGGCGTTGCCGGGACCTTGGTGGTCGAGAAGGTTGTCGGTGCTGCTGCCGAGGCAGGCCGAGATCTAGCGGCACTCCAGGACCTCGGAACGCTTGTCAATAGCCGCACCCGATCCATGGGAGTAGCCCTTACCTCGTGCACGGTCCCGGCGGCCGGCAAGCCGACCTTCGAGATCGGGCCGGACGAGATGGAACTGGGCGTTGGCATCCACGGTGAACCCGGCCGTCGCCGGGTCAAACTCGCCCCGGCAGCGGCCATCGCCGAGGAAATCGTCAGCGCCATTTGCGCGGATCTTGCACCCTCGCACAATAGCCTGTGTCTGTTGCTCATCAACGGATTTGGCGGCACTCCATTGATGGAGCTTTACCTCATGTATGAGGCTGCGCGCCGGGTTCTGGCCGGCCACGGATTGGCGGTCGCGCGTTCGCTGGTTGGCAGTTACGTCACCTCGCTCGAGATGGCCGGCTGCTCCATCACTGTTACGCTGCTTGACGATGAGTTGACCGCCCTCTGGGACGCCCCGGTCCACGCGCCGGCCTTGCGCTGGGGTAGATGACGTAGGACACCGCGCGGCGAACACCAGATGTTGAGCGGCACGGTGAATTATTTCCGCCTTGCAGCAATTCAGTCCCTTGCTTAGCCTATCTCTCACGCGGCGGCCGGCATCGATGGTGATGCGGCCGTCGCGCGAACAAAGCCCGCCGCTGAAGGGCTGCCTGCTAACAGCGCGCACCACCTGTCGGCGCCACCTCGTCGACTTGTTCAGGGCCTCGGGGGATCGAGCGCCTCTTTCCGGCCGGCCGGTTCGCCTTGAGCGAGTAGCGCACCGGATCCGGCCCACGCCGCCCACATCTGGTCTCCCGCCTGGGATGCAAAGGAACTGGCCATGCCCATCGCTGCCAACAAAACTATGCCGAGTTACCGGGGGACCGGGGGTCGCTCCGCAAAAATGACGGCGATGCCCGACGATTCCCGCCTGGGCACGCCGAGTAGGTGAGGATGTTGCCACCCCCACCCCTCACAGTTCCGGACGTGCAGAGCTACCGCATCCGGTTCTTCACGGGAGGAGCTTCGCTCACGGCGGCGTAGCGTGGACGATCCGGGCTGCTGGCAGCGGGTGACGCGAGAGGAGGGAGGTGAATCGATTCCAATTCATTCCGCCTCGCGCTGCTGGTCGAGGACCGGTACCCTGATACGCAGGCCCAGGCGGCGCAACCTCCTCTCTCAGGGTTTGAGGTAGGTCAAGCGGTTAGTAATGGACCTTACTGTGTGGTCCCGTTCATACGGCTAACCTCGCGCCGCTGACGTTATCTACGCACCGTCAGTCACTTGGCCCCGACTTGCTGGATGCTTTGTCGAGGCCTTTTTTCAAGTGAGCTGATCTAGGCATCCCATCAACGGCGGTCGGCACTGCCTTCATGGTGCCGCAGTGCGTGTTGGCTTTACGCACGCGAGCCGTTCGCGACCAGTAGGCGACTTCCTAAATCGGGTGTCCAATCTCGGCAGGAATCGGGTCTGCGCCCCCAAGTGTAGCGACCCTCGGGATATCGCCATCCAGCCTCCCCAAAAGCGATGCTCAAGCATCGTCGGCAGGCGCCGCAAGATCGACGACTTCATGACCGCCCCACGCTCCCGCCCAGGGTGACGAGAAGCTCGTCCAGTTGGTCGAGCTGCTCGGGCATCCCATCCGCCGCCCCGGAGGCGAGCTCACCGTCGAGAGCTTCCTTCGAGGGATAGAGGTCGTGCTTGACCAGCAGCGTCTGGCCGCCCATTTCCTCGAAGGTCAGCGTGGTGATGGCTCCCCCCTCATCACCTTCCTCATTGGTCCAGACGAGGCGCGAGTGGGGGGTCACTTCGATGTACTTGCCGAAGACCTCCATCACCTTGGAGCCACCGACGCCGAACACGAGACGGTACTTGCCCCCGACGCGGACATCCATCTCGCAGGAAAGCAGGGACATGCCCATCGACTTCGGTACCCACCACCGCTTGAACAGCTCGGGCTTGGTCCACGCCTCAAACACGATGCGCGCCGGAGCATTGAAAGTTCGCGTGACGACCAGCTCGCGGTCGGACTTCCGTTCCGTTGTCGTGCGGTTCTTCATTGGGGCGGGCTCAGTCTCTCTTCTTGCGTCCATCGACCATCTCCCTCTGTTTCTGTTCTTCGATAACCTTGTCCAGCTCGTCGAAGCGTGAGGCCCAGAGCTGGCGGTGCCTCTCGATCCATGCCGTCTCTTCCTCCAGTCGGCGCGCTCCGAGCTTGCAGGTCCGCACGCGCCCGACCTTCTTCGTGGTGACGAGCCCCGCCTGCTCCAAGACGCCGACGTGCTTCTTCATGCCCGTGAGGGTCATGCGGAACATCTCGGCAAGGTCCGTGATCGAAGCGTCTGCACGTCCGAGTTGTTCCAGAACGCCGCGTCGGGTGGCGTCCGAGAGCGCGGCGAACGAGGCATCGAGGCGGGCTGTCTTATACTGAACCATGTGGTTCAGTATATAACGCACGGATTGGCGGCATGCAAGGAGAGGCCGAGCACGCGCTCCGTCGCCGGCCGCCCCCCCCACGCCGTGTCGATCGTCTATGCATCGAGACAGAGCTTCGGAGGGATTTCAGTAGCTTAGGCTGTCGCGAAAATTCGT
>Ga0111538_10014346_pt1 | contig 10447 bp, 6 predicted proteins | sample SoiMethybrSBSTD1_FD_79669 | JGI IMG/M metagenome (GOLD analysis project Ga0111538, IMG submission 79669) | Bulk soil microbial communities from a Populus tree surrounding site in Tennessee, USA - Soil MetaG P. TD hybrid SBSTD1 (version 2)... | ecosystem: Environmental > Terrestrial > Soil > Tree... | reverse complement strand
GCACGGGGCGCACTGGAAGCAACGGGGGTTAAGGCTGACGAGATCGACCACACGGTTATCGGCAACGCACTTCAAACGTCGGGCGACGCCATTTACGGCGCTCGTCACGTCGCGCTCAAAGCTGGCGTGCCGTTCGACCGTCCCGCGTTAACTGTGAACCGGCTCTGCGGCAGCGGCATTCAATCCATCGTCTCCGGCGCGCAGATGATCCAGCTCGGCGAGGCGAAGACGTGTTTGGTCGGCGGAATGGAGTCGATGTCGCAGGCGCCGCACGTCATTCGTGGCGCGCGTTCCGGTTTTGCGCTCGGACAGGGAAAACTCGAAGACAGTTTGATGGTGGCGTTGCTCGACACTTACTGCAACACCCCGATGGCCGGCACCGCGGAAAACCTGGCGCGCAAGTTTGAAATCCCGCGCGACGAGCAGGACAAGTACGCGTTGCGTTCGCAACAGGAAGCGAAGCGCGCACTCGACGCTGGCCTGCTCGCGGAAGAGATCGTTCCGGTGGAAGTGAAGACGCGCAAGGGAACGGTCCAGGTCGATCGCGATGATCATCCGCGGCCGGAAACAACGCTTGAAGGTCTTGCGAAACTGAAACCAGCGTTTGCAAAGGACGGATTTGTCACGGCCGGGAACGCGTCGGGAATCGTCGACGGCGCAGCGGCACTCGTGATCGCGGGCGAGGAGTTTGTGAAGCAGCGCGATCTGAAACCGATGGGCCGAATCGTGAGTTGGGCCTACGCGGGAGTCGAACCGGAGATCATGGGCATTGGTCCCGTGCCGGCGACTCGCGCCGCGCTACAGAAAGCAGGACTGTCGCTCAACGACATGGACCTCGTCGAAGTGAACGAGGCTTTTGCGGCGCAGTACCTGGCTGTGGAAAAAGAGCTCGGATTAGACCGAAGCCGCACGAACGTCAACGGCGGCGCGATCGCGTTAGGTCATCCGTTGGGAGCGACTGGAACACGTCTCGTGTTGACCTTGTTGCACGAGCTTCACCGGCGCGGCGGACGCTACGGACTGGCGACGGCGTGCATCGGAGGCGGACAGGGTATCGCGATGATCATGGAGCGCGTCTAAAACGCGCTCCCGATCACGTTCCGATTTTCCAATAAGATCCAAATTATTGTGCAGTTTGCGGGTGCTGTTCGAATGCGGTTCCAGAGTTAAGTATTGGAACAAATCGCTTTCGTCCAGTGACCCGCTGATCTGCACTATCCGGCACAGGTCTTGCGAATTTCAACTGCTCTAAAAATGGCCCCCGGCCTCGCTTTCGTTAGACTCAAGATGAGTCATAAAGATTTAATAGACTCAACCGATACTTAGACTTGCGAAAAGCGAGATAAGCGTGATAGAAGTCGCGTCTTTAAAGCAATCGCCTTCGCCGATTCCTCTTGAATTTGATTCAGGTTTGCAAAAGTTTGGCTACCAACAACCCGGCGCTGCCCGCAGGGCTGAGGCGCGTGTACGTTAACTCATTGGCTAAGGAGTTCCCCAGTATGTCGAAAATAATCAAGCTTTCTTTTCTATGCTTGTTGCTGCTTGGTCTCAGCTCAATTGCGGCGGCGCAATCAACGACCACCGGCGCAATAGGCGGCGTAGTCAGTAATCCAAACAAGGAAGTCGTTCCCGGCGCTTCAGTAACCGTGAAGAACACCGGAACGAACAAGGAAGATGCCGCCACCACCGACGACAGCGGTCGGTTCAAGGTTGCGAACCTGCAACCGGGCGTTTACGAGGTCAAGGTAAGTTCATCCGGCTTCAGCGAGGTCACCCAGCAGAATGTGGTCGTCGAAATCGGCCGCGAAACCAATCTCGAGATTGCGTTGTCTGTTGGACCAGTGACCGGGACGGTTGACGTCACGGCGGAAGCGCCCGTCATCAACACCACCCAGCAGGACTTCTCCAGCAACATCAATCAAACGTCGATCAACGAACTGCCGATCAACGGCCGTCGCTGGTCCAACTTCGCCCTGCTCACGCCGGGCGCAGTTCCCGATGGAACGTTTGGTTTGATCAGCTTCCGCGGCATCTCGGGCCTGCTCAACAACAACACGATCGACGGCGGCGACAACAACCAGGCGTTCTTCGCCGAAGAGCGCGGCCGCACTCGCATCAGCTACTCGATCAGCCAGGCGGCGATTCGTGAGTTTCAGGTAAACACCTCGAGCTACTCCGCCGAGTATGGTCGCTCCGCGGGCGGCGTGGTCAACGCCATCACCAAGAGCGGCACGAACGAGTTCCACGGCGGCGCGTTTTACTACCAGCGCAACAACAAGTGGGGCGCTCGGAATCCTTTGGCCGTTCGTCAGGAGCTGATTAACGGCGTGTTTACGCCGGTCGGCTTTAAACCGAAAGACGTGCGTCATCAGTTTGGCGGCACGCTCGGCGGACCAATTGTCAGAGACAAGGCGTTCTTCTTCTTCAGCTACGATCAGCAAAACCGAAACTTCCCGGGTCTGGCAGTGTTCGGGCAGAATGGTTTCCTGAACCTCAGTACCTCGAACCGCACTGCGCTAGTCGCTCGCGGCCTGACGAACACGCAAATCGACAACACGCTGAATTTCCTCGCCAGCCTCTCTGGGCCGGTTGAGCGAACCGGCGACCAAAAGCTCTTGCTGCCCAAGCTTGATTGGGTCATCAACGACAAGAACACGTTGACGGTGAGCTACAACCGCCTGCGCTGGGAATCACCATCCGGTGTTCAGACCCAGGCGACCAACACTCGCGCGATTGACAATTTTGGCGACGACTTCGTCGAGATCGACGCCGTTAACGTGAAGTTGGCGTCGACACTCACGCCCACCCTGCTCAACGAGTTCCGTATGCAGTGGGGCAAGGACAAGGAAACTCAGTTTAGCCAACCGCCGATCGCCGGTGAGCCCACGAACGCCGTCGGTGGCAGATCGCCACAGACGATTCTCGTCGGCAGCACGACGTTCTCGTTCGGTATGCCCGAGTTTCTCGATCGCGCGGCGTTCCCCGATGAGACGCGCTGGCAGTTTGCCGATACGGTCACCATGACGTCCGGCAACCACACGTTCAAATTCGGCGGCGACATCAACTTCGTCAAAGACGACATCAACAACCTCCGTTTCATCGGTGGTGAGTTCAACTACACCGGTGCGACCACGGGTCTCGCGGACTTCATCGTCGACTATGTGAACTTCCAGACGAACGGTTCGATTCGCGCGCTGTCGGCCGCCACGGCTAACACTGTCCCGATCGGCCGTTGCGTCAGCCCCATCAATACGAACCTACCCGCGACTTTCCGCCGGGCCGGCAAGTGCTACGCCGGTAACTTCAACCAGGGCTTCGGCGTCCTCGGTCTGACGATGAAGACGCAGGATCTCAACTATTTCATCCAGGACGACTGGCGCGTGAGCCCGAGACTCACTTTGAATCTCGGTCTGCGTTATGAGTATCAGCGCAACCCGGATCCGGTGAATGTGAATCCGCTCCTGCCGCAAACCGCCAATCGCGTCAGTGACAAAAACAACTTTGGTCCACGCGTTGGCTTTGCTTATGACCTGACTGGTGATGGCAAATCGAGTCTGCGCGGCGGCTGGGGCCTCTACTACGGTCGCGTGATCAACTCGACCATTTACAACGCACTCGTCAACACCGGCGTCGGCATCGATCAGGGACAGCGCCAGTTCACCACCAGTGCTAACAACCTGCCAGTCGCGTGCACCGGGGCTACGCCAGCGGTCGGCGCAGACGATTGCGCGTTCCTGCCGATCTATCCGAACCTGCTGCCGTCAACCAATCCGCCGGTCGGCGCAGTGCAGTTCTTTGACGACGATTTCCAACTCCCGCAGATTCATCAGTGGGACTTCATTTACGAGCGCGAGATTGCGAGAAACACCGTAGTGTCGGCGTCCTACATCGGCAGCTTCGGCAACTCGCTCCCGAACTTCGTCGACACCAACCTCCGCCCGGCAACTCGCACGGTTGCGCTCAATATCGTCGGCGGACCAGCCGCTGGTCAGACTTATCTGACGCCAATCTTTACGGGCACCCGGCCTGACACGCGGTTCGCGCAGTTGACCGAAATCCGCAGCAACGTGACGTCGAAGTATCACGCGTTGGTGCTTCAGGCGAACCGCCGCTTGACGGACGGCTTGCAGTTCCAAACCAACTACACGCTTTCGAGGGCTTCGGACAACGGTCAGAGCTCGGTGACGTTCACTTCGAACAACCTGCCGTTCAATGCATTTGATCAGTCGGGTGAAGACGCTCTGTCGAACTTCGATCGCAGACAGAAGTTCGTCGCGAGTGTTGTTTACAGTCCGAACCCGTTCGCGGACGGCCCGGCCAAGGCAATCTTCAACGGTTGGACCTTCGCGCCGATTCTGAATGCGTTTTCCGGAGCGCGAGTCACCGGCAACATCAGCGGTAACATCAATCCGACGTCGTTCGGGTTCGCTTCCAGCCAGACGCAGGGTGGCGGTGTGAACGGTTCGGGTGGCTCGAGCCGCTTCGCGCAGTTCCCACGCAACTTCTTCAAGCAACCGAACATTTGGTACGTTGATGCCAGACTTTCACGTCGCTTCAGCCTGAGTGAGTCGGTGAAGGTGGAAGTGCTTGCGGAAGGCTTTAACGTTTTCAATCGCACGCAGGTAACTTTGGTCAACGGCACGCTCTACAACCTCTCAGGTTCGACGTTGACCTTCAATGGCGCGGGCACCAATCCGTTCTTCAACGTTACGGGTGCTGACAGCACGTTGTTCCGTGAGCGCCAGGTGCAGTTTGCCGCTCGTTTCGAGTTCTAAAGACTGAAACCAGGCGGTGCTTCGATTGGGCGTGCTGTTTGTGCAGCACGCCCAATTTCTATTTGCAGCCCAACTTGCAAGATCGCCTAGCTGGTCTCGACTTCACCGTTCGCTTCCTTCCACGCCTTCCACCCGCCGGCCATCGAAAAGACGTTTGTATAGCCCATCCGTTGCAGCACATCGGCCGCAAGCGCCGAGCGGTAGCCGCCGCCACAGTAAAGAATCAGTTCGGCGTTCTTCTCGGGGACCGCTGTTTCGATATCGCGTTCTATGATTCCCTTGCCGAGGTGGATGGCACCCGCGGCATGGGCCGTGTCCCATTCGTTGTCTTCACGAACGTCGATCAGCTTTACGTCCTCGTTTTCGCGCATTCGTTGCTGAGTTTCGGCGACAGTTACCTCGCGAATCCGGCTCTTTGCGTCGTTCACGAGGTTTAGAAAGCCTTCAGAATGTTTCATGATCCAATCCTCAGGTGTGTGCTTTTGGTCAGGGGCTGCCGAATGATTATAATGCCCGGTCTTTCAACACTTATCACTCGTCTAGAGGGGATTCCTACAAATTGGCCAATGAACAGTTTGACGTAACGATTATCGGCAGTGGACCAGGTGGTTATGTGGCCGCCATCCGCGCCGGGCAGTTGGGTCTGAAGACAGCGATCATCGAAAAAGATAACAGACTCGGAGGAACGTGCACGCTGCGCGGTTGCATTCCCGCGAAGGCACTCCTGATGTCGGCCCACGTCTACGAACAGATGCAGCACGCCGCCGACTTCGGAGTGCAGGCTTCGGGGATTCAACTCGCTTTCGCGGACGTGCAAAAAAGAAAAGACAAGGTGGTGTTGAAAAACTCGAAGGGCATCGAGTACTTGATGAAAAAGAACAAGGCGACGGTGTTCAAAGGCACGGGCAAGCTGGCGTTGCCGGGCAAAGTTGAAGTCACCGACGCCGAAGGCAAGAAACAAACGATCCAAACGAAGAACATCATCATCGCGACTGGTTCTGTGGTTAGGCCGATTCCGGGGTTTGAAACTGACGGCGTGCACGTCGTCAATAGCGATCACATTCTCGAGTTGAAAGACGTTCCCAAGTCGTTGATCGTAATGGGTTCGGGAGCGGTTGGAGTCGAGTTTGCTTCCGTTTACTCGCGATTTGGGGCGGAGACGACGATCGTCGAGCTGCTGCCGCGGCTGGTGCCACTCGAAGACGAAGAAGTATCAAAAGAGCTTGAGCGGAGTTTTCGTAAGCGCGGGATCAAGTCGCAGGTCGATACGAAGCTGGACAAGATGGAGAAGACCGAAACGGGCGTGCGAGTCAGTGGTAAGACGTCGAAAGGCGAGGCGGTAAGTCTCGAGGCTGAGATGTTGCTCGTCGCGGTCGGCCGCATGCCCTACACGGAGGGACTCGGCCTCGAAGGGACCAAGATCAAAGTCGACAGAGGTTTCATTCAGGTCGACGAATTTCAGCAAACTGGCGAGAAGGGTGTTTACGCGATTGGCGACGTCGTGCCGACGCCGCTGCTGGCGCACCTCGCTTCGAAGGAAGGGATCGTCGCGGTCGAGCATCTCGCCGGGAAGAAAGACGTGCGGCCGATCAACCTACGGCTCGTGCCGAACTGCACCTACTGCGATCCGGAGATCGGATCCGTCGGTCTGACGGAGGCGAAAGCGAAGGAACAAGGTTACGACGTGAAGATCGGAAAGTTTCCGTTCTCGGCATCAGGCAAGGCGCGCATCCTGGGCGAAGAAGAGGGATTCGTGAAGGTCGTTAGCGAGAAGAAGTACGACGAGATTCTCGGCGTGCACATCATCGGCCCGCATGCGACGGAATTGATCGCGGAAGCGTGCGTCGCGATGCAACTCGAGTCGACGGCCGATGAACTGGGCCGAACGATGCACGCGCACCCGACGATCTCGGAAGCAGTGATGGAAGCCGCGGAAGGTGTTCACGACCTGACGGTGCATATTTAGGAAAGCGCTAGTCGGGAAACAAGTAGAAACACAGATGGACCAAACGGAAAAAGACAACGGTGCTCGCGACGATAAACGCGGCCGGCGACGACGTCCGCCGCGCGGGCGTTTTCAGATGCGCGTCAGCACGAAGTACGCACCACGCAAGGCGCCGAACGGCAAGCCGCTAAGTTGCGCCACTGAAACTTCGCTCAAACCCGAGCAGCATCTCGAACTTTATCGTTACCTGAAGCTGACGCGTCTCGTCGAAGAACGCCTTGTGAATCTGTATCGTCAGACGAAAGTGGTCGGCGGCGTGTTTCGCTCGCTGGGCCAGGAAGCAACGGCGGTCGGCAGCGCCTACGCTTTGCAACCGCACGACTTCATCACGCCGTTGATACGCGATCTCGGCGCCGTTCTCGTCAAAGGCATCCGTCCGCGCGACATCTTCGCTCAGTACATGGCGAAAGCTGGTGGTCCGTCGGGCGGCAAGGATCTCAATATTCACTTCGGCGACATGGAACGCGGGTTCATCGGTCCGATTTCCCATCTCGGCGACATGATCCCCGTGATGACTGGCATCCTGCTGGGTGCTCGCTTCAAGAAAAAGAAGATCGTAGCTATCGCATACATCGGCGATGGCGGCATGAGCACGGGCGCGTTTCACGAAGGACTCAACTTCGCGGCGGTCCAACGTCTGCCGCTGATCGTCGTCGCCGAGCACAACCATTACGCTTACTCGACGCCCACCAGTCTTCAAACCGCAGTCCGTGACCTCGCCGAAAAAGCCGCGGGTTACGGAATTCCGGCGCATATCGTCGATGGCAACGACGTCGTGGCTTGTTATGAAGTAACGAAGCACGCCGCCGATTACGCGCGTCGCGGTGGCGGCGCGGTATTGATCGAGGCGAAGACGTATCGCCGCAAAGGCCACGCCGAACATGACGATCAGCGCTACGTCGGCGAAGGCGAGATCGAGTGGTGGGAGACGCACAACGATCCGATCGATCGTTACGAGCGTTATCTCGAGGAGTGCAATTTGGCGACGAAAGAGCAGCTCGAGGAGATCGTTACGGGCGTTCTCCGCGAGATTGACGAGGACTGCGCCTGGGCCGAGTCTTCACCTATGCCCGAGGGTCAGAATGCGGCCTACGGAGTTTTTGATAACGACGTTGTGCCGCCGGCGTTTCGGCCCGGAATTTTGGAGGCATAACTATGACTGTTATACCAGCGAACTACAAACACAAATACAGACGTACCAAAGGTACCTCACTTACCGGAGGAAAAGAGATGGGATATGTATATGCGGAAATTGACCTCACAAACGAAGATGATCTGGTACTGCATCGACACGGCTACTTGCCGGAAGATGACGTACGCCGTGTTAAATGTAGGGCACTCGTAGATAGCGGAGCCTATGACCTCGTTGTGACTGAAGAGATCAGGGACCAGCTCGGTTTACTCGTGGTTGCCAAGGACCAAGTCACCATGGCTGACGAAAGGCGGATTCGTGTGGACATGGTTGGTCCCGTTGAGATTCGGTTCGAAGACCGAACCACAATTGCAAGAGCTGTTGTGATGCCAGGTACATCGATGGTCCTGTTGGGGGCAATGCCGATGCAGGCGCTGCGTGTATACATAGATCCCGTAAGTGAAAGACTTGTTGTCTGGGACACTCCAACGTCGCAAATTATGCGGGTCAGCTTGAGTATCTGACTATGTCAACAGCAGTCAAAAAAGAACACAAATCAGCGCGGCCTGAGCGGGGAGGTCAGGCCACGCTTGTCGAAGCGATTCGCCAGGGAATCTGGGAAGAGATGGAACGCGACCCGGATACCTTCGTCATCGGCGAAGACGTCGGCGCGTACGGCGGTGCGTTCAAAGTCACGGACGGCCTGATCGATGAGTTTGGTAAAGAACGCGTGATCGACACGCCGATTTCCGAAGGCGCAATCGTCGGTGCCGCGTGCGGCGCGGCGTTGATGGGCATGCGGCCGATCGCGGAGTTTCAGTTTATCGACTTCATTTCCGCCGGTTTCGACCTGCTTACGAACTACGCCGCCAAGTGTCGTTATCGCTGGGGCGCAAACTTGCCCGTCGTGTTTCGTGGACCATGCGGTTCCGGAGTGCGTTCTGGTCCGTTTCATTCGCTCAACGCGGAGTCGTTTTTCCTGAACACGGCGGGACTGAAGATCGTCGAGCCATCGACTGCGTACGATGCGAAGGGTTTGATCAAGGCAGCGATTCGCGATCCCGATCCGGTGCTTTTCTTCGAGCACAAGAAACTGTATCGCTTGCCGCGTCTCCGTGAAGAGTTGCCGGCGGACGATTACATCGTCGAGATCGGAAAGTCGCGCGTCGCGCGCGGCGGAAGAGATCTTTCGATCATCACGTTTGGCGCGATGGTGTTGACCGCGCTCGACGCCGCCGAAGAACTCGAAAAAGAAGGTTTGGACGTCGAGGTGATCGACCTGCGCACGCTGGCGCCGCTCGATCGGTCTGGTCTTCTCGCGAGCGTGAAGAAGACCAACAAGGCGATCGTTTTGCACGAGGCTTCGCGAACGGGCGGTATCGGCGGGGAGATCGCCGCGATCCTCGCGGAAGAGGCGTTTGAATGGCTGGATGCGCCGGTGGTCCGTGTCGCGTCCATCGATACACCGGTGCCGTATTCGCCACCGCTGGAAGACTACTATCTGCCGCAAATCAAAGACGTGGTTGATGCCGCGCGAAAGCTTGCGGCCTATTGAGATCCAAGAAGACAGGCTGGAGAAAAGATGAGTACTGAAGTGGTAATGCCGCAAATGGGTGAGTCCATTGCGGAGGGGACGATTACGAAGTGGTTGAAGAAGGTTGGCGAGCACGTCGATCGCGATGAGCCGCTGTTTGAGATCTCGACTGATAAAGTCGACGCGGAGATTCCATCGCCCGCTGCGGGGACATTGACTGAAGTTCGCTTCAAGGAAGGCGAGACGGTTGAAGTAAACACCGTCGTGGCGGTGCTTGACGGCAATCAGTCAGGATCCGCGCCATCTGCGGTTGAGGCAAAACCGGTCGAACAGAAACCCGCACCGGATCCCCCAGCACCACCTCCACCTCCTCCGCCGGCACCAGTCGAGGCAAAGCCAGCTCCGCCACCGCCTCCACCACCTGCGCCAACACCTCCTCATGCAGCTCCGGTGGAAACAAAACCGTCAGCAGAAGCCTCCGCAGCCGATCTGCGTCGGACCAAATCGAGCCCGCTCGTCCGCAAGATCGCCCAGGAGCACAACGTCGACATCTCGAAGCTTGAAGGCACCGGCATGAGCGGCCGTGTCACCAAGAACGACATCCTGAGCTTCATCGAATCCGGCGGCAGCGCAGCGCCTGCGCCAACCGCCGAAAGACCAGCACCAACGTTCGCCCCGGCGGCCCAGGAAATCTCCGCGCCGCCGCCACCAAAACCACAGGTCGGCGATCGCGTCGAGGCCATGAGCGTGATGCGCAAGAAGATCGCCGAGCACATGGTCCTGTCTCGCCGCACTTCGGCCCACGTCACGACGGTCTACGAGATCGACATGACCCGCGTCGCCAAACTCCGCGAACAACATCGCGACGAGTTTTACCAGCGGACCAGTACTAAGCTCACGTTCATGCCTTTCATTTTCGAGGCCGTGAACAAAGGGCTGCGCAAGTTTCCGATCTTCAACGCGCAGGTCAGCGGCGAGCAGATCATTTACAAGCAGGACAT
>Ga0111538_10014345_pt1 | contig 10447 bp, 9 predicted proteins | sample SoiMethybrSBSTD1_FD_79669 | JGI IMG/M metagenome (GOLD analysis project Ga0111538, IMG submission 79669) | Bulk soil microbial communities from a Populus tree surrounding site in Tennessee, USA - Soil MetaG P. TD hybrid SBSTD1 (version 2)... | ecosystem: Environmental > Terrestrial > Soil > Tree... | reverse complement strand
CGGATGGTCATTATAGCTGCTGCGAGCCCGTTGTATCATGCAATTTCATGCGGATCATGGGATTGGACGTCGGGGATAAGAATATCGGGGTGGCAATAAGCGACTTGCTTCTTTTGACTGCTCAGGGCAGGCCCACTCTGCGTCGAACCTCCTGGCTTGCGGATCTTCAATACTTACGGGGAGTCGTTGAAGAGAATGAAGTTGGGACGATTGTTGTCGGCAAGCCACTCCACATGGGAGGGCAGGAGAGTCCCCAAAGCCGGAAGGTTGCCCGGTTCGCAACGAAATTGTCTAAAACGCTAGGCCTTCCGGTTATCTTGTGGGACGAGCGGCTCACGAGCTTTGCGGCAGAGCAACACCTTGAGGAAGCAGGCCTCAAATGGCGTGAGCGCAAAAAGCACGTGGATAAGGTGGCGGCAATGTTCATCCTTCAAGACTATTTGGATAGCCATAAGCGATGAAATCTCGGCTTCTAGTGCGGTCCCTCCTGCTGCTCGTTGTTGTGGGTCTCTTCGGGTACCTTTACCTCGAGCGGGAGATGCAAGCCTTTCATACCCCGTCTTCAACAACACCACTAGAGATTACGCCCGGAATGAGCGCCAGGGACGTTGTGAAATTGTTGAAGGAGCGCGGTCTCATAGGCGATGAACGCCTCACCATGGCTTACCTCGTTCTGTCGCGCAACCGGACTGCCCTCAGAGCTGGAGAGTATCTTTTCGATCGACCGGTCACGACTCATGAGGTGATTGACACCCTGGTTAAGGGAACCATCTACCTTCACCGTTTCACCGTGCCCGAGGGACTGACCGTTGCCGAAGTGGCAACCAAGTGGGAAGAGCAGGGGTTCGGGAAGGCGGAGGAGTTCATGGTTGCGGCAAGAGAGTCCTTGGACCTCGTGCGGGATTTCGAGGGAAACGCCACTGAGGCCTCCCTGGAAGGGTTTCTCTTCCCGGAAACCTACTTCTTTGCGGTCCGTACGACGCCGCGACGCGCCATTGAAGCCATGGTTGGGCGTTTCCGCGCGGTTCTGGCTGAGTTGGAAACACGGATACCTTCGGAAACCTGGCCCCTGAATCTTCGAGACACAATGGTCCTGGCGTCATTGGTTGAAGCAGAAGCGGCCGTGAATGAAGAGCGCGAGCTGATCGCGTCAGTGTTTGTGAACCGCTTGAAGCTCAAGATTCTTCTCCAATGCGACCCTACGGTGATCTATGCCCTCGAGAAGGCGAACCGGTATCAGGGCCGCCTCACCCGCGCGGACCTGAAGTTCAATTCCCCCTACAATACCTACCGATACCCGGGTCTTCCTCCAGGACCCATCGCCAATCCCGGTATGCGTTCCCTGGAAGCCGTGATGCGGCCTGCATCGACTCGATACCTGTACTTCGTGAGAACCACCGGAGGGCGCCACACCTTTTCGGAAAATCTGGCTGCCCACAACCGTGCTGTCGCCGCTTACCGCGCGATGACAAGCGGGCGATAAACGGCGGGTTATCGAAAAGCTGGAGTTTCGCGATATTCAGAGAGACTGGGCTGCCTTTGGTCTTTGCTGGAAAGAATGGGAGTCGAGATTGGCCACTGGATAGCGAGCTCAGGATCGTTCCAGGCAATGCCTCCTTCGGCTGTCGGGTTGTAGAGTCCTGTTTGCTTGTATTGGACTTCGCAATGGTCAGCCAGCGTCGCGAACCCGTGTGCAAACCCCACAGGCACATACAGGAGAGACTTGTTTTCCGAACTCAATTCCACGCTGAACCATTTCCCAAACGTTGGCGAGGACATTCGAAGATCGACTGCAACGTCGAAAATTCGTCCGGCCGTGCAGCGCACCAGTTTGGCAGTTGGCGCGGACATGTCCTGATAGTGCATCCCTCGAAGAACGCCATATCCGGAGCCGGAGTGGGAATCCTGAACGAAGTCATCGGAAATTCCCGCTTCTGCGAAGCTCTTCTTGTTCCAGGACTCGATAAAAAAACCGCGTTCATCCTTGAAGTAATCGATGTTGACGAGGACAAGACCTTCGAGGCTGGTTCGTGTGACGTGAGTCTTCATTCCGATGTGCATCATAATACACAGCAATGGGTATTTATCTGGGGCTTGGTTCGAATGTTGGGGACCGCGAATTGCAACTTCGGTTCGCGGTGAGCGCCCTGCAGGGAAAGGACATCGTCTTGTGGAAGAGTGCCTCGCTCTACTGGACTCAGCCTCGGGAACTTGAAGATCAGCCCTGGTTCCTTAACACGGTAGTCGAAGTGAGAACACTGCTGGAGCCCGAGCGGCTGATTCAGGAATGCCTGGAGGTCGAAAGAATGGCGGGCCGCTTACGCGACGTACCGAAGGGCCCGCGGTCCCTGGACATCGATATCCTTATTTATAAGGACCGGATCCTGGATCTCCCGGGGCTGACGATCCCTCATCCCCGGTATCGGGAAAGACGCTTTGTTCTCGTGCCTTTAGTGGAGTTGGCGCCAGATCTGGCCGATCCCGTTTGTGGCCTGACGATGGGGCAACTGCTGGATCTCTGTACGGACCCGGGGGTCGTTCGTCGCCACGGTAACGGACTACTTTAGGAACTCGCGAATTCGATCGGCCAGCCGGCGGCTTTCCTTGACAGATCCGACGGCAACGAAAACGGTGTCGTCTCCAGCAAGGCTGCCGACGATCTCAGCCCAGCCTGCTTCATCAATAGCACGGGACACCGTAGAAGCATGGCCCGGTCCGGTTTTGAGAACGACAATGTTCTGAGCTATCGCGACGTCTTCAGTAAGGAATTCACGAAGCGTGCGTCTTATGGTTTCGTCGGTGCTGCGCGGTGGTTCCGAGCCCATCACGGTATAGGTCCCGCCGCTTTTGGCGAGACCCAGTTCCTGTATGTCTCGAGACAGCGTCGACTGCGAAACGTCGATCTTGCGGTGAAGTAATCCCTCCAGAAGTTCCTCCTGGCTGGCAATTTCCTGGCTGCGAACCAGATCCAATATGGCCTTGTGGCGAACTTTCTTCATGAATGCGTCCCCGCGGATGCGCGGGATTATAGCAAAAAAGGATTTGACCGGAGCACGCCCGGTCCGCATACTTATTCAGAGCTATGCATAACTATTCAGACTTTCTCACGATGTCACAGTTGTCGGTTGAAGAATTCGCCTATCTTCTTTCTTCAGCGTCGGTGCAACGTAGCATGTCCAGCCAGCCTCTGGCAGGCCGGAATATCGCCCTCATATTCCAGAAACCCTCTCTGCGAACGCGCGTTACCTTCGAGGTGGCAATCCGGCAGTTGGGGGCGTGGCCTATCCAGTTGGGTTCCATTGAAAGTCAGCTGGGGGAACGAGAAACCATTCCTGATCTTGCCCGGAATCTTTCGCTGTGGGTCGATGGCATCGTGGCCCGGGTTTTCCGGCATGTAGACCTTGAGGAGCTGGCCACATTCGCAACAATTCCTGTGGTCAATGCATTGAGCGACTGGGAGCATCCTTGTCAGGCCCTGGCAGACATTCTTACGTTGACGGATGTCTGGAGGGACCTTGATGGCAAGAAGGTCGGCTACATCGGTGACTGGAATAATGTTTCTCGATCCCTGTGGAAAGCCTGCGAAATGGCGGGATTCCCCTTCCGCGCCATCTGTCCAAAAGGTTACGGGCCCTCAGAAGACGAGAAGGTGGAGTGGTATACAGAACCCGATGCCGTGGAAGGCCTCGATGCGCTTTACACGGACGTGTGGGCCAGTATGGGTCAGGAAGACGAACTCGAAGAGCGCATCCAGGTTTTCAGGCCCTATCAAGTCAATGATGCGTTGATGGCAAAAACGGGAAGACACACTTACTTCATGCATTGCCTGCCTGCTCACCGCGGGCTTGAGGTCACGGACTCCGTCATGGACGCCGACTACTCTCTTGCTTTTCAACAGGCCGCCAACAGATTGCCCGCCGAGAAAGCGGTCTTGATATCTGTGCTGGAGAATCACGATGAAGCAACAAATAAAGAAGGCGGTGCTCGCGTACTCAGGCGGGTTGGACAGCTCGATAATTATTCCGTGGCTCAAGGAAAACTATGGATGTGAAGTCCTCGCCATGGTCGGGAATATCGGCCAGGAGGACCAGCTCGAGGGACTCGAAGAGAAAGCGCTGAAAGCGGGCGCTTCCAAAGTTTTCGTAGAAGACCTTCGGAATCCATTCGTCACCGAATATCTCTGGCCGCTCGTCAAATCCGGGGCGAAGTACGAGGGCGCCTACCTGCTGGGAACATCCATTGCGCGGCCGCTGCTGGCAAAACGTCAAATCGAGATCGCTGTCGAAGAAGGCGCGGACGCTCTGGCCCACGGCTGCACGGGCAAGGGGAATGATCAAGTTCGGTTTGAACTCGCCTACAAAGCCTTCGCGCCGGAAATGAGAATCATCGCTCCCTGGCGGGAATGGGAAATTCGGTCGCGCTCTGACGCGATTGCCTACGCAAGAGCTCGGAACATCCCAGTGAAGGCCGCTACCGAGACCATTTATAGCGTTGATTCCAACATTTGGCACATCAGCCACGAGGGTGGCATCCTCGACGACCCAGCGGAACCTGCGCCTGAAGATTGTTTTGAATTTACTCTGGATCCTCGTTCCTGTCCTGACGGAGACAGCGAGATCACGATCGATTTCGAAAAAGGCGTGCCCATTGGTCTAAATGGTCACCGGCTTCCTCCGGTTCAGTTGCTCGAAGACCTGAACGAAATCGGGGGAACCAACGGCATCGGCCGCGTGGACGTCATGGAGAATCGGGTGGTCGGCATAAAATCCCGCGGTGTTTATGAAACTCCCGGCGGAACGCTCGTTCTGGCCGCTCACCGTGAGCTTGAATCCCTTTGTCTGGACCGGCAGACCCGGTATCACAGCGATATTCTGAGTGTCTCGTACGCGCAGCTCGTCTATGACGGGCATTGGTTCACTCCATTGAGGGAAGCCCTCGACGCTTTCTTTACTAAAACGCAGGAGTTCGTTACCGGATCGATCACGCTCGCCCTGTACAAAGGCAATCTCAGTGTGAAGAGCCGGACGTCGCCCTGCAGCCTGTATCAAGCGGACATTGCTTCGTTCGATACCGGAAACTACAACCATCACGACGCTGAGGGATTCATCAATCTCCTGGGACTGCCTGCGTCCGTTCGATCGAAGTTGTATCGCGAGAAGTATGAAACTCTGGCAAGGACGGTTTGAAGAAGAGCAGGACCCGGTCTTCGAAAAGATGAATCGATCGCTGCCGGTCGATGCGGTTCTTCTCGAAGTAGATGTCCGCGCAAGCCGCGCTCACGCCAAGGGGCTCCACGGCGCCGGGATCCTCAACGAAGAGGAATGGAAAGCTATTGACCGCGGCCTCGAAAGCATTCTCACCCAGTATTCGCCGGATGAAGTGAAGGCGATGCCGTATGAGGATGTCCACACCTTCGTCGAAGCGACGCTTGCGGAGAAAGTCGGTCCGGTTGCTTTAAAACTTCACACGGGCCGAAGCCGGAACGATCAGGTAGCGACGGACTTTCGATTGTTCACGCGCAAAGCGATTGAGCTGATTCTTGCGGATTTGGAAGCTCTGGAGCTCGCGTTCATCGAGAACGCAGGTCGCCATCGCACGGTACTGCTTCCCGCATACACGCACCTAAGGCGTGCCCAGCCCATTCGATGGTGCGACTACTGCCTCGCCTATGTGGAAATGTTCAAGCGCGATCACGAACGCTTTGAAGAATCTCTGAGCCGCGTCAACGTGCTGCCCCTGGGCTCAGGAGCAGTTGCCGGTTCCAACTTTGCTCTGGATCGCCAGGCCATCGCGAAGGAATTGGGTTTTTCGAAGGTTTCTGCAAATAGCCTGGACGCCACTTCCGACAGGGACTTCGTCGCGGAGTTTCTGTCGAATGTCTCCATCACCATGGCTCACGCAAGCCGCCTCGCTGAAGACTGGATTCTCTATTCGTCGTCAGAGTTTGGTTTCCTTGAGCTTTCGGAAAAGGTAACAACCGGCAGCAGTCTGATGCCGCAAAAAAAGAACCCGGATGGGCTCGAGCTGATCCGAGCCAAAGCTGCCATGACCTCTGGCCTTCTTGCCGGTTTTCTATCGGTCCTCAAGGGATTGCCGACCGGCTATAACAAGGACCTTCAGGAAGACAAAGAAGCATTTCTTTCCGCATTTCAAAACGTACGAACGACATTGAGTGTGCTGCGACTGACGGTGCGCACAGTCGAAGTGAAGGGAGAACGCATGCTGGAAGCCGCTTCCGACTCTTTCATGGGAGCGACGGACCTTGCTGATTATCTCGTGCTGCGAGGCTTGCCATTCCGTAAGGCACATGAAGTCGTTGCCCAGGCCGTGCGGTCCGCGCTCAATGAAGGAAAACAGCTTTCAGAGGTGAATCTCGTTCAGTTTTCTCCCGATTTTGCCGATCTCCCCAAAGACTATCTCCTTCCGGCCAACATCGTAGCGCGCAAGAATGCGTCGTTTACTCGTCCGCCCAATTTTTAGGCTGAAATGTCGCCGGAATCCATTGCCGCGCGCATTCAGCGTGAAGTGGGCTCCTGGCCTCAGGTGCGTGTCGACGTCTATTCGCACGGAATGATCTTTTTCCATGTAGGAAACCGGGAGATCGGTCATTTACACGGAGAGCGCTTGGCGGATCTGCCGTTTCCTGTCCGCATTCGCGAAGAGCTCGTGACGGACGGCAAGGCGTCGCTGCACTACCTGCACCCGAAGTCTGGCTGGATCACCTATTACATGAAAAGCGACCGGGACATCGAACCCGTCGTCGAGTTGTTCCGGCTGAACTACCATCGTCCATGGCTGCAGAAGGAACGAAACTAGGGCGCGCCGACTCTCTGTGCGCTTCTGACGAACTCGACGGTTCCCTTTCGAAGGTTCAATGGTGTCTGTTCCACTCCGTTCTGTTCCTCGCGTCCAATAAGCCAGACGCATAGCAAGGGCCGCACCGATTTTGTATGTGGGCCAAACGCTTTTGTAGTGCGGCGGAAGAGGGCTCCGTCGGCCGGCGCATACTGCAGAAGCGAATACGCAGACGCTTTCCTCGATCTACCCGATTGCATAGCGCCCATCAACGAGTGTGTTTGTCATTGATCTGGCCCCGGCAAGTTGTCATGGAGTCCGGATTGCAATGAGTGGAATGACTGCACTGAGGAACTGAACAATGAATATGACGAGGTCGCTGTCAGGTTTGATCCCAGGACTTATTTTTTTCTTGGCCTGCCCACTGAACGCTGCACCCCAAACCGCGAATGACAATTTTCAGGCAACCGATGCCGGAGAGCAGGCATTTCAGAAAGGCGATTACTCCGAAGCTGAACGGTACTATCGCGAAGCGTGGAAGAACGCAACCACGACAAACGGTCCCGCGTCGCGACGGGCTGCGGTCCTGGGAAATCTTGCTCAGGTCCTCGCAAATCAGAACCGTTTGAAAGAGGCGGAGGAGCTTTTCGATCTCGTCGTAGAAATTGCTAAACACGAACCAGTGGATATGCGTGTGCGGATTGTTCTCCTGGTGAATATTTCCGCGCTCTACTCGCGGACTCACCGCGTGAAACGCGCGGAATCTCTGCTCGACGAGGCCTTCATCCTATGCCGGAAACACCTGGGTTCTGACAATACGCATATGGCGATGGTCCTTAAGAATCGCGGAATCGTCTATGCGATGACAAACCGGCCGAAACGGGCCGAATCCAATTTGAAAAAAGGACTCGCGATAGGAGAAAGACACCTTGGTTCGAGGCCGGCAGAGCTTGCGGCGATTCTAACGAGCCTGGGCGGTGTTTACACGATCCGAAAGAAATGGAATCGCGCGGAGCCGCTACTGCTGCGCTCTATCGACATCCTGCAGCGTTCCTTCGGCAGTCGGCACCCGGGCGTCGCCGATGCCTTGGCCAATCTGGGGGAACAGTACTTACAGCGTCACGACTTCACCCGGGCTGAGGGAACTTTCCGGCAGGCTCTTGCTATCCGGCAAACAGCACTTGGACCGGACAATATTACGGTCGCGAATGTTTCATCACGGCTTGCCACCGTGCTGGTAGAGCAACACAAATATGACGAAGCTCGGTTGCTCTTTACGAAATCGCTGCCAATTCAAGAACGTGTTCGCGGTGCCTCAGCTCCGGAATTCGGTTTGGCGTTGGAAAGGTTCGCCCGATTGCTGCGTGAGATGAAAGACACTACTGCGGCTGAGACGGTCGAGGTTCGTGTCCATAACATCCGCGCCACACTCGCATATACGGTTTCCGTGGACCGGCTCGGGAAGTAAGCCGTATTGATGCCGCATTTCCTTCCAATTTGTAAGGATCGGCGAAAGAACAACACACAAATGTACCTTGACGGGGAGTCGGGCCACCCACCGCATTTATTCAAAATAATTTAATAGAGAACGCGCTTGCCACGTCCCATTTCCATGCGCTAAAAACGAGAGGACAATTCGCTAGCTCCGATGCTGGACCTGTGGTTCGGAGCGCTACGACTGATGTGCGTGTCATCCCGTCTTGATGGATTCAGTTCCGCCAGCGGTCACGAAGAAACTCATGTCGAAGGCGAAGCTGAGTCGATAGCGAAGATGCATCGGACTCTTTTTTAACCAGTTACAACAAATAGCGAAACGGATTTCGGGCGACGCGGGCTTTTCGACGACTCAGGAGAGCTTTGTCAGAGAGTCTCGCCAACGTGACAATCCCCGGCCCAGGGACGCTGCCGGTTCGGCGAGCAGCTAAGGCCGGATTGATGAGGATCATCAACAGTAGCTTTTCAAGGACGTGCAAAAGCGAGCCAGTGAAGAGCAGGAGGTTCTGATATGAAAAGATTTCTGTTTCCCTTCGGCCTTTTTGTAAATGCGGTGCTGTTAGGAATGCTCTTCGCGGAGCCCGTCTTGGGCGAAGATCTCGAGCTGTTTCAAAATTACTTCGGCACCCTGGACTATTCCGTGACGGGAACGGGTGGCATCCGCGGAACGGGTAAGCTGGATCCAATCACAAAAGAATACCTGGCAGAGAAGACAATCAAGGTTAATGTTCCCGGCAGTGCGGATATTGTCGCGGCATTTCTATATTGGCAATCCGTAGAAAAAACGAATTTGCCTTCTTCGGCGCGCGCCTGGTTGTCCTACCCAAATACAAGCGCTGCAAACGCCCGTGTCAAGATTCTCGGTAAACCGTTGGGCAACGATCATGCCGCACCCTGCTGGAGTAACGGAGGCAGCACCGGTTCATCAAACGGAGCGCCCACCTTGCGCGTCTATCGGGCCGACGTGATGCGCTATCTGAAGGCTCCAGGTTCTTCCACAATCGCGACCGATATTACCGTCAGGGTTCGAGACTCCGGCAGTAACGGCAACACCGTTCCCCTCACGGAAGGTGCCAGCCTGGTCCTTGTGTATCGCCATCCTTCCCTTTCGTTCAAGAGCATTGTGCTCTTTGATGGTGCGGAAACGATGGACAACAGTAACGATTCCATGAACCTCGCGATCAAGGGGTTCTATCAGGCTAAGCGCGGCGCCGCGAAGTTTACGCCCATCGTCGGTAACGGTCAGACGAGTTTTTCAGAGCGGCTGTTTTTTAACAACAGTCTCCTGGAAACGAACGCCTTTCGAAATGGGTGGGACGACAAGACCCATGATGTCTCTAGCCTAGTGGTTCCGGCCGTCGTGCCGCCGGGCCAGATCATCAGCACGGCTAACACAAGAATCGATCACCTGGGCACACCCTACGATTGTCTCTCCTGGGCAGCCGTCGTTTTTAGCACCACGGTTCCGGACAGTGACGAAGATGGCTTGCTCGATGTCTGGGAAACGGACGGATATAAGGACCTCAGCGGCAACATGCTGGTGGACCTGCGCGGTATCGCGAATCCGCTAAAGAAAGATCTCTTTGTCGAAATCGATTACATGACCGAAGAGGTTAATGACGCCCTTGGCACCAAGCACTCTCACCTGCCGAAACTCGAGGCGTTGCAGATGGTCGGCGAGGCCTTCGCAAAGGCACCGGTCAGCAATCCCAATGGCTCTGTTGGCATCAACGTATTCTTCGACGTCGGAAACAACTACCAAGGTAGCCCTTATATCCTGCGCAGCGGAGCGCTGAAGGGTGGCGACAAACTGAATGAACGGTGGCCGGCAACTTTCTGCACGCAATACAGGCCGGCCAGCGGATCGTCGCCGGCGAAATGCGTGTTCCCTAATCAGCCGGGGTTGATTTCGTGGAAGAGGGGCTTTCAACACATCAAGAACAATTACTTCAGCGAAGAACGCAATTCCATCTTCCATTACGTGCTGTTTGGGCATGGCCTCGCCGCCAAAGGATCGGCGGCGTCCGCTCCCTACGAGGCCAGAAGCGTGTCGGGCCGCGCCGACCTTCCTGGTAACGGCGTTGCAATAACCGTCGGGCGGTGGCGGTCGAGCGGCGCTGACGCTCTGGTGGGCAGTGCTAACCTTCAAGCCTCCACT
>Ga0111538_10014343_pt1 | contig 10448 bp, 8 predicted proteins | sample SoiMethybrSBSTD1_FD_79669 | JGI IMG/M metagenome (GOLD analysis project Ga0111538, IMG submission 79669) | Bulk soil microbial communities from a Populus tree surrounding site in Tennessee, USA - Soil MetaG P. TD hybrid SBSTD1 (version 2)... | ecosystem: Environmental > Terrestrial > Soil > Tree... | reverse complement strand
GTAAACGACAAGCGATCGAGCCAGGCATCCGCCCGTGGAAAGGCGGCCTTCAAGGGTATATCCGCGTCGGCGGAATTCTGTACTCGCAGGACTTCCCGCCTAACGAGCCGCTCGAGCAGATCCGCGCCTGGCGCGAGAAAACCAAAGGCGAACACGGCGGGACGATCGCGACGCCGCGCGGGACGTTTGCCGACGACATCGATCAGTACGTGCGCCGCGTCGCCGCCAAGACATCGATCCGCCAGATCGCGGCGCATCTTGAGTTATGGGCGCGCGCGCTCGGCCGCGATCGGTCCCGCCATTCGATCAGAACCGAGGAAATTGACGCCATCATGCAAGAGTGGTTGTGCACGCCGACGACGCCGGCCCCTGGCCCGCACGGCGGCCGCCCGAGCGGCGCCGACGGCGTGGCCCCCGCAACGGTCCAGAAACGCCGATCGACGCTGCGATCGTTTTTTCGCGTGATGAACGGGAAGGCCGGCGCGAATCCCGTGCGGGCCTCGCAAAGTTTCCGCCCCGGTAAACCAGAGGCGCGCGGGACCGACTACGCCACGATCGCGCGCATCCTGGCCGCGATGCCCGACTATCACACGCCGCGCCGCGGCCAGCTCCCGACGGTGCTCAGCCTCTCGAAGCTGCGCGCCGCCGTGATCGCGTACACCGGGATTCCGCCCGGCATCCTTGGCACGTTGACGCGCGCGGATCTCTGTTTCACGACGCCGGCCACGGTGCGGATCCCCGAGCGCGTCAAAGGCGCAGGCGTGGAGGCCCGGACGATCCCGTTGACGGCGGAAGGCCGCGCGGCGTTCCGAGCGTTCGATCAGGCGAACGCGTATGGGACCTTTCCGACGTCCCCGCTAAACCTCGTCTTTCAACGCGCGTGCGCGCGGGTCGGCGTGCACGGCCTTACGTTGTACGACTTGCGGCACAGTTTCGGCGCGCAGGTCTACCGCACGACGCGCGATCTCGCGACGGTCAGTCGACTGTTGTTGCATGCCGAGGGATCGGTAATCACCGCGCGGTATGCGAAGGCCGCACACGCGGCCGTCGACGTCGCCGCCGTCGCCGCGTTTTCGGCCAGTTTGCAGCCTAAAACGGGCCTCAAGCTGTCCCCTAAAGCTGTCCCCATCCGTAAAGCGTTGAAGGGAAAGCACATCCTTAGGGCGGTGTGAAGCCTTTCAAGGCCAAAACACGGGTTCGAATCCCGTTGGGGACGCCCGCCCAAAACGTGGAAAGAATCAATGAAATCAGGCCTAAAACGGACTTTTCTCGCGCTCGAGCTCGAGGACGGCAACGGTCGGTAAAGGACCAAAAGGGGCCGTTTTGGGGACCAAAGGTGTCCCCAAGAAGTGTCCCCAGGGAAGGGAAGGGATCGGAAGGAATGAAAGGTCATGGAAAGCGCCTTAGAGGACTTCGCCAAGATCGCGGAAAGTGGCGCGCGTATCTGAGAGTTGACGGACGCTACTACAGCAAATGGTTTCCGCGCGAAACGTCGATCGACACGATGCAACAATGGCGCCTGCTCAAACGCGCCGCCATCCGTGAGAATCGCCCGCCGCTCGAGCCGATCCCGCTCACACGATCGCAAAAGGATCGCGTCGTGGAGCTCCTCGGCACGATCGCATCATGGGATTGTTACAACGATGATTCCGCCGTCAACCACTTCTGCGCGGACTTCCTAAAAGGACTCGAGGCCTTGATCTAGCATGTGACAGGCCAGGTCACACCTTAGCGCCAGCCACGGCGGCGCAGCCGATACGCCTCGCGCGCGCCGAGCCATTGACAGAGCCGGGCCGTCCATCGCCAGCGGTGCGGGCAACTGTTGTCGCCGCCGCACGTCCAGCGATACCGCCTCGAGCTCGAGCTCGAGCTCGAGCTCATAACCGCCCGAGGCGTCGCCGCCGATCCGTAATCCGCTCGAGCACGATCCGCCCGGCGCTCTGTTCGCTGATCGTCCACTCCGGCACCGTCACCGGCGGTTCCGGCGGTTCCGGCGGCGTGTCGTTCGCGTAGCACGTCAACGCGCCGGCCGCCGCACACACGACGCGCGCCAGGGATCCGATCCACGTCAGCGGGACCGGATGCCCGTCGCACGTCGCCGCCCAGGTCACAGCCGGCTCGAGATCGCAGAGATACACCGTCGCGGGCGCCGGGACGACGAGCGTAAACGAGGCATCGAGCCGGCGCGCCGTCGCGACTACCTCGAGGTTCGCTTGGTCGTACGTGACGATCGGCCCTGGCCGCGCGCTGCACGCCACGATCACGTCGGGGGCGTCGGGCCGTTGCACGCGAACGCCGACGACTTCGGTCGTTTCAACCGCGGTCGTTTCGATCGTCGACAGATCGGCTTCGCTGCCCAGGAGCACCGTCGCGAAGACTTCGAAACTCGGCAGCGCGTCATCAGCCGGCGCGATCATGTGCACGCAAAACTTTTTCTCTTTGTCCGAAATCGTGCCGAGCGACAGGCCGCGCTCGTCGACGACGGTGTACGTCAGGTCCCGCACGGGTAACACCTGGCGCACTTCGGCCCGCATGGCGGTATTCGGGACCAGCCAGGTAAAGCCGCGGCCCGTCAGCTCCGGCGCGACCGGCGTATGAAAGAGCAGATCCTTCAAACCGAGCGCCGCCTGCATTTGCGTTTGCACGGCCGCCGGATAGCGATCGATCGCCGGGAGGCCGTTACTCCGCAACTGTGTCCGCGGATCGTCGGTGTGCACGCGGTCCACGATTACGAGCACCGTCGCATCGCCGTCGAGCAGCTCGAAGACGCTGCGCGTCAGCTCATGCAAATAGGTCGGCGGCGGGTAATACGTCGTGACGCCCAGGCCCATGCCGCAATTCGTCCCGGCCGCATATGCGAAGACGCCGGCCTCGGCCGCGGCTTCCGTCAGCGCGCCGGCTTCCCGGCTCGGCGGGCCGCCGCAAATCAGGAGTTGGTTGTAACACTGCGGCGACGCGCTGTACCCGACGACGTAATCGAGCAGAAATTGATCGCCGCGCGCGACTTGAATATGTCCGTGCACGTTCGGCAAATGGTCGACGTACCCGCCGACGCTATAGGCCGTGCACATGAAATGCGTCGCCTTCGCGGTCGGCCGCCAGTCGGTACGCCAATACGCATGGCCGGTCCCCGGCGTGACGTGATGCGTCGGGGTCGGCGTTTGCCAGTCCGTCGCCGCCGCATACGGATCGGCGTAGTAGTACCAGCGGGCGTAGAGTGGCGTGGAGGACGTCGGCAGCGTGCGCGCGTTCGCGGTATCCATCTCCTGACAGAACGCTTCGAACGGCGGATCGTCCCGGCGCAAAAACGCGTACAGCGTATCGCGCGACGGCCAGTGCAAACTATGGGAGGCCTGTACATCGCCCCATTGGAACGCCTGCGTTCGGCTCGGCGCGACTTCGTGATAGTGATAGCGCCGGGCCGCCTCGAGCCAGGCCGCGAATTCCGGCAGGTAGTCCCGGCCGTGCGCGGTCAAGAGACTGAGCCAGCCCATAAACACGAGACACGGCGTCCCCAGGTTGTATTCCCAGGATTCGATCCATTGCCCGCCGTGTCCCATTTCCTGAATGTATTGGGTCAGGCAATTCCGCACGGTGGAGCGATCGCACGCCGTCGACGTCAGGCCGCCAAGCGGAACGGTGCCCTTCGTCCCCGTGTCCCGAATATCGCGCGTCAAGTAGTCCGTCCCGCACACATGGTCGAGCACCGCGAGAAAACAAAACGTGCCCGACACTTGATCGGAATCGACGAGCCGGAGGCCCGCGGCCATCACGCCGTCAGCGGTCGCGATCAGCCAATTGGTCCACGTCGCGATCTGCTCAGGCGTCAGGGTCGGCCGAATCCAGTCGAGCAAGAGCGTCGACTCGATCCCGTGTTCGCGGGTCGAATTCCCCGGTCGCATCGGCGTTTGAAAGTTATTGCAATTCGCGGCGAAGGCCGCGTAACAGCTCGCGCCGTACTGCGCCTCCCCGCCCGACATCAGGTAATAGAGGCCCGACCAGCGGCCGTAGCTGGCATAGCGCGGCGACGTCGCATCGTAGTCCGCGTTGCGCTTGACGATCGCGAGCCACGGATGCGACTCCGCGCGCATGCGCGCCCACACGTCAAACTGCGCCGCCGGCATTGTCGTTGCCATATGTCAGCCTTTCCACCGATCCGGTAAACACGAATAACCGCAGGACCGACCGCAGGACGGATCTTGGAGCCAGCGCACAGGCGCGCCGTCGGGACAGATCAGCGGCGGGAAACGCCGCGGCCGGCCATCGAACGCGCGCGCGCACCCACTAGACAGCACCGCGGCCAGGCAGAGCACCGCGGCCCGCCAGGCCATGTCAGCGGCCCGCGCGTTTCATCATGGCGACACACGGTAACGGGAGCGGCGGCCGCCAGAGCGCCGGGTTGACGTCGCCCGCGTAGTTGAAGGCCGGCCGCGCGTCCGCACTTGCCGAGCTGATGATGATGTCCCAAATACCGTGATACTCGCCGTACAGGGCCATGATCGCGTCGACCGCGTGCGCGTTGTATTGGTTCTGGCCGGCGGTTTTGTAGACGTGGCCCCACATCGTTCCGAATTCCTTCGCGAGCGCCTCGCAACACGCCTCGGTAAATTGGCCGCATCCGTCTTTCGTTTTCAGGTTCCACGAGCCGCTTGCATAGACGTGGTTGATCACGTCGAGCGGTTCGTCAAATGCCGGCGTCGGCGGCGTCGGCGGTTCGGGCGCCGTCGGGAGCTCCTCGAGCTGGAAATCGTCACACTGCAAGTACGCGCGCGTACCCGAGTACACGAGGACGCCGCGGACTTGCAGCGGCGTTTTCCCCGCCGCGTCCAGGTTCAGTTGCGCGCCGTTCGCGCCGGGCACCGTGTCGGGGACGTCGAACACGACGCCGGCCCGCCCCTGCGGGTCGGTGCCAGGGACGGCCGTACCCGTCCAGCCGCTATCATGCGAGAGGGTCACATGCGGATCGGGCGCGTTCGTGAACACGAAAAACTGATGTGGCATAGCTCCCCTTCCGGTTTAACTCACGGCGGCTTGATCGATCCCGCCGAGCGCGTTCCACAGCGTGCGAACCTGCGACTCGAGATCGATGTCCGCGATCGTGCACGTCGCGGTTTGCGTGGCCTCGTTGTACGTCGTCGCCGCGACGACGTTCACGCCCATAACCACTTGCGTCCCGGCTTGCTGCATCGCTTGGACGGGATTCGCCACGACGCGCTGCGCGTAGTACGCGCGGCCCTGGTGGAACGGCGTCGCCGCCGGTTCCGCCAGGACGCCGCCCGCGACAAACGCGAGCGTCACCTGTACGCGTTCCATGAAGCCGCCCGGCCCCGTGTCCCGCGTCAACGCCATTTGTTGCACCGTCACCGGAACGGCCATCAGAACGCCCCTTTCATTGAATCGAAAACGAGATCGTAAAACCGACAAAGAAGCTGCCCGCCGGCCACGGCGATCCGCCGGGACTGAGCAACATACCGATCCGCGTCGCGCCCGCGATGATTTCGACTGTGCCGACCGTCACGGTCGACGGGCCACTAATGGGACAGGTCCCCATATGTTGACGGCCCGCCGCGTATCCCGGCGGCAGGGCCACGTACAGGCGCGCGGGATTGCCTGCGACGGTCCCGTTCACCCACACCGACATCGTGAGCGTTTTGCCGACGAGCGTGTAACTGTTGGCGTACTGGGCGCCGACGGTCCAGCTCCCGACGTCGCTAAAATAATTCGCGGCGTTGAAGGTTTGATCGATCCAATGGCCGATCGGGTTCGCGCGACTCTTCTCGAACAGATTCCCTTCGACGTATATATGCCCCGCCCGATCCAACCGTAGCGCCGCGCTCTGTTGGATCGTCTGCGCATCGTTGAGCGCGCGCACTGTCAACGCGCCACCTTGCAGCCAAATGTTAAACACGCGCGCATTGGCGGCCGCGAGGGTATCAATAATGTTGATCTGCGGTGCGGGCGCTTCGACGATCTGCGGGATCACCGCGAACGTATTGGCTTGATTGACGAACGCCGCGGTCGCATCAATTTGGTTATAGATTTCCTGTTTTGCGGCGTTGTTGATCACCGTGCCGGTCGTGCCGGAGCCGTCGTCGTCGATCCACGGTGTGCGCGTGATCGGCATGTGCTGTTACCTCGCAACGTCGCGGGTCGCGAGGCGCAGGAGATCCGCAAACGAAAAGCGGCTACTCGAGGCCTCCACCGTAAACGTCGGATAGTGCGTCGGGAATGGGCGGAAATTGTTAATCACGACGTGCAGGATCTTGAACGTGCCGACCAGATTCGTCGGCGCCGGCAGGTTGCACTCGATGTCCAGGCCGGCGCGCGTATTCAGATCGCGCGACGTATACCCGACGCGAATCTGATCGAGGGCGCGCTCAGCCAGGAGCGCATTACCGCGGGCGCGCGCCTCCCCGATCGAGAGGCGCCGATCCTGTACCCACTCCTCGCGGATGCCGGTCCCGCCGACGGCCCCGGCCATTTGCGATTGTGCGCTGCCGTTGTCAGCTTGTACGACGAGGTACAGCTCGTCGCCGGCCGTCAAGGGACGCGACGCGATCGCCCGCGCGCCGCTCGAGGGAATCCCCGCGAGCAGCGGCGCCGCGGTAATCGTCGAGCCGTAGGACACCGCGGCCACGATCGCCCCGATCCCCGTCGGCGGAATCCCAAGGATCGTGTTGCCGCTCAGGCCCGTATACCGAATGATCTGCTCGCCGTTGCCGATGATCGCCCACCCGCCCGCGGCGCGAAAGGGCGCCGTCGACGTCACCGTGATTGCCGGCTCGCCTGGCGTCACCTGGCCGGTCGGTTGCGGGAGGCCCGAGGTATCCGCCGTCGGCGCGTTCGCCCCGAGCGACGCATCGGGAATCGAATCCACGAGGGTCGTCGACGTGTTGTCGAACAGCACCGACAGTAGCTTGAGCTGCGATCCGTTCGCGACCGTGCGCCAGATTTTCCGCGCCGTCACACTGGCCGGCCCGACGGCGATCCCGCTCAACTGCGTTTGCTGCGAAGCCGTGCCCGTGACCGGCGGCGTCGCCGCGTCCGAATAGTAGGACGTCGCCTCGAGCGTCACGTCATACGCGGGCGCGCCAGGGTAATTGGTGTACCCGGTCCCCGGTCCCGGTTCGCCGTAGTTCCACACACGCCAGGCGCCGCCATTGACGCGGTACCAGACGTATACCCACTTCACGCGCGGATCGGCGCTGTACCGCAGCGCCACGATCATCCCGCGCGCGGAATGTCCTGGCGAGTGCCAGTACGAGCTCGAAACGGTCGCGACGATCGACACACTCGGACTGAGCGGCGTGCCCGTGCCATACGTCGACGTCGCCCAGGAGTACGCCCATTCGACCGTATCGCCCGGTTTCCAGGCGCCGGCCGCGAGCTCGTCGACACTCGAGCCGTCGGCCGTGTCGTTCCGTACTGTCGTCGCGACGGCCGGCGCCGTGACCGGCCCGGCATGTGTCACCGACGCCAGCGGCGACGGCTTCGTTTCGCCGCCGGCGGTCGCCCAACTGTACGCATACGTATGCGCCCCGAGCTCGATCCCCGGTCCCGGCGACAGCGCGGCCGTCGGCGGCGCCGAGGGCGCGATCCCTGGCCCCACGATCGCGCCGCGGCCGCCAGGATCGACTTCCGTAAACGACAGATGTTGCGCGCCGCCGTCGGCGCCTTGAAACGAGGCCTTCGCGAAGACATCCGGCAGGGCCGCAAACATTTCGACCGACTCGAGCGGGATCGCCGTGTCCCCGAGGCCGACATCACTCAACAGCCGCGATCCGCGGCCTTCGACGTATACGCGCGTCAACGCCTGACTCCGATCCGTTTCGCGCCGCACGTTGTCGAGCGACGGATGCGTTGGGACGAGCGGCGACGGCGCCGCGCCGGTATCGGTAAAGAAAAAATGCACGTCGCGCCAGTAATCGACGTACCAGTACCCGCCGATCCGGTTGGCCGTCCGCGAGAGGGCCTCCCCAAGCGGTTCGTTCGTGAACGTGATTTCGGGAATCACCGGGAGATCCGCGGCGACGTTCGCCCCGGTAAAGCCGTTCGGCGCCGCATAGGTCGCGATCAGATCCCGCACGATCGCGGTCGCGGACAGGTTCGCGTACCGTTTCGTCACGAGCGGAAAGCCCAAGGCCCAGGTGTAATCCCCGCACGTTACATCCGTCCGCACGTTGATCGGCTTTTCCCAGTACGTCTGTTGCACGTCGAGCACATGCCCCGCGAACAGGCGCCGGCCGCTCGTCGATCCGAGCGTGATGATCACCTCGGCGCCCGTCGCGACGGTCGCGTTGATAAGCCGGAAGCGGCAGGTATTCGGGGTTTCATTGAGCTCGTCGACGATCTCGAGCGTCCCGATTCGGATGCGCTGCGCCACGCCGCCGACGGACACGAACACGAGCGCGCTTACATACCCGCTGCGCGAGGCGCCCGCCCGCGCCACGTTGCTCAGGGCATAGCGGTAGGCCTTTTGCGCGCCTGACAGGGCCATCCATCTACACCGGCAGCCGTTGCCCGCTCGTGCGATACGAGCTCGTCACGGCGTCCCCGACGACGCGCGCGATCTCGTCTTTGTTGCTGAGCACCGAGCCGTTGATCGTGACGTGCACGCCCATCGCGCCCGAGCTCTGCAAATAGGTCGAGGCGCCCATGTACCGCGTGGTCGGCGTCGAGCCGGCGATCCCGCCGATCGTGCTGCCGTAGATCCCCGGATTCCGCCCGGCCAGGTCGTCGAACGCCTGCGCCGCGCGAATCGCGGTGTAGAGCTCGGCCGACATCGAGAAAAACGAGCTCGCGGCCTGTTGCGCCGCGGCGCCCAGGGACAGCACGCCGTCAGCGGCCGCCGCCGCGACCGGCGGCGTGTCGGCCATCACGGCCTGACTCTCTTCGACCTTTTCGACCCAATCAACGATCGGCTCAGGCTTCCACGCGTTCATTTCGAGCACGCCCATTTCGTTATAGAAGGCGCGCAGCGCGGCCGCTTCCCGCTCGGCCGTGTCTTGGACGATCTTCGCTTGTTCGATCTCCCGCTCCCCGACCATGTTGTAAAACGCGCGCACACTCGCGGCCATCTTGTCCTGTTCGGCTTGCGCGCGCTTTTGCGTTTCGATCAGCGCCTCGTGTTCTTTCGCCGTCGCCGCGATCGACTTTTGGAGGTACTGCAAGGCCTCGGTGCTAATGCCGTACTTGATGCGGAGCTGCTCGAGGGACAGCACTTGCAGATCGAGATCGCGCGTGAGCGCCTCCATGTTGCCTTCTTTGCGCACTTCGCGGATCTCGCGCTGGAAGCCGGCGATCTGAATGTTGGTATCGCGCGTCGCGTTCGCCGTTTGGCCCATTTGCAAGGCCATCCGGTCGGCGGCCTCGCGGTTAATTTTCAGCGCCTCGTTGAAATCGGTAATGTCGCGCCCGGCATTTTTCGAGGCCAGGGCCAGGACATCCGCCTTGGCGCCGGCCCGCTCCGCGGCGTCGGTCAGGCCCAACAGTTTCGCCGTGATGTCCCCGAGGATCTTGTCCGTGCCGAGCAGCTCGGCCGCCATGCGCCCGAGTTTCCAACCGCCGATCCCGCTCGCGAGCGCGAGCCCCGCCGCGCCGAGCAGGCCGATCTCCGTCGCCGTCTTGCCGGCGGCGCGCCCGATTTCCTCGAGCGCCTTAATTTCCGGCCCGATATGAACGCCCAGGGCACTGAGCGATCCGTCAAACGATCGGAACGTATCCGACAGCGTGTTGATACTCGGCGCCGCCGTGTCGGCGTGCCCCTCGAGGTCCATCAACCGGCCGCCGGCTTGATCGGCCGCCTTCTCGAACGTCAACAGCTTCGCCGTCGACGCCGTGGTCGCGCGATCGAAATCGGTAAAATCCGCGACGAATTTTCCGGTAATCGGCATCGGGTCAGGACTCCACTCGCGGTTCCGCGAGGACTTCTAAGAGCCGCTCGAAATCTTCTACATCAAGGTTTCGCACGTCGTCGAGGGTCCAGCCGCATCGGAGGGCAAGCCGGATGTCGGATCGGAGCCGGTCGGCGCGCTCAGGGTTTTTTTTAACGCGTCGGCGGCCGCCTGTACGTCCCGCTCATGCGCGAGGATCGCATCCCGAATTTCGTCGAAACTGTCGGTATCGATCGCCCCGAGCGCGGCCTCGATCACGTCGACGGATTCGCCCAGGATCGGCAAATCGTCAAACGACCAATCGAGCAGATACGCCGTCATGTTCGCGAGCTGCTGCAGGCGTGGCAGCGTCACGAGGCGCCCGGTTGGCCCCATCACAAACGAGCCATCGGCGTTCCGCGCGTACATGCGATCGTAGGCCTCGTTGCGTTCGCCGGCCGTGAGCCGCTTCCGTACGCGCAGCCAGTCGCCTTGGGAAATGTGGAGGGTGGTCGCTTCCGGTTTGACGCGCCGTGAGCCCATGTGATCGTTTCCCCTTTACTGCAACGGAGGTCC
>Ga0111538_10014342_pt1 | contig 10449 bp, 13 predicted proteins | sample SoiMethybrSBSTD1_FD_79669 | JGI IMG/M metagenome (GOLD analysis project Ga0111538, IMG submission 79669) | Bulk soil microbial communities from a Populus tree surrounding site in Tennessee, USA - Soil MetaG P. TD hybrid SBSTD1 (version 2)... | ecosystem: Environmental > Terrestrial > Soil >... | reverse complement strand
GGCGAAGCCGTCGAGGGAGATGGACAGGTTGTGGACCCGTGTGAGTGACATCCGCTCGCTCCTCGTTCGGTGATGGGCCGTGCAGTGGGTTCTGTGGTGACCGACCGGGGTCACCGGGGATTCTCATCGCTTGCTGGCCGCTTCGCACGTGTGCGACTCGTGGGGAAACGACACGCGGGACAGTGTGCTCGCCCCGGAAGCTCGCATTTGCGGAGTTGTCGGGGTCGCCGGCGCGGTGCGGACCCCGGAAACCTCGCATTTGTTGGCTTGCCGGGCACTCGCTGCTCGTCCACGGGCACACCGCGAGCTCGGCACACGGGGGGAGTGTGCTCGCCGCGGAAGCTCGCAAATGCTGAGTTGTCGGGGTCGCCGGCGCGGTGCGGACCCCCACAACCTCGCATTTGCGGAGTTGCCCGGCGCTCGCAGCTCAACCACTGGGACTCAACGTGTTCGGACCTATCCTGTCGCGATGAGCTCCGCCACGATCGTCGCCGGACTGCTGGTGCTGGTGGCGATCTGCTTCCTGCTGCTCTCGGTCCGCCGCGTCCCCTCGGGTACGACGGGCGTGATGGAGCGACTCGGGCGGTACCACCGGACCTTGTCGCCGGGACTGCACCTCGCGCTGCCCGGGGACCGGATCCGCGCGGTCGACCGGTCGGAGCAGCACAGCTACTTCCCGGAGGTGCCGGTCGCCGCCGTGGACGCACCGATGCTGGCCGACGGGTTCGTGACCTACGCGGTCAGCGACGCCCGGCTGGCGACGTACGAAGTCGCAGACCACCGGTCGGCCGTGCAGCAGCTGGCGATCACGAGTCTTCGAGCGCTCGCCGGTGAGCGCACGGCCGACGACCTGCTCGCGAGCAGCGGCCAGGTCGCCGAGCAGCTCCGTGGCGTGCTCGAGGAGACCGGGCCGACGTGGGGACTCGAGATCCGGGACGTCGAGGTCACCCTGCTCCGGGATCAGCCCCGGTAGTTCTCCACGGTGCTCGCGTCGCGCACCGACGCGTGGTCCGGGTTCCCCCCGAACTCGCGCCGGGCGTCGCGCTGGCGGAGCAGGTCCCACAGCTGGTCGAGCTCGACCTCGACCCGGCGGAGCTGCTGGTGCTCGTCCTCCTGGCTGATCTCGCCCCGGGCCAGGCGCTCGCGCAGGGCCCGCTCGGAGGCGATCAGGTCGGAGATGTGCTGCCGGATGTCCACGTCGGAAGCCATGTGCTCACTGTGCTCCGCCCCAACCTGACTAGGCAACCTGGCTCCCAAATCGGGGCGAACCGGAACGTCAAAACGGACCTATCCGGCAGTTGTCGGATGCAGTTCCGCACGAGTGACCGAGCCCCCACCCTTTGGGGTATCCGGCACGTGGCGGGGGCCACGCGGGCCGGCGGGGACAAACGGGGGGAAGACAACACAATGTTGCCTGTCATTGCAGCGGGGTTCGCACTGGTGATGCTGGTGCTCAGCACACGCTATGTCCCTGCCGGCCACGCCGGACTCGTCGAGCGCTCGGGCGGGTACCGCCGCACGCTGCGTCGCCGGTTCGGCCTGGTGGTGCCGTTCGTCGAGCACATCCGGCTGGTCGAGCTCCGGCCGCACGAGCTGGTCCTCGGCGCCGAGCCGTTCCGGTCCCTCGACGAGGTGCAGCTGCTGTCCACGGTGCGGCTGAGCTTCCAGGCGCTCGACCCGGTGCGCGCGACGTACGAGGTCGAGGACCTGCGTCGCGGCATCGAGCACCTCGCCATCCACGAGCTTCGCGAGATCATCGGTGCCGCCACCGGTGGCGAGGTGCTGCGCGCCGGTACGGCCGTCGGCACCGAGCTCCAGGCGCGCATGCAACGGCTCGAGGGCGCCTGGGGCGTGCTTGTGGAGGACGTCCAGGTCGAGCTTCGGCTGTTCCTGCAGCCGCCACGGCAGCGCAACCCGCACTTGCGCCACCTCGACGTGCCCGTCTGACTCGCGGTCACTACTCCGGCTTCAACCGTTCGCCGAAGAACGCCAGCACCCGGTCGACCGCGACCTGCTGCCGGTGGGCGGTGAGCGTGGCGTGGCCTCGGCCCTCGAGCTCGACGCGAAGAAAGTTCTCGCCGAGCTCGCGGGCCAGGACGTCGAAGCGGGTGCCGGTGGCCGGGTCCTTGCGGTAGCGCACACCGAGCACGGAGCAACCCTCGCCAGCCCGGCGCTTGACCGTGGCGAGGTCCGCAGGGCTGAGGTTGAGGTCCGCCCCGCGGGTCTTGCCGATCGCGAACGGCGCCGATGGCTGCGCCACGACCGGCGCCGCCACCGCGTCGTCGACCATCATCGCCAGCGCGAAGCCGCCGGTGAAGCACATGCCGAGCGCCCCGACGCCCGGTCCGCCGAGCTCGGCGTGGAGGTCGCGGGCCAGGCTGCGCAGCCAGGTCGCGACCGGGGCGGTCACCCCCGTCGCGAGCTTGGTGAACTCGTTGCTCACGCACACCTGTCGCAGCGCGGACCCGACCGAGAGCGGGTTCATCGTTGCTCCCGGTGTGCCGAACAGGTGCGGCATCACGACCGTGAAGCCCGCTGCCACCACCTCCTCGGCGAAGCCGACGACGTCCGGCGTGATGCTCGGGATCTCGTGGATGAGCACGACGCCGGGGCCGGTGCCCTTGCGGTACGTCGGATGGGTCACGCCGGACGCCTCGTGCTCGCCGAGGGCCCAGCCGTCGAGGACGGTCATGCGCGGGAGACTACGCAGTCCGCCAGCACCGGGGAACCGGCGCGCTGACCTTCGCCGATGGTGGCTTCGACCCGCACGTCCTCGTCTGCCGACCAGGCGCGGACCCGGATCGCCTCTTCGGGGAAGACGACCCCGGCGAAGCGTGCCGTGACTCTGCGCACGGCCGCTGCGTCACCGTCGAGGAGGCCGTCGACAACGATGCGGAGGGCGATGCCGAGGGAACACAGTCCGTGCAGGATCGGGGCCGGGAAACCTGCCGCCTTCGCGAACGCCGGGTCCGAGTGCAGGGGGTTGCGGTCGCCGCAGAGCCGGTACAGCAGCGCTTGCTGCGGTGTCGTGGTGTACGACGCGTCGAGGTCCGGGTCACGCTCCGGCACCTCGAGCCGAGCGACGGACGGCCCGCGCTCGCCGCCCCAGCCACCTTCCCCCCGCACGAACATGGACGAGCGGGTCGACCACAGGTCGGTGCCATCGGTGGTGGTTGCGGTGCCCTCCTGCACGATCACCGCCGCGCTGCCCTTGTCCCAGACCTCGGTGATCCGGGTCGTGACCCTTGCCGAGCCGCTGGTCGGGATCGGGCCGTGGACCTCGATCGCCTGGGTGCCGTGGAGCACCTGCGTCAGGTCGATGTCGCAGCCGGGCAGCTTCTGCGGCGGCTCCGTCAGGTGGAACGTCGGGGTCACGATGCCGAACGACGGCAGCACCCGCAGCCGGTCACCCTCGACCGTCCAGCGCAGTGCCTGTTCGGAGACGTTGTCCCCCGGAGCCGCGCCCGCGCCGACCGCGAGGTGGTAGAGGAGCACGTCGGACTCGGCCCAGGTGAACGGGATCTCCGGCAGCGTCGCGCCGATGGCGACGTCGGGGTCGATCGGCATGAGGTCCTCCGGGTCAGGTGCAGCGGCTCCGGAGGATGGAGACACCCTCGCCGGTGAGGTCGTCGCAGGCGACGCTGCGCCCGGTCATCGCCATCAGCAACGAGAGCAGCGGGCCCCGCACCTCCGGTCCGTCGCCGTGCGTCCAGTCCGTGTCGGTGGCGGCGAGCCGGAGCCCGGCGACCCGGTTCTTGGCGCCGATGAGGGTGTTCGAGCCCTTGTAGAAGTCCGCCACCTGGCGGACGGCGTCGGCGTCGTACGTGTGCGCGATGCCGAGCGGGCGCCGGATGTCCTCGGCGTGGATCACGGTCTCACCGAGCCAGGAGACCTTCGGTCCGGGCGGGCTGCTCGTGGAGTGCTGGAACGAGCGGAACGTCGCGAGCGTGTCGGCGGGAGTGTCACCGCGGTGCCGCTCGATGCCCTTCCGGGCGAACTTCGAGAAGTTGAAGCCGGAGCCTGCGAAGCCGCTGAAGAACTTCCCGGGGGTCATCTGTGCAGTCGAGGCCATGTGCGCCAATGCGTCGCGGACGGTCCATTCGGTGCACAGGGAGCGGGTCTGCCAGCGGTCGTCGGCCAGGCCCTGCAGGTCGTCGGCCAGGGCGCCGCGCTCGCGCGCGATGGTGCTCCAGAGGTCAGTCATGCCAGAACCGTAGACCGTGACGTGCCCGACGCGAACACCACCGCCGTCTCGCACTGGGGGCGCGGCTCCCTGGTCGGGCAGCAGCCCCGACAATGGTGCGTGTGACCGACAGCGCCCACGAACCCGACTCGTGGCTCGGGGAGCTCGACTTCGAGCTGCGCCCGGGCGAACCGAGCCCCATCGACCGTGGTGACGTCCACGCGGTCGAGCGGGCGCAGGCCTTCCGCGACGTGCTCGGCCGGTTCGCGACCGGTGTGGCGGTCGTGACCGCGATGTCAGACGGCGAGCCCGTCGGGATGACCTGCCAGTCGTTCAGCTCGGTGAGCCTGAGCCCGCCGCTGGTGCTCTTCTGCCCCGCCCGGACCTCACGCGCCTGGCCGCTGATGCAGAGCGCGGGTTCGTTCTGCGTCAACCTGCTGGCCGACGGGCAGCACGAGCTGTCCGACGTCATGGCGACCAAAGGCGTGGACAAGTTCGCGGACATCGGCTGGGAGCCCACTCCGCGCACCGGCTCGCCCTTGCTGAAGGGCGTGCTCGGGTTCGTCGACTGCACGATCCACGCCGTGCACGAGGCCGGTGACCACTACGTCGTGCTCGGTCGCGTGCAGGAGCTCGAGTCGTACGACGAGGTGACGGACCCGCTGCTGTACTACGAAGGCCGCTACCGGAGCACCCGGGGGTGAGCCTCAGGGCAGGCGGTGCGTGGCCGGTGTAACCGGGTTCGCGGCCGCCACGTCGGCCATCGCCTCGACGATGTTGCGCAGGTTGACCAGCAGGGCGCCGTACACCGGCCAGTGCAGCGCCGCGAGGTCGTGGCCAGAGAGCTCCCGGCACAGCAGGTCGAGGTCGGTGCGGACGGCGCGCAGGTCGTCGTCGTTGGCGTCGATCACCGCGGCGGCCGTGCGGCGGAGCAGGACCAGCCACCGGTCCTTGAACACCGGGTCCCACGCGTCCGACGTCGCAATCGAGATCGACAGCGTGCGCGCCATGCTGCGGGTCTCGGCGACCGACTGCTCCAGCCGGCGCAGCACCTCTCCGTACGTCGCCTGCTTGCCGGCGCGTCCCCGGAGCCGGCTGCGCAGGTTGAGCCGGGTGCTCTCGCTCGCCTCGTCGACCGCCCGCCAGGCGTGCTCGATGTCCTCGTCGAGGTTGCGCGAGCGACCGACCCAGTCCTCCGCCTCCTCGGCGTCGCAGCCCTCGGCCAGGCCGGCAGCCATGTCGCGCAGGAGCTCGCCCGCCTCGTCGTCGATCCGGTCCACCTGGCGTGCGGCGGCCCGGTCGTTGAGCGGCGGGAACACCACGAGGTTGACCAGGATGCCGACGGCGATGCCGATGCTCGTGTCCACGAGCCGCTCGGCCAGTGTGCCCGAGCTCGTGCTGTAGCCGGTCGTGAGCACGATCAGCGCCGTGGTCGCCACGGCCACGCCCTCGTCGCGGAAGAACGGCAAGGACCCGATCACGAAGCCCAGCACCAGCGTGACCGCGAGGCTGCCCACGGTGACTCCGAGCACGCTGCCGACCGCGAAGGCGAGCAGCACACCCACCACCGCGGCTCCCACGGACTGCAGGCCCCGGGTCAGCGTGCGGTAGACGGTGGCGTGGACGGTGAGCAGGGCCGACCACGGCGCGAGGAACGCCTGCTGGTGCCCTGTCACGTCCACCGCCACCACCCAGGCGACCACGGCCGCGAACACGGTCTTCGCCACCTGCAGCGCGTCGGCCTGGTGCACCGGGTCGGTGACGTGCGCCTTCAGCCGGCGGCCCAGGCCGGTCGTCCCCTCCATGGTCCGGACGCTACGCGGTCGGGGGCGTGGCGCGCCGCCGGGTCAGCGGCGGAACCAACGTCGCCTGCTCGGCGCCGGCTGTGGGAGATCGTCGACCCCGGCCCAGAGCTCGTCAATCGATGCGACCAGGTAGACCAGGCCCGCGACCACGTTGCCGGGCACCGGCATCTCCGGCTGCTCGGTCACCGGCACGCACACGTCGAGCTCGCCGAGCACGCTGCGGACCCTGGCCACGTGGAAGGCAGCACTGGTCCGGGTGTTGAGCTTCGTGGAGCCGGCCAGCACGACCCCGGACAGCTGGGCGTAGGCGTGCGGTTCCGAGCACCCGTCGCCGCTGAACAGGCCGTAGGAGACGAATGACTCGCCGGCGTACGCCGTCTCGTCGGCGTGCACGGACACCTCGATCCCGAACGCCGTGACGGCCGCGGTGCCGGTCACGGCTCCGTCCCCGAGGCAGCGCCACTGCTCGAGCTCGCACGCCATCCGGGTCAGCAGCTCCCCGTCCGCGTCGACCACGTCGGCGGCGACGATCTCGGCGGCGAGCAGGCTCATGCCCGCCACCCGCACGCCGGGCTGGGCGTCGTACGACGGGACGAGGTCGGCGACCGTGTCGTCACGTATCCCGAGCGTCAGCCGGGCGCCGGAGTCATCGGTCCAGCGGCAGGCGACGACGCCGTCGCTCTCGCCGACGCGCACCGTGGCCGGAAAGACGCCGCGCACGAGCGCCTCGAGGTCCGCCTGGCTCTCGGTGTCGAGGCCGAGGCACCGCAGGTTCGAGGTCACCGAACGAGTATCGGCCGCCTCCACGGACCCCGTCCTGCGATTCGACAGACAGGACAGGAAGGTTGACGGCGGGTCATGCCCGTTCCGCCTCCAGCGCCCGGATCGCGTCGTGCATGGTGAGGGTGCGCCGGGCCGACTCGACGTGCAGGTTCTCGACCATCCGGCCGTTGTAGGTGACCACCCCGGTGCCCCGGCCGTCCTCCCATGCCTGCAGGATGCCGCGCGCGTCGTCGACCGCCTGCTCGGACGGTGCGAACGTGGTGTTGGCCCCCTCGACCTGCCTCGGATGGATCAGCGTCTTGCCGTCGAAGCCGAGCTCGCGGCCCTGACGGCACTCGGCGAGGAACCCGTCAGTGTCCTTCACGTCGTTGTAGACGCCGTCGAGGATCGCGGTGCCGGTGGCGCGAGCCGCGAGCAGGCACAGGCCGAGCCCGGTGAGCAGGGGCTGTCGCCCTGGCACGTGCTCGGCGTAGAGCTCCTTGGCGAGGTCGTTGGTGCCCATGACGAGCACAGTGAGCCGCTCTGACGCGGCGGCGATCTCCTCGCAGTGCAGCATCGCCTGCGGGGTCTCCACCATCGCCCAGAGCCGGGTGCGCTCGGGCGCGTCGAAGTCGGCCATCGCCTCGACCAGCCGGCGCACGGCCTCGGCGGAGCCGACCTTGGGCACCACGATCGCGTCCGGTCCGGCGGCGCACGCGGCCTTCAGGTCGTCGCTGTGCCACTCGGTGTCGGCCCCGTTGACCCGGATCGTCAGCTCACGGCGACCGTAGTCGCCGGAGGCAGCCGCAGCGCACGCAGCCTCACGGGCGGCGGGCTTGGCGTCGGGCGCGACCGCGTCCTCGAGGTCGAGGATCAGCCCGTCGACCGGGAGCGACTTCGCCTTCTCCAGGGCCCGCCCGTTGGAGCCGGGCATGTAGAGGACCGAGCGTCGGGGGCGGAACGTCGATCGTTTGTCGACCGCATCGGAGCTCACGTGGCAACCTTGATCGCGTCGTACTTCCTCTTCAGCTCCGGGTCGACCGCAGCCAGCTGCTCGGCGAGGCGCACCATCACCAGGCACTGCTTGAGCGACGCGTCGTCCTCCATCTTGCCCTCGAGCATCACCGCGCCCGTGCCGTCGCCCATCGCGGCCACCACGCGGCGGGCGTGGGCGACGTCCTCGACGGAGGGGCTGAACACCTTGTTGGCGATCGCGATCTGCCTGGGGTGCAGGCTCCACGTGCCGACGCAGCCGAGCAGGTAGGCATTGCGGAACTGGTCCTCGCACGCGACCATGTCGGCGATGTCGCCGAACGGGCCGTAGTAGGGGTAGATCCCGTTGCTCACGCAGGCGTCGACCATGCGGGAGATCGTGTAGTGCCAGAGATCCTGCTGGTAGGTCTTCCGGCCGGTGGCGTTGATGTCGTCGAGCTCGCCCGAGCGGGGGTCCTGTCGCACCAGGTAGCCGGGGTGGCCACCGCCGACGCGGGTGGTCTTCATCCGCCGGTCTGCCGCGAGGTCGGCCGGGCCGAGGGACAGGCCCTGCATCCGCGGGGACGCCGCGCAGATCTCCTCCACGTTGACCATGCCGCGCGCGGTCTCGAGGATCGCGTGCACCATCAGCGGCTTCTGCAGTCCGGCCTTGGCCTCGAGCTGCGCGAGCAGCCGGTCGAGGTAGTGGATGTCCTCGGCCCCCTCGACCTTGGGCACCATGATCACGTCGAGCCGGTCGCCGATCTCGGCGACCAGCGTGGTCAGGTCGTCGAGCCCCCAGGGGGAGTCGAGCGAGTTGACGCGGGTCCAGAGCTGGGTGGGTCCGCTCCTTGAACCGAGATTGGCTGTTGAGCTGGCGATGTCGACCAGGCCCTGCCGTGCGGCTTCCTTGTTGTCGGCCTTGATCGCGTCCTCGAGGTTGCCGAGCAGGACGTCGACCGTGCCCACCAGGTCGGGCACCTTCGCGGCCATCCTCGGGTTGGACGGGTCGAAGAAGTGGATCGCACGCGAGGGACGGGCCGGGATCTCGGTCAGGGGCGCGGGTGCGCCCACAGCGAGGGGGCGGAAGAAGTCCTTGGCCGAGCGCATGTGGCGGACGCTAGCAGCGGGCCCGGCCACCCGGCTGTGACCCATTCCACCGCGCCCAGGTCATCGCGCCCTCGTCGAGCGCGATCTCGGCATCGGTCTGCGAGGCGGCCTCGGGGTCGTGGGTCGACATCACGACGATCGCGCCGCGCTCGGCCTCGGCCCGCAGGGCGGCGATCATCCGCTCCCTGTTGCCGGCATCGAGGTCGCTGGTCGGCTCGTCGGCCAGCAGCACGTGGGCCTCGGCGGCGAAGGCCCGGGCCAGCGCCACCCGTTGCTGCTGACCCCCGGACAGCTCCTCGATCATGTGCCCGCTCGACTCCTCCAGCCCCACCAGTCCCAGCGCCCGCGTCGTACGACGGGCGGCGTCCGCGGGCCTGACGCCGGCAGCGAGCAGTGGGACCAGGACGTTCTCGTGGGCCGTGAGGGCGTGGGCGAGGGCGTTGCCCTGCGGAACCACCGCGATGCCCAGGCCGGCGGCCTGCTCGCGACTGGTGACCGGAGTGTCCCCGAGATGCACGGTGCCGTCCGAGGGTGCGAGGGCGCCGGCCAGCGCCCAGAGCAAGGAGGTCTTCCCGGCACCGGAGGGACCCGTCACGGACACCAGTCGGCCCGGTTCCACCTCGAGGTCGATCCCGTGCAGGGCCACCACGGGGCCGTACGCGACCCGGAGCCCGGCGGCGCGCAGAGCGGTCACGTCGCCTCCTCCATGGATCCTCCCCGACGCCGTCCCGGCGCGTTCTCCTGCTCCGCGAGCAGGGTGTAGACCCCGTCGACGCCATGGAACCGCACGAGCGTGCCCGGCGGCAGGTCGTCGAGCGCATGGAGCGGCAGCGGCAGGAACCCGTCGACGGTCACCACCGCGAACTCCTCCCCGCTGCGCCCCTCACCGCCGATCCGGCCGTCACGGATCGTCACGGTCCGCGGCAGCGCGGCCGCGACGTCCGGGTCGTGCGTGACCAGCACGACGGTGGTGCCGAACATGCGGTTGACCCGGTCGATGGTGCCGAGCACGAGGTCGCGGGCGCCGTGGTCGAGCTGGCTGGTCGGCTCGTCGGCGAGCAGGACCCCGGGCCGGGTTGCGACCGCGACCGCTACCGCGGCCAGCTGGAGGTGGCCGGGTGTGAGGGCCCCCAGCGACCGGTCGGCCTCCGCCAGGAGTCCGACCGTGTCCAGCACGTCTTCGGGCGACGGCAGGTCCTTGCCCGCCTCACGCGCCGCCACCTGGGCGAAGGCGACGTTCTCGCGCGGGCTCAGGTAGGGAAGGAGGTTGCGCGCCGCACCCTGCAGCATCAGGGAGATCTCCCGGGCCCGCAGCGCGTCGAGATCGCGCGGCAGCACCGTCGACAGCTCGTGCTCGCCCACGTGGATCTTGCCGGCACTCGGCCGGAACAGACCACCGAGCAGGCTCAGCAGTGTCGACTTGCCGGCTCCCGACGGGCCGAGCAGGCCGACCATCTCCCCGGCGGCGACGTGCAGGTCGACACCCGAGAGGGCGGCCACGTCGTGGCCCTCGGAATGGTAGATGTGCACCAACCGGCTCGTGACGATCGGCAGCCCGGTCACAGCGCCTCCCGAACCCGTTCGAGTGCGGCCCGGTGCGCGATGGCGCGGCCGATC
>Ga0111538_10014341_pt1 | contig 10449 bp, 7 predicted proteins | sample SoiMethybrSBSTD1_FD_79669 | JGI IMG/M metagenome (GOLD analysis project Ga0111538, IMG submission 79669) | Bulk soil microbial communities from a Populus tree surrounding site in Tennessee, USA - Soil MetaG P. TD hybrid SBSTD1 (version 2)... | ecosystem: Environmental > Terrestrial > Soil > Tree... | reverse complement strand
TGAGGGCCAGGCAGAGCCAACCCGCGGTCCAGCGCGAGCCGACCGAGCGTCGAGGGGAGGCGAGGATTGAGGCCACCGATGGCAGCTTAATATAGGCCGGTGCCGAAACGCCGGCCACATCCGCCGTCGAAGAGACGTCTCAAGGGCGCCGATCCAAATTTACCGCTCGGCCGCTCCGTCGCTCGGTCGATCGGCACTGCGCAACCCGGCTACTCGAGGCGCGCCGCGGTGGGCGAAACGCTCATCCGCTCGCGGTCGATCGTGTAGTCGACGTAGCCGTTCATGATCTCGGGACCATAGACGACACGCTGCGACGGATCGGGGTTGCGCCGGTTGGCCGCCGAATTGTCGAAGTGGGCGATGGTCTCGAGGCGGCTGCCCTTCGGTGCCGCGATCGGGCGTTTGAAGACATAACTCGGCTGCCAGTCGGGATTGAACCTGGGGACGCTCAGCAGCACCTCCGAGCGGCCGTCCGGATAGACGAGGGTGTACTTGTAGTCCTTTCCGCGCTCGTTCATCCGCGGCAGCAGGCTGATGATGTGGCTGTCCTCCGCGAACACGAAGGCATTGCCGCTGGCTTCGTAATTCGCGTCGCCAGGCGGGATGTCTAGCTGCCGCGTGCCCGACATGCCGGTAATGGCGACCTGCTCAATCGGACCGCGTGCAAAGACCATCCCGATGGTCGTCCGATCGGTCTGCGGCGTTCCCTTCGTGTTGTAGTGCATGTTCAGCGCGAGCGTCGTGCCCTTGGGGATCTTCCGGACGACGCCTTTCGGTTAGGTCGTGGTGACACCGCCAGGCTGATAACCACCGATACGGTGCGAGCCTTCCGCGTCACGCACGGACACAATCGCATGGTGCGTCACCGTCCGGTTCGACGGAATCACCTCCATCCGCTCGACGTATCGATCTTCGCTGAACACGACCGGGTCGATGGGGTAGTCGCGGATGATGCGGGGGCCCGACGCCGGCACTTGCGCGGGTTCGGTCATCGAGATCACGAGATCGGGGGGCCGATCTTCCACGTTTGCCTGGCCGGTGGGGCAGGCGGCAGGTCTTTGGGATCGCCCTGCACCGCGCCGCCATCGACCCAGGCGACGATCGTGGCGACGTCCGTTTCCGAAAGGCGGGGATCGTTTTCGAATTCGCCGTACCGCGGATCCGCGTACCCGGGCGGCATCACCCGATCCGCGATCGTTTTGCGATCGAGCGGGCCCACGGTCTCGCCGCCTCGTAGGTCATCAGCGACATTGGCGCGATTTCGTCCGGCTGATGGCATGAGACGCAATGAGCGTTGAAGATCGGCGCGACGTCCTTCGTGAACGTCACCGCCGCAGGCCTGGGGGCCTGTCCGGCCGCGGCCGTTTGCCACGCCAGCATGATGAGGGCGCCAAGGCCCGCGAGCACGCGCGCATACGTCATGGCTCTATCTCTCCCGCCCCGACCCGAGGGCCGCTGGCAGCCGCCTCTCGATACAGCCCGAAAAATGCGCCGTATTCTAGCTGATCTTCGACGCCTCCTTCAGCTTCACCGCAGTCCGAAGCGGAACACGATCTGCGACCCGTCGTTCAGCGAGATCGCGAACCCATAGGTCTTGCCGACCTGCAGGTACTGATCCTTCGTGTTGATGTTGAAGATCCACTGCCGGTCGACTGGATCCCAGCGGAATGCCGCGTCCGGCGTCGTCGACTCTGGAATCTCGTTGGCCGTCGTGCTTGCAGTGCCGTTGATGACCTGAACGATTCGGAAATCCGACACGGTGCCGGGGGCGCCAATCGACGTCCCGTTGGCATCGCACACCCGGAACTTGGCTGGCACGGTCGAGTTCTTCTTGACCACGCTGGTCCCGTCGGCATTGATCGGCTGAAGAATCGTGTGGCCGGACTGGCCCAGACAGGCGCCAATGCTGTAGACGATCGACAGGTTCGCGCCGACGAACGTCAGCATGTAATTGGGTCCGAGCGTCAGCGTCCCCTGCTGGATGGGATAGGCGCCTACCGTTTCGCCCGCCAGCCGGGTCAGCGCGCCGCTGAACGAATCGCCAGTCACCAGCGAGCCGCTGGTGACCTGATGCGTGAACGCCGGATCGGCGGCCGCGAGTACCTTCGTCTTGGCATCGGCGGTCACGGTGACCGGCCGTGGCGTGATCGTCAACGTCCCGTTCACGAACGAGAGCAGATAGTTGGCGTTCAGGGCCAGGGAGCCTTGTCTGATCGCGTACCCGCCGACGGATTGTCCGGCATCCCGAACCAGCGCTCCCGTGAACGTCTCGCCGAACACGAGAGACCCGCTCGTAATTCGATACGTCAGTGCGGGGTCGCCCGTGCCGTAGACCTTCGTCTGGGGGTCGGCGGTGACGGTGACCGGACGGACGGTGACCGTCAGGGCCGCGCCCGTGAAGGTGAGCGTGTAATTCGCGTTCAGCTCCAGGCTGCCGACGAGGATGGCGTAGGTGCCCACCCCATCGCCCGGCTGCCGGGTGAGGGCCCCGCTGAACGTGTCGGTGAACGCCAGCGAGCCGAGCATGATGTGATACGTGAGCGCCGGATCGTCCTCGCCGTAAACCTTCGTTTGCGGGTCGGCGGCCACGGTAACCCCTCGGCGCGTGATGGAGAAGTTCGCCTGCCCGTAATTGATGCTGTAGTTGCTCAGCACTCCGGCGGGACTGAGCGTTGCGCTGATCGTGTAGGGGCTGCCGGCAACGCTCTCCCCGCCCGTGCGGGTGTAGGTCGCCGTCACGCCGTCGGCAGCGAGGAAACCGTTCAACGCCCCGGTCAGCGTCGGATCGTCTTCACCGTAGATCTTCGTCGCAGCAGCCGGCGTGACGCTGGCCGGCCGGGGCGACACGGCGAGCGAGCCGTCGTGATATTGGATGTTGTAGTTGCCGAGCCCGCCGCCGACGGCGTCGCTCGCAACGATTGGATACGGTCCGCCGACGACGCTGGCGCTGTCGGCCGCTCCGGCCGAAGTCAGGGTCACTGTCGCCACGGCGTCGCCGTTGATGAAGCCGTCGGACGTGAAATTCGTACCGTCAAAGGTGATCGCCTCGCCGTACGTCTTCGATCGGCTGTTTGCGGTCACGCTCGCCGCCTTGCGGGTCACCGTGAGCGAGGTGCTCACGTCGGTCGCGGGTTGAGCGTTCTCGTCGCCTGAATAGTTGTAGGTGATGACGTATGGCGAGCCGCCAACTGCCAGGGCATGCGTGTCGAATGCGGCAGCCGCGAACACGTTCGAACCATCCGCCAGCGCCAGCGGGCCGACCGTCGTGCCGGCAATCGTGATGGTGACCGACCCGCCTATGGTCGCAGAGCCGTCGACGGCGCCCGACAGCGCGATCGACGCCGTTCCGTAAGTGATCGACTGGCTCGCGGTGAGGCCTGAGAACGTCGGGATCAGCTTGCCGACCACGAGTGTGAAGTTCTGCGTGGCGTCGCTGCCAATGCCATTGCTGGCGGTGATCGTGATCGGGTAGCTGCCGACGCTGCCCAGCGCCGGCGTGCCGCTCAGCAGACCAGCCGATGTGAACGTCACTCCGGACGGAAGCGCACCGGCGTGGCTGAAGTTCGGCGCTGGGAATCCCGTCGCAGCGGCCGTAAACGAACCCGGCGAGTTCACGACGAACGTCGTGGTCGCCGGACTCGTGATCGCCGGCGCCTGACCGACGGTCAACGTGAAGCTCTGCGTCGCTGAAACGCCGACACCGTTCGTCGCCGTAAAGGTCAATGCGAAGATGCCGGTGGCCGCCGGCGTCCCTGCGAGGGTGGCGGTACCGTTGCCGTTGTCGACGAAGCTGACTCCCGCTGGCAGCGACCCGGACTCAGTCAGCGACGGCAACGGGAATCCCGTCGCGGTCACTGTGAACGTGCCGGCAGTGTCGATCCGGAACGTGGTGCTGGCGGCGCTGGTAATCGCCGGCGCCTCGTGAACCGTCAGCGTGAAACTCTGTGTGGCCGCGGGAGGCACGCCGTTCGCGGCCGTGATAGTGACGGCGTAGGTACCGCCGGTGCCCACGGCGGGCGTCCCGCTCAGAACGCCAGCCGCGGTGAAGGTCACGCCGGCGGGCAGCGTCCCGGTCAGCGTGAAGGTCGGCGCCGGCGAGCCCGTCGCGGTCACGTTGAACGAACTCGCCGCACCAACCGTGAACGTCGTGTGGTCGGCGCTCGTGATCGCCGGCGGCTGCTGAACCGTGTGCGGAACAGCCGCCGACGTGCTGCCGATGTAGTTGCTGTCGCCAGCCAGGATGGCCGTGATGGGTCGGCTGCCTCCCGTCGTGAGCGCCACGCTGCAGAATCCAGCGGTCACCGTCGTGACGCAGCTGTCGACGCCGTCTGTCACGGTGACGGCTCCGCCCGGCGTTCCACCGCCTGGCGCATTGACGGTCACCGCAAATGTGACCGACACGGCCTCGCCGGGAATCGACGGATCGGGACTGTCGGCAGTGATTGTGATCGCCGTGCTGGCTCTGTTCACCGTGTGCCCGACGCCCGCCGACGTCGACGCAGCGAAGTTGGCATCCCCGTTATACGAGGCCGTGACGCTCTTCGCCCCGGCGGTCAGCGAGACGAGCGAGCAGGACGTCGACGGCAGCGTCGCCGAGCAGTTGCTCGTGCCGTCACTCACGGTGACCGTACCGGATGCCGTTCCCGCCCCGGGAGCGGTGACCGCTACGGTGAAGTTCACGGCGTACGCCTGGCCAACGACCGTCGCCGTCGCCAAAGCCACGGCATTGGTAATCGTGGTCGTTGTCGCCGCCGGATTGACTGTGTGCGGCGTGCCGGCCGACGTGCTCGTGCTGTAGTTGGCGTTGCCGGCATACACGGCCGTGATTGTCTTGGTCCCCGCGCTGGTGGACGTCAACGTGCAGGTGCCGTCGGCGACGGTGCCGAGGCACGTCGCGGATCCATCGCTGACCGTCACGCTGCCGCTGGGCGCGCCAGTCCCCGGCGCAACCGGCGCCACCGCGAAGTTGACGGCGTACGACTGGCCCACGACCGTGGCCGTGCTGAGCGCCGACGCGTTGGTGATTGTCGTGTTCGTTCCGGCTGGACTGACGCTACGCGCCGCAGTGCCCACACTCGCCTGGAAGAAGCTGGTGCCGCCGTAGCTCGCCGTCAGCGTGCCGGCGCCCGCCTGCGTCGGAGTCAGCGCGCAACTGCCGGTCGATGTCGTACCACCGCCGCTCGAGAGGGCCGCGCTGCAGCTTCCACCCAGAGAGCTGGTGATGCTGACCGACCCGGTGGGTGCGACCGCGCCCGCTAACGCGTTCACCGAGACGCCGACCGTAATCGGCTGACCGGTGACTGAAGAAGCCGGCAGATGCGACGTGACCGCCGTCGCCGTCGGCTGGCCGGCGACGGACAGACTGCCGGTGCCGCTGGCGGAGCCGGTCTGGCACCCTGCCCCGCTGGTCGCCGTGACGGTAAAAGACGTCGTGCCGGTCGGTGTGACGTTGGCGGTCGTCGTGATGGCGAGCGTCGCCGGCACGTCGCCGCTGGTGCTTGTGACCGATGACGGACTGAACGAAAAGCCGGTGCCCGCCGGCAGCGTGCCGCTGAGGCTCAGCGCAGCGGTGCAGCTCGGGTTGGCAGCGTTGAAGGTGCCGTTGAACCTGACGAGAAGGTCAAAAGTCGCCGTGTTGCCGGCAACGATGGGAACGACGGGCAACTGCGTGGACACCGTGACGTCGTTCGGCTTGCCATCGGTGAAGGTCGTCTGCGCCTGCGATGTCACGCCGTAGGCGGTCAGGTAGAACCGCACGTCGAGGTCGTGCTCGTCCGGGGAGAACTCGGTGCTGAGGATGTTGCCGTCGGCGTCCGCCGTCACGGACACGAGAGGATGCCGATCCAGCAATGGTTCTTCTTGCAGCACCAGCGCGACGGTCTCACCGGGCTGCCATCCGGAGCCAAAGATGGTGACGGTCGAGCCCGGGGTGTAATCGTCTTTGTCGGTGTGAATCGTCGCAAAGCCGTAGATCTCCGCGCTGCGGCCGTCCGCGCCGCCCGTCAGCAGCAGGGCGCCGTCGTGTGGTCCTGACCGCCAGGCCTTCCCGGCCGGGAAGCTCAACGCCGCACCGGTCGCCCACTCACGCGCCACGGCCGGCGGTCCCGGCGCGACGTACCCGGACTCACAGATGCCGCCGCCGTTTACGCCACCCGTCGCGCAGAAGCGGCCGCTGGTGCCCTCCCAGGGTGTGTAGAGTTCGGCGGCTGGCGCCGCGGCGCCGGCCGCCGTTCCACCGACGACGAGCACCTGATTGTTGTGTGGCAACAGGAATGCGAGATGTCCCTGGCGCCCAAACGACAGCCCGTTGTCCGTCGCGGCGATGGCGTTCGATCGGGGATCGAAGATCTCGGCGCTCGCGAGATCGCCACCCGCCGAGGTGCCACCGACGAGCAGCACGCGTCGATCGAGCAGCGTCGTTGCCGACAGGCCGGCGCGCGCGGCCGACATCGCGGGACCGGCCGACAGCGTGCCGGTCGGCGGATCGTAGACGTCGGTCGAGGCCAGCGCGTCCTGTCCGTCGAACCCGCCGGCAATCAGCACGCGTCCGTCGTCGAGCAGCGCTGCCGCATGGAGCATGCGCGGCGCCGACAGCGTCAGGTTCAGGATCGTGAAGATCGACGTCGCGGGATCGAAGATCTCGAGAGCTGCGGTCGGCTGTGCGCCCATGTCGCCACCGGCGATCAGCACGCGGCCATCGGCAAGACGCGTCGCCGTGTGCCCTCGTCGAGGCACGTTCAGGGCGCCCGCGGGTGTCCAGGCGTTGGTGGCGGGATCGAAAAGTTCAGCTGTGGACAAGATCTGTCCGTCGCCACCAGTGCCACCCGTGACCAACACGCGCCCGTCGACGAGCAGTGTCGCGGTATGGCTGGCGCGGGCCATGTCCATCGATGGCGTGGCCACGAAGCCCCAGGCGGCGGGACTGTAGCGCTCGGCAGAGGCCGTCACACCACTCGCGGTGACACCGCCCGTGATGAGCACGCGTCCGTCGAGCAGCAAGGCGCCCGCGGCGCCGCTGCGCACGTCGGCCATGTTGCCCGCGGTAACCCAGGTCTGCGCGGGCACCGCTGGATTCAGGGCGCCGACCAGCGCATAGCTCGCCGCGACGGCGGCACCGACAACGACCAGCGACAGCAACCGTTTCATAAATGCCCTCGAACGCGCTCCGGAGAACGAGCGGCTCCGCAGAGACGCGAATCTGCGGTCGAGGCAGCAACCGAAGTACCTGTGATCGGCAGCCAGGCAACGGTGGCCGGCTAAGTGGCTGGCGGGGTGGCGGTTGTCCGAAGGTCGGCGGCGATGAGAGCGTGCAGGCTCGCGAAAATCCGGTCAGCGTGAGTACCAACTCACGCCGACTTTGTGCCTCGACGCACGTGATTTGCGCCGCATTCAAAATGCGCGCGGCGACTGGACGTCAGCGCTGGGCAGGCCGCGGCATCGTCATGATTGCGGCCATCATCTCGATGCCTTCCCAGAGGTTCTGCAGGCGCAGATTCTCGTCAGGCCCGTGCTGGTTGTTGTCGTGGTTCACCATCGAGAACCCGACCGTCGGCATCCGGGTGCTGAAGGTCGCGAACGGCATGCTGCCGCCGAGCGTCGGCTGTCGCGCGATCTCCCATCCATCGCGGGTCAGTGCGTCGGCCACGGCGCGCGCGAACGGCTCGTCCATCGACACGCGCGGCGCTGTCGAGCCCGCGCGCAGATCGACGCGCGCGATGAGCGAATGCGACAGGCGCTCGACATCGCTCGGCTCGCGGCCTTCGACCACGAAGTAGCCCTGTTTGCGAATGTGCTCGACGACGAGGCCGTTCTGTCTCGCGGGGTCGAGCCCATTGACCAGACGCATCTCGATGCGGGCGGAGGCCGCTGCCGGAATGGCCGATCGTGCCGGCGCGTCGAGCCCGCCGCCGGACTCCATGGCCAGGACGCTGAGCGTCGGCTCGTTCAGCTTGCGCTCGATCCGCTCCTCGCCCCGCTCGGGCAACGCGACGAGGAAGTCCTTCTTCAGCGACACTTCAATGTTGGGCATCGCCTCGATCGCCTGCAGTTCGGTCGGCGTCAGCGGCACCACGTCGCGATAGAAGTTGTCGATGGTGACGCGGCCGCGGTCGTCTTTCATGCTGGCCAACAGCCGGGCGAGACGCATCGACGGATCGGGCGCCCAGTTGCCGTAGTTGCCCGAGTGCAGATCGTGTTTCGCACCGAACACCGTCAACGTCAGACCGGCTCCGCCGCGCACCCCGTAGTACAGCGTCGGCCGCCCGCTCGCGTGTCGAGGTCCGTCGAGGGTGACAGCCAGGTCGGCTTGCAGATCGTTCGCGCGCGAGGCCGCGAAGCTCCGGAAATTGGCCGAGCCGTCCTCTTCCTGGCCGTCCAGCACCACGCGCAGGTTCCACGCCGGACCTTTGGCCGTGGCATTGAGCGCCTCGACGGCATTCAGCACGGCGATGATGGGTCCTTTGTCATCCGACGCCGACCGGCCGTAGAGCCGCCACAGCGGATCGAAGGTCGTGCGTGCTGCGGCGTCGGTCACGGGTCCCGACTCCGAGTACAGGCAGGGGGCAAATGGCTTGCAGCGAGTCCACTCCGCGTCGTTGACCGGCTGACCATCGTAGTGGATGTAGAGGGTCAGTGATCCGCGAGGCTCGGGCACGTTCAACGTGGCGAAGACGACCGGCGATCCCGGGCCCGAGGTGGTTTCCACCTTGAAGCCGCGCCTCGTAAACATCGCCGTCAGCAGATCGGCATTCTTGCGCATGTCAGCGTCGTTGCCGGACACGTTCGGCAGCGAGACGAGTTGAATGAGCTCGTCGACAATTTGCCGTTCATGCTGCGCGCGCCAGCCCCTGACCGGCGATTGGGCATCGGCAGCCGCGCCCAGGCCCCACGCCACGCAACACACCCACAGACACCATTGCGCATACCGGCCGAGAGACCTGTTCATCGCGTCTCCTTCGAAACGCCGCTCTAACGCTCCAACACCCAGCGCAGGCCGCCGAGGACGTGCTGCTGGTATAGCGGATTCTGCCAGACGTCCTCGCGATGACCGAGCGCCGTGTAGAACACGCGCCCCTGGCCATAGCTCTTCGCCCACGCGAGCGGCAGATCCGCCGGCTGCCCGGATTCAGCCGCCCCGTCGTCCGGCTGGCGATCCAGCGACAGCAGCATCGTGACCGCGCCACGGTTGGCGCGGGTGAATTTGTAGATTTCGTCGAACACGCGGAAGCGTGTGCCGAGCGGCGTCGAGGCCGGATGCGAAGGCGTTTCCACGATCGCTTCGACCGTCGTCTGGTTCCCGTGGGTGAGAAATTCGTTGCCCAGCATATCGAGATACGCCGGGGCGTCGTGATAGGTGTCGGCGGCGCTGTGCATGCCGACGAACCCATGGCCGCGCGCGATCCAGTCGAGCAGTCCGTTGAGGTCTCGTACCGGCAGATTGCCCGTCGTATTGGCAAACACGAGGGCGTCGACGTCGCCGAGCGCGGATGGGCTCAGCAATCGTGAGACGTCGTCTTGCGTTCGGCAGAAACTGACCGTGAACAGCCCCGACGATCGGCTGAGGGCCAGCAGCGTCGCCTCGGCGTCCGGAATCGACGAATGCCGGAACCCTTCCGTATGCGTGACCACCAGTACGCGGGCGGTTCTACCGCCTGGCGTCGGCACCGGATCCGCGGTGCCCGTCGGCGCCTGGGAGGCACTCGAGCACGACGAGACGGCTGCTACCGTCAGCAGCGACCAAACCGCCCGCCGCACCGGTTGCCTCAGCGCAGCCGGGACGCCCGGGCGTTCAGCGTCGCCGCCAGCGCGGTCAGCCGCATGGCATCGCGGCCGGAGGCTGCCGCGGCGTCTTTCTCGATGTCGGCGGCCAGGGCCTGCAACTGCTCGGTGGCCTGCGCGGCGCCCTTGTCAGCCCGATCGAGCGCGGTCCGCACCGCCGACGCCCGCGCCGGATCGATGCCTTTGCTGCGCCCGAGTTGATCGAGGTAGGCGCGGGCCACGACCGAGTTTGGTGGCCACGTGATGCGCGTCTGATCCTGCGCGTTGAAGTTCTCCGATCGCACGAGCACAGCGGCTGTGATTTCGTTCTGCGACAGGAACTCACTGGGCTTCAACCGGAACACGTCGAGGCCGCGGATGATCTCCGCCGCGTAGATGTTGCCGTTGTACCAATACGCCGACCAGTAGCCACCCGTGTAGAGCTGCTTCGCGTCGACAGGCCCGCGGTCGAAATACGCGATCTCGAACGGATGCGCTGAATCGGTGAAGTCGAATACGGAGATGCCACCCTGGTACCACGCCTGCACCATGATGTCGCGGCCCGGAACCGGAATCAGCGATCCGTTGTGCGCGACGCAGTTCTCCGTATCGGTCTGCGGTGCCGGCATCTTGTAGTACCCGCGGAACTGCAGCTTGCGATCGACGATGTCGAAGATGGCGTCGGCGCCCCAG
>Ga0111538_10014340_pt1 | contig 10450 bp, 9 predicted proteins | sample SoiMethybrSBSTD1_FD_79669 | JGI IMG/M metagenome (GOLD analysis project Ga0111538, IMG submission 79669) | Bulk soil microbial communities from a Populus tree surrounding site in Tennessee, USA - Soil MetaG P. TD hybrid SBSTD1 (version 2)... | ecosystem: Environmental > Terrestrial > Soil > Tree... | reverse complement strand
TTGCCCGCGGTGCAAGTGCGCGTTATCTCAGAAATGAACTCATTGCAATCGAATCTGCTTTCGGGAGTCGTCGATATTGCCCCGATGCCGACGAGCCTGTCGCCGGACGCCATCAAGGGACTCGAAAAGAATCCAAAACTTCAGGTAAAGGTCTTTCCAGGATCGAATCTTGTACTGCTCACCATCAATACGTCGTCAGCGCCGCTTGATAATGTGAAAGTGCGTCAGGCAATTGCTTATGCAGTCAACCGGGAGAACATGATCAAGAATCTGTTGTTGGACCTCGGGAAGATTGCGCATTCGATTCTTCCGGAGGAGTCGTGGGCCTACTCAACAGGACAAACGTATTCATACGACGCGGAAAAAGCAAAACAGTTGCTTGATGAGGCAGGGTTTCGCGATCCGGATGGCGATGGACCAAAGATGCGTTTTGACAAGCCGATCATCTTCAAACTCTCAGGCGCCAGTGTTGCCGGCAGACAGTACGCGGGCGTGATTCAGAACGATCTGAAGGCAGTCGGAATACCGGTTGAGATTCAAACGCCCGAACAGAACACGTTGTTTGATGAACTACGGCGCGGCAATTTTCAGATGGCTTACAGTCAATGGGTGGGTGGAAATCAGGATCCAATCTTCTACAAGGATCTATTCGCCACCTCCGAGATTCCGACGCAGACACGACCATCGCGCAATCGCAGCCGCTACAGCAATCCGGAACTGGATAAACTACTCGATGAGGCCGTGAACACGTTTGATCGGACGAGGGGGCGTGAGCTTTTCGTAAAGATCCAGGACATCGTTAGCCGTGAGGTGCCGGTGCTGCCTTTGTGGTACCAGTCAAACGTCGTCATCGCGAAGAAGAACGTCCAGAACATTCAGGTGAATGCGAGCGGCGACTGGGGCTTCGTCCGCAACCTTAGCCACTAAAAAGCACACATAAATCCAGCCACAAAAAGGCACAAAAAGCACAAAAGGTTTTTCTTAAAATGATTTGTGCTTTTTGTGCCTTTTTGTGGCTGGATCTCTTTTGTGTCCTTTCGTGGCTAAAACTCGGTGATGGGGAGGGAGGCGGTTGCGGATAATGGGGGCATGACGCCGGCGTTGAGATAGTCCCAGGCAGCGAGGCCAATCATCGCGGCGTTATCCGTAGACCACTTCAACGGAGGGAGACAAAGCTTCACTCCCATGCGGTCGCAGAGTTCCATGGTTCCTTCACGTAGTTGCGGGCTGGCGGCGACGCCGCCGACAACCACCAAACACTCCGCCGGATAAGCTTCAAGCGCGCGCTTACACTTCGTGATCATGATTTCCATGCACGCGCTGACAAACGACGCCGCCACGTCCGCATGGGCCACGTCCGGATTCTTGTCGAGAAATCTCCCGACTGCGGATTTCAAACCTGAAAACGAAAACTCGAACCCTTCATTCAGCATCGGACGCGGAAACGGAATCGACGGCGTTCCCGTTTTCGCGAGCTTATCGACTGCCGGACCTCCGGGAAATCCCAATCCCATCAGTCGCGCGACTTTGTCATATGCTTCACCGACCGAATCATCGCGCGTCGAGCCGAGGAGTTGAATCGAAGTCAAACTCTCCATGCGCGCAAGGAACGTATGTCCGCCGGAAACCAGCAACACTATCGCCGGAAGTTCAACGCGTCGCTCAACCAGATCCGCGCTGCACAGATGACCGCGCAGGTGATTGATGCCAATCACGGGAACATTCCAGCCGAGACCCAAACCCGCAGCAGTGTTCACGCCCACGATCAGTGACCCAATCAGCCCAGGGCCTCGTGTTACTCCGATCGCCTTTAAATCAGGACCTTTGACGTTAGCTTCTTCGAGCGCCTTCTCAATCGTAGGAACCACGGTCAACGCATGTGCGCGACTCGCAAACTCCGGATACACCCCGCCCCAGCGCGAATGGATATGCGTTTGGCTGGCGATGATCGAAGAAAGGACATTGCCGTCGCGATCGACAACGGCTGCGGCCGTATCGTCGCATGATGATTCGATCCCCAGGATTACATCTTGACTCATGATAAATACTTCAACACCTCTGACTCCGGTACAACACCAACACGCTCGATTACGGGTGGGTCAACTCGGCAATTAATTAGCGTTGACGCTGTGGTCTGAAGAATTCCACCATCGATTGATAGATCCGGAGCACCATCAAGTTGCTCCAAAATCTCCGCCACATTGTCAGGCGTTCCGGCGCTATGCGCATTGGCGCTCGTCACAAGCAGTGGTCCTGCTTTCCGCAACACTGCCAGCAAGCGCTCGTCATTCGGTATACGCACCGCGGCTTCCTCGCGGCCTTCAAGCCATGCCGGCCTGTAGTCCGAACTAAACCCGAGCGCGAGCGTGAGGCTTCCGGGAATCAACGGCGACCGCAGCAGTCGTCTCGCGGACTCACTGATCTCAAACCCCAACGGCTCCAGATCCTCATCGGACGAAACCATAATCGGCAGATTCACATTCGTCGGCCGTCGCTTCAGCGCAAACAATCGATCGATCGATGTGTCAAAATTCGGACTCACCGCAAGCCCGTAAACAGTATCGGTCGGCAACAACACCACGCCACCATTCGCCAGACACTCAACAATCTCCTCAACCTCACTCATAGAAAATATTCGACTGGTCGTTCAATGCTTCAACCTGCATCGTGGCTCGATCTCCATCCATCAATGCCTCATACCCCAACCTCAACAACACGCGCGCGTCCGGGTTTTCAATACCCGTATCAACGACCTTCGCGTCTCCCAACAACGCCGCGAGCTTATGCCGGATCCTGCCCGCTACAGCGACTTCCGGAAACTCACTGTTCACCTTAGCAAACGCCTCGCGCAAAGGCCCGAATCGCATAATCTTAACTACGTCACCCCTGATCAAGCCAACGTATGCATTGTCGTTCGACGCGGGTACCGCGCAAATAACCGGCAGGCTCGTGGCCTCTTTCGCTTGCGCCGCAATGATCTCAAACCAGTTGAAGGGATAAACACTGACCTTCAAACTAAACGCCAACGCATTCACAAACGATATCCCTGCGCGCACAAACGTGAGCGAACCAGGTCCGATATTGATCGTTACGCCTGCGATTTCACTCGCCGAAGCGCCAACACGTTCAAGCCCGCACGAAAGCAGCGCGCCCAAGGTTCTAAACGGCAACTCACACTCATCCATCGCCGAATCGAAGATCGCCTCCCCCTCTCGTCCAATCACCACTCGGTATTCATTCGACGACGACTCGACTGCCACCAATAAACTCATACCTGTAATTGTTTCCTTAAACTAACCAGCACCGGCTCCCAACGCTCCGCCGCGGCAGAAAAGGTCAGCTTGCGCCAATCGTCCTGGTTCTCAACAAACTCGAATTCAATCGTCAAAGCACCCGGAAAGTCGTGCTCCACGATGTCGCCCCACTCGACCGCCGTGATGCTCTCAGCAATGTAATCTTCCAATGCCAGATCGCGAAACTCGGCCACACTCGAGAGTCGATAGGCATCAATATGCAGGAATGTTCCCGCCGGCATTGGATAAAACTGCGCGATCGTAAAGGTTGGACTCGTGACTTCGGCCTTCGATCCAAGCGCAGCCACCAGATACTGAACAAACGCAGTCTTCCCTCCCGCCAATTGACCCTTGAGCAGCATCGAATCACCGGTACGCAAGAGGGGCGCGAGCAGACCTGCCACGCGCGCCGTTTCCTCCCTTCCCTTACAAGTGATACTAAACATCGCCACAAAGAAACACAGAAGAGTTAGCCACAAAAAGGCACCAAAAGCACATAAACAGGAAGCAATGAAGGGTCTTGTTCTTTATTATGGGCCTTCTGTGCCTTTTTGTGACTATGGTTGTTTCCAGCCGGGGTCCAAGCGTGTCTGCTTCAGGCTTGGGGCGTCCAACACGTTTACATCAAATCCGGAAACGTATGGTTTGACTAGCGAATACGACGACGCAAAATAAATCGGTACCGCCTTCAGATCCTTTAATGCCTGCGCCTCACTTTCCACCGCAACACTCGGTTCGGGCGAAGGACTCGGACGAGCAGTGCCTTCAGGAAGCGGCGACGCACTCGGCACCGCGTGCACATCGCGCTCGAACAACATGCGAAGATTAACCAGCTCGCTCGTCGTTTGCATCACGATGCCACGGCGCACAATGTCGTAGTCGCCTGCTTTGATCCCGGCTTCGTACTCGTCCCAGTTTCGAACGAGAATCTCCGTTTCGATGTTCAGTGTCGCGCGCCACATCGCGGCAATCGACTGCGCCACGATGCGCTGCTGCTCGTTGCGGTTGATCAAGAGTCTGATCACCGGAAAGCCTTCGCCGTTCGGATAACCCGCCTCTTCGAGAAGCGCTTTCGCTTTGTTGACGTCGTGCTCCAGTAACTCTGCTTTGTCGACCACGGGCTTTTCACCAGACATTGCTTCGGGGAAAAACTTTCCGGCGGGTTCAGTCGAACCGCCCAGGTCATCGCGGCTGATGCGTTCACGATCGATCGCGAGCGCGAGCGCCTCGCGCACTCGCACGTCGTCAAATGGCTCATGCGACGTATTGAACGCGTAGTATGTCAAAGCACCGAAGGTGGTGCGATGAAAATCCTTGTAGGGAGCCAGCAGTTTCAGCGCGAGCGGTTCGAACGGCGCGTTTGTGATCGCGTCGATCTCGCCCGCTCGATATGCGCTCAATGCGTCCTCGGCATTTGTGGTGTTCACAAATGTTACCCGGTCGAGCGCGACGGAAGTTTCGTCCCAGTAGGTCTTGGCACGCTCGAGCTGAACACGATCTCTTGCCGCCGCGGATAGCTGAAATGCTCCGTTCGAGATCAGCTCGTGCGATTCGAGAGGGGTCGTGCTCTCTGCCGTTGCGACTTTAACCGGACGGAACACCGGATGGGCCACGAGTGCGGGAAAACCGCTGTCTGCTCGCTGAAGCGTCACTTGCAAAACGTGTTCGTTAATCGCGCGCGCACCGAAGCTATGGGGCGCAGAAAGACTCGGAATTGCGCCTTCGATGTTGGCGAGTAGCTCGGTGTGCGGCGCGAGTGGACCAATCTTCAGCGTGCGTTCCCAGGAACGAACGAAGTCCTCCGCGGTAACATTCTCGCCATTGGACCAGCGCGCGTTGTCGCGTAAGTAAAAAGTCCAGACGCGACCGTCGTTGGACGATTCCCAGCGCGTGGCAACTGCCGGAATAGGCGCGAGTGTTTTTGGATCGTAGTCCGTCAATCCTTCGAAGAGTGCTCGGACAGCGTCAGTGTCGGGTGGCGCCGCGGCAAAGGCAGGATCGAATGTCTGCGGCAAACCTCCGTTGCTCCAGCGAAATTCCTGCGCGCGAGGTGCCACAACCTTGCCGTAGTAAGTCGACGGCTCCACCGTGCTGAAGCATCCCGTGTGGATTAGACAAAGCGCGAGGAGCAGTGCACAGATGGTGGAAAAAGGTTTTTTAGCCACGGATGACACGGATTAGTTGGTTATAGACTTCCACTGATCGAGATCGCGTTAATTCAAACCCGTCAGAAGTATCGATCAGATAATCAGCGAACTTCTGTTTTTCCTCCTGCGGCATCTGCGAATTTATGCGCCGCAGTGCTTCCTCGCGTGAGAGTTTGTCGCGCAACATCAACCGTTCGAGCTGAACCTCAGGACGGCAGTGGACCACGATCAGTTTATCAAAACGCTTGTAACCGCCTGATTCAATCATCAAAGCGGCATCGACGATCCCGATGCCGTCAGGTTCCTCCGCTTCCCAGCCGTTCAGAATCTCATCCTGGCGCGCGATGATGAAGGGATGAAGAATATGGTTCAGTCGTTGCCGCTTGTTCTGATCCGCGAAAACCACCGCTCCGAGATATTTTCGGTCAAGTGTTCCATCCGTGGTTAAAATATCCTCCCCAAATACTTCGACGAGTGCCTTCAACCCCGGCGTACCCGGCATTACCACCTCGCGCGCGGTTTGATCTGCATCAAGTACACGGCAGCCGAGCTCAACAAAAACAGAAGTGACGAAAGATTTACCAACGCCGATCGATCCTGTCAGTCCAACACGTAACATAATCACTGACGTCTCAAACGCGCTGCTTTCAACGTGTTCTTCATCAACATCGCCACCGTTAATAAGCCAACACCGCCGGGCACCGGCGTCAACATGCCCGCGACTTCCGCGGCTTCCGACGGATTTACGTCGCCGACTAAGGTCGCGCCGCGTTTCTCTACCACCTCGAGTCGCTTCTCGGCTTCGCTCCCAAACAGCATGCGGACTTCATCGGGATCCGAAACTCGATTCATACCAACGTCGATCACGATCGCACCTGGTTTGATGTGTTCACCTCGTATGAACCCCGCACGGCCAATCGCCACAACCAGGAGATCCGCGGTTCGTGTTACCGCGGCTAGATCGCGCGTCCGCGAATGACAAATCGTCACCGTCGCATCGCGCTGCAAAAGTAGTTGCGCCATCGGCCGCCCAACAATCTGGCTGCGGCCCACGACGCAGGCGTTCACACCACGTATTTCGACACCGCGATCGTCGAGTAGTTCCATAATGCCTGCCGGCGTACAGGGCACAAAGACTGGCCTGCCCATGGCCAGCTTGCCTGCATTCACCGGGTGGAAACCGTCGACATCCTTCGCCGGATCGATCGCCTCGATGATGACCGTCTCATTAATCGCCCGAGGCAGTGGAAGCTGCGTCAGAATACCATCCACATCGGCGCGTGCATTCAAAGAACGAACTAGTTCGAGCAGCTCGGCAGTGCTGGTCGACTCGGAGAGTGCATGATGTTCGGAACGAATGCCGACTTCTTCGCATGCTTTGATCTTGTTTCTCACGTAGACGGCCGAGGCCGGGTCGTCACCCACTCGCACTGCTGCGAGGCACGCAGGCAGACCGCCGTCGATTTCAGCTTTTACTTCTGCTTTGATTTTCGCTGCCAGTTCCGCAGCTTCAAGTTTGATCATAGCCACAAAAAAGCACATCAGGCACATAAAGCACAAACGGGGATACTTTCGGGACGCGATGTAAATTTTTGTCTGTGCTCTTGTGCCTGTTTGTGGCCCTATTATAATCCGAGTTATGTCGTTCGTCAGATTAATACTTTTTTTCACAGTAGTTTGCGCCCGAGTGATGGCGCAGTCACCGGATCCGATTGTCGCAGCAGTCGAGACAGAAAACTGGCAGACAGCTCGCAGCGAGATCAACAAGATCAGGGTGGCTAACGAGGCGCTGTTTCGCGAGAAGAACTACGACTATTTACTGGGCCGGATTGCAGAGCGAACGGGCGATACCGCAACGGCACTCGCAAGTTACCAGGCAATCGCCGGGAACAATTCCAAGCTCCGGGAATACGCTTTGTGGAGACTCGCTAAACTTGCGCGCGCGACCGGCGACCTTGTTCTGGAGCGTGAGCGTTTGCAACAGCTCGTGGCCACCGCGCCATCAAGCCTGCTCTTCGAGCCAGCGACGTTGCGGCTCAGTGAGAGCTTTTTCGAAAGCGGCGACTTCACTGCAACCGTAAGCAGTGCCAAACCGCTAACGTTTTCCAGGAACACGGCGATTCAGCGTGAAGGAAGCATGCTCACCGGCCTCGCTTACGTGCGTGCCGCGAAAACCACCGAGGCTCGCGATGTTTTTACAAAGCTTCTGATGCAGATGCCGGATGCGTCACGTCCCGATGATTTTGCGCTCGAAGCAGTGCGGCAACTCGATGCACTCGATAATAAAGCTCCCACTCTTTCCGAGGCAGACCATTTACTGCGAGCTTCGGTCTACCAGTTCAACCGCGACTTCGCCGGCGCTCGCTTGCACTATCAAGCGGTCATCGATCGCTTTCCACAAAGCACGACTGTTCCGAATGCGATGTTTCAAATCGCACGAGGGCTTTACAACGAAGCAAAGTACGACGACGCTGTAAAACTCTTTCAGAAGGTTTTTGACTCGTATCCGACGTCAACGAGTGCTCGCGACGCGGTCGGTTTTCTCGGCTCGAGCTACGTGCGGATGAAGCGTACCGACGACGCTGTCGCCGCCTACAAGCTTCTAATCGATCGCTTCCCAGATAATCCAAACCCCGAGCGCGCATATCAGAACATCATCGACGCGCTTCACGAAGCGGGTCGCTATCCGGAAGCACTCAACTGGGTGCAGCAAACACGCGCACGTTTCAAAGTTGATGTGGCGAACGCGCTCGCACTGTTCGCTCAACTACGTATTCACATGGCTCAGGGAAGCTGGGCCACAGTCGTGCGCGACGCCGATGAGTTATCAAAGCTTGCGGATCTGGGAGGCACACGTGTTCCCGGCGGCACCAATCCCGCGGAAGTGAATTTTCTGCGCGCCTATGCGCTCGAACAGCTCGGACGAACCGAAGACGCAATCAACGCCTATCTCGCGATTCCTGACGGTCGCAATGAGTATTACGGTACACGCGCTACGCAAAGACTGCTGGCTCTGGGAACGAATGAGAAGACACGCACGCTCGTTCGCATGCGTCTCAATAACCTGCTCAACGACAGCAAAGTTGCAAGCGCCGCGGGACAGTTTGAGCAGTCAAGAGTCGCAGCGCAATCGAGCTTGAGACTCACGAACGATCCACAACTGAGGTCGGAGGCGCTGAAGTATCTGCAGAGTGCGTACAACGCTCTGAGCACTTACCGTATTCCACAATTCAACAAGATTCCGTTGTTAAGCCAGGACACAGGGTTGGAATCTCACGACGCACTCGCCAACAGTCTGTTGCTCCTTGGGCTTTATGATGAAGCGATTCCGGAGTATCTCGCGGCGCACAAAACCTCTCGCGGTCCTGACGAGGATTACACGATCGCTGTTCTGTCACTGCGCGGAGGAATTGCGAATCGGGCCGTCCGGTTCGGCGAGCAGGTATGGAAAACCGTGCCGGCCGACTTCGTAATCGAGCTGGCGCCACGCGAGATGGTCCAGCTTCTCTACCCCGCGCCGTTTCGCGAATCGCTGTTAAAGCACACGGAAACCAGAAACGTCGATCCGCGATTTGTGCTCTCGATTGCTCGCCAGGAGTCGCGCTTTCAGACTGACGCGAAATCCGCTGCCGCTGCGCGCGGCATGATGCAGTTCATCGCTGCCACCGCGGACGAGATCGCCGCGCAGGTAAAACTGAACAACTTCAATCAGGACGATCTCTACAACTCCGACACAGCGATTCTCTTCGGCTCGCAATATCTCGCAAATCTCTTTCAGCAGTTTCCCAACCAGCCGCAGGCTGTGGCGGGCGCGTACAATGGGGGCGCCGACAATCTTGCGCGATGGATTGCACGCTCACATGCCACTGAAGCCGATCGATATGTTCCGGAGATTGGTTTTACGCAAACCAAAGATTATGTTTACAAAGTGATGGCAAACTACTGGACGTATCAGCGCCTTTACGACGCGCAACTCCAACCCAGATGAAGCCACAAAAAAGCACAAAAGGCACAATTGCAGTGCTGCTGATGATGTGTGTTTGTTTCGGCGTTTCGTGCCGGCGCGGCAATGAGAGGCGATTTGATCTTAAAGGCAAAGTCGTGGCGGTTGAGCCGGAGAAGCACCTGGTGACGGTGTCGCATGACGACGTCAAAGGTTATATGCCCGCGATGACGATGCCGTTTACGGTGCACAATGAATCCGATTTGCAATTCCTCGCGCCTAATGACGAGATCACTGCGACGCTAGTCGTTGACGGTTCTCATTCGTGGCTGGAGGGTTTAATCATCACCCGGCAGAGCGCGAATGCTTCGTCTATGCCCGGCGTGACGATCGCGAAGGAAGGCGACGAGATCCCGAATTTCACGCTTCGCAATCAGGATAACCGCGAGATTCATCTTCAAAGTTATCGCGGCAAGACACTGCTGCTGACATTTATCTACACGCGTTGTCCGGTGCCGGACTACTGCACGTTGATGTCGAACAACTTCGCACAAATCGATCGCGCCCTGAGCCAGGATGCCGGCCTATATGAGAAGACTCACCTGCTCAGTATCAGCATCGATCCGTCTTACGACACACCGCAGGTGCTGCGTAGTTACGGGGCCGCTCACACCGAGCGTTATCAAAACGAGACTTTTGCGCACTGGGAATTCGCGGGCGGGACCACCGAACAGGTCAAGAAGATCGCGGAATACTTCGGTCTAGTTTATTACCCCGAGAAGGATCAGATCATCCATGCACTCAGAACAGTGATAGTAGGTCCTGATGGTAAGGTCGTGAAGATTTATACTGGAAACGACTGGAAACCCGAGGAAGTCATCGAAGAAATCCACAGATTACACAGATAATCGGCGTAATCTGTGGACTAAGCTCCTTTTATCTTCTTGATCTCTTCGGTGAGTACGGGCACCGCTTCAAATAGGTCTCCAACAATCCCGTAATCAGCGATGTCGAAGATCGGCGCCTCCGGATCTTTATTGATCGCCACGATCGTGCCGGAGTTTTTC
>Ga0111538_10014339_pt1 | contig 10450 bp, 13 predicted proteins | sample SoiMethybrSBSTD1_FD_79669 | JGI IMG/M metagenome (GOLD analysis project Ga0111538, IMG submission 79669) | Bulk soil microbial communities from a Populus tree surrounding site in Tennessee, USA - Soil MetaG P. TD hybrid SBSTD1 (version 2)... | ecosystem: Environmental > Terrestrial > Soil >... | reverse complement strand
GTTGTTGATGATCGTGTCGATGGCGATCGCGGTCTTGCCGGTCTGGCGGTCGCCGATGATCAGCTCGCGCTGACCGCGGCCGATCGCCGTCATCGAGTCGATCGCCTTGAGGCCCGTGTACATGGCCTCCTCGACCGGCTTGCGCTGGACCACGCCCGGGGCCTTGAACTCGGCCGGGCGCGTCCCCTCGGTCTCGATGTCGCCCTTGCCGTCGAGCGGAGCGCCGAGCGGGGAGACGATGCGCCCGAGCAGGCCTTCGCCGACCGGGATCTCGAGCAGCCGCTTGGTGCGCTTGACCGTGTCGCCCTCCACGATCTGCTCCCAGTCGCCGAACAGCACGGCGCCGACATTGTCGGACTCGAGGTTCAGCGCCAGGCCCGTGACGTCGTGGGGGAACTCGAGCAGCTCGAGCGACATGCAGTTCTCGAGCCCGTGCAGGCGGGAGATGCCGTCGCTGACGGACAGCACGGTGCCGACCTCGGTCAGCTCGGCCTCGCCTTCCTCGAGGCCTTCGATGCGGCTCTTGAGGATGGAGGTGATCTCGTCGGGCTTGATTTGCATTGAAGTTCCTTGGTCGCTAGTCGCTAGGCCCTCGCGACCTTGTGTCTGAGGGTCTCCAGTCGGTTCTTGATGCTTGCGTCGAGGATGCTGTTGCCCACTCGGAGGACGATGCCTCCGAGGATGTCGGGGTCGACCTCGGTCGTGAGCTCGATCTGGCGGTCGGTCTGCTCGGCGATGCTGTTCTTGATCTGCTCCACGGTGGCGTCGTCGAGCTCCACCGCGCTCGTGACCTGCACCGGCAGCAGGCGGTGCTCGTCCTGCCAGCGCTCGTCGAACTGGCGCCGGATGCGGAACAGGACCGGCATGCGGTGCTTCTCGATCAGCAGCTCGAGGAAGTTCTCCAGTGCGGGGTCGGGGCCCTCGAGCACCTTGCGCAGCCCCTCCTTTTTCTCTGCGGTCGAGAAGTAGGGCGAGAACAGGAACACCTGCAGGTCGTGGGTGGCCTCGAGCGCGTCGACGAACTCGTCCAGCTGCTCGTGGATCTCGTCGAGCTTGTCGTGCTCCATGGCCACCTCGAAGAGCGACCGGGAGTAGACCTGTGCGATCTCCTCCATCTAGGAGCGCCGGTCCTCGGCCGCGAGCGCGGTGAAGTCCAGCTCGGAGAGCGCCTCATCGACGAGGCGCCGCTGGTCGGCGTCGTCGAGCGCCTTGCGGGTGACCTTCTCGGTGGCCAGCACGGTGAGGTCGGCGACCTCCTTGCGCAGCTCCTGGATAGCGCGCTGGGTCTCGATCTCGATGTCGCGCCGCGCCGCTTCCAGCAGCTCCTCGCGCCGCTTGCGGGCGTCGTCGACCGTTTCGCGCTCGTGCTGCTCCCCGGCCTTGCGCGCTCGGTCCATGATGTCGTCCGCCTGCTTGCGCGCCTCCCGCAGCCGCTCGCGGTACTCGCCCAGCAGCTCCTCGGCCTCGCGCCGCGTGCGCTCGGCCGCGTCGATGGAGTCGTCAATCGCCTTCTGGCGCCGCTGGAGCGCCTCCTGGATGCGCGGGAAGGCCAGCTTGCGCAGCAGCAGGTAGGTGACGAAGAACGCGACCAGCGTCCAGATCATCAGCCCAACGCTGGGGGAGACGAGGAAGTTGCCGCCGCTGTCGGCGGCTGTTACGAGCGAGCCGGCCATCTACGAGAGGAAGAACGCGATCAGGCCGAAGATGAACGCGTAGAACACGATCGCCTCGGTCAGCGCGAAGCCCAGCCACTGGATCGAGGTGATCTCGTCGCGCATCTCGGGCTGCCGGGTCACCGACTCGATGACCTTGCCGAAGATGAAGCCGACGCCGATTCCGGGGCCGATGGTGCCGAGCCCGGCGCCGACGCCCAGGGCGATGGCCTTGAGGCCCTTGTTCGGGTCGGCGGCTTGGGCGATGAGTGAGACAAAGTCGAGATCCACAGGTGCTCCTTCCGGTCGTCAGTGGTGCGCCTCCACGGCGCCCCCGAAGTAGATGGCGGTCAGCGTGGCGAAGATGAAGGCCTGCAGCGTGGCCACCAACCCCACCTCGAAGATGTAGAAGGCCACGGCCGCCGGCAGCGTGAACCAACCCAGAGCGGCGATCCCCAGCAGCACGGCCAGGCCGCCGGCCATGAACAGGATCAGCAGATGGCCGGCGAGCATGTTGGCGAAGAGACGGACGGACAGGCTGATGATGCGCACGAATTGCGAGATGACCTCGATGGCGAAGATCGGGACCGCGGCAAAGCCGGTCACGCCGGCGGGAATCCAGCTCTTGAAGTAGGGGATGAGGCCCTGAGCCCGGATGCCCTCGAGGTTGTAGTTGATCCACACCACGAGGGTGAGCACGAGCGTGACCGAGATGTTCGCCGTGGCGGCGTAGATCGCGAAGGCCGGGATGGTGATGCTGCCGATGTGCAGGTCCTCGTTGCTCGTCGGCAGCGGGATGTACCCGAGCATGTTCGAGAACCAGATGAAGAGGAACAGCGTGCCGACGAACGTGAACCACTTCACGGCCATCTTGTGGTTCATGTTCCCCTCGGTGATGTTGTTGCGCATGAGGCCGTAGGCGGCCTCGACCGCGGTCTGGACGAGGTTCGGACGCCGCTCCATTCGGCGCGCGATCCAGGTCATCGTGCCGACGGTCAGCGCCGCGCCGAGGAAGAGGTAGAGCACGGCGCGGTTGATCGAGAGGTCGAGCGAGCCGATCTTGATCGAGATCCACGGGTCGAGCTTGAACTCGTCCTGGGGCTTGAACTCGTTGTTGCGGCCGGCGCTGCCAGCGACGACGAACAGCAGGATCGTGATGCCGAGGTAGATGCCGCCGGCGAGCAGCAGGCGCTGCTTGGTCGTGAGGCCTTTCAGCCAGGCGGTCATGGGCGTTCGAACGGCCGCAGGATCATGTTGACCGTGAAATAGAGCGTGAACAATGCGATGACCAGGACAGCGGCGGAGAGGCCCGCCTTCCGCTCAGCTAGCCCTGCGCCGAAGATGGTAAGCGCAATCAGCCATGCACGTCCGATCATGGACGCCGTCAGCAGGCCCGCGACCGTGCGCGGGTCCTTGGATGCGGCGGCGCGCTTGTTGAGGAGGTCGCGGATGATGCGCTGGGCGATCCACGCGAACGCGGCGGCACCCCAGCCGAGCAGCGGCAGGCCGGCGGCGACGAAGATCGGCAGGGCGAGGGCGAGCAGCGCGAAGTCGAGATAGCGCAGCCACCACAGCGGCCCGACCCCGCCGGAGCCGGCGTCGTCGGGTCCGCCCAGTTGCTCAGAGGTCACGGAAGCGGGCATGGACGAGGAAGAACCCTCCGATCAAGCCGATGAAGACGCCCACGATCGCCATCAGCCCAGGCACGCCGAGGAGTGCGCCGATGCCGAACCCGACGGCGGCGCCCAGGATCGCCGGGGAGATCAACAGGTACCCGGCGTTGGCCGCGCGTCTCGTGGGCGGTCGGTCGTTCATGGGAGGGTCGGTCGGTGGTCATGATCCGCTCTCTGTAGACGCGAGGGCCGCGAAAGGCGCGGCAGCGAGCGTCTGATGGGCTCGGCGGGCGCACGCCTGCCAAGCAAAGAGGATCCTATGCATTCGACAGACTTTGTAACAACTTTGTGACACTGGGCGCGAGCAAGGGCTCGCGCGTAACCCTCAGCCGCGCGTGACCTCACGATGGATGACCGGGCGCCCGAGTCGCTGCTCAGCCTCCTCCACGAAGCCGTCCTCGAGGTAGTCGCGTTCGTCGTCGGGGTGGGTGAAGATCACGATGCGGTCAGCGTCGTAGCTCGCGAGCGCGTCCTCGAGCGCCTGCATCGGGTCGCTTTCGCCCGTGTCGCCCGCGGCGTCGATGCCCTCCTCGTCGAGGCGCTCCACCGTCTCCTCCGCCGTCTCCCCCGCGTGGGCGATGGCGTCGTCGGCGTCCGAGACCCAGAAGCGCAGGGGCGAGCCGGTCAGGGCCGGCGAGACCACCATCACCTCGGCGTCGTCGGCCTCGTCACCGGCCGCCTCGCGCAGGATGTCGGCCGAGATCGGCTCAGCGGTCAGCACGAGCAGCCTCATGACTCGGCGGCTACCCGAGGCGCGGCGACGCTAACACTCAGCGACCGACGCCGGGCCACGGCGCGAGCAGGAGCAGCAGGCGGGTGTCCGCGGTCGCCCGCACCTCTCGGCGCTCGGCAGGGTCGAACACGGCCAGCAGGCCGGTGCCTCCGTCCACCGTCTCGCCGTCGGGACTCTCGATCTCGATGGTGCCGTCGACGACCAGCAGCCAGGCGCGCTCGTGGACCTGGTGCTCCTGCAGGCGCTCCCCGGCGGGGAGGTTGATCGCGATCGCCCGCCCCTCGCCGTCGGACTGCAGCACCTCGGGCCGGTGGACCTCGATCGGCATCGCGCGCAGGTCCCAGTGCAGCATGCTCAGTCTCCTTGGTCGTCGGGGTGCTCGCGCAGCCACGCGGGCACGCCGCCGTCCACGACGTGGATGACCTCGCGGGCGCCGTGGCGCTCGAGCAGGCTCGCGGCGGTGGCCGCGCGCTGACCCGACGCGCAAACCGCAGCGACCGGGCGCTCGGGGTCGATTCCGTCGGGCAGCGCGTGGATGTCGTGGTAGGCGCGGTGCACGGAGCCGGCGATGTGGCCCCTGTCCCACTCCGTGCGCTCGCGCACGTCGAGGAGCTGCAGTCCGACGGCTTCGCGTCGCGCCCGCGCCTCGTCGACGAGCAGGCGCTCGACGCGCCGCGTCCGCAGCTTGTCCTGACGCCAAGCCGTCATCCCGCCGGCGAGGAAGCCGCCGAAGTTGCGCAACCCGACGGCGGCGCCGAGCGCGATCGCCCGTCGCGCGTCGTCGTCGTCGCGGCCCACCACGACGATGTCCTTGTCGCGATCGGCCAGCCACGCCAGCCGAGAGCCGAACCCGGCCTGGAGGATCGTGATTGCCACCGAACCACCGATGTGCGCGTCGTCGAACTGCTCGGCCGTCCGGACGTCGACGATCATCGTGCCGTCGGCGAGGCTCTGCTGCACCTGTCGCGGCGTCAGAGGCACCGCCTCGGTCGTGCGCCGGTCCAGCGGCCCCCGGTTGATCTCCACGATGGCGCGGAAGTTCGGCGGCTGGGGCGCGATGCCCGCGATGGCGCGTTCGACGAAGCGCGCCTCGTCGCCCTCTTGCAGCAGCGCGTTGTGCGCCGCCTCGTAGCCGACGGTCGACGAGATCTTCATGTCCATGCCCGGCCCGCCGCACAGGGACCCGCCGAGGTGCGCCGGCCACACCTCGGTGCCCGGGGGCAGCGAGAGCAGCTTCTCGTGCAGCGAGTGGAAGATGCTGCGGGCGCCGTCCTCCTTGTCGACCGCCAGGTCGGGGCGGGCGATGTCGCCCACGAACAGGCTGTCCCCGGTCAGCACCGCCCACGGCTCGGTCCCGCGCGACGTGTCCACGAGGGCGAACGACGTGTGCTCGGGCCGGTGCCCGGGCGTGTGGATCGCCCGCACCCGCAGCACACCGAGCTGAAACTCGAAGCCGTCGTCGAACGGCTCGTGCTCGTAGTCGACCTCGGCGTCGCGGTGGACGTGGATCCTGGCCCCGGTCGCGGCGGCCAGGCGACCGTGCCCGGAGACGTGGTCGGCGTGGTTGTGGGTCTCGAGCACGTGTTCGATCTCCACGCCGACGTACCGGGCGAGCGCGAGGTACTCGTCGATGTCGAGCTTGGGATCGACGACGGCGGCGACGCCCGCGTTCTCGTCCCCGATCAGGTAGGACGCGCACCCGAGGTCGTCGTGGACGATCTGACGGAAGACCACCCGCGCAGTATCGCCGAGCTAGGTGACGGGCAGCTCGAACCACACGCGGGTCGAGCTCTCGGCCATGCCCCAGCGCTCGGCGAGCGCGTCGAGCAGGTGCAGTCCCCAGCCGCCCGAGCGCGGGTGCTTGACCGCGTGCACCGCCGTTTCGAAGCCGGGGCCTTCGTCGCTGACCTGCGCCCACACGGCGTCGCCGCGGCGCTCGAGCTGGAGCTCGATGCGCCCGCTCCCGTGCACAACCGCGTTGTTGACCAGCTCGGAGACCAGCAGGTTGAGGTCGGCGCGCCGGTCGGCGGTGAGACCGGCGCCGAGGGGCGCGATCGCGCAGCGCGCAAGACCGGCGGCGTCGAAGCTGCGAGGCAGGGTCAGGGAGATCATTCGCCGGCCCCGACATCGGGCCTCGGTCAAGGTACAAAGCGGCCTGCAGTCTGGCGACCGGCTCATACCGGATTCTGCCGGGCCGTCCGCGGCGGGATGCGCGCGGGCTTGACCGCGCGATGTGCGGGGATAAGGATCGGGGAATCGAGCGCACGGACGCCCCCGCCATCATCGACCTGCTGCTCATCGAGGACCGCGCGGCCGACGCCGAGCTCATCGAGGCCACCGTCGGAGCATCGGGTTGGGAGATCGAGCGCGCCGCCGACCTCGAGCAGGGCCTTGCGGGCATCGCCCGGCGCGCCAAGACCGGCGGGCCCGACTGCGTGCTGCTGGACCTCAAGCTTCCCGACGCCACCGGCCTGCAGGCGCTGTTCGGGGTGCTCGAGGCCGCGCCCGACGTGCCCATCGTGGTCCTGAGTGGCCATGACGACGAGCAGCTTGCGCTCGAGGCGGTGCACACCGGTGCGCAGGACTACCTGGTCAAGGGCCACGCCGACGGCGAGCTCCTGCGGCGGACCATTCGCTACGCGATCGAGCGTCGCCGGGCCGAGCGCCACCGCGGCGAGCTCGTCGCGGCCCAGCGCGACCGCCTCGCAGCCGAGGACCGGGCCGAGCGCCTGCGCCGCCTGCAGCGCCTGACCGAGGCGACGGCGGAGTCGGTCACGTCGCACGAGCTCCTCGAGGGGGTGGCCGATGCCGTGGCCGAAGTCCTCGGCGCCGAGTGGGTCACGCTCGTGGTCGAGCCGCGCGGCACCGAGGTGGGCGAGCCGCGCGCCGACATCTCGCGCGGCCAGGCCCTGCCGCGCGACCTCGCGGCCGACGCGGCGATGAAGCTGGCAACGCGCGCCCGTGCGCGTGGGTTGCCTGAGACCGCGTACATGCGCGACGGTGGCGAGCTCACCGACCAGCCGCCGGCGGCGATGCTCGCGGCGGCGGTCGCCGTGCCGCTCGGCCCGCCCGATGCACCCACCGGGGCGATGGTGGCGCTGCGCCGGCGCAACGCCTTCCTGCACGACGAGATCGACTTGGCCCAGCTCCTGGCCGAGCGGGTCGCGGTCGCGCTCGAGCGCGCGCGCCTGTACGAGCGCGAGCACACCGTCTCGACCGCGTTGCAGCGCAGCCTCCTCCCCGGCGACCTGCCGACGGTCCCCGGCACGCGCACTGCAGTGCGTTATCAGCCGGCGGGGTGGGGCCTGGAGGCGGGCGGCGATTGGTACGACGCGGTCGAGCAGCCCTCGGGCACCGTCGCGTTCGCGGTGGGCGACGTTGTCGGCCGCGGCGTCCCCGCGGCCGCGATGATGGGCCAGCTTCGCCACGCCCTGCGGGCCTATCTGGCCGAAGGGCACGATCCCGCCGCCGCGCTGTCGCGCCTGGACGCCCTGGTCGAGCGCTCGGGGCCGGGCACGCTGGCCACGGTCGCGTGCGTGGCCTACGACCCGGCCACCGGCGAGCTCGCGTACGCCAGCGCGGGCCACCCGCCGCCGCTGCTCGTACCTCCGGAAGGGCCATCGCACTTCCTCGACCATCCGCTCGGGCTGCCGATCGGCGTCATCCCGGACGCCAGTTTCGACCAGCGCCGGGCCACGCTCGCTCCGGGGTCGGTTCTGCTCCTGTTCACCGACGGGCTGGTCGAGGACCGCGACCTGCCCATCGGCGACGGCCTCGAGCGCCTGCGCGAGGCCGTCGCGAGCGACCCGGACCTCGACCGCTGGCTGGAAGGCGTGGTCGAGCGGATGACCGCGCGGCGCAGCGTCGACGACGACGTGGCCGCCGTCGCGGTGCAGGTCGAGGTCACCGCCGACGGCCTGCTCCTGCGCCGCCAGGCCGCGACCACGGAATTGGCCCACATGCGCGATGCGGTGCGCGATGCGCTCACGGTCGCAGGCATGGAAGGGGCGATCGTCGACGACATCGTGCTGGCGACCTCGGAGGCCGTCGGCAACGTCATCCGCCACGCCTACCGCGGCGCTCCCGGGCTGCTCGAGGTGGCGATGACGATCGACGCCGAGCGCATCGAGCTCACCACACGCGACGAGGGGACCTGGCGCGAGTCCAACCGCCCGGGCCGGCTGGGGCTCGAGATCATGCGCGGGGTGATGGACACCGTCGACGTCGACACCGGGGATGACGGCACGACGGTGCGGATGACGAAGGAACGGCCGGTCGGTGGGCGTTAGGCATTAGGCATTAGGCATTAGGCATTAGGCATTAGGCATTAGTCCGGCTTGGTTGCCTCGTTCAGCCCCGCTTTTGGCCCCTCCAGCATCGTCGTGCCCTCGTCGTTGTAGGGCGGGGCGCATGCGCAGAGGAGCACCAACGGTTCTTCGGGGCCGGCCCAGAGCTTGTGCGGCGCTCCTGGTGGAATCGTGACGCAGTCGCCCTCCTGCACCTCGGCCTCGTCGTCGCCGAGCCGCATGCGACCGCGTCCGGCGGTGAAGAAGTAGACCTCCTCGAAGGTGTGGAAGTGGGCGAAGGTCTCGCCCGACGGCGGCACGACCGCCTCGGCCAGCGTCTGGTTCTCCATCCGCGCGACCTCGCGGATGCGCGACCCATCCAGCGCCGTGAACGCGTCGAGCGCGTCGAGGTGGGCGACCCGCATCGCTCGATTAAACCGTCGTCGAGCGCGCTCAGCGCTCGACCGTCTCGAACTCGCCCGTCTCGAACTCGCGCTTGACCTCGGCCGCGATGGCGTGTTCGGAGGTCGTCGGCTCCTCGCGCCGCAGCTGGAAGGCGCGCAGCCGCCGGAACTTGACGATCTCGAGCACGTAGATCAGGTACACGCTGGCGGCCAGCGCGAGGAGCCCGAGCACGCCCATGAGGATCGACCAGCCGGCGTGGAGATGGCCGTGGTGGTCGGAGTACGGAACGAACCGCAGCGCGACCGCGAGCCCGGACATGATCACCGTCCAGCCGTACAAGTAGAGCACCGTTCGCCGCTGGCTGAAGCCGATGTTCGACATTCGGTGGTGCAGGTGCCAGCGGTCGGCGACGTACACCGGGCGCCGGTACTTGACCCGCTTGAGCACGACGAAGGTGGTGTCGACGAACGGCACGGCGAGGATGACCAGCGGGAAGACCAAGGCGATCACGGCGTTCGTCTTCAGCGTTCCCTGGACGATCACGCACCCGAGCAGGTAACCGAGGAGCATCGCCCCCGAGTCGCCCATGAAGATCGACGCGGGGTTGAAGTTGTAGAAGAGGAACCCCAGCGAGGCCCCGGCGATCAGCGCCGCGAGGACCGCCGCTGCGTTCTGGCCCAGGTCGAACGCGATGATCGAGAACGCGATCGATGAGATCGTGCACACGCCCGCGGCGAGCCCGTCGATGCCGTCCGAGAAGTTCACGACGTTCATGAGGAACACGAGGCCGAGCAGCGTCAGCGGCTTCGCCGCGCCGCCGAGGTCGACGTGGCCGATGAAGGGCAGCGTGAAGTCGGTCACGACGACGCCGGACAGGACCGGGATGAGGGCCGCCACCACCTGGCCGAGGAGCTTGGCCCAGGCCGGCAGCTCGAAGCGGTCGTCGAGCGCGCCCACCGCGGTGATCACCGCAGCACCCCCGAGGATCGCGCGTGTGACCGCCGTGTCGGGCAGTTCGAGCACGGCGGCCAGCACGACGCCGGAGAGAATGGCGATGCCGCCCAGCAGCGGCACGGGGCGGTCCGAGAGGCCGCGGTCGCGTGGCCTGTCGACGAGGTCCGCCCGCAGCGCGACGCGCCGCACCACCGGCGTCAGGGCCGCGGAGCCGGCGAGCGCGACCAGGAAGGCGAGGAGGGCGTTGAGCTCGTCGAGCAGGGGAGTCGCTAGTCGCTGGTCGCTGGTCGCTAGGCCGGGGCTCCCGCCGCCAGGTGCTCGTACAGCGGATAGCGGTCCGCGATGGCCCGCGTCCGCTCGGTGAGCTCTTCCCTATGGGCTTCGAAGTCGGGGGTGAGGGTCGTGGCCATGATCTCGCCGATCTCGGCGAAGTCATCGGGCTGCAGGCCGCGGGTGGCCAGGGCCGGGGCGCCGACGCGCAGGCCGCTCGAGACCGCCGGCGGCCGGGGGTCGAAGGGGACCGCGTTGCGGTTGACCGTGATGCCAACTTCAGCCAGGCGGTCCTCGGCCTGCTTGCCGTCGAGCTCCGAGTCGCGCAGGTCGACGAGCACGAGGTGCACGTCGGTGCCACGGGTGAGGACGTTGACCCCGTGGCCGGCATTCAGCATGGCTGCGGCGACCGCCCGCGCCCCGGCGATCGTGCGCTCCTGGCGCTCGCGGAAGGCTTCGGTCTGCGCGATCCGCAGC
>Ga0111538_10014337_pt1 | contig 10450 bp, 5 predicted proteins | sample SoiMethybrSBSTD1_FD_79669 | JGI IMG/M metagenome (GOLD analysis project Ga0111538, IMG submission 79669) | Bulk soil microbial communities from a Populus tree surrounding site in Tennessee, USA - Soil MetaG P. TD hybrid SBSTD1 (version 2)... | ecosystem: Environmental > Terrestrial > Soil > Tree... | reverse complement strand
TGCACAGCAGTCCGATCGGCCGCCGCCAGGGGAAGAACGCGAGCGGCGCCATGATCTGCAGGAGGTAGAGGATCTTGTCGTGCTCGAGCACGGTGGTGGCCGTGTAGCCGGGGTTCGCGAACACCGTCTTGAGCACGCCGCCGAACCCCGTCTCGCCCGCCGGCACCAGGTCCTGGTACTGGTGGACATAGGCCGTGAACCCGACGAAGCGGGGCATCACGATCAGCTTCACGACCACGAAGTAGACGGCGCCGACCGCCGCGACGAGCAGGCCGGCGCGCGGGCGTTCGCCGGTCAGCACCAGGTACGCGCCGATGACGATCAGCAGCGCCGACATGTCCTCGCGGTTGGCGAGCGTCAGCACGATCGCCACCGCCGCCCAGCGATCGCGGCGCGCCTCGAGCAGCGCCAGCGTCGTCCACAGGAAAAACGGCGCGAACGGCAGGTAGTGGAAGTCGTACAGGTTCGACCCGTGCAGCGGGGCGTAGAAAAGGCAGAGCAGGGCGACCAGGCAGGCGGTCCATGCGCCCACGTGGCGGCGCGCGAACGCGTACAGCGGAAGCGCCGCGCTTCCGACCAGAATCGACTGGAACACCAGCAGCGTCTCGGGGCGCGGCGCCAGCCGGTAGGGGAGGGCGAGCAGATACGAGATGTACGTCTGGTGATACCCGAGGTGCGTCGCGTGCGCGTCGCCGATCACCGACGTCTTGAACAGCGGGAGGTTCCAGTGCGCGGCGTTCCACACCAGGTTGTTTTCGATGCCCAGGTCGTAGCCGGCCGTCTGCAGGTTGTAGTGGTTCCGGATCGTCACGATCGAAAAGAAGATCGCGTGGCGGAGCACGGCGATCACGACGATCGCCAGCGGCAGCCAGGGCAGCCGCGCCAGCCCGGCGGCGGCCTCGGCGCGGAGGGCGTCGATGCGCGCCCGCGTGCGCGCCGGCAGCAGCGGCGGCGCGGCCAGCGCGACACGCATCAGCGCCTGCAGCGACAGCCCGAAGGCCGACGCCAGCACGGCGAACGTCAGCTCGCGCGGCCCGGTCCAGAGCTGCCAGTGAAGCAGCAGGGGCACGAACGCGGCCAGGCACAGCGGCGCCAGCCGGCGGGAGACGCGCTCGAGGATGTCCAGGCCCGCGGTCCGTCGCCGGAGCCACAGGGTCAGGGTCGCCAGGAAGGCCACCAGCACGCCGGCCTCCAGCGCGGCGACGACCAGCTTGCGCGGCCCCGGGGCCAACGCGTTGGTGTAGACGTAGGCGGGCATCCGGCCGCGCGCGGCCAGGAACCAGAGCGCGAGCGCCACCGACGCGCCCTCCGCCGCCAGGAGGCCGAGCCCGCGGCAGGCGCGCGTCAGCGCGGGTGCAGGCACGGGCGCAGGCTCTGTCTCTGTCGCGCCGGCCGCCATCAGCGGGCGCAGTCTATAACAGCGGGCGCGACGGGATATGATGGGCCTGCCCGATGGCCCGGCTCACCGTGGTGGTCCCCTGCTACAACGAAGCCGCGCGCCTCGACGCCGCGCCGCTGCTGGCATTCGTCGACAGCCACGCGGACGCGTCGTTGTTGCTCGTCGACGACGGGTCCACCGACGCGACCGCCGCCGTGGTGGATCGGCTGGCGGCGGAGCGCCCGCGCGGCCGCATCCGCGTCCTGTCGCTGACGCCGAACGGCGGCAAGGCGGAGGCGGTGCGCCGGGGGTTGCGCGACGCGCTCGCGGGGGGCGCCGAGGTCGTCGGCTACCTGGACGCCGACCTGTCGACGCCGCCTGCCGAGATTGATGACCTGCTGGCGGCGCTGGCGCGGCCCGGCGTCCAGGTCGCGATCGGCGCGCGCGTCGGCATGCTCGGCTACGACATCGACCGCAGCGCCGTCCGGCACTACCTCGGCCGTGTGTTCGCCACCGCGGCGTCGATCATCCTGCGGGCGCGGGTCTACGACACCCAGTGCGGCGCCAAGCTCTTCCGCGCCGGGCCCGCGCTGTCGGAGGCGCTGTCGACGGCATTCCTCTCGCGCTGGGCGTTCGACGTCGAGCTCCTGGGGCGGCTGCTGATCGGCACGTCGGGCGTGCCGGCTCTGCCGTTGGACGCAATCGTCGAGGTTCCGTTGCCGGTCTGGCGCGATGTGAAGGGGTCGAAGCTGGGATTGACCGGGATGGCGCAGACTTTGCGCGATTTAATTCTGGTTGCGAACGACTTGGCAGCCCGACGTCGCGCGGTGCATTCTCCTCCCCACCAGTGAATCGCCAGGCCATCAAGGCGGAGCTTAGCCGCACCTATCTGGAGCTCGATCCGCGCACGCTCGCATTGGGCCGGATCTTCTTCGCGCTGGTGCTGATCGGCGATCTGCTCCGACGGATCCCGTGGATCCACGAGTTCTACACGAACGGCGGCGTGCTCCCGAACCACACCGTGCTGTGGCGCCCGGCCGTCAGCCGGCTGTTCTCGTTCTTCTACATGTCGTCGCTCCCCGAGGAGTCGGCGATCGGGTTCGCGATCTGTTTCTTCTGTTTCTTCTGTTTCTTGATCGGCTGGCGCACGAGGTTGTTTCACGTGCTGTCCTTCGTGATGACGACCAGCCTCCACAACCGCATGCTGTTCGCCGAGAACTGGGGCGGCGTCGCGATCGGCGCGCTGATGGTCTGGACCGTGTTCCTGCCGATGGGGCGCCGGATCTCGGTCGATGCGGTGCTGGCCAGCATGCGCGCCCGGCGCAACGAGACGCCGGAGCAGCTCGCGACCGGGGTGCCCGAGCCCGACAACACGCCCGCGCGATCGCTGGCGGTGCTGGGGCTGCTGCTTCAGATCGCGATCATTTATTGGTTCAACTACGTCCACAAGTCGGGCCAGACCTGGAAAGACGGGACCGCGGTCTACTACGTCCTGCACCAGGAGCGGATCATCACCTGGCTGGGCCTGCAGATTCGCGAGCACGTCCCGTACTGGGTCACCGCGCTGCTGACGCGCGGGACGCTGGTCGTCGAGGCGATCGTGCCGCTTCTGGTCCTGACGCCGTTCCTCTGGCGCTGGACACGGCCGCTGGCGCTGGTGTTGCTGGTCGGCCTGCACGGCAGCATCGCGGCGATGGTGAACCTCGGGATCTTCTCGGCGGCGATGATCGCCTACGACCCGTTCCTGCTCGACACCGTGCACTGGAAGCTGTTCGGCCGGGTGGTGCCGCGCAAGCGCCGCGCGCGCGTCGTCTTCTACGACGCCGACTGCGGCGTCTGCTTCTTCATCGCGCGCGTGCTGGCGCGGCTGGATTTGTTCCGGCGCCTGCGCATGGTCTCGAACCAGGACCGGACGGCGCTGCCCGCCGACGTCGATAGCGAGCTGCTCGACCGAACCCTGCTCGTCATTGAACCCACATCGGCGGACGCGCCGGGCCGGCGCTGGACCCGCGCCGCAGCGGTCTACCAGTGTCTCGCCGCGCTGCCGCTCGGGCGGCTGTGGGCGTGGCCGCTGCGCGTGCCGGGCATCAGCCAGCTGGCAAACGCCGCGTACGATGCCTTCGCGCGCAACCGGACGCGCATCTCGACCTGGCTCGGGCTGGCGGCGTGTGGCGTGCCGGGCGCGCCGGGCGCCCGCGTGGAGGAGCCGGACGCGAAGCCGGCGCCGCTGCGCACGTGGCTGCGCGCGCGGGTGCCGCTGGTGCGCGAGCTGGCGATCGGGCTGATGTTCGTGATCCTGGCGGCCGAGGTGTCGGTCGCGAACCCGTCCGTGCCGAGGGCGCTTCGCTTCGAGAACCGTCCCGAATGGATGGTGGCGGCGGTCATGTACCCCCACGTCTTCGAGGGCTGGTCGCTGTTTTCGCCCGAGGCGCCGCTGTCGGATGAGACCGTGGTGGTCGACGCCGTGACCCGCGACGGCCGCCACGTCGATCCCTACAACGAGGTCGGAAGCCGCGTCTCGTCGCTGCCCGTCGACGGTGTGCCGGTGCGCCTCGGTCACGACTCGTTCTGGTGCGACTACACGCTGCGCATCCCGGACGCGCCGCAGTACCACCAGGCGTTGCTGGAGTGGCTGCAGCGCTATCACGAGCGGACCGGGCGCCCGCAGGACCAGATCGTCCGCTTCGAGGCGTTCGTCATCTGGCAGGACAGCCCGAAGCCGGGCGCGCCGCGGGAGCCGACCAACATCCGCAAGCGGCGCTTCCTGCGCTGGCCTGAGACGGGGGCGCCATGAAGATGCCGTCGGCGCGGTGGGCGAAGTTCAGGCGCTACTTCACCGATACGTATTTGACCGTCGATGCGCGGAGCCTCGGCTTCGGGCGCATCGTGCTGGCGCTGATCCTGCTGCTGGATCTGGTGCGCCGGATCCCCGACATCACGCTGTTCTATTCGAATCAGGGGCTGGTGCCGAACCACATGATGCTGTGGCGGCCGCCCACGCAGTGGATGTTCTCGTTCTTCTTCATCCTGTCGCACCCCGACGAGGTCGCGTTCGCGTTCGTGCTGGTCGGGATCGTGTATTTCCTGCTGCTGATCGGCTGGCGAACGCGGCTGATGCAGGTGCTGGCCCTCATCTGCGTGCTGAGCCTGCACGGCCGCGTCACGCTGCTGGAGAACGGCGGCGACTGGATGCTGGGCGAGCTGGCCCTGTGGACGGCGTTCCTCCCGCTGGGGCGGCGGTTCTCGGTCGACGCCTTGCTGGCCAGCCTGCGCGCGCGGCGCGAGACGACCGCGGCCGAGCTCGGCGATCGCAAGGCGATGGACGTGTCGCTGAGCATGACAGTCGTGGTTTCGGTGGCGGTGCTGGCGCTGGCGCTGCAGATCGCGAACTCGTACATCTTCAACGCCGCCCACAAGGGCGGGCCGACGTGGCGGTCGGGGACGGCCGTGCACTACGTGTTGCACCAGGATCGGATGTGCACCTGGTTCGCGGTCTGGATGCGCCCGTACATGGCGCTGTGGCTGTCGCGCATCCTGTCGTGGGGATCGCTGGTCACGGAGTCGATCTTGCCGGTGATGCTGCTGGCGCCGTTCCAGAAGGTGTCGGCGCGCCGGGTCGCGATCGTCAGCATCATCGGGCTGCACCTCGGGTTCCAGTGCTTCATCAACCTGGGCATCTTCTCGTTCGCGATGATCGGCTACACGCCGTTCCTCATGACGGGCGCGGACTGGGAGGCGCTTGCGCGGTTCACCCAGCGGCGCAAGCACCGGCTGGCGGCCTACTTCGACGCGGGCTGCGGCGTCTGCTTCCAGATCGTCCGGGTGTGGGCGCGGATGGACCGGCTCGGCTGCATCACGTTCCGGTCCAGCGCCGACCTGGTATCACCCACGGCCGAAACGGACGCCGCCGGCGGCTCCGGGCGGCGCGGCGTGACCCCCGAGTTGCTGGCGCGCACGCTGGTCGTCGTCGACGAGGTGACGGGGAAGACGTACACGCGCGCGGACGCCGTGGCGCAGGTGCTGCGCGCGTTGCCCGTTGGCTGGCTCTGGTCGCTGCCGCTGCGGCTGCCCGGCCTGCGCGCGCTCGCCAACTGGGGCTACGATCGGTTCGCGCGCCGGCGAGAGTCGATCTCGATGTGGCTGGGGCTGGCCGCGTGCGCCGTGCCGGCGCCGGCGGCGCCCGCCGCGCCCGCGGAACCCGCGGCTTCGGCCGAGCCCGCTGCGGCCACCGAATCACCGCCGCTCACCGCGCAGATTGTCGTGCCGCCCGTCGTCGCGCCGCTCGTTGCCACCAGCGAGGCGCAACTCGCCGCAACCGACCCGCCGCCCGTCACCACAGAAGCGCCGCCGTCCGTGGTCGCGTCAGCGCCTCCCGCGCAGGCGCGCCCGCCGTTCGTCGAGCAGTTTCGCTGGCTGATCCGGATCCTCCGCGAGGGCGCCGTGATGGCGCTGATCGTCGTGATGGTCAGCGAGACGTTGTTCATCAACGCGGCGATACCGAAGTTCCTGAAGCACGACCAGCCGCTCTGGATCAAGCGGCTGGTCGCCTACCCGCGCATGATCCAGGCCTGGTCGATGTTCGCGTCGGACGCGCCGATGGGCGATCAGACGATGGTGGTCGACGCCATCACCGTCGACGGCCGCCACGTCGACCCGTACAGCGAGGCCACCTCGCGCTACGACAACCCGGGCCGCGCCGAGATTCCGGTCCGCCTCGACAACGATTCGTTCGTGTTCAACTACTCGGGGCGCATCCCCGGCTCCGGCTCGTACCACCAGGCGCTGACGGAGTGGATCCTCGCCTACCACGAGCGCACCGGGAACCCGAACGATCGCATCATCAGCTTCGACGCCTACCAGGTCGACGACGACAGCCCCCCCATCGGCCAGACGAACCCGCGCAACGTCCGCAGCCACATCTTCCTGAGCCACCCCCCCAAGCGGTAGCTCAGATCCCCTCGCCCCGCGAAGCGGGGAGAGGGTGAGGGAGAGGGGTCTGGCGCACGGCGCCCGAGAGCGGCTTGCCCTCACCCCGACCCTCTCTCGCAAGCGGGAGAGGGAGGTGAGATCAGTGCCTTGGGATCAGCGGCTGGGGTCCGCCCGTGGCGCGAACCCAGCGGCCGGGGCGGATGACCAGTGTGCCGCTGACCGAGATGTTCACGGGGGGGACCCAGACCGCGCCCGTTTCGGGCGGGTGCTCGTAGTGGCCCGACGACCACGTCCACGCGATGCCGTTCCAGTCGTAGCGCCCGCCGATCCACGTGGCGCCCGCGAACGGCGCGGGCGGCGGCGTCTCGGCCGGCGGGGGCGGGCAGGACGGGCGGTCGACGGCGCCGGCCTGGCGCAGACGCAGCTTGGTGAGCACGCGCAGGTCGATCGCCGCCTGCGTCTCCCAGCGCACCCGCTCCGCCGCCTCCGCGCGCGCGGACTGCGTGCGGCGCGCCTCCGCGTCCATCTCGCGGAACATCGCCTCGTCGCGGTGGCGCCGGTAATCCGGATCCGCGCCCATCGATCTGAGACGCGCGAGCAGGTTCAGCCGAAGATCGATCGCCGTGCGTCGCGCGACCACCATCTCCAGCTCTCGCCGCGCCTTCACCTCGTATCGCCGGCGCTGCTCTTCCTGGTAGGCCACACGGCGCGCTTCCTCCAGCTTCTGCCGGTGCAGCGGATCCGCCCCCTGCCGCTGCAACCGGGCGAGCAGCTGCCAGCGCAGCGCGACGGCCGTCTGGCGGTCACGCCATTCCCGCGCGCGCCGCTCCGCCGCCTCCCGCTCGGCCCGCGTGCGGCGCTCCTCCGCCTCCCGCTCCGCCCGCGCGCGCCGCTCCTCCGCCTCGCGAGCGGCGTTCGCGCGCACCTCGAACTCCAGCTTCAGGCGGGCTTCTTCCGACGCCAGCCAGACCTTGCGGTCGGCCTCCGCCCTGGCGACGCGCTCGGCCTCCTCTCTGGCGAGGCGTTCGCGTTCGAGCTTCGCGCGGCGCTCCCGCTCCGGCGCCTCGCGGCGCTCCCGCTCCGCGGCCGCCTCGCGCTCGCGCCGTAGCCGGTCCTGCTCGGCGGCCTGTCGCCGGCGGTTCTCCTCGTCCGCGCGTGCCAGCGCCGCCGCCCGCGCCCGCTCGCGTGCCAGCGGATCGGCCCCCAGGCGCTGCAGGCGGGCGAGAATCTGCCAGCGCACCGCGAAGGCCGCCTGCTGCGCGCGCCACTGCTGGGCCCGCCGTTCCGCCGCCTCGCGCTCGACTTTCCCCCGCGCCGCGCTCTCCTGCGCCAGCCGCGCCTGCTCGCGCTGCCAGCGCTCCTGGTCGGCACGCGCCTGGGCGGCCTGCCGGCGCCGGTTCTCCTCGTCGGCGGCGGCCTGTCGCCGGCGGTTCTCGTCATCGGCCGCCGCCTGCCGGCGCCGGTTCTCGTCATCGGCTGCGGCCATCCGGCGGCGGTTCTCGTCCTCCGCCCGGGCCTGCGCCGCCGCCCGCGCGCGCGCCCGCGCCAGCGGGTCCGCGCCCTGGCGCTGGAGCGATCCGAGCAGCCAGACGCGCAGCACATGCGCGCGCTTGTCCTGCTCGGCGCGAATCGCCGCGAGGCGCGCGCGCTCCTCGCCCTCGACGTCGACCAGGCGCACCAGCTCCAGGTGCACCTCCGCTCCCGAGACATCTTGTAGGGGCGGGTCCGCCGTCAGCGTCAGCGCGCATCGACCGGCGGGCGAAGCGCCCAGCTCCACCGCGCCGCGCAGGACCGCGGCGCCGGTGTCGCCCGGGGGCAAGCTGGCGGCGGGCAGCGACGCCTGCGCGGCGTCCGCGGCGGCGGCCCCCGGATTGATCTCGCCCGTGACCGTCGCCGATCCGCCGGGGCCGGTGACGGCGGCGCCCGCGCGCACCGGCCGCGCCACCGCGCCGACGACCGCGCCGATCAGGTTCGCCTCCGCCCGTCGTTCCCGTTCCAGCTCCGCCAGCCGTCGCGTGCGGTACGTCTCGAACGTCTCACCGAGCGTCCCCTCGCGCTCGGCGGTCGGACAGGCGACCTGGTAGCGGAGCTGCACCGCCCGCGGCAGCGCCACCACGTAGCGCAGCACCACTTGCGCGTTGGGGCTCTCCGGCACGGGGATCTCGGCCGCGACCGCCGACGACGCGCCCGGCGGTCCCGCCACGGCCGTCGTGCGGCCGACAATCTGCGTCTGAAACTGCGGCGCGCAGCCGGTGACTGTCCACACGCTCATCGCCGCCACCCACACCTGCGCGCGGACGAACCGGCGCATGTCGACCGACTTGCGCATCACGACCGCTGAGAATATTTGTGGGTGCATATGCCGTCAACCTTGGCGTAAAAGAGACGGCGGTCTTGGCGCGGAAATTCCAGCGGCTGTCTCACGACGAACGAGGAGCTCCCATGCCCACCCTTCAACTTCGCTGGCTCTCCCTCTCGCTGCTCGCCTTCTCGCTGGCCGGCGCGTGCGCGACGAGCGACGTGAACCACTACAAGCCGGCGCTGGCCAACCAGGAACAGTGCTGCAACCGCGTGGCCGACCCGAACGCGAAGCAGGCCTGCCTGGCCGACATCCCGCGCACGCAGGACGAGTCGTCGACCATCAATCAGGAAACATTTCAGTGCGTCGAGAAACACTTCACCTGCGATCCGGCAACCGGCCGCGCGACGCGCGACTCCGCCCAGCAGCAGCTGGACTGCCTGAACGACCTGGAATCGACGCAGCAGGCCCGCAACGAGACGCCCGCGCAAGCGAAGTGACAGCCGCACCCGCGCGCAGCGCGCAGCGTGGGTGTCCGGCTGCTGTTTTCCCGTGACGGCCCAAGGGGCGGTCCGTAGTCGACTTCCCCTCTCGACATCCCGCCATCCGACGCTAAGAATGCGCCCATGGCGAACAGCTTCGGCAGCCGGTCCACCCTCGACGTCGGGAAACGCAAGTTCGAGATTCACAAGCTCTCCGCGCTGGACAAGGCCGGGCTGGCGCCGGGACGGTTGCCGTTTTCGCTGCGCATCCTGCTGGAGAACCTGCTGCGCCACGAGGACGGCAAGGCGGTCAAGGAAGCGGACATCCGCGCGATCGCCGGCTGGGACCCCAAGGCCGCGCCCGCCAGCGAGATCGCGTTCATGCCCGCGCGCGTGCTGCTGCAGGACTTCACCGGCGTTCCCGCGGTGGTCGACCTGGCCGCGATGCGGGCGGCGATGAAGGCGCTGGGCGGCGATCCGACGCGCATCAACCCGCTGTTGCCCGCCGAGCTGGTCATCGATCACTCGGTCCAGGTCGACGAGTTCGGCAAGCCCGAGGCGCTGTCGCTGAACGCGCAGATCGAATTCTCGCGCAACAAGGAGCGCTACGCGTTCCTGCGCTGGGGGCAGGCCGCGTTCCGCAACTTCGCGGTCGTTCCGCCCGACACCGGCATCGTTCACCAGGTGAACCTGGAGTACCTGGCGCGCGTCGTGTTCACGGGGGAATCCAAGGACGGCCCCGCCCAGGCCTACCCCGACACGCTGGTCGGCACCGATTCGCACACGACGATGGTCAACGGCCTGGGCGTGCTGGGCTGGGGCGTCGGCGGCATCGAGGCGGAGGCGGCGATGCTCGGGCAGCCGCTGTCGATGCTGATCCCGCAGGTGGTCGGCTTCCGGCTGCACGGCAAGCTACGTGAGGGCTCGACCGCGACCGACCTGGTGTTGACGGTCACCGAGATGCTGCGCAAGGCGGGCGTGGTCGGGAAGTTCGTCGAGTTCTTCGGCGCGGGGGTCGGGGCGCTGTCGCTCGCCGACCGCGCGACCATCGCGAACATGGCGCCCGAATATGGCGCCACCTGCGGCATCTTCCCGATCGACGACGAGACGCTGCGCTACCTGCGTCTCACGGGGCGATCGGCCGCCGACATCGAGCTGGTCGACGCCTACGCGCGCGAGCAGGGTTTCTTCCACGGCGCGTCCACGCCCGAGGCCGAATACTCGAGCACCTGCGACCTCGATCTGGCCAGCGTCGAGCCCAGCGTGGCAGGCCCGAAGCGCCCGCAGGATCGCGTCAGCCTGTTCCAGACGCGCAAGTCGTTCGACGACGCGCTGCCCAGCCTGAAGAAGCCGAAGAAGAAG
>Ga0111538_10014336_pt1 | contig 10450 bp, 10 predicted proteins | sample SoiMethybrSBSTD1_FD_79669 | JGI IMG/M metagenome (GOLD analysis project Ga0111538, IMG submission 79669) | Bulk soil microbial communities from a Populus tree surrounding site in Tennessee, USA - Soil MetaG P. TD hybrid SBSTD1 (version 2)... | ecosystem: Environmental > Terrestrial > Soil >... | reverse complement strand
GAATCCGATCTGATCGTCAAGCTCGGCTCCTATGTGCTCGCCCGAGCCGTGCGCGAGGCGGCACGCTGGCACAAGGAGCTGCCGCGCGCCGATGCTCCCTTGTTCGTCAGCGTCAACGTCTCGAGCCGCCAGCTTTTCCGGCCGGAGTTGACCAAAGAGGTTCGCCATATCCTCGGCCGAGCCGTGATCCCGAAGGGCTCGCTGCGGCTCGAGATCAACGAGGCCCTGGTCATGGAGAACCCGGAGAAGGCCACGGCCGTGTTGCGGCAGCTTGCGGACGCTGGCGCTGGCGTCGCGCTCGACGATTTCGGCACGGGCTATTCGTCCTTGTCCTATCTCAACCAGTTCACCTTCGACACCATCAAGATCGATCGGTCGTTTCTGCATGCCAGCGGCGAGAATGGCAGCGGCTCGGTGATCTTGCGCTCCGTGGTTGCGCTTGCCCATGAGCTCGGCAAGAACGTGGTGGTCGAAGGCGTCGAGACCGAGGACGACGTGAGCCTGTTGCGCACGATAGGCTGCGAGTACGGGCAGGGCCATTTCTACGGCGAGCCGATGTCGGAGCGCGAGGTGATGGCGCTCTTGAAGGTCGCGCGCCGTGCCGAGCGGCGCTTGAGCAAGAAGAGCGGTCTTCTGCGCAAGCGGCCGAGACCGGACGAAGCACCCATCCAGGCTCCTGACCAAGCCCCTGTCGCGGCAGCCCGGCCCTTGCCCGGCACGCCCGAGTCCCCGCCGCCGCGCGCGCCGCAAGCAGCTCCCGCAACCAACGGCGCGGGCCGGCCGCCGCCGCTGCCTGCAACCCAGGGGTCGCGCGATGCAACTGTGCCGAAACCAGCTGCCACGCCACCGGAAATCGCACACGCGCCGGGGCCTCCGCCCCTGCCCCTCACCCGGCCGCCAGAGGCGCCCAGCAGCGGGTTGCGCCTGAACTTGCCGCTGACGCCCTTGCGTCCAGGATCGCCGCCTGAGCCGTCGCCGGATGCGCCCGAGCCGGATGCCGCCGCGCCGTCCGCAACGGGGGTGCCACCCTTGCCGTCGGCGCCCGCGCAGCGTCCGAACTCGCCCAGCGAGCCGCTGGTGCCCGCCCCACGGCCTCCGCCCCTGCCGCCGCACTCGGGCGAGCTACCGCGCAGCAAACCCTCCTCGCTGCCGCCCGCCATCGCCGAGCGTCTCGCCCAGCTGGCCGGGGGTGGCGCGCCTCGCAAGTGAATTTGCAGAGGTCCTGCAGCCGCTCAGGCGTGGCCGGCTTCGCTCACGAGGTGCGAGGGATCGATGCCGATCTTGGACAGTGCCCGCTCGTACTTCTGGTCGAGGTCGCGGTCGAACAGCAAATCGGCATCGGCCGAGCAATGCAACCAGCCGTTGGCGGCGATCTCGCTCTCGAGCTGGCCGGGCCGCCAGCCGGCATAGCCGAGCGCCAGGATCGCCCTATCGGGACCCTTGCCACCGGCGATGGCCTTCAGGATGTCGATGGTGGCAGTCAGCGACACGCCCTCGTCGATGGGCAGCGTCGAATCGGCGGCGTAGTAGTCGGCGCTGTGCAGCACGAAGCCACGCCCCGTCTCGACCGGACCGCCGACATGAACGTCCATGTCGGCAAGTTCGATCTCGATGTCGTCGGAACCGTCGGGCACGATGCTCAGCTGCTTCATGAGCTCGCTGAAGCTGATGTGCGAGGCGCGCTGATTGATGATCAGCCCCATTGCCCCTTCGGCGGAGTGCGCGCAGATGTAAATGACCGAACGCGCGAAGCGCTTGTCTGTCATGATGGGCATGGCGATCAGCAGCTGCCCGTCGAGGTAGGCGTAGTTCCGGCCTTTGCGTTTCTTGGCAGTGCGCATGCCGCAAGACTACCGTGTGAATGTGGCGTCTGGAAGGGGTCGCCGGCTCACTTGGCCGGGTAACGCGCACGTCGAGGAGTAGTGAGTTGAACTTTTGCCTTTGTGGCTTAGGTTTTACCAGGTTGTGAGGACTCCATGAGCACGTCTGGGCCCGCCCTCTGCGCACTCGCCGCGATTGCGCTTTCCATCGCAACGGTCGCACACGGCCAAGGTGCCGCTCCCGCCGACGTTGCTTCGCCATGGGTGGAGCTGCACGCGGCGCGCGCACGCTTGCTCGCCGGTCCACCCGTGGCGAAAGCATCCAAGGCCTACCTGGCTGGCCTGGAGGTGTCTCTGGCCGAAGGCTGGAAGACCTACTGGCGCATGCCCGGCGACGCCGGCGTGCCGCCCCTTTTCGACTGGACGGGGTCGGCCAACGCGGCGACGATCAAGGTCCACTACCCCGCTCCGCAGCGATTGCAGGAGCCCGGCGCGCAGACCATCGGCTACAGCTCCGCGGTGATCTTTCCCATCGAGGTGATCCCCGCCGACGCGAGCAAGCCTGTCGACCTGAAGCTCACCGCAGAATTCGGCATCTGTCGGGAAATTTGCGTCCCCGCCGAGGCGAAATTCTCCCTGGCTCTTTCGCCGCGCCAGCTCGAAGGGCAACCTCTGCCCGCGCTGGTCGGCGCACTGGAGCGCGTGCCGCGCCCGCAGAACGGTCGCCGCGTCGGCGATCCCGAGTTGCAGCGCGTCGCAGCGAGCCTCGACGGCAACCGGCCGCACTTGTCCATCGACGTGCGCTTCCCGAACGGGGACCGTGGTGCCGATGTGTTCGTCGAAGCGCCGGCTGGACTTTACGTGCCGCTGCCGAAACGCCTGCCGGACGGCGCCGACGGCACGCTGCGCTTCGAGGTCGACCTTTCGCGCGGCGGCAACGCCCGCGATCTCCAGGCCAAGACCCTGACCCTGACGCTTGTCAGCGATGCGGGCGCCACGGAGGCCACCTGGGCTGTGCCGTAGCCCTTGGCGATGTGCCACTATCTCTTGGCTTCGGCCCCGCAAGCGCCTAAGTTGGCGGCCCGTGGCGCGACCTGCACGCACCACATGAATTTCAACGACCAACCTGAGAAGCCCAGTCTGAAAGGACCAGCGTTATGACGATCAAGGTCGGCGACCGCCTGCCCGATACGACATTCATGACCATGGGGCCGGATGGCGCCCCCAAGCCGGCCAAGACAACCGAGGTGTTCGGCGGCAAGAGAGTGGCGCTGTTTGCGGTGCCCGGCGCCTACACGCCGACCTGCCACAAGCAGCACATGGCCGGCTTCGTGCAGAACTACGACGAGCTGAAGAGCAAGAAATTCGATGTCGTCGCCTGCACCTCTGTCAACGACATCTTCGTGCTGACCAACTGGGCCAAGGACTCCAAGGCCGACGGCAAGATCCTGATGCTGGCGGACGGCAGCGCCGAGTTCGCCAAGAAGCTCGGCCTCGAGATCGACCTGAATGCCCGGGGCCTCGGCACGCGCTCCAAGCGCTATTCCATGGTGGTGGAGGACGGGGTGGTGAAGGCGCTGAACCTGGAGGACGCGCCGCCCAACCACGACAAGTCGAGCGCTGCCAACCTGTGCAAGATGGCCTGAGGCGGCGGTGTCAGACCCTCCGGGTCTGACACCCACGCCTTGACCCCGGCCACCCGCAGCCCCACGTGCTCACATGGAGGCTCCCTCACTCCTAGTCGGAAAGGGTCGCGTATGGACACCCCGGTCGAGATCCATTTTCACGGCATCGAGAAGAGCGCGGCCGTTGAGGAGCGGGTGCGCTGGAAGGTGTCGAAGCTGGAGAAGCACTTCGGTCGCATGACCCGCTGCCGGGTGGTCCTGGAGGCGCCGCATCGAAGCCCTGCCAAGGCCAAAGTCTACCAGATCAAGATCGAGATCAGCCTGCCGCGGCAACGGCCGATCGTGGTACGCCACGAGCGCGAGGGCAGCCACGCCAGCGAGGAGCTGCTGCTGGCCCTGCGCGACGCATTCGAAGCGGCGCTGCGCAAGGTCGACGGCGTAGCCACTAAGATCACGGCGCGCAGCAAGCTCGAGCGCGGCCGCCGGCGGCCGCGGACCGCCGCGCCGGGCGCCGCAATCGAGTGAAGTCCGCCCGTCTCGTGGTCATGCGCGCGCGCCGGCCGCTGACGCCCAGTTGCAGTTCTGCTCGGCTTCTCGTATGAATGCCGCCGCTTCCCCTGATCGGCACCCGTTTGCGGATCGAGTGGGCACCCGACCGGGCGCCCTCAGGTGACGCGAAGGGCCGTCAATTCGACACGAGAACCGTCAACAAGATCCACAAATTCGCCCAGGTAGCTCAGTTGGTAGAGCACGTGACTGAAAATCACGGTGTCGGTGGTTCGATTCCGCCCCTGGGCACCAAAATTTTATTTGTATTTCAATGATTTAACTTGGTCGATCCGATCCCCTGAAATCGAACGCCCTGAGCACTCGGTGCAGCCCCGCATCGGCGGCGTAGCGCGGTCGCACGCCGGCGTGGATGCCATGCGCGGGAGAATCCGGAACCTGCTCACCACCATCGGCAAGCTCCAACGGCCGCGAGCGACTAGCGCCAGAAAACCGCAAGTACCATCAGGACCACGGCGAGGCCGAAGAGAAGTAGTCCGACAAGGCTTGCTACCACGGCGACGAAATGCCCGACTGCGTATCCGGCAACACGTTTGGCCTTGCCAAGATGGGTACCCTCCGCACGAACCTCATCAACGCGTGTCGTAAGCTCCTCGGGAATGCCCGGCCGTTGTCGCTTCCACACTAACGTCCAGGCGGCCCTTAACCCGGCCCAAATAGCCGCGTCCTTGAGATTGCGCGACGAGGCCCAATTCATCAGCAGGATGGCGCCGGCCAGAAGGATCAGGCCGACAACGAGAAGCGTAGGGCTCGCGATCATGGGAGGACCTTCCCGGTACGGATCGGGAGCAACGCTAGTGGCCGGGGTGGTAGAACTCAAGAGGCCCCAGCCGCCGCGTCGCGACGAGCGTGCTTCGCGTGCGACTCAGGATGTGGGGGGGCCCGTCGCTCTAGCCTTGCTCCAAGCAGACTGCCCGCGATGCGCGCGCCTTCGCGGGCATTGCGTTCATCATCTGAAAGAAGCAACCCGCCAGGCATTCTCTGCGATAATACGGGCGTTGTTGAGGTCGGCCGTTCCGGCGGGCTCGCCACCGATCAAGAGTAAAGGGTTCGACCAAACCGGCAAGCGCGGGCAGCCGCCGCACGCCTCCTTGTAGCTCATGATATCGCGCCAGCTGGTGCCGCTGACATAACCGAGCTCGTGGCGTGCGCCGACGAGATGCCCGATCTCGTGGGCAACCGTGTAGTTCGCAACGGCGCATTCGTGGTGCACCACGGCGAAGGCTTCATCAGCATCGGCGCCGATCCGGGTGGCGAGCCCGCAGCCTTTGGGATTGTCGACGATCAGGATCGCAACATCCGCTCGGTAGGCGTCGCGCAAGGCGTGAATGCGCTCCATGTGCTCATCGTCCTTATCGGCCATGCTCCAAACATGGTCGAAATGGCTGCCGCGCTCCAAGTAGCCGGTCTGAAACGTATGGGCGAGCCGAAGCCGAATGTGGCCGATGCCGCTGAGGCGGAAGGAGTGGTTTGCCTCCTCGATGGCCAGGGCCACGACATCGCGCTCGATCTCGTAGTAGTGCTGCGCGGCTTTTCGTGTGTACGCGACCAGTACGTCAATCACGATCTCCGCCGCCCTGGAAGCCTCCGGATGGAAAATAGCCTTGGCTGCGCTGGCTGCATTGGAGGGCGTGAGAGCCAACTTCTGCTCCAGGGTTGTTGGCGACGAAGGCTGCTCGATGCCCCAGGTTACGGGCCTGAGCAGCTTCACTGCCCGCGCCTCACCGAGAACCTCGGCGAGGGCAGTCCGCTTCGCACCCACCGAGGGCCCTGCCGACTCACCGGCGACTGCGGGAGTCAGCGTGGTGGCGAGGCTCGTTAGCGCGGCAAGAAACTTTCCCAGCGTGTTCATGGCGGTCTCTTCAAGCTTCTTCTGCGGCTGCCTGGCCTGTCGCCTTTTGGTGGTCTGGCCCGCCACAGATGAGCATCGTTAGCGTGCAAATGATCGGCTGCCGCTTCCCTAACCGACCCCGTGTTGGCGCGCCTGTAACCTGCGTAACTACGCTCATCACCATGTCGTGAGGCATCGCCGCAACGGCGCGGTATGCGACGAGGAGAAACGATGCTTGGGAACGGTAACTGCTTAAAGATGCCGTACGGGAGTGTGGTGCCCAGGGTGGCCGATCACTCGGAATGTGATTTCTGATTCCCTCCGCATGTCCGGTGCTGAGGGTGCTGCAGACCAAGCTCGGAAAGTCCTCTGGCCCCACATCCCAGCTGGAGGTATCGGCGGCGGCCGGCGGGGCTTGCGACATTGCGCGAAACAAATCGTGACGCTCGCTGCCTCAGAAACGCCGACAATTGCGGCCTCGTTGTCGGCTCGCGACAAAGAGGTGAGAAGATGCGGGCATGGCGGTCCGGCTGCGCGCTGTTGCTGATGTGCATGGGCTTCACGGGCAGCCTTGCGAAAGGCCCCGACCCCTGGGAGCCCACCGTGCGGGGCCAGGCCGGATCGTCGCAAAACATGCAGCGCCTCACGAGCCGCCAGATCGAGCTCGTGCGCCGCGTGAACGGCTACTTCAACGAGCTGCCGATGTTGCAGGGATCGTTCGTGCAAACCGGCACCGACGGGAAGCGTCGCAGCGGCAAGGTCCATTTCATGCGGCCAGGTCGGTTCCGTTTCGACTTCGCGCCACCTGCAAGAGTGGTCGTCATCTCGAACGGCAAGCAGCTGGCGGTGCAGGACTACGGCCTGAACACCGACGATCGTAAGGACCTGGGCGAGACGCCGTTCCGGGCGCTGCTTCACAAGGATGTGGATCTGCTGCGCGATGCCGTCATCTCGGATGTGAGCGAGGCCGACGATATCGTCATGATCGGGTTCACGGACGCCAGCGCGGCCGGCAGCGTCAAGCTCCTGATGCAGATCAAGCCGGTGGTTCGGCTGAAGGGCTGGATCGTTCGGGACAACCAAAGCCTCGATACGAGGGTCGATCTGACGGACCTGCAGCCGGTCGGCAGCATCGATCAGCGGCTGTTCGATCCCGCCTCCAAGCTCGAGCGCAACGACTGGTGATTTCTCGATCCGGCCTAGCCCTGCAGCGCGGCCCACATGGCGCGGTCGCGCTCTGCCGTCCAGATGCGTGGGCTGTCGATCCCCTGCGCTTCGTCCCAGGCGCGTGACACATTGAAGGGCTGGCAGTGCTCGAAGATCGGCCAGCTGCCGTACTTGGGCCGCATCGCCGCGGTCGCCGCGTCGAAGCACTCCTTCAGCGGCGCGCCCCGCGCCGCGCCGCGCCGCACGGGCTCGTAGAGATCGCGTAGGAAGTCGCGGGTAAGCGCAATGCCCTCGGTCACCGTGTCGACGCCGACCAGCGCGTCGCCGCGGCCGGGCACCAGGGCGTCGGCCTTGACGCGATCGAGGCGGGAAAGCGTCGCCGGCCAGTCCGTGAAGTGCCCGTCGCCGCAGTAGCAGGCCGACTTGTACTCGACGATGTCGCCGGAGAACACCACGTTGGCGTCCGGCACGTAGGCGACGATGTCGCCGGCGGTGTGCGCGCGGCCGATGAACCTCAGCTCGACGCGGCGCTTGCCGAGATAGAGCGTCATGCGCTCCTTGAAGGTGACGGTCGGCCAGGTGAGGCCGGGGATAGTCTCGGCGGCACGGAACAGGCGCGGGAAGCGGCCGTACTCCGAATCCCAGTCCTCCTGGCCGCGCTCGGCGATCATCGCTCGGCATTTCTCCGACGCCACCACCTCCTGCGCCTTGTAGGCGGAGGCGCCGAGCACGCGCACGGCGTGGTAGTGCGACAGCACCACGTACTTGATCGGCTTGTCCGTCACTTGCCGCACCCGGTCGATGACGAGCTGGGCCATCGCCGGCGTCGCCTGCGCGTCGATGACGATAACGCCGTCGTCGCCGACGATCACGCCGCTGTTGGGGTCGCCCTCGGCGGTGAACGCGTAGAGGTCGCGGCCGATCTCCGCGAACGTGATCTTCTTTTCGGCCGTGTCGCCGGTGGAAGCGAAGGTCTTGGTCATGTCAGCGTTTCTCCCTGCGGTGGGTTCAGAACCCTAGGCACGCGAGGTCTCCTAGGTTAGCGACAGAGCATGAGGGCTGACCCCAAGGCGCGTCACTTGGTATAGCGCACGACCTCCTGGTCGATGGCACCGAAGATGGAGCGGCCGGCCTCGTCCAGCATCTCGATGCGGACGCGGTCGCCGAACTTCAAAAACGGCGTCCTCGGCTTGCCCTCGAGGATCGCCTCGACCGTTCGCACCTCGGCGAGGCAGGTGTAGCCGGCGCCGCCCCGGTCGACCGGCTTGCCCGGGCCGCCGCCATCCTTGTTGGAGACGGTGCCGGAGCCCACGATGCTGCCAGCCCCCAACCGCCGCGTCCTCGCGGCATGCGCGATCAATTGCGGAAATGAGAAGGTCATGTCGACACCGGCATTGGGCCTACCCAGCAGCCTGCCATTGATGGAGGCCATGAGCGGCAGGTGCACTTTTCCGTCGCGCCAGGCGGGCCCCAGCTCGTCGGGCGTCAGGGCCACCGGCGAGAATGCCGTCGACGGCTTGCCGTGGAAGAAGCCGAAGCCCTTGGCCAGCTCCGGCGGGATCAGATTGCGCAGCGAGACGTCGTTGACCAGCATCAGCAGGCAGATGTGCGGGCCCACCTCTTCAGCGGTCGTGCCCATGGGAACGTCGTCGGTGACGACGGCGACCTCGCCCTCGAGATCGATGCCCCAGGCCTCATCGGCCAGCGCGATGGGCTCGCGCGGGGCCAGGAAGGCGTCCGAGCCGCCCTGGTACATCAGCGGCTCGGTCCAGAAACTTGCGGGCATGTCGGCGCCTCGCGCGCGCCGCACCAGCTCGACGTGGTTGACGTAAGCCGATCCATCGGCCCACTGGAAGGCGCGCGGCAATGGTGCGGTGCAGCGGCCCTCCTCGAAATCGACGATCTCGAACGGCGCCGGCCGGCGGCCGTCCACGGCCTCGTTCAGCTCGGCATAGATCCGTTCAACCTTCCATTGCGTAGACTGCCAGTCGTCGATGAGCTGCTGCAGCGTGCGCAGTCCCGCCACGGCCGCCTCGGCCATGACTGCCTTGGTTAAATCGCGGGAGACCACGGCCAAGGCACCGTCGCGCGTGCCGTCCCGGAAAGTTGCGAGTTTCATGTTGCCGATATTCCCGCTAAGCTAGCTTGAAAAGACGAGGGTGGGAGGAAGCGTTCCGTGAAGCGCAGACGGTTCTTGCAGGCGGGCGCGGCAACCGCGCTCGGCGGCCCGTTCCTTGCAGCCCCCGCCATCGCCCAGTCCGCGCCCGAGATCAAGTGGCGGATGGCCTCGAGCTTCTCCAAGTCGGTCGAGACCATCTACGGAACGGCGCAGACCCTGTGCCGCTACATCGCCGAGGCGACCGACAACAAGTTCCAGATCCAGGCGCACGCCGCCGGCGAGCTCGCCGCCAGCCGGCAAGCGCTCGATGCGGTGAGCAGTGGCGCCATCGAGTGTGCGCACACGCCGCTGTTCTTCTACGCCGGCAGGGAGGCCGCCCTCGGCGTCGGCAGCGGCCTTCCCTTCGGCCTCAATGCCCGCCAGCAGATGGCGTGGTGGCTGTTCGGCGGCGGCGCCGAGATCGTCAACGCCTCGCTCAAGAAGCTCAATGCGCACGGCATTCCCGCGGGCAGCACGGGCGCGCAGATGGGGGCATGGTTCAAGAAGGAGATCAATACGCTCGAGGACCTCAAGGGCATCAGGTTCCGCGTTGGCGCGCTGGGTGGGCCGATTCTCGCCCGGGTCGGCGTGCTGCCGCTCAACCTCGCGCATGCCGACGTCTATGCGGCGCTGGAGAACGGCACCATCGATGCCGCCGAGTTCATCTGCCCGCACGACGACGAGAAGCTGGGCCTCGTCCGGGTAGCCCGGTTCAACCATTACCCGTGCTGGTGGGAGAGCGGGGGGATGGTGCATATGGTCATCAATCTCGACAAGTGGAGTGCGCTGCCGAAGTCCTATCAGGCCATCGTCTCGCGGGCGTGCGAGGCGGCCAATGCCTGGATGCTTGCCAAGTACGACGCGGTCAATCCGCCAGCCCTGAAGCGCCTTGTCGCCGCCGGCGCGGTGCTGAGGCCGTTCCCGCAGCCCGTCCTGGAAGCCTGCTACAAGGCGGCCCACGAGCACTTTGCCGAGCTTGCAGCCAAGGATGCGCACTTCAAGCGGGCCTTCGACTCCGCGAAGGCCTTCCGCAAGGAGCAGATGGCCTGGTGGGAGATTGCCGAGCACGCCTACGACAGCTTGATCATCGCCGGCCGCGGGCGGGTATAGGCGACCTTATTTGGTCCCGGTGAAGGCCTTCTCCAGCGGCGTCCAGCACGCCGCGTAGTCCTCCTGCAGCGTCTCTAGTTCCGCGGCGAACTTGGTCAGATGCTGGGGAAAGCGGGTCTCGAACATGAAGGCCAGCGTGTTGGTGAGCTTGACCGGGCTGAGCTGCGACTTG
>Ga0111538_10014335_pt1 | contig 10450 bp, 10 predicted proteins | sample SoiMethybrSBSTD1_FD_79669 | JGI IMG/M metagenome (GOLD analysis project Ga0111538, IMG submission 79669) | Bulk soil microbial communities from a Populus tree surrounding site in Tennessee, USA - Soil MetaG P. TD hybrid SBSTD1 (version 2)... | ecosystem: Environmental > Terrestrial > Soil >... | reverse complement strand
AGTTTTCACGCTTGTATCGCTCGTGTCGGTAGCTTTCACTCCTTATCATTTCAGGTTATCGGATGTTATTGATGGATTGAAACTTCATCTGCCTCCCGGCGCGTTGGTTTTCGCGATCGGCGCCTTCGGCATAACAGGTGTAGCGAGTGATGAAATAATAGCATATAATTACTGGTGTATCGAAAAAGGGTACGCTGCATACACCGGCCCATACGATAACACTGCTGAATGGAGAAGCAGGGCAGAAGGCTGGATCAGGGTGATGCGTATGGACGCATTGTTTGCCATGATCATTTATACATTGGTAACCGCGGCTTTTTACCTGCTCGGCGCTTCCATTCTGCACAATAGCACAAATATTCCCGATGGCATCCAACTTGTATCAATGCTGGCCGACATCTACACTAAAACATTGGGCGATGGTGTAAAAATATTTTACCTGGTGGGAGCATTCTTTGTATTGTTTTCGAGCGTATTTGCTACGCTGGCATACTGGACAAGATTGTTCTCGGATATATTCGGACAATTCGGGTGGATCGATTTTTCAAGATTCAATGCAAGAAAAAGGACAGTAGCCATTCTTGCATGGACACTGCCAGTTATGTGGATACTGGCTTACTACTTCATCAGGCTGCCAACGCTGATGATCCTATCAGGAGGATTTGTTGGTTCGGCTTTATTGCTTTTAGTTTGTTATGCAGCGGTATTGTTCCGGTATAAAAAAAATTCTTTCATGCCCAAATCAATTACCGGTGATGTATTTTTATGGATAAGTGTAGTTTCCATTTTTATTCTGGGTATTTATGGTATTATTGAAATAGGCCGTCAATTCATATTTTAAAACAAAACAATGAACCGTCAATTTATTTTAATCCTGGTTTGCATTTTATTCAGCAGCGTGATATTTTCACAGGAACGCAGTAAGCCGTTCACATGGCCCGATGGAAAAAAAGTAGCTGTTAGTCTCAGCTTCGACGATGCCCGGCTCAGCCAGGTAGATGCAGGTATTCCTGTGCTCGATGAATTAGGTGTGAAAGCCACCTTCTATTTAAATCCGGCTCCCATGAGAGAGCGTCTGGAAGGATGGAAAAAAGCTGTAGCAGCAGGACATGAAATAGGCAATCACTCTATGACGCATCCCTGCAGCGGAAATTATTCCTGGGTGGAAAAAAATAACGAACTGGAAAATTTTACCATGGATAAAATGCGCAAAAATTTATTGGAATGCAGTAAAATCATGAAAGATGAATTAGGTGTTACCACAACATTATTCGCTTATCCGTGCGGACAAAAATATATAGGCAGGGGAAAGAATCTTAAAAGCTATGTTCCGCTGATCGCAGAAATGTTTGCCAGTGGCAGAGGATGGTTCGAAGAAATGAATAACGCTCCTATGTTCTGCGACTACGCACAGCTTGCAGGCAGGGAGATGGATGGAAAAACCTTTGAAGAAATTCAGGTGCTTATCAACGGGGCAATAGAGCATGGTGAATGGCTATTGCTTGCTGGCCATGAGATGGGTGAAGAAGGTTCGCAAACCGTGCGTATAAGCATGCTCAGAAAACTTATTGAATATGCTAAGGATCCTGCTAACGGCGTCTGGCTTGCACCAGTAGGTGAAGTGCAGGATTACATAAAAAAGCAGCGGGGTAATTAGTTAAGATTTATGCGAACGATCATACTGCTGACTGTATCTAATATCTTCATGACTTTTGCGTGGTACGGCCATCTTAAGTATCAGAATATTTCAATCTGGAAAGCCATTCTGATAAGCTGGAGTATAGCATTTCTCGAATACTGTTTTATGGTTCCTGCAAACCGTTTTGGCTACCTGGAAGGTATGAACGGGTTTCAGCTGAAGATCACACAGGAAGTTATTACATTGGTGGTGTTTACGGTATTTGCATTATTATACCTTAAAGAACCTTTTCACTGGAAATATCTTGTTAGCTTTTTATTTCTTATCGGAGCAGTGTATTTTATGTATAAATAACAGATCAGGATAAAAAGTGTTCGATTTTATTGCCTATCTGGTCAACATAAGGCACATATTTATTTTTTTCAATAACATACCATTCTACTTCTTCAGCCTCATTTACACCTGCGGCTACTGAAAATTTATACTGGTCATTCATCCACACCGCAAAACGGTTGACATCAATAGTTTTTACAATGGCAGAAATTTCATCACCATCAAAATGCACCTGTATCGTAAAGCTGGGGTGGGTATCTGCTTTCATTTGGGAGGTAGCGCTTCGCATAATGGTACTGTTTACACGTACTTATGCAAACGCTGCGCCAGCGGAGATTATTATATGCCGAAGGGTCAATCTTCCCACGCATCGATCCCCAGCAGCTTTCGGCCCAGTGGTGATAGCTCGGCAACTCCATATTTAGTCTTCTCCCAACCACGTGGATCACCGGGAAAAGCAAACCCTTCCGGAGCATTCCTTTCTTTCCATGAAGTAATGCGCCATTGCCTGAGTTCTTCATTGTCTTCCTGTGCAGGCATCATGGAAATATATTGTGCCAGGCGAACTTTGGATCCACTTGTATTTGCACGGATCCCATGTGGCAACAAACTATTAAATATCAGGAGGTCGCCTGCATTCATTTTTACTTTTACTATATCAAAACCTGAAACATCAGGTTTAAAGTAATCACGGTCTGCAGGTTGGGTTAGTTTCCACGTATCGAAGGTTCTGTATAATTCCGGAACGCATTGAAAACCTCCCATGTTCTCATCATCCTGGTCGGCCAGTGCAAGGACGCCCTGAACATTCTGTGGCTTCGTATCTGGATCATAATCCCAATGAATAAAGGCCTTGTATTCAAAACCCGGACGGATAGGAAAGTTCAGGTTTGCCCTGTCTATAGTTACCCATAATTTTTCTGTACCCCATATGTCGTTGAATGCTTCATGCACTTTAGGGTACTGCCGGTTATCCCACAAATACTGGTGATTGTAAATTTCTACCATGCCGGTGTTGGTAAGCTCTTTCATTTTCATTTCCGCTCGTGGAGGTGTGTACCATGTGGAAGGGTCATCAGGATCCTTCTCTTCAAATTCCCAGAGAAAATCAGCGAGTCTCTTTACCTGTTCCAGAGGTACCGCGTTTTTAATCACGATATATCCATTTGCAATCCAGAAATTCCAGTCTTCTTCTGTCAACACCCGCAAAGGCTTACCATTACTTCTGTCGTTGAGTTTTACAGTGCTGCTTTTTGCTGTAGATGGATTACCGGGAATATCTTTATGTGCGTTGGTGACACCCATTGTTGGAGCCATTGTAACATGTTCCATATTGCAAGTATTTAAAAGTTCCTGAACTACCTGTAATTTATTTAATCTGACCGAAAGTATTGCAGAAATGAAGCTACTGACTACGGCGTAAGCAGAAATAATAGATTAATTTGTAACACAGTTGCCTGTTGTATCACCGCTGCAATGAAACCTTTAAACCATAGTGCTTCTCCTGTTAAAATGTTGAAACATTTTATCCGGGTTATTTGTTTACTGAACATGTTTTATTATGCAAATGCTCAACAGATTGAGCTGAAAAGGGTGCTGCATCCAGGTGGTATTTCGCCACCGGTAGTGGGAACTGAGGATTCATGGGGGTACATCTGGTTTGGATCTGATAATGGTGTGTATCGATACGATGGGTATCATTACATACCCTATCTGAATGATCCGCTGGATTCAAATTCATTGGCCAATAACAGGATAATACAAATTTACGCAGGTAAGGATGGCATAGTCTGGTTTGGCACAGATGGATCCGGCCTCGATCGCCTGGATCCGGTTACGGGCACGTTTACACATTTTCGACATAGTGCTGCAGACGATTCGAGCATCACTGGTAATAAGATTACATCCATTCTCCAGGATAAAAATGGGATGATGTGGATCGGTACCAACAAGGGCCTTAACCTTCTTGATACCTTAACGAAAAAAGTTTCGAGATTCGTGCACCGGCAGAATGATTCTACATCATTGAGCGATAATGAAGTCGGAATTATATACGAAGACAGGAGTGGAACAATTTGGATAGGTACAGGAAATACTTTCTCCAAGGACAAGGTAAATAGTGGAGGACTTAACCGTTTTATTCCACAAACCCGGTCATTTAAACAATACCTCCATGATCCCGGGAACGAAAACAGTTTAATCGACAACAGGGTAAAAGCAATTTTTGAGGACAGTCGCGGCGTATTCTGGGTGGGCTCTTCAGGAGATGGGCTGCATACTATGGATCGTGAAAAAGGTGTTTTTGAACGTCATCGATACGACCCTGAAAATCCAGAAAAATTAAGCAGGCCACCATTAAAATCAAGTTTTTCATGGGTGGCTCCCGATCAGATAACTTTTATTAATGAAGACGCTGCCGGCTATATTTGGATAGGTACATTAGGTAATGGACTAGTCAGGTATGATTATAAAACTAATAAAGTTCTGCATGTACCTGATGAAAAAGAAGATCTGAATATCAATAGAGCTAAAGCCTGGTGGGCAATGTCTACTAATGATGGAGTATTCTGGATCGGCTATTTTTCCGGATTATACCAATACGACCCTTTACGTAGTGATATTCCTTTCTTCGAAACCGGTACTTCAGTCAACTGCATTTACCGTGACACCTCTGCTATCTGGTATGGAGGATTGGGCTCAGGCCTGGTAAAAAAAGACCTGGTCAGGGGAACACAACAGCATTTTATTCATGACCCGTTTAATCCTAAAAGTATAATAAATGACAACGTTAATAATATTTATCATGACTTACATGGATCATTATGGATAACTACAGACGGTGGATTAATCAAATTGAATCCTCAATCAGGATCTTTTTCGAAGTATACCTTCAATGCTGAATCTCGGGATGAATTCAGGGATATTACTGTTTATAGTATACTTGAGGATAAAAAAGGAAATAAATGGTTTTCAACTGGTGATAAAGGGCTGATCAGAGTAGACGCACGTACGGGTATACCTAAACGTTATATCAGTTACGACCGCGGCCATATTAAATCCATCCTGGAGGACAGTGAAGGCAATATATGGATAGGGTATTATTTAGGTGGAATAAATAAATTGTTTCCTGAAACAGGCAAAGTTGAGCCCTATCTTCCAAGGGCAGACGTAAATTATATTTTCCAGGATGCTTACGGTATAATATGGATTGGAACAAAAAGCGGTTTATACAGAAGCAATGCAGGATTGAACAGTTTTTCTCTTTTCAGGGATAGATACAAGGAAATACCTGAAAATATCAATTTTGGTGGCATAATAGAAGATAATTATAAGACACTTTGGTTTAGTACTTCAATCGGAATTTTAAAACTTAATCCAAAACGTGATAAACTGATTATCCGGGCCCCAAACCAGAAAGCAATGAATAAAGGTTTCAAATCAAAGGATGGACAACTATTCTTTGGCGATAGGAACGGATATTTTGCTTTTTATCCTGAAGAATTAAAAAGCAATCCTAATCCTCCCCGAATAGTGATCAATGAATTCAGGATCGATGATGTTCCTGTATATATCAATCCTGATAAGCCGGTCCGCCTAAAACATGATCAGAATTCATTTTCATTTCAGTTCGCAGGCATTCATTTTACCAATCCGGAGCAGAACCGGCATTTGTACAAGCTTGAAGGTATTGACAAGATCTGGAGGAAAGGAGGAGAGGATAAAACAGCTTATTATAACAATGTTCCGCCGGGCAACTATACTTTTCATGTTAAAGCATCAAACTGTGATGGATTATGGTCCGAAAAAATAATCCGGGTTATTGTTGATCCTCCCTGGTGGCGAACCTGGTGGGCATATGCATTGTATGCGGTAACCGCAGCATCGCTTATATGGCTTTTTATTTATTCCAGGATAAAAAATTTGCGCAACCAGCTAACGCAGAAACAAAAGGAATTTCAGATTGAAGAACTCCGGCGCCAGAAAGTTGAAATTGAAATGCAGGCATTACGTGCGCAAATGAATCCACATTTCATTTTTAATTCATTGAATTCAATTAACAGGTTCATTCTGGATAATCATAAAAACGACGCTTCAGCCTATTTATCAAAATTCTCGAGGCTTGTACGCCTGATCCTTGTTAATTCACAAGCTGCTGCTATTCCTTTGCAAAGTGAACTGGAGGCACTGCAATTATATCTCGAACTCGAGGCCCTACGGTTCGACAATCATTTTAATTTTAAAATAAATATAGCTGATGAAGTGGATGCAGGCTCTCTTAAAGTTCCTCCACTGATCATACAGCCTTTTGCGGAAAATGCGATCTGGCATGGCCTGATGCCCAGGAAAGAAATTGGCAATCTTGAAATTGATGTGTTCATCGATGATCAAATACTTATATGCAGGATTAGAGATGACGGCATCGGAAGAAAAAAGGCTGCTGAATTAAAAAGCAAATCGGGTATTGGTCATAAATCTTTTGGCATGAAGATCACCGCCTCGCGGATCGACCTTTTGAGGGAACAACAGGTTTTGAATTCATCTGTTGTGATCAATGATCTTGTGCTTCCGGATAACAGTGCTGCGGGAACAGAGGTTATCATTAAATTACCGGTTAAATATGAATGATGCCAATGAATGATCAGGCCCGGGCGAAAATTTTTGCTGAAACACCAAGACTTATTTTGCGTGAAATAGTAATGGAAGACGCCGAAGGTATGTTGGAACTCGATTCAGACCCCGAAGTTCATTTATACCTGCCTGATAGTACGATTCATACACTGGACCAGGCGAAAACGTCAATTTCAAATATCAGGAAACAATACACAGTATACGGAATTGGCAGATGGGCAGTGATTGAAAAAGAGTCAGGAGCTTTTATCGGTTGGGCCGGATTGAAATGGAACACTGTGCCTGAAAACAATAAAACTGATTTTTATGATCTTGGTTACAGGCTGATAAGGAAATACTGGGGGAAGGGATACGCCACTGAAGCAGCAAAAGTTTCAGTCCAGTATGGCTTCAGAGAGATGAATATTAACGAAATCATCGGTACTGCCGACAGCCGTAACATTGCTTCAGTTAAGATCCTTGAAAATGTCGGGATGAAATATATTGAAACATTTTATGAGGATGGGATACCATTGTATTGGTATAGTCTGAAAAAAGACGATTTTTGATAGATGAGGCTGATCAATATTTTTCTGACTATCTATTGCATTGTTTTTTCTCTTAATTCATTTAGCCAGCTCAAACCCGGGTTCAGGAAGGTGGACGACTTTAAGATAGATGATTCAAAGGTGAAAGTTTACTTTAAGGACCCGCTTGTTGAGCTTGTAACTACTTTGCCTGATTTCGAAACTAAACCCGATCCGGAAAAGAACAAACTGCTCCAGGTATACCTTTCTAACCACGACTTATACCTGTTTAGCTTTACTTCCAAAGAAGGAAAAGTTATCAGCTATGTTGTGCGGGGAAATCCTGAGCAAAAAGGATCATCGTACCGGTATAAGCTTGATATATCTGACGGAGATGTATTGACTCAGTCAAATGACAGCCCGCTGCCTGTAAGAAAGTCTGTGAACAACTTAAATATAAGCGGAGAATTTTTTGAGCACATGGCACCTTTCCAGCAACCAAAATACAAAAAGGTTACTACCTCAAATGTCTGGGGAAATATTATACACATCAATCCTTATGCGCCCATTAAAGATACCATTGAAAAATTAATACAACTTGATCAGACTACTGGTATCCCGGAAAAGTAAAGCAGCGTAACTTCATCGAATGAAAACCAGGTCAATCTTTATCACACTTATTTGCCTGCTGGCATTTGCCCAAAATCCGCTCAAAGCACAAAATAATAAACGCTACCTGTATGTAGCCGTGCCCGGCATACGTGATTATTTAGGTTACGGTGGGCACGGCATCCTTGTATTCGACATTAACAACAATCACAAATTTGTAAAACGTATCAAAACACAGGGATTACATCCTGATAACACTCCTTCTAATGTTAAAGGCATAGCCGTCAGCTTACCACTCAACAGTCTTTACATCAGTACACTCGAATCGCTGCAAAGAATAGATCTTTCTACAGAAAAAATCATCTGGGAAAAACAATTTGAAGGCGGTTGCGACCGCATGTCCATATCACCCGATGGTATGACCATGTACCTCCCGTCATTAGAGAATGAATTCTGGAATGTGATCGACTGCAAAGACGGTAACATCATTAAGAAGATACAGGTCAATAAAAGAGCGCATAACACTATCTATTCGCAAAGCGGAAATGCCGTTTACCTTGATGACATCGCCAGTCCATGGCTTTACATCGCCGATGCGAAAAACCATATACTATCGGATAAAATTGGTCCATTTTCTAACTATGTACGACCGTTTACTGTAAATGGTAAGGAAACTATAGCCTATGTAACCGTAGACAGTTTATTAGGTTTTGAAACCGGTGATATTAAAACCGGTAAAAAACTGGCGAGTATTAAAGTAGAAGGCTGGGAGAGTGGACCTGTGAGAAGACACGGAAATCCAAGTCACGGCATAGGTCTTACTCCTGATGAAAAGGAAATATGGCTGTGCGATGGCCACAACATGCGCCTGCATGTTTTTAAAAATGAACTGCCTTACCAGCAATTAACCACTATTCCACTGCAGGACATGCCGGGATGGATAAATTTCAGTCTCGATGGAAAATATGCCTATCCCTCCAGCGGAGAAGTTATAGAAGTTAAAACCCGCAAAGTGTTATTAACGCTGAAAGATGAATTCAATAACAGTGTTGGAAGCGAAAAGATGCTGGAGATACAGTTTAACGGTAATAAACCTGTGAAAGCTGCCAATCAGTTCGGATTGGGATATATTAGATAACGGATAAAGCGTTAAGTTAGAAAAACAGAGAGTCCCTCACTTCGATAGCTTATCGTACATGTCTCCGACTGATCGCTTAATTGAAACTTTATTTTCACCGTAAACAGGATGTTTACTGAGGTCTACTTCAATAATGAGCTGTTCTTTTGTTTTGCCGGATTTTATGCCTTTACGAACCTGATCAAGCATGTCTTTTAAATATAGCCGCTGATTTTTCAGTTGTTCCGTAGTCGCGGGTTCGCCGTGACCTGGAATAACAATCGTCACATTCCACCCCGCCATTGTTTCAAGAACATCGAGCCATTTATCATAATCGGCGTCAGCGTCTGCCACATTATTGCCCCAGGGATTACCATTGATGAACAGGTCGCCCGTAACAAGTATTTTTTCTTTCGGCAGAAATGCTACTCCATCACCTCCGGTGTGAGCGGGTCCCATCCTGATGAGCTCAACACGGTGAATGCTGTCATCAAACACAATCGTATCATTGAATAAAAGCGATGGAAATTCACGGCGGTATCCCTTCATATTCCGTCCGCTGTAACCGGAACCATGATCCCACTCATATTGTCCGAGGGAACGCATTTCTTCTGCTGTTTTAGCAGTAGACACTATAGTAGCGCCGGCATCCGCAAATATTGCATTACCGAAAGTATGATCATGATGATAATGCGTATTAAAAACAAACTTTACCGGTTTGCTGGTTGTTTTCCTGATCTCCTGAAGGATCTCTTCTGCTCCCCAGGGGTAGTTGGCATCGATGGCAAGAACATAATCTTTAAAAACGATCCACGTACAGTTCGCGGATTTCTGCTGTTTTTCATCACCGAAGTAATAATACACACCCGGTGCTAATTCTCTTACCGGCTTGCTTTGGGCGATTGATGTTAATGAAATGAATGTAATAAAAGCGAATAAAAATAAATTACTAGCCATACCTCAGATCATAAAATATTTATTGCTGCCCAGTACTTCCTTTATGATGCTATTCACTTCGTGAGGGTCTGCAGTTTTGAAAATATATCCTGCCGCGCCTCCTTTTAATAATTTTTCAAGAGAAGTGTGATCATTTTTGCTATGCAGGGCAATCACTGGAATTTGCGGATAATTGATTTTTAACCATTGAAGGAATGAATAACTGTCCATTACGTACAACTGGGTATCCAGCAAAATGATATCAGGTTGATTTTTGTCATTTACCTGGTGTATGAAATCCTTGCCATGGGCAGCTTCTATGATGACTGTATATCCTAATTGCTGTAATAGTATAGTAAAGCCTTTTCTGAAAAGCGCGTGATCATCGATAAGTCCAATCCGGATCATAACCTTAAAACCATTTGAACATAAAAGTATTGGATAAATTTCCGAAAAAAGGATCACCTGTCATTTTGTTGAAATATTGTTGCCAATTTAGTTTGTTGACTTTACACTTTTTCCATAAGAAGATTTTACAACAGCGACTTATCTCCCGTTGGCGAGACCGAGGGTGGACTTGTCTTCAAATGGTAGCGACTTATCTCCCGCTGGCGGGAGTGGTCGAGCGATTTACATGCTACACGAAAAGCATAATTGCCGCGAGACCGAGGGTGGACTTGT
>Ga0111538_10014334_pt1 | contig 10451 bp, 5 predicted proteins | sample SoiMethybrSBSTD1_FD_79669 | JGI IMG/M metagenome (GOLD analysis project Ga0111538, IMG submission 79669) | Bulk soil microbial communities from a Populus tree surrounding site in Tennessee, USA - Soil MetaG P. TD hybrid SBSTD1 (version 2)... | ecosystem: Environmental > Terrestrial > Soil > Tree... | reverse complement strand
TATTACGAAGATTATCCCTGGTCGCCCCCGGCCGACGCACAGGTCGTGCGCGATGCCGTCGCGCGTCGCGAGCTCAATTTCTTCCAGCATTCCGTATTGCGCTACGAGAACATCGCCTCCACCGACAACTACGGAGCGACGGCAGGGTTCGATGGGCGCACCGCTTTCGGCCGCTGGCAATACGGCGGCAACGTCACCATGGCCCAGGCCCTGTCCAGCGGCCCCATCGCCGGCGCGCCGCGTCTCATCGGCAACGCCCACATCGCGCTCGACTGGCAGAACGGTCTGCCCACCATCGCCCTCGCGTCCAGCGTTTCCAGCCGCCGCGGTGGCCGCTATGGCGAAGACACTTATCCCTCGGAGGTGCACCTGCGTCTCACGCTGACCGGTCCCATCGCGGGCGGCCTTTCCTACCGCGTGATGGGCGACTACGCTTTCAACGCGAAATCGACGGCCGGGTCTCCCACCGCGCCGGAATTGTTGCCACGCTTCTACGAGCTTTTGCCGAGCGAACGGCTGCTCTTGATGGCGGGGCTCCAGTTCCGGTTCTTGCAATAGAGGGCACGGGCACGCATGCGGTCCCTTCGCGCACAATCGATGCTGACCTGGGTCGTCGCGCTATTGGCCTGCGGCGAGGTCGCGCACCCGCCCAAGCGCACCCCGACCATGCGCGATGCCGGGGAGACCGACGTCGCCATGGGGGACGCGACGGACGACGGTCCCAAGCGTCCGCTGCCGCTCTCGGAGGAATGCACGCGCTGCGGTACGACGCCGTGCCTGCAGGTCGGCGCGGCATGCGTCGGCGATCCCGTGTGCCAGGGTTGCTTTGCCGACGTTCTCGCGCCCGGTTGTCTCGACAACCAGCATCTCCTCGATCTCGGTCGCTGCGCTTGCACGTCGGTCTGTTACGACGTTTGCCGCGAGGTCTGCGAAGCGACGCGGCACGCATGGGAAATCGGCGGCGATAGGTGAGCGGGCGACGGCTACGCCCTGTGGTACGCTGTCCCGCCCGATGCCGAAGACCGTCACCATCGATCACGTCGACCTCCACCTCACCGAGCCCGACGATCTGCCGCTCGAGTGGGTAGGACGCGCCGAGCTGCTTTTGCAGCTCAAGGCGGCGTGGATGATGGTCGATCCCGCCGACGTCCCCATGAACCCCCGGCTCATCGGCAAGCCGGGCGTTGGCAAGACGACGCTGGCCTACGCGGCGGGCCGAGCCATCGGGCGCCCGGCGTACATCTTCCAGGCAACGATGGACACGCGCCCCGAAGACCTCGTCATCACGCCGGTCGTCGGTCCCAAGGGGTCCATTCAATATGCCGCGAGCCCCATCGTCAGCGCGATGATCGCGGGCGGCGTCGCCATTTTGGACGAAGGCAACCGCATGAGCGAAAAGTCGTGGGCGTCGCTCGCGCCGCTTCTCGATCGGCGCCGCTACGTCGAATCGCTGGTCGCCGGCGTGAAGATCCGAGCCCACGGCGATTTTCGGTTCGTAGCCACGATGAACGAAGATGCGTCGACCTTCGATCTGCCCGAGTACATCCATTCGCGCCTCATGCCGATGATCGTCATCGATTTCCCCGAGGCCGACGAAGAGCTCGCCATCCTCAAGCAAAATCTGCCTTTCTCGGACGAGCAGATCCTGAAATACGTCGTCACCTTTCTGCAGCTCGCCCACGCGGCCGACGAGCCGTTCACCGTGCGCGACGGGATCAACGTCGCGCGCTATGCAATCAAGCGCGCCGCGCAAGCGAAAGCGCAGGTGAGCAAGGAGCACCTGGCGGAGGCGGTGACGCGCACGTTGGGCGACGAAGCGACGCGGTACTTGAAGGGCTAAGGTCCCTCCGCGACGAGTCGCGAGCGCTGCTTGCCGAGCCCCGTCACCTCGAGCTCCATCACTTGTCCGGCGCGCAAATAGACGGGTGGGTTCATTCCGTGCCCCACGCCAGCGGGCGTTCCCGTGGTGATGATGTCGCCCGGCTCGAGCGTCACGTTGCGGCTCATGAACTCGATGAGGTACGGGATGTCGAAGATGAAGTCCTTGGTATTGCCGTTCTGCCGCACCTCGCCGTCCACTTTGCACACGAGCGAGAGGGCGTGGGGATTGCCCACTTCGTCGGGGGTGACGAGATAGGGCCCGAGCGGTGCGAAGGTGTCGAACGACTTGCCGCGGAACAACTGGCTCCCTTCCTTCGATTGCGCGGTGCGTTCGGTGACGTCGTTGCAAATCATGAAGCCCGCGACGTGCCCGAGCGCGGCGGTGCGATCGACGCGCTTGGCGCGCCGTCCGATGACGAGAGCGAGCTCGACTTCGTAATCGACGGTCGTGTAATTGGTGGGGACCACCACGTCGTCGTAAGGGCCGTTGATGGCGCTCGTCGCCTTGACGAAGAAGATCGGCTTTTCAGGGACGGCCGATTGGGTCTCTTTGGCGTGCTCGGCGTAGTTTTTCCCGACGGCCATGAGCTTGCCGGGGCGCGCAACGGGGGGGCCGATGCGAACGCCCGCTGTCTTGACCCGCGGAAGTCGCCCTTCGGCGGTGGCGGCGCGGAGACGTTCCAAACCGTCGCCGGCGAAGAACGTCGGATCGAAATCGGCACAGAGCGAGGAGACGTCGAACGCTTCGTCGTCGCTTGCCCAAATGGCCGGTTTCTCGTTCCCGCGCTCTCCGATTCGCATCAGTTTCATGGGTCACCCTGCACGTGGTCTCGCGATCTTCACCGAGCGTTCGAAGACCGAACGCACGCATCCGCGGATACGCCGCTCTCGTGCGCGCGGCAAGGCCTTCGGCTTCGGACCGAGGTCATCCGCAAGCCGTGGTAAGGTAGAAACGTGCTCCGCGAGAACCCGAGCTTCGACGACCGCGCTGTCCTCGACCAGCTCATGTGGGAGCTCTATGGCTTCCGCCGAAACGCCTGACACCCCCCGCGTCATCTACGCGCCGATTCTGCACGGCTCGCTGCCGTTCGCATTGGCGGTGCGCGACATTTTCTTGCGCGAGCGCCCCGATTGCGTCGCGGTGGAGTTGCCCGAAACGCTGTCGGCGCCGGTCGAGCGCGCGGTGCGGCGGTTGCCGCTGCTCTCGGTCGTGCGCTACGAAGCGGGGAAAGAGCCGCGCTTTCTCCTGGTCGAACCGTGTGACGGCATTTTCGAAGCGCTGCGCCTCGCCCGCGAGCACGGTGTGCCGGCGCATCTCATCGACGCCGACGTCGACAGTTATCCGCCGGGCGAAGACGCGCTGCCCGATCCCTATGCCGTGGATCGTCTCGGTTACGATGTTTATGTCGAGCGCGTGCAGGCTTCGCTCGCGGACGCCAAAGCGTCGCCGGAGGACGAGCAGCGCGAGGCGACGATGGCATTTCATCTTTCACGCTTGCTCGAGCGCCACCAAAAGGTGCTCTTCGTGGGAGGGATCTTTCACGTCGCACGCGTCGAAGAAAAGCTGCGCGGCCCACTGGCGCGTCCGCTCGGGCGTACCAAGCGCAGTGGTGTGCAGGTCTATCATCTGCACGCCGACAGCACGCGCGAAGTGCTGTCCGAACCCGGACATGTGCAAGGTCTCTTCGAGTCCTGGAGGGGCGAGACCGACCCCGCGCGCAGCGATCGCTACGGGATCTTGCGCGGGCTCTTGCTGGCCGCGCGCGATCGCATGGATCGCGAGGACGGCGAACGCCTCTCTGCGCGCGAGCTCGGCGTGGCCATGGCCTTTGCGCGCAACCAGGCTCTGTCGCGCGGCGCGCTGGCCCCCGATCTCTACGAAGTCACCATCGCCGCGCGGGGCGTCGCTTCCGACGACTTTGCCTGGCACGTTTGGGATCTCGGCGTCACCTATCCGTACCAGACCGATACGCCCGATCTCGCCGTCTATCGCCTGACGCTCGACGAGCTGCATCATGGCGCGCGGCGGCTTTGGTTCCGGCGCCGGCAAAAGACGCGGCGACACGCCCTTCGCCTCTTGCGCACGCGCCAGAAAGAGCCGGTGCCGGGCGCGTGGTCCGATCCGCTGCACGAGCCGTACATCTGCAGCTATCCACCCGAAGATCTGCGCATCGAAGCGTACGGCACCTATCTGAAGAAGCGCGGCAAGAGCATACTTTCCTCAGAGCGCGCGAGGGTGGCTCCGTTTCTTTCGGGATTCGGCGACGGCCTCGATCTGCGCGAGACGATCCGCCATCTCGTCGACGATCGACGACTCCGCATCCGCGAAGAGCAGCTTTCGCCGGGCAACGTGGGGGCGGTCTGCGTCATCTTCGATGCCGAAGATCGCGCGGACCGCTACCCGTGGACGGTGACGTGGCAGGGAGAGCACGAACAAGAGAGCGACATGGCGCTCTATGCGACGCAGCCGAGCGCGCACATGGTCGGTCCCAAGATCGGTCGCGCCGAGTACGGCGGCTTTCTCATGACGTACCCCCCCGGGCGCATGTTCCACGTCTTCGAAGACCCTTACTTCAACGACGCCCAAACCAAAGCCGAGCGGCTCCTCTACGCCGCCATCGACTACAGCGTGGAGCGATCCATCGTCTACGTCGCCGCCAAACCCCCTCGGCCGAAGCTCGTCGCCCTAGCTCGCCGCACCGGGCGCCAGATCGCGTACATTCCGATCGGCCAGCTCTCGCCGGGAACGCTCCGCAAGATTCGCGTTTTCCACGTGCTCGAGGGGCGCGCGGTGCGTTCGTACGCTGCGGAGTATCTCGGGCGTTGAGGGGTAAGCGTCGTCCCGGCCGGCCGCAGCCTCGGCCGGAGAAACGACTTCCCTTTCGCGGTGCTTTCGATAAACTCGCCGATCCGCCATTTCGGGATGACGCAGTGCATCAGACCTATGGCGCATTGCTCCGAAACCTTCCGGAAACGCGTCCAAAGCCAATAAGGACAAAGAGGACGAATTGCGATGCCGCTACCAAGACGCCAGGGCCTCTACGATCCGGCGTTCGAGCACGATGCCTGCGGTCTCGGCTTCGTAGCCAAGCTGGGGGGTGAGCCGACGCACGCCATCGTGCGGCACGGCTTGGAGATTCTTGCCAACCTGACGCATCGCGGTGCCGCGGGTTGCGATCCGTTTACGGGTGACGGCGCGGGGGTGCTGCTGCAGATCCCGCACGAGCTCTACCGCGCCGATCTCGCGGCCGAAGGAATCGACCTGCCTCCGCCGGGCGACTACGCGGTGGCGACCTGTTTCTTCTCGCGCGATCCGGCGCGCTGCCGCCATCACCAAGCGATCCTGGAAGCGGCGGTGATGCACCACGGGCAGCGCGTGCTCGGCTGGCGCACTGTGCCGCACGATCCGACCGCGCTCGGCCCCGTCGCGCGCGACTCGCAGCCGTCGCTGCTCCAGCTTTTCATCGGCCGCACTTGCCCGCCCGCCGACTTCGAACGGATGCTCTACATCATCCGCAAGCGGGCGGGGCGCTCGGCCAACTCCGATGAGTTTTACATCACGTCGTGCTCCTCGCGTTCGGTCGTCTACAAGGGGCTCATGCTGGCCGAGCAGGTCGGCGCGTTCTATCGCGACTTGGTCGATCCGCGCGCCGTGAGCCGCCTCTGCATGGTGCACTCGCGCTTTTCGACCAACACGTTTCCCACCTGGGAGCGCGCGCATCCCTATCGCCGCATTGCCCACAACGGCGAAATCAACACGCTGCGCGGCAACCAGGCGTGGATGTCGGCCCGCGAAGGGCTCTTGCGCAGCGATCTCTTCAAAGGGGCGATCGAAGACTTCAAACCGATCGTGCGCCCGGGGGGATCGGACTCGGCTTCGCTCGACAACGTCGTCGACTTCTTGTTGTCGAGCGGTCGCTCGCTGCCGCACGTAATGATGATGCTCGTGCCCGAAGCTTGGGCGCACGACGCCGAGATGTCCCCCGAGAAGAAGGGCTTTTACGAGTACCACGGGTGCCTCGTCGAGCCGTGGGACGGGCCGGCCGCGCTCTGCTTCAGCGATGGGGACCTCATCGGTGCGACGCTCGATCGCAACGGCCTTCGGCCTGCCAAGTGGATCGTCACCTCCGACGGGCTCGTGGTCTTGGCCAGCGAGTTCGGCGTGCTCGATATCGAGCCTTCGCGCATCGTGAAGAAGGGGCGTCTTCAGCCGGGCAAAATGTTCCTGGTCGATCCGGCGGCGGGTCGCGTCGTTTCCGACGCCGAGATCAAGCGGCGGGTCGCGTCGCAAAAGCCCTACGCGGAGTGGGTGGCGGAGAACAAGATCGATCTGTCGTCGCTCGACGACGTCCCCAGCCTTTACACGATCCCGCACGACGAGCTTTTGAGCCTCGAGCAGGCCTTCGGGTACACCGAGGAGGATCTGAAGATCATTCTCGGGCCGATGGCATCGCTCGGCGAAGAGCCGGTCGGCTCGATGGGGATCGACATCCCCTTGGCGGTGCTTTCCGAAAAACCGCAGCTGCTCTTTCGCTACTTCAAACAGCACTTCGCGCAGGTCACCAATCCTCCCATCGATCCGCTCCGCGAAGAGATCGTGATGTCGCTCGTCAGCTGCGTGGGGGGCGAGGGCAACCTGCTCGAAGAGACGCCGCGCCAGTGCCGGATGCTCGAGCTGCCGCATCCGTTTCTCACGCAAGACGATCTCTCGAAGCTGCGCAAGAACCTGTTCCCCGATTTTCGCGCGGCCACGCTGCCCATGCATTTTTCGGTGGAAGGGAACCCGGAGCGATCCCTCTACGATGCGCTCGACGAGCTGTGCCGCGCCGCGAGCCGGGCCATCGCCGACGGGGCCAGCATTCTCATCTTGAGCGACCGTCACATCGACGAGCGTCACGCGCCGATCCCCAGCTTGCTCGCGACGGGCGCCGTGCATCACCATTTGATCCGCGAGGGCACGCGCGTCCGCACCGGCATCGTGGTCGAGTCGGGCGAGCCGCGCGAGGTCGCGCACCTGGCGCTGCTCATCGGATTCGGCGCGGGCGCCGTCAATCCCTACCTCGCGTTCGAATGCATCGCCCGGCTCTGCCGCGACAAGATGCTGGCCGGCGATCCTACGCCGGCCCAGGCCGCCGCCAAGTACGTCAAGGCCCTCAAAAAGGGCCTCCTCAAGATCATGTCCAAGATGGGGATCAGCACCCTGTCGTCGTACCAAGGCGCGCAGATCTTCGAAGCGATCGGCATCGATCAGCTGGTGGTCGACAAGTATTTCACCGGGACGGCGTCGCGCATTCGAGGGGTGGGGCTGCGCGAGATCGCCGAAGAAGCGCTGATGCGGCACGAGCGCGCCTTCGGGCCGCGCGCTGCGTCGCGCCTCGACGTGGGCGGACACGTGCACTACCGCGCCGGCGGCGAGCGGCACATCTGGAATCCGAAGACGGTGGCATCGCTGCAGAAGGCGGTCCGCGCCGAGGATGCACCGAGCTACGAAGCATTCGCGCGCATCGTCAACGAGCAAAACCGCCACCCCATGAACCTGCGCGGCCTCTGGGATCTCGTGCCCATCGGACCCGCGGTGCCGCTGGAAGAGGTCGAACCGGCGGCGGCCATCGTGAAGCGCTTTGCCACGGGGGCGATGTCGTTCGGCAGCATTTCCAAAGAAGCCCACGAGAACCTCGCTATCGCCATGAACCGCATCGGCGGGCGATCCAACACGGGGGAAGGGGGCGAAGAGCCGGAGCGCTTCGTGGCCGACCCGAGCGGCGATCTGCGCCGCAGCTCGGTGAAACAGGTGGCGTCCGCGCGATTCGGCGTGACCGCCGAGTACCTCGTCAACGCCGACGAGCTGCAGATCAAGATGGCGCAGGGGGCCAAACCCGGCGAAGGGGGCCAGCTGCCCGGGCACAAGGTGGACAAGGTCATCGCCGCCGTGCGCTATTCGACGCCCGGGGTGACGCTCATTTCGCCGCCGCCGCACCACGACATCTATTCCATCGAAGATCTGGCGCAGCTCATCTTCGACTTGAAGAACGTCAACCCGCGGGCGCGCATCAGCGTAAAGCTCGTGGCCGAAGCCGGGGTCGGCACCATCGCCGCGGGCGTCGTCAAGGCGCACGCCGACGTCGTCTTGATCAGCGGCGACAGCGGTGGAACGGGCGCGTCGCCGCTCACCTCGATTCATCACGCCGGTGTGTCGTGGGAGCTCGGCATCGCCGAGGCCCACCAGGTCTTGATGATGAACGGCCTGCGCGGCCGCGCGCGCCTCCAGGTCGACGGGAAACTGTGCACGGGGCGAGACGTCGCCTTCGCCGCGCTGCTCGGCGCCGAGGAATTCGGCTTTGCCACAGCGCCGCTCGTCGCATCGGGTTGCATCATGATGCGCAAGTGCCACCTCAACACGTGCCCGGTGGGGGTCGCGACGCAGGATCCCGAGCTCCGCAAGAAATTCGCGGGCAAGCCGGAGCACGTCGTTCGCTACTTCTTCTACGTCGCGGAAGAGCTGCGCCAGATCATGGCCGATCTCGGCTTTCGCACCGTCGACGAGATGGTCGGTCACTCGGAGTGCATCGTGCAGCGCCGCTCGGGCTTGCACGCCAAGGCGCGCAAGGTCGACTGCTCGGAGATCTTGTACCAACCGCGGCTCGCGCCGACCACGCATCGCCGCTGCGTCGAGGATCAGGATCACAAGTTGGAAGGGGTCCTCGATCGGCGGCTCATCGCGGGCGCCAAGCACGCCATCGAAGGAGGCGCGCCGGTCGTCATCGCCACGCGCATCAAGAACTCCGATCGCGCGACCGGCGCCATGTTGAGCGGCGAAATCGCGCGCCGCTACGGTCGTCGCGGGCTCCCCGACGACACCATTCGCATCCGCGCCACGGGCAGCGCGGGGCAGAGTTTTGCGGCGTTCGCCTCCCCCGGCATGACCCTCGAGCTCGAGGGCGACGCCAACGACTACGTCGGCAAAGGTCTCTCCGGGGGCATCGTGGCGGTGCGCCCGCCGCGTGAGGCCCCGTTCCGCGCCGACGACGAGGTGATCGTCGGCAACGTCGTGCTCTACGGTGCGACCGGCGGTCGCGCGTTCTTCAACGGTCGCGCCGGCGAGCGCTTTGCGGTGCGCAACAGCGGTGCGACCACGGTGGTCGAAGGGGTCGGCGATCACGGCTGCGAGTACATGACGGGGGGCACGGTCGTCATCCTCGGCACGACGGGGCGCAACTTCGCGGCGGGGATGAGCGGCGGGTTCGCCTTCGTGTTCGACGAAGACGCGATGTTCGATCAACGTTGCAACAAAGAGATGGTCGAGCTCGAAGCGATCGGCCCCGCCGACGGCGAGATGCTGCGCGCCTTGCTCGAAGAGCACGTGCAAAGAACGGCGAGCCGCAAAGCGCTCGAGCTGCTCGACTCGTGGGAAGTCGTGATCACGAAGTTCGTGAAGGTCGTGCCCAGCGAATACCGGCGTGCCCTCGAAGCGCAAGAATCGCCCGCCACCAACGGACTTCGCACCATCACGCTCCCCCCGGCGACACCTTACGTTTCCACGGGGCGCTACGTTCCGCGGGAGAAATCGGCGGCCCATGGGTAAGATTCGCGGCTTTCTCGAAATCGAGCGACGAGAGCATCAAAAACGGCCCGTCGCCGAGCGCTTGTCCGATTGGCGAGAGTTCGAGCTCCCCGTGCCCGACGCCGAGCTCGCCGAGCAAGCGGCGCGCTGCATGGATTGCGGCATTCCGTTTTGCCACGACGGTTGTCCGCTCGGAAACCTCATCCCCGATTGGAACGATCTCTTGTCCAAGGGGCGCCTTGCCGAAGCGTCCGCCGCGCTGCACGCAACCAACAACTTCCCCGAAGTGACCGGCCGCGTTTGCCCCGCACCGTGCGAAGCGTCGTGCGTGCTCAACATCGACGAGGTGCCCGTCACCATCAAGAACGTCGAACGGGGCATCGCCGACCGCGCTTTCGAAGCGCAGCTCGTGGTCCCCGAGCCGCCACGCGCCAAGACCGGCAAGCGGGTGGCCGTCGTGGGATCGGGCCCGGCGGGGCTCGCCGCGGCGCAGCAGCTGGCGCGTCTCGGCCACGACGTCACCGTCTTCGAGAAGGGCGATCGCATTGGTGGCCTTCTCCGTTACGGCATCCCCGATTTCAAGATGGAGAAGCACATCATCGATCGCCGCGTTGATCAGATGAAGGCCGAAGGGGTCACGTTTCGCACCTCCGTCAACGTGGGGGTCGACATCGCCGGCGCGGAGCTCCGCAGCGGGCATCACGCCGTCATCCTCTGCGGCGGCGCCCGAAGACCGCGCGACTTGCCGGTGCCAGGGCGTGAGCTCGGCGGGATCCATTTTGCGATGGAATTTCTCGAGCAAGGCAACCGCCGAATCGCCGGTGACACGATTGCCGAAGATCGTGCCATCTTGGCGACGGGCAAACGCGTCGTGATCATCGGCGGAGGAGACACCGGTTCGGATTGCCTCGGCACGTCGCACCGGCAAAAAGCCGCCCACATCACGCAGCTCGAGCTTCTCCCCAAGCCGCCCGCGCGGCGCGCACCGATGAACCCGTGGCCGGCGTGG
>Ga0111538_10014333_pt1 | contig 10452 bp, 11 predicted proteins | sample SoiMethybrSBSTD1_FD_79669 | JGI IMG/M metagenome (GOLD analysis project Ga0111538, IMG submission 79669) | Bulk soil microbial communities from a Populus tree surrounding site in Tennessee, USA - Soil MetaG P. TD hybrid SBSTD1 (version 2)... | ecosystem: Environmental > Terrestrial > Soil >... | reverse complement strand
TCCGGCCGCCCGGCGCTCGTCCAGGCCGTGTACCAGAAGCTGCCCGCGCGGCCGGCGGCCTCGCTCAGGCGGGCGCGCATGATGGGGCCCACCCGTGCGGCCAGGTCGTCGAAGTAGATCTCCGTGTAGCCCGACTTTCCGCGCTTGGAGAGCTCCTCCTCGTAGAGGATGTTGTCCAGCCAGACATAGGTGCCGTTGAGCACGGAGAACACGAAGGTGCGCGGGTCCTCGAGCAGGTGGGCCGCGTCCGGGTCCAGCTTCAGCTTGCTGTGCATGGCCTCGGGCAGCTTGGAGGTGAAGCGGATCCACAGCCCGTGCTGCTCCGTCTTCTGCCCGTCCGCGTTGTCGCTGAGGGCCAGCGGGTTGTGCAGGTCGGCCACCAGCTGGGAGAGCGTGTCCGACTCGAGGAGGATGCGCGCCTTGTCGCCGGACTTGAAGGCCTCGATCAGCCGCTGGTGGTTCTCCAGGATGAGCCAGGGCAGGCGGCCCACGTTGCTGCCGGCATCGCCGAAGGCCTGCTTGAAGGCGGGCTCGGTGTGCGGGAGGTCGGTGAAGGGGAAGGGCCGCACGCGGTCCACGGCGAAGCGGCGGTCCAGCCCCTCGGGGGCCGGCTCCGCGTCGGGGGCCAGCGACGGCAGCTCCAGCTTGTGGGCCTCGTAGAAGGCCTTCAGTGGCTTGGGCAGGGTGTCGATGGCCTTGGCCGTCACGTCCTGGTGCACGGTCGGGCTCCAGGCACGGGCCGGAGACGCGGCCGGGAAGAGGAGGACGCAGAGGGCCAGGAACGGGGCGGACCGGCGGGCGGGAAGGAGCATGATCCCTCGCATTCTCTCAGAGTACGCGCGTGGCCGTGAGCAGGTGGACCTCGGCGGCGCCGGCCGCGCGCAGCGCGCGGGCGCAGGCGCGCGCGGTGGCGCCGGTGGTGAACACGTCGTCCACCAGCACCACCACCCGCCCGGCCACCACGCCCCGGCGCCGCACCAGGAAGGCGTCCTTGAGGTTGGCCCGGCGGGCGGCCGCGCTGAGGCCGGTCTGGGACGGCGTATCCGTGCGCCGGGCCAGCGCGCCGCTGGCCAGGCGGGCCCCGCAGCCGCGGGCCAGGGCCCGCGCCATCAGCTCCGACTGGTTGAAGCCGCGCGCGCGCAGGCGGCGCGGATGGAGCGGGACCGGCACCAGCACGCAGCCGGGGACCAGGAGCGCCCGCATCTCGGGCCGGGCCAGGAACTGCTCGGCCAGGCGGCGGGCCACGGCGCGCTTGCCCCGGTACTTGAGCTCGTGCACCAGCAGGCGCAGCGCGCCCTCGTGGCGTCCCAGGCTGAGCCCCTGGCCTACCGGGTTGCGCCCGCGCCGGCAGCGGGGGCAAGGGGCGCCTCCGCCCACGCAGGGGCAGAGGGCCAGGGCCACCGGCGGCAGGGCCTCCCAGCACGCCTCGCAGAGCGGGCCGCGCAGGAGCCGCCGCAGGGGCCGCGTGCAGCACGGGCAGCGGGCCGGAAAGACGACGGCCAGCACGGGCTCCACCAGCCGGCGGGCGGCCCCGCCGGCGGCCGCGCCCAGGCTCAGCACCGGGGCCGGGAGGTCAGAGGAGGCCCTGCTCCTGCTTCTCCTGGCAGGAGATGCAGCGCTGCGCCCAGGGCACGGCCTCCAGGCGCTTCTTCTCCATCTCGTCCTCGCAGACGACACAGATGCCGAAGTTGTGGCCGTCCAGGCGGTGCAGGGCCTCGTCCACCAGCTGCAGGGTGTCGCGCTCGGAGTTGGAGAGGCTGAAGAGGAACTCCTTGGTGTAGGAGTTGCTCGCCTTGTCGGCCAGGTCCTGGGCGCCCTCTTCGTCGGCCGCCATTCCGTACGTCTTGTTCTTCTGGTAGGCCTCCAGGATGTCGTGCTTCTTCTGCAGCAGACGCTCCCGGTAGTTCTTGATCTTCTTCTGTTCCATGGTTCGCGCCGTCTCCTGTTCGCAAAACCTGCTCACTCGTCCGGTACCTTCCTGCCCGCTCAGGGAATGCCGTAGCGCCGCCGCTTCTCCCACAGCGCCTTGCGGCTGATGCCCAGGATGGCCGCCGCCCGCGTCTGCGAGCCGCCCACCTGCTCCAGCACGAAGCGCAGGTAGGACTGCTCCACCTCGCGCAGGGTGGGCCGCCGGTCGCGGCCTTCCCAGAGGGTGGAGGGGCGCTCGATGATGTGGGGCGGCAGCGACGCGCAGGTGACGCGGTCGCCCTGCACGTAGAGCGCGGCCCGCTCCACCACCGAACGCAGCTCGCGCACGTTGCCCGGCCACTGGTAGCCCTTCAGGGCCGCGGCCGCGTCGTCGTCGAAGCCCAGGGCGGCGGTGGTCTTGCGCTCGCGCTCGCGCAGGAGGAAGTGTTCGGCCAGGGGCTGCACGTCCTCGCGGCGGTCGCGCAGGGGGGGCAGGGTCAGGGGCACCACGCTCAGGCGGTGGTAGAGGTCGTCGCGGAAGGTGCCCTTGGCCACCGCCTGGGCCAGCTCCCCGCTGGAGCTGGACACGAAGCGCACGTCCACGTCGATGGTGCGGGTGCCGCCCAGGCGCTCGAAGCGGCGCTCCTCCACCACCCGCAGCAGCTTGGCCTGCAGGGGCGGGGCCAGGTCCTGGATCTGGTCGAAGTAGAGGGTGCCCCCCGCGGCCAGCTCGATCTTGCCCGCCTTGGCCTGGCGGGCGTCGGTGAAGGCGCCCTTCTCGTGGCCGAAGAGCTCCGACTCCAGCAGGTCCTCGGGGATGGAGGGACAGTGGATCTTGATGAAGGGGCCGTCGCGCCGCGCGCCCTTGTAGTGGATCCAGTGGGCCAGCAGGTCCTTGCCGGTGCCGCTTTCGCCCTGCACCAGCACCGCGCTGCGGGCCTCGGCCAGGCGCTGGCCGATGGCCAGCAGCTCGCGCATGGCTCCGGAGGCGGCCACCACCCGACCGAGGATCTCGGTCGCGGCCACGCTCATCCCGCGATCTCCAGGCGGGTGGCCCCGCCCCACAGCCGCTCCAGGTCGTAGAAGGTGCGGCTGCGGGTGCTGAACACGTGCACCACGAAGTCGTCGTAGTCGAGGAGGATCCACTCCGCCTTGGGGTAGCCCTCCACGTGGGTGGGCCTCCAGCCCTCGGCGCGCAGCGCCTCCTCCACCGTGTCCACGATGGCCAGGATCTGCTTCTGGTTCTCGCCCGAGGCCAGCACGAAGTAGTCGGTGAAGGCGGTGGCCTTGCGCAGGTCCAGGAGCACGACGTCCTTGGCCTTCTTGTCCAGGGCCAGACGGGCGGCCAGCTCGGCCGCGGCACGCACCTTCATCGGTACAGCTCCTTCTTCTCGATGTAATCGGCCACCGCGTCCGGCACCAGGTAGCGCACGCTCCGGCCCTCCGCGCGCAGGCGCCGCACCTCGGAGGACGAGACGGGCAGGCCGGCCGCCTGCACGTGTACGGCCTGCAGGCCGGGCAGGGCCGGCGCGGGCAGGGCGGCCTGGCCGGGCCGCTCGATCACCACCACCGTGGCCTCGGCCGCCACCAGCGCCGCCTGGTGCCAGGACCCCATCTCGGAGAAGGCGTCGGAGCCGAGGACCAGGAAGAGCGTGGCCCGGGGATGCTGCCCGCGCAGCGCGCGCAGGGTGTCCAGCGTGTAGCTGGGCCCCTGGCGCTGCAGCTCCAGCTCCGAGGGGACGAAGGCCCCGTGGCCGGCGGTGGCCAGGCTCACCATCGCGTAGCGGTCGAAGGGCGGGGCCAGGGGCCCCGGGCGATGGGGAGGCTGCCCGGAGGGCAGGAAGAGGACCGTGTCCAGGCGCGCGTCCACCCGCGCGCACTCGGCCGCGCGCAGGTGGCCCAGGTGGACGGGGTCGAAGGTGCCGCCGAAGACGCCCAGGCGTTCACTCAATCGGCTCTCGCAGGGCCAGGTCTTCCACGGGCAGGGGCGCGGCCCGGCGCACGGCCGCGGCCAGGGCCCGCTTCAGCTCCGTGAGGCCCTGGCCGCTGTGGGCGGAGAGGGGGAACACGGAAAGGCCGAGCGCGGCCGCCCCCGTCTCCAGCGCGGGCAGCGGGTCCGGATCCGTGAGCGCGTCGCGCTTGCTGGCCGCCACCAGCGCCTCGCGCTCCAGCAGGGCCGGGTCCCACCCGCCGGCCTCGGCCCGCAGCGTGTGCAGGTCCTGCAGCGGGTCGCGCCCGCTGGTGCCGGAGGCGTCGACCACGTAGAGCAGCACCCGCGTGCGCTGCAGGTGGCGCAGGAAGCGCAGCCCCAGGCCGGCGCCCTGGCTGGCGCCCTCGATGATGCCGGGCACGTCGGCCATCACGAAGCTCTCGTCGTCGCTCGCCACCACGCCCAGCACCGGGCTCACGGTGGTGAAGGGGTAGTCGGCGATCTTGGGCCGGGCCGCCGAGAGGCGGGAGAGCAGCGTGGACTTGCCGGCGTTGGGGAAGCCGAGCAGGCCCACGTCGGCGATGAGCTTCAGGTCCAGCCACAGCCAGTGCTCCTCGCCGGGCTGGCCCGGCTCGGCCTCGCGCGGCGCGCGGTTGAAGTTGGAGAGGAAGGACCGGTTGCCCCGGCCACCCCGGCCGCCCTTGGCCACGCGCAGCGTCGCCCCTTCCTGCAGCACCTCGCCCAGTACCTCGCCCGTCTGCTCGTCCATGGCCACCGTGCCCGGGGGCACGTCCACCAGCAGGTCGTCCCCGCGGGCCCCGCTGCGGTTGCCGGGCCCGCCGTGTTCGCCGCGCGGGGCGCGGTATTCGGTGTGATAGCGGAGGGAGAGGAGGGTGTTGTGGTGGGACACGGCCCGCAGGATCACGTCGCCGCCGCCGCCGCCCACGCCGCCGTCCGGACCTCCGCGCGGGACGTAGGCCTCACGGCGGAAGCTCACGCATCCGCGGCCGCCGTCGCCGGCCTTGACGAAGATCTTGACGCGATCGACGAACATCTCCGGAACCGGTCACGGCCCGCCGGGAGGCGGCGGTCCGGGCTCCGCCCGGGCCGCACAGCACAAAGCCGGGCGGCCCCGTCCGTCTAGCCGGCCACCGCCGGTACCACGGTCACGCTGCGGCCGCGGGCGCCGTGATCTTCGAAGCGGACGACGCCGTCCACCAGCGCGAAGAGCGTGTGGTCCTTGGCCAGGCCCACGCCCTTGCCGGGCTTCCAGCGCGTGCCGTGCTGGCGCAGGATGATGGTCCCGCCCTTCACCTGCTCCCCGCCGAAGCGCTTCACGCCCAGGCGCTGGGAGTTGCTGTCGCGTCCGTTGCGGCTGGACCCTTGACCCTTCTTATGCGCCATGCCGTCCCTCTGTTCGTTGGCCCGCCCATAAACGACGGAAGCGGCGCCCGGTCCGTCCGGCGCCGCTCATCAACCAGATCTCGCCTCCCGGGCCCGCCTGCGCCCGGTCCGGCCCGCCCTAGGACTCGATGGAGTCGATCCGGACGGCCGTGTACGAGGAGCGATGGCCCCGCGTGCGGCGGTAACCCTTGCGCTTCTTGTACTTGAAGACGCGGATCTTCTTGTCGCGCCCTTCTTCGACCACCGTTCCCACCACCGCCGCTGCGCTCAGCAGCGGGTTGCCCACCCTGGGCTCGCCTTCTCCGCCCAGGAGAAGCACGTCGCTGAGCCGCACGGTCTCGCCCACCGAGGCGCCGAGACGATCGACGTAGATGGTGTCGCCCTGCTGAACCCGGTACTGCCTTCCGCCCGCCCTGACGATCGCGTACACGCTCGTGCCTCCTCCGAGGAGCCGCCTGAAACGCTGGAATTTAGCACGCGCCGGGGCTAGAAATCAAATCCCACCCAGAAGTCGAAGCGGAAACCGGGCGAGTGGACCTTGAAGTCGGTCCGCTTCGACCAGTCGAAGTGGAGCGGGTAGCCCAGGAAGAAGAACTGGAGGCCCATGCCCATCGAGGCCCGCCCGTCCACCAGGTGGAAGCCGTCCACCACCTCGCCGAAGATGGGGTCGCGGATGTAGGAGATGCCGGGTTCGGAAGAGGAGAAGTTGTAGGGCTGGCCGCGGTAGTGGGCCCCGCCCACGCCGGCGTAGAGCGTGCCCCGCACCGGGCCCAGGATGCCCAGCGGCGTCTTCATCACGTCGATGACCGGGAAGCGGAACTCGGCGTTGGCGAACCAGCCCTGGTTGCCGGACATGGAGAGGTACTCGAAGCCGCGCAGCTCCATGTTGCCGCCGAAGTAGAAGATGGCGGGCAGGTCGCCGCCCGAGTAGAAGCCGCGGGCGCGCAGGGCCAGCAGGGCGCTGTTGCCGATGTTCAGGTACTTGCGCACGTCGCCGTCGAAGGTCATGCGCCCGATGTTGCTGCCGTCGATGGCGGGCGCGAACTGGAAGCCCAGGCTGTAGGTGTGGCCGGCCAGGGGGCCGAACTCGCGGAAGCGGGTGGTCTCGGCCACCAGGTTCACGTTGGCCTGGGCCAGGGTGCCGTGGGCCAGGGGGAAGGGCACCCCGGCCTCCTGCGCCCGCAACCGCACCTCGGCCTCCACCAGCGGGTCTTCGTACCCCTCGTTCACGTGGACGACGCCGGCCTGCAGCTCCAGGCGGCGGAACTTGTCCAGCGGGTACTGGCCCAGGGCCATGGCGCCCGTGTAGCGCTGGGTGGCGAAGGCGCCGTCGCGCGAGAACGCCCTCTGCGGCACCAGGAAGTTCGAGAAGAAGAACTGGGTGTTGTCGAAGAGCGAGAGGCCGTAGTGCAGGCGGCGGGAGAGGTTGATGTACGTCCCGTCGTAGGAGCGGAACTCGCGCAGGGAGACGGCCGTGACCTGGAAGTTGTGGTCGCCCAGCACGTCGGCCAGGGCCACCTGGGAGCCGCCGAAGAAGTCGCCGCCCGAGGTCACGCCCACGTTGAGCGGCGGCCGGCCCTCCAGGAACAGCTTCTCGAACGTCTTCTTGCGCCGCTTGTTCTCGGCCACCACCTGGTGCACCAGCTCGGGCTGGAAGTCGAGCATGTTCTCGTCGGAGGCCACCTGCACCTCCTGCTCCACCTCTTTCATGGGCTCGGCGGTGTCGATGGACTGCAGCCGGTATTCGCCCTTGAAGTAGCTGATGAAGGCCAGGCGGTCGCCGCCGCGCGTGCTGATCACCTGGGGCGCGGTGTTGCCGCCCAGGGCGTCGGTGTACTGGCGGATGATGCCGGTGCGCAGGTCCAGGCCGCGCAGGTTGTAGATCTCGTCGTCTTCGGTGGAGGAGTAGTAGACGGTCAGCCCGTCGGGCGAGAAGGAGGGCGCCACGTCGTCGAAGGGCCCGAAGGTGAGCTGGGTCTTCTTGGCCGGGTTGTCCAGCGGGAACAGGAAGATCTTGTCGTGCCCGCTCACGCGCCGCGTGTAGACGACCATCTTGCCGTCGGCCGAGATCTGGGGGTTGTTGTCGTAGAAGGCGTCGTCGGTGAGGTTCTTGAGGTGGCCGTTGGAGAGGTCCAGCAGGTACACGTCGCCGACTCCATCGCGCAGGGCCGAGAGCAGCACGTGTTCGCCGTCCGGCAGCAGGCAGGGGGCCTGGGCCTGGTCCAGCGACAGGGGGATCCGGCGCAGGATCTTCCCGCTGATGACCGAGGCCAGGTACAGGCTGCGCCGCTTTCCGTGGCGGGCCAGGAAGGCCACCGCGTCGCCCCGGGGGTCGAAGGCCAGCGAGCGCCCGGCCACGAAGTCGTCGTTCAGGTTCAGGTTCTCGAACTTCTCCGTGAACCCCTTGGTCAGGTTCTTGAGCACGGTGCGGTCGCGCGTGCTCAGGAGGACGATGTCGCCTTCGCCCTCGGAGCGGTTGCCGGTGATGGCGGCGATGACCTCGCCCGACGGGCTGGGCGCGAAGGCGAAGACCTGCGTGTACTGCGTCTTCTCCGAGTCGGGGGCCAGGTCCTTGCCGTAGTCGCTCGGCCGCTGCCGGTCGCGGAAGGGCTTGAAGCGCTCCTTGAGCCACTTGTCGAAGCTCTCGTCGAACTCCTCGGGGCTGGTGCGGAAGGCCTGCTGGTAGATGTCGCTGATGCCGCCGCCCACGATGTTCTTGCGGAAGGTGTAGAGGAACTGGCGGATCCCTTCCTTGCCGTAGCGGGCTTCGATGAACTCGAAGGCCGCGTGGCCCAGGTTGTAGACCAGGCGGGGGTTGGGGGAGGCGGCCAGGTCGTCTTCGCGCGAGAGGCGCGGGATCTGGTCGGTCACGGCCGCGTCGCGCACCGACATGAGGTCGAGCGGATCCCAGATGCCGCGCATGTAGTCGGACAGGCCCTCGTCCAGCCACAGGGGCACCGTCCGCTGCACCAGGTTGCGGGGGATGATGTCGAACTCGAAGACGTGGGTCAGCTCGTGCGTGATGAGGCCCTGCAGCAGGTCGGGCGGCTCGTCGATGGGCAGCACCATGCGGCCGCGCACCGGCTCCGCGAAGGCCAGCACTCCCTCGGGCAGGATGGAAGGGAAGAGGTTCGTCTGCTCGAACTCGGAGTGGGTCTTGTAGAGGATGATGGGGATGGGCTCGGCGATCTCGTGTTTGAGCGCCGAGGACACCTTCTGGTACGCGCTTTCGGCGTAGGAGACCACCCGCCCCAGGTGCTGCTCGAGCTCGGGGTAGTAGTAGACCTCGAAGTGGGGGCTCTTGTAGACGCGCCAGTTGAAGTTGTCGTAAGTGACCTTGTTCTTGCCGTAGTAGGGGAAGAACTGGGCCGCGGCCGGCCGGGCCGTGGCCAGGCCCAGGGACACGGCCACCGTGAGCGCGGGCGCGAGCAGACGGCTCCTCATCGGATTTCGCCTCTAGGGGAGAAGGACGCGGGTGCCGCGGATCTTCTGGGGGGAGATCACGCCGAGGAAGTTCGGCAGCAGGCGGTCCATGAGCTCGAAGTACGAGGAGAGAGGTGAGATCTTCTGGTCCTCCGCATAGAGGACCTCTTCCGTGAACTTCTCCTTGTGAAGGGTCTGGCCGGTCCTCCCGTCCACGAACTGGAACTCGGCGTTGAGGGAGAAGCCCTTGCGCTCCAGGTAGCGGTTGCCCCGCACCAGGCGCGGGCGGCCGGTGCCCGGCTCGCGCACCACCCGCTCCTCGGCCTGGAAGCCGGAGCGGTTCTGGGTCTCGAAGCCCAGCTTGCCGGTCACGATGAGGGGCTGCTGGAACTCCTCGCCCACCTTGCGCCAGAAGTCGGCATCCTGGAGGATCTTGTCCGATTCCAGCTTGTACTGGTCGCGCTCCTCCTTGGTGTACTTGCCGCCCTCGCCCAGCTTCTCCAGCACGTTCTCGAGGGCGTCGTTGAGGGGCGGATGGTCGGGCTCCAGCACCTGCAGCTTGGTGTTGGAGCGGAGCTGGTTCTGCAGCAGCCGCGTGGTCTCGGAGTCCATCTCCACTTCGCTCTCGCCGGGGTCGGTGACGAAGCCGGCCACCAGCACGCGGCGGAAGGTGGAGACGTCGATCTTGCTCTGCAGCGGCGTCTCCACCGGCACCTCCACGAAGGAGGAGCAGGCGGCGCCCAGGACGAGGAGCGGAACGACGCTAAGGCTTCGGAGCAGCCTTCTTCTTGCGATTGCGTTTGTCATCAGCTTCCCGGAATAGGTCGTAGTTCTGCTGGATGTAGGTGTTGCCGGGCTCGATCTGCAGGGCCTTCTCGTAGGCCGCGCGGGCCTTGTCGAAGGCCCCCTGCTGCTCGAGGGAGACGGCCAGATTGTTGAGGGCGTGCGCGTTCTCCGGGGCCAGGGCCACGGCCTTCGCGAAGCGGAAGTGGGCCTCGTTCCAGAGGCCTCGCTTGGCCACGTCGATGCCGAATCCGATCTCTTCTTGGGGCTTGGCCCGGGGCAGCGCGCGCCCTTGGTCGCTGCTGGAGGCCAGCAGGGCCAGAACGAAAAAAGGGACCACCATCGCACACTCCCGGAAGGGTCCGCCTGGATTGTCGATCTTAGTCGTCGGCCCCGCTCAAAGCAAGGCAGATGCCACGGCGGAGTGAGGGCCATTACGGCCGTTTCGGGGCCCTCCCGCCGCGCGCTGTCCGGTCGGTTGGACAGGGCTGTCCTCGTCAAATCCGTCTGTTTGGAGTACGGTGGGGACGCGGCCCGGACCTTGACAGGTCGAGGGTCGCCCGTACAATGGCACGCTCCGCAGCGCGCCACGGAGTCCGCAAGACGATGGAACCGCGCCCCTTCGACCTCCTGATGCTGGCTCTGCTGCCCGGCCTGCATCCCCGACAGCGCGAGCAGCTGGTCGCCCGGCCCACCCTGGGGGAGGTGTTCGCCCGCCCCCGCGAGCACGGCGATCTGCTCTCGCCCAAGGCCCAGGACGCCCTGGCCGGGGGTGCCGCGCGCCGGGCGGCCCAGGCGGAGGTGCGCCGCTGCGCGGCCGCCCGGGTGAGGCTGGTGGCCCTCGGCGACGCCGACTATCCGCCCCTGCTCTCCCGCATCACCGATCCGCCGCCCGTCCTGTGGGTGCGGGGCACGCTGCCCGATCCGGCCCGGCCCAGCGTGGCCATCGTCGGCTCGCGCCAGGCCACGGGCGCCTCCCTGGCCCTGGCCCGCGCCATGGGCCG
>Ga0111538_10014332_pt1 | contig 10452 bp, 7 predicted proteins | sample SoiMethybrSBSTD1_FD_79669 | JGI IMG/M metagenome (GOLD analysis project Ga0111538, IMG submission 79669) | Bulk soil microbial communities from a Populus tree surrounding site in Tennessee, USA - Soil MetaG P. TD hybrid SBSTD1 (version 2)... | ecosystem: Environmental > Terrestrial > Soil > Tree... | reverse complement strand
TAAGCAAGGATTACTTTTGCAAGATCGGGATCCCACTGAACGATCTTTTTCTCGAAAACACTCTTGTTACAAGCAAGAGCAGGACCGGCCGCACGCATTCCAAACAATGCATCTTCCTTGATCACTGCTTTTTCGCGGATCCCTTTATAAAAGTTCATATGGTGATCATAATCGGCATCGTAGTTCTCGGGTGCTTTATACGTGGTTCCCGGATTGACCATTTCAGGTTGAGCAGCTGGGAAATGGCTCTTGTACCATTTCTCATATTCCTTCTGTTGTGCACTTGTGAACGTGCTGAATGAATCCCACCCTCCAAACCCTGGATCTTTCGACATCTTGTTTATCTCAACTTTGACCTCACCCCATCCAGCTGTGATGACCCCTTCAGTTCCAATTAACCTGAGCCTTTCGCCGCTACGACTTCCATCTTCAAAATTAACGCGTAGCTGTAGGGTGAAAGCGGGATGTTTAGCCGTCGCGGGATAATCACATAGACCCGTAATGATATCGGGCACGTCGCGGCCATCCTTCCAGTAGCGTAGCCCACCAGTTGCGTATATTCTGTTTGGTCCATTTGAGCTAATTATTGTGTGGAGGCCAGAAAACAAATGAACGAAAAGGTCACCGGCAATGCCCGTACCATAGTCCTGGTAATTTCTCCATCTGAAGAATCTGACGGGGTCATAAGGAACCTTCGGAGCATCACCAATGAATCTATCCCAATCGACGGTACTTGCGGTTGCATCGGTCGGTATGGAATACTGCCAGGCACCCATCGGACTTTGGCGGTCCATCCATGTTTCGACCAGTACCAGCTCGCCGATAACTCCTGATTCAAAAACCTGCCTTGCTTTATCAGTTACAATTGAACTTACGCGCTGACTTCCAACCTGCAATACCTTGCCGGTCTTCTTTTGCACAGCGATCACTTCAGCTCCTTCCTCCAACTTGTGGACCATTGGTTTTTCACAATAAACATGTTTGCCTTTGTTCATGGCATCGATGGAGATCCGGTCGTGCCAGTGGTCGGATGTGGCTATGATCACGGCGTCAACATCCTTTCGATCGAGGATTTCGCGGTAGTCCTTGGTTGTAAATATGTCTTTGCCATAGAGTTCTTTGGTACGGTCAAGGCGTCCAGTATAAAGGTCACACGCAGCGACCAGTTTAACCCCGGGAATTTGCACTGACGTACCCAAATTGTTAAAGCCCATGATACCCATTCCAATAACCGCGATGTTGACCTGGTCATTCGCCGAATATTTCTTTTCGGAGACCTGGTTTTCCAGGGTGATTATATTGTCGTGGCGTGCAATGAGCCCAGAAGGTACACCGGTAATAATGGCTCCGGTGATGGCCTTTTTAAGAAAAGTTCTCCGCGTACTTTGCGAATGATTCGACATAGAATGTGGTATTGATTAGATCGGTTAAGTTACGATATTGCGACAAATCACAGATGATCGGAGTTGGATAGACGGTAATAGACTTATTTAAAAAACATGAACCTCAATTTCTTCAAGAGAAAAGACGTGGCCATTGATCTTGGTAACAATAACACGGTAGTGAGTGACAACGAAAGGGTTCTGCTCGCACAACCATCTTACATTGTTTTCGATACTGAAAGCCAGGCAGTGAAAGCTGTTGGCGATAAGGCCTTTAAGATGTTTGAGAAGAACCATGAGGACCTTCGTCCCATTAAGCCACTTAAAGGTGGCGTGATTGCGGACTATGAGTCTGCCAGCAAAATGATCCGTGAAATGTTATCGGTTGCCTATTCAACGAAATCAAACTCATATTTCAGCGGATATAACAACATCATCTCAGGAATACCATACTCTACCACTGAGGTGGAACGCCGTGCGCTACGTGATGCGCTTGGACAATTTAATTCGCGAAAAACTTACATGGTCTATGAGCCGCTTGCAGCTGCGCTAGGAATAGGTCTTAACATAAATGAGCCGGACGGCAAGATGCTGATAGATATAGGAGGAGGTATCACAGAGATAGTGGTTATCTCTCTTTCCGGTATAGCAGCATTCCAGTCGCTGAAAGTTTCCGGAGACACGTTCGATGAGGAGATCCAGGATTATTTCCGACGCCAGTACAATATGGCAATCGGTCTGAAGACTGCTGAGCAGGTTAAGATCCAGGTAGGATCAGTGTTGGATGATGTCGATCCAACTCCGGCACCAATGCGGGTAAGAGGAAAGGATCTCATCGAAGGGATCCCTGTCACGAAGATGATTGACCACCATGAAGTGTCCAGAATCCTTGAGAAATCAGTTAGCGCAATCGAGCACGCGATAATACAAACACTTGAAACATGCCCGCCTGAACTTGCAGCTGATATCTATCAGAACGGGATTCACATTACAGGTGGTAGTGCAATGCTTCGCGGGTTAAAGGAACGTTTTGAAAAACGCATTGAACTGCCTGTGCATATTGATGTTGAACCTTTGCTATCAGTTAGCAGAGGAATGTCGCGTACGTTAAATGACACCAGGAAATACAGCAGCATCCTGCTCGAATAGACAGTCAACTGGCTGGCTAACATCTCGTGACAATTACCTTCTTGGCCTGCGGTAGTAGGCTTTACGCTTGACGTTATAAAGCTTGTTGTAGTTTGTGAACATCATCTTAGGGATGTAATACTGAAGGCTGATGTTCAGGATTAAATAACCGTCGTTTTCTTCGGGGTTCCCTCTTTTGCCAACCTCTGTTGGGCGACTCGGTTGTGTATCTATTTCCACACGTCTGTCCGATAAAGCCCTCGCGAGGTCGCTCTGCACGTTCAGCGACGACACGGCAACGTAACGTGTGCTGCTCGCATCGTCAAGGTAGTCTGTGAACGTAAACCTATAACCGCCTTCTACAAGAATGTTAAAGAACGGGTCGAGTTTTATCCTTGCGCCTATTCCGACAGGGACAACAAATTGAAACCGGCTGTATTTCTTATTTTCTGTTTGCAGCGGTTGAAGTGCGTGCCATTCGCCTTGATACTTGGCCTTAGGGTTGAAGAAAAAGAATCCTGGACCTGTAAAGAAATGGAAATTCAGCGACGATCGCTGGTAGAAACGCAGGCCCATTGGGGTCAAGTTGATTGCACCCAAGGCGCTAAGTTCCAAGCAGTTTGCCCTAAAAGAAAGGTTCCGTTCAACGCGGTCATCGTCAGCGTCAGCATCGTTACCAGCTATTTGAAACCACGTAAGTTCTGCCCGCGCACTAATGCGGCTGGTTAGATAATATTCTGCACCAATTGCTACGTTAGGCCTCAGTTTTCCCCACTCTCCGGGGTTGACCATCTCGCCTTTATAGTTGGCAGTACCAGATCCCAAACTCACCAGGAAATTCCTATCCCGCCTCAATGCGTAAAAGCTTTGGGATGATCCCTCGAAGGGCAGTCCCAAAAAACCAACTACGAGAAAAACGAAAATCCTATTCATGAGCCTAACCTGGCATTATATACTGATAAATATAAAAAAATTAGACTAGTCTTAAAACGCAAATCATGCCAAAACCTCTTTTACTTTCTGCGCCGCGTCTTTCAGGACGATAGCCGAGTACACTTTCAGGCCGGAATGCTCTATAATTTTCGCCCCTTCCTCTGCATTCGTGCCCTGGAGACGAACTATAATTGGGACATGGATGTCGCCAATTTTCTTATATGCTTCCACAACGCCATTGGCTACACGGTCGCAACGTACAATACCTCCGAAGATATTAATGAGGATAGCTTTTACATTAGGATCCTTTAAAATGATCCTGAAGCCTGCCTCAACAGTCTCCGCATTGGCTCCACCACCTACATCGAGAAAGTTTGCAGGTTCACCTCCCGATAATTTAATTATGTCCATCGTTGCCATTGCAAGTCCCGCGCCATTTACCATACACCCTACGTTGCCATCCAGCTTTACATAGTTGAGTCCTGCTTTGCCTGCTTCAACCTCCAAAGGATCTTCTTCCGTGATGTCCCGAAGTTCTGCCAGATCCTTGTGACGGAACAACGCATTATCATCAAGATTTACTTTTGCATCCACAGCGAGGATCTTATTGTCTGAGGTCTTTAACAAAGGATTGATCTCAAACATCGACGCATCGAGTCCAAGATAGGCATTGTAAAGCGAGTGAATGAACTTAACACCCTCTTTAAACGCGTTACCTTCCCAGCCAAGAGCAAAGGCAAGTTTCCTGGCCTGGAACGGCTGCAGCCCGACCGTGGGATCAATCCATTCCTTTATGATCTTCTCAGGATGCGTTTCTGCCACCTCCTCTATGTTCATTCCGCCTTCCGTGGAGGCCATAATAACAGGGCTCCCTTTAGAACGGTCGAGCAGGATGCTCATATAATATTCCTTAGGCTCGCTTTCTCCGGGATAATAAACATCTTCGGCGATCAATACCTTATTTACTTTCTTTCCATCCGGTCCAGTCTGGTGCGTGACAAGTGTGCCGCCCAGAATAGCTTTAACTTTGTCTGGCACCTCCGTTATATTTTTAGCCAGTACGACCCCGTTGGAGCCAGTTTCTTTTATTTTTCCCTTTCCTCGACCACCGGCATGAATCTGTGACTTTATTACAAACCATTTTGTACCGGTTTCGGCGCTTAGTTCCTTAGCAGCCTGAATGGCGCTATCAGGAGTATCTGCAACGATACCACGTTGCACAGTGACACCATATTTCTTCAGGATTTCCTTGCCTTGGTATTCGTGGATGTTCATGAATTTTTTGTTTGGGGCGAAACTAGTTTATTTACAGCTTTATTTCAAGGAAACTACCAACTGAGTCTATGCTGCGCGCCACAAATCTGGAAAAGTCATACGGTGATCTAGCTGTATTAAAAGGTATAGACCTGGAGATAAATAAAGGTGAAGTTGTCGCGATCGTTGGAGCTTCAGGGGCGGGGAAGAGTACGCTGTTACACATACTTGGTACACTCGATGCTCCTGATAAAGGAAAGGTATTCATTCAGGAAAAGGATGTGTTTAGCCAGTCGTCAAAAAATCTCGCGGCGTTCAGAAACAAGTCCATCGGTTTTGTCTTTCAGTTTCATAACCTGCTTCCGGAGTTTACCGCAATTGAGAATGTGATGATCCCGGGATTGATAGGACAAGGAGAAGAAAAGCAAGTGAGGGAACGGGCGGCAAGTCTACTGACATTGCTCGGGCTGAACGAAAGACAGGATCACAAGCCTTCAGAATTGTCGGGAGGTGAACAGCAACGCGTAGCTGTGGCAAGAGCCATGATCAATTCGCCTGATCTTATCTTAGCTGATGAGCCAAGCGGGAACCTCGACTCGCAAAATGCAATCGACCTCCATAATTTATTTTTTAAACTGAGAAAGGATGTTGGACAGACGTTTGTAATCGTCACACACAATCAAGAGCTCGCAAGGATGTCGGATCGTAAGATTGAGCTGAAGGATGGGCGCATCAAAAATCAGTAAATAAAAAAAGGAAGAAGACCCCACAACCCATTTCACAAATCCGTGGCCTTCTTCCTGCTCCCCTCAATCTAAGTTAAACCCTAAAACTTAAATGACATTACAAAGGTATGGCGCGGATGAGGACCTCACCCGGCGGATTATGGCTTTACGGTAGGTGTGTAAGAATAGGCAGTTAAGAGAAAGATTGAAAAAGCAATACACCCCATTTTCTTCAGTCAATCAAAAAATCTTACGCGCTGTGAAGGTAAGTATGGACAAAATTCTTCTTTAATTATTATTTCGAAAGGCGCCTACTTTTATACTGATAATCAGATAGTTAAATAGGATTTTGATCTTCCTCAAGAATTCTTAATTGCCGATCCGCTTACATGGTTGAAACTTTTTAAAAGCGGGCAAGACAATGCGGCGAATATTAATATTTCATTAAGATTTATACACCCTATCCGTATTTACACGGATCAATGAAGGATGATTTCAGACTCTATCTCGTCAACATCAACAGTACCATGCTGATTTATTTGTGAAAGCTTTATCTTTTTTAGTTCGTTGATCAAAACCGGATCATATTTCGCAACCACTCTCACATAGTTTTCGGTGAAGCCATGCATGTATCCGTTCTCTACATCATTCTCAAAGAGAACAGTAAATTCCTTCCCGAGGTTATCCTCATAAAACTTTCTACGCTTCTTGTCAGAAAGGATGTGAAGCATTCGTGAGCGCTCAGCCCGTTTGCTTGCTGATACCGATCCAACCATCAACGCTGCTGGAGTATTTTCACGCTCTGAATAGGTAAATACATGCAGGTAGGAGATATCAAGCTCATTGAGGAATTGATAGGTTTCTAAAAAGTCATCTTCAGATTCGCCGGGAAATCCAACGATCACGTCTACACCTATACAACAATGTGGCATCTTCGTTTTAATGGAGTTTACGCGGTCTGCATAAAGCTCTCGGAGATATCTCCTCTTCATCAGTTTGAGGATCTTGTCGGATCCGGATTGAAGAGGAACATGGAAGTGCGGAACAAAACGCTTCGATTGAGATACGAAAGAAATGATTTCATCCGTGAGAAGATTTGGTTCAATAGAAGATATACGGAACCGCTCGATTCCATCGACCTCGTCCAATGCCTTCGCCAGGTCAATAAATCTCTCAATGCGTTTACCATCCTGAATCCCGAAGTCGCCGGTATTAACTCCGGTGAGCACGATCTCCTTCACTTCAGTTGTTGCAATCTCATTCGCCGTCTTCAGAATGTTTTCAATACTGTCGCTTCGGCTATTCCCTCGTGCCAACGGTATCGTACAAAATGTGCATGAGTAATCGCACCCATCCTGAACTTTCAGGAAAGTTCGCGTCCTATCGTTAATGGAGTATGAAGTATTAAACCGGTTGGCATTTTCTATGTCGGAAGCAAAAACCTCAGGCTGGGGTTTGCGCACAAATCCATCGAGCAACTCTACCAGTCTGAATTTTTCGGCAGCGCCGAGCACGGCATCGACACCGGGTATTTCCGCGATCTCCTTAGGCTTCAGTTGTGCGTAACACCCTATAATGGCGACGTAGCCGTCCGGCGAAATACCTCGGGCTTCACGCACGATCTTGTGACACTTCTTATCGGCGTTTTCCGTAACCGAGCAGGTGTTGATAATAAAAATGTCCGGAGAATCGGTAAAGTCTACCTTCCTGTATCCCTTTTCCTCAAACAACCTGGAGATCGTAGAGGTCTCCGAGTAGTTGAGCTTGCATCCCAAGGTATAAAAAGCGACTTTTTTCATATCGAAGGGGCAAATTTAGTAAAGGTTTTCGGGAATGCCTTACGTTCTAAAGGAGCCGTCGAAGATAGTTGATTTGGCCCAAGTGGTAGCCCAGATGGGACGCTAGGTGGATAAGAAAATAAGACGTTGTCATTGAATAGGAGAATACCTGTTCCGGGTAAGTATCATCAAGTATGTTAGGATCCAATTTTTCCAACGCTGACCTCACAGCCACCCTCGTTTTCTGAATCTCTGAAATCAAGGTATCGCGAGAAATGTTCCTTACAGCAAATTCGCGATCCCTGTTTCTTTTATAATCTGAGCCACCTAGCACAGCTCCGATGTAGTGCTGAAGGTTTCCACACAGGTGAAGGCAGAGATTTCCCGCAGGGTTTTTAATTGTGCCCGCAATCGTCCACAACGTTTCTTCCGAGGGATATAACGATATTTCTTCCTCAAGTCTTTTGAGATCCCGATCGAGGATGGTTTGTATCGAATAAATAAATGGATTCTCCATCACGCCGACTGAAGGTATTTTTCGATACCGCTGATTTTTTTGTCCAGCTCATCCGTTACCTTGACAAAATCTTCCCGGGATTTTAGTTTGGATTGAACGGCGATATAGAACTTTATCTTTGGTTCAGTACCAGAAGGCCGTACCGATACTTTACTTCCATCTTCAAGGTAGAATTGAAGTACATCTGAAACCGGGAAATCAAGCTTTGACTCTTGACCGGTTACCAGGTTCGTTTCTTTAAGGAACTTATAATCTAGCAGGCGTACAACGCGGCTTCCGATAATTTCTTTAGGAGGATTGTTTCTGAACTTTTCCATCATAGCCTTGATCTCCTGCTCACCTTGTTGACCTTTCTTCGTTACATTTAGTAGATTCTCTTTGTAATATCCGAAGTCAACATACATATCAATCAGCCAATCATACATCGACTTGCCTTCATCGGTAGCGCTTGCCGCCATCGCAGCGAAGAAGGCGCAGGCTGATACTGCGTCCTTATCGCGAACAAAATCGCCGACCATGTAACCATAGCTCTCTTCGCCGGCGGCAATAAATCTTTTCTTACCATCGAACTTGCCCATAAGCTCAGCGATGTATTTGAATCCGGTCAGCGTATTATAACATTCTATATTGAGTTTGGCAGCCATTGTGTCCACCAGCTCTGACGTTACAATGGTTTTCGCGATGTAAGCATTCTTCTTGTCCTTCAAACTTTTAAGAATAAAATACATCATCAGACTAAATGCCTGATTTCCATTCAACAGGATGAACTCACCATCTGACTTACGCACACCGATGCCCACACGGTCTGTATCTGGATCAGTGGCCATTACCATCGTGGCGCCCACTGCTTTTCCTTTCTTGATCACCATTTCCATCGCCGACTTTTCTTCGGGATTCGGAGATTGTACGGTTGGAAAATTTCCATCGGGTGTTTTTTGCTCCTCTACAACCTGTATGTTGGTAAAACCAATTTGTTTCAGACATTCCGGAACCATCGTAATTCCAGCACCATGAATGCTTGTATAAACCAACGGAATGTTTTTGTGCTTTTCGATTACACTTCGATTAGGGATGAGTTTCTTTACTTCTTCGTAATAAGCCTTTTCCACTTCCGGACCTATGGTGTGGATCTTTGACTGATCGGCGATGAATTTCACCTGGCCGAACGAAGTAATCGCTTTTACTTCAGTGGTTATGTTTTTATCATGAGGAGGAACAACCTGTGCACCGTCTCCCCAATACGCCTTGTATCCATTGTATTCTTTTGGGTTGTGTGATGCGGTAACCACAATACCCGAATCACACTTCAAATAACGGATCGCGAACGAAAGGAGTGGAGTAGGGCGTAACTCAGGAAACATGTAAACGCCGACACCGTTGGCGCTAAGGACATCTGCAGCAACCTGCGCAAAGAATCTGCTGTTATTTCTGCTATCGTGAGCAATCGCGACGTTGATCTTTTTTCCAGGAAATGTTTTGTTGAGATAGTTTGCTAACCCTTGCGTTGCCATTCCAACGGTGTATTTGTTCATGCAGTTGGAACCTGCACCCATAACGCCTCTTAAGCCACCAGTGCCGAATTCAAGGTCCTTATAGAAATTGTCAATCAATTCCTTTGAATCTTTTTTATCAAGGAGCGACTTTACCTCACTCTTGGTTGCCTGGTCAATAACAGGACTGTCCAGCCATTGTTGTGCTTTAGATTGAACTTGTTGTAATAGATCTGCCATTGTGTTGATTCTTAATTGATCTCCCGAATTGTTCTATGTATTCTTGGTCATTAAAATGGGGCGAAAAATACGAATTTTATTGCCACTTGAGAGAGATTTACGTCGCCTGGTTATGATGACGCACGTCATTAGATAGAGGAAATAAGGAGATAAGTAGATACGGGAATAAGGGAACTCATTGCTGACTGCTGACTGCTCGTTATTAACTGCTCAAAGATTCCCCCTTAATGCCTGTTCACGCTCGATCGACTCAAACAAAGCTTTGAAATTTCCTTTACCAAAGGACTTTGCACCATTGCGTTCTATTATCTCAAAAAAAAGTGTCGGCCGGTCCTGTAAAGGTTTAGTAAATATCTGAAGGAGGTATCCTTCTTCGTCCCGGTCGACAAGGATATTGAGCTTTCTTAACTCGTCGAGATCTTCTTTAATCGTACCAACGCGATCCAAAACTTCACTGTAGTATGTATCCGGGACGTGAAGGAATTCGATGCCGCGATTCCTCAATTCACTAACAGTGAAAATAATATCGTCAGTTGCGATTGCTATATGCTGAACGCCAGGCCCTTGATAAAAGTCGAGATACTCTTCAATCTGAGATTTCTTCTTTCCTTTTGCTGGCTCGTTGATTGGAAACTTGATGTAACCATTCCCATTTGATACGACCTTCGACATCAGTGCACTGTATTCAGTGGAAATATCCTCATCGTCGAACGTGATTAAAAGTTTGAACCCCATCACTCTTTCATAAAAACCAACCCATCGATTCATCTGTCCCAACTCAACATTGCCGACACAATGATCGATGTATTGTAATCCGATCGGGTTTACTCTAATAGAACTCTTTCGCTGCTGATATCCCGGAAGGAATGCTCCGCGGTAGTTCTTGCGTTCTACGAACGAATGAATTGTTTCGCCGTAGGTTTTTATGGATGCTACAACCACTTCACCGAATTCATCTTTTAATACCTCTGGTTCCTTTGCTGCCTCTGCACCACGCGATGTAGT
>Ga0111538_10014331_pt1 | contig 10453 bp, 10 predicted proteins | sample SoiMethybrSBSTD1_FD_79669 | JGI IMG/M metagenome (GOLD analysis project Ga0111538, IMG submission 79669) | Bulk soil microbial communities from a Populus tree surrounding site in Tennessee, USA - Soil MetaG P. TD hybrid SBSTD1 (version 2)... | ecosystem: Environmental > Terrestrial > Soil >... | reverse complement strand
GCGGCAGCGTCAGGGGCGCGTCGATGCACAGCAGCGTGTCGTCGCCGTACGCGCGGATGGTGGAGAGCAAGGTCGGGTCGTAGAACGGCGCGGCCCCGGTTCGCGGCGCGATGTCGACCACCGTCGCGGTGCGGCCCTCGACCCGAAGCGTGGCGAGCGCGGTCTTCTTCCCCTTGCCGCCGCCGAGGTCGATGCCGAGAACGTGGAGGAATCTTCGCTGCACGCCTTGGTCAGCGTGCGGTATCCCGTCGGGCCCGTCAAGATGGGCTTCGCGCGTCGGATGGGCTTCGTGCGGCGCGCTTTGACTTGGCAAGCTTCCATCGTATTCTTGCCCTAACCACGCCGGGACCGGCGCTGCCGGCCTGGACGGAGGGAGTTAGATGCGTCGGACCCTCTTCAAATCGAAGATTCACCGCGCCACCGTCACGCAGGCAGACCTCGACTACGAGGGCTCCGTGACCGTCGATGCGGACCTCATGCGCGCGGCAGACATCCTGCCGTACGAGAAGGTGCACATCTGGAATCGCAGCAACGGCAGCCGGCTGGAGACGTATGCGCTGGAAGCGCCCGCTGGTTCGGGCGTCATCTGCGTCAACGGCGCGGCGGCGCACCATGCCAAGCCCGGCGACATCGTCATCATCGCGACGTTCTTCGAAGCGAACGACGACGCGGAGGCGCGCGCGTGGAAGCCGGTGGTCGTCCACGTCGATGCGAACAACCGCATCGTGTCGATGGGGAACGAACCGGACGAGATCCCGGGCCCGCAACGGCGACTGCACACGATCTGATCGGTTGATCGGAACTTCGTGTCGCGCGTCGAGATGCTGAAGAAGTTCATCGCCGCGCAGCCGGCCGATCCGTTTCCGCGCTACGGGCTGGCGCAGGAGTACAAGAACGCGGGCCAGCTCGCGGAAGCGCGGGCGGAGTTTGCCGCGCTGATGCGCGATCATCCCGACTACACGGCTGCCTACCTGCACGCGGGCAACGTGCTGCTCGCGCTGGGCGAGCGGGACGAAGCGCGCGCGATCTTCGAACGCGGCGTCGAGGCCTGCCGGCGCCGCGGCGACGGTCACGCGATGAGCGAGCTCGAAGGCGCGCTCTCGTCGCTCGACTGACGGATCGCGACGCGAGATTAGGGATTCGTCCCTACGAGGACTACGGCGATCCCCGTGGGTTGCGCTGCGCTCGTGCGTGCACAGAGTGACGAACGCACTCGATCAGCCGGAGGCCATCCATGGATTCGAAGAACGAAATGACGCGGAAGCAGTTCCTGGTACTGACGTTCTCGCTGGTCGGCACGACGGCGGCAATGGGGTCGTGCGATGACGACAACAACAACGTGACCGGCACCGCCGGCACCAGCGGCGGCACCGCCGGCACCAGCGGCGGCACCGCCGGCACGACAGGCACGGGCGGCGGCGGAGGCACGACGGGCACGGGCGGCGGCGGCGGTACCAGCGCCGCGGCGTGCGCGGATCCGCTGCCCGCGATGCAGGCGGCGAGCGATCACACCCACACGGTCACGATTGCGGCCAGCACGCTCGACGCGACCACCGCGCAGACCTTCACGACGAGCACCGCGTTGGCTCACATGCACATGGTGACGCTGGAACCGGCGCAGCTGACGACGCTCAAAGGTGGGGGCACGGTCATGGTCACGTCTTCGACCGCGTCCGCGCACACACACGTGTTCACGATCAGCTGCCACTAGTCGCTCCGCGCCGCAGGCGCGGTGTGCGACTACTGTTTTTTCAGGTAGCCGCACTCTCGCGCTCCGCGCGAGAGCGGCGAGTCGCTCCGCGCCGCAGGCGCGGTGTGCGACTACTGTTTTTTCAGGTAGCCGCTCTACGGATCGTGCTGGACGGGCCAGCCGTCGGCGTCCCACACCAGCTCGGTGATGTTCAGCGACGCGCCCCCGTTCGACGCGTTGAGCGCGTGGTACAGGTTGTAGGTCTTGTTGTTGTAGACGATCACGGCGTTGTGCCCGGGCGCGTGGACGGTGGTGTTCCCCTGCGAGACCAGCGTTCCGCCGCCGCCGCCCTGCAGCTTGAGGCCGGCCTTGTCGACGTAGTCCTTGTTCACCGACGTCGATCGGCCGACGCGCATGTTGTAGTCGTACGCGCCGTCGCAGCAGGCGCCCCACGACTCGAACAGGTAGTAGTAGCCGCAGCGCTTGAAGATCCAGGAGCCCTCGGGGCCGCCGCGCCCGCCCGGTCGATCAGCGATGTTGTAGACCATCATGTCGTCGGTCGCGCGGCCGCCGGTGGCCGCGTCGATCTTGATCATCTTGACGCCGCCCCAGAAGCTGCCGAAGTCCATCCAGGGCGTGCCGGCGTCGTCGATCACGATGTTGGGATCGATCGCGTTCCAGTTGTCGCTGGTGCCCATGTTCGAGCAGATCACGGTCCCCTGATCCATCCAGCTGCCGGTGGCGATGTCCGCCTTCGTCGCGTGGCCGATGCACGACTTGTTGCTGCCGAACGTCGAGGCCGCGTAGTAGAGGTGGTACATCCCGCCGAAGTAGGCGATGTCGGGCGCCCACAGGTTGGTCGCGCCCGGAACGTTCTGCGCCACCCACGCCGGCCGCGGGGGGACCTGGTTCGAGGCGTTCGCCCAGGCGGTGAGGTTGGTCGACGTCTTGGCGGTCAGGCCGGTCGCGAACAGATAGATGGTGCTGTTGACGACGAGCGCCGCCGGATCGTGCGCGCCCAGGTTTCCAGTCAGGGCGAGCGGCTGTGGTGGCGATGCGCCCGCGGCCAGGATCGTACCGGGGCAGCTCTGCTGGCCGCCCGCGCCGCCAGCGATGCCCGTTCCCGCGGTGCCGCCCCGTCCGCCCGCGCCGCCGGTCGCGCCGCCGCGTCCAGCCGCGCTTGTGTTGCCGCCGCGCCCGGCCGCCGCGCCGCCGGGGCCGTTTCCGGCCGTGCCGGTGCCCGCGCCGCCGCCGCTCCCACTGCCCGCCGTTCCGGCGCCGCCGCCGCCCGCCGCGCCGCCGCTGCCAGCATCGCCGCCGCCGCCCGTTCCCGGGCTGGTGGATCCCGCGACGCCGCTGGTGCCCGCTACGCCCGTGTCGGTTCCGGCGCCGCCGCCCGTGCCGGCCGTTGCGGCGCCGCCGCCGGTGCCAGGGCCCGAGCCGCTCTGTCCGCCGGCCGCGTCGCCGGCGGTGCCGCCGCCGCCCGCGCCCGGCGCGCAGCCGAGCGCACCGAGCAACAGGACCGCGGGCGCCGCCTTGAGCCAGAACAAGGGAGACTTCATCGCTTGATCAGTGTCCTGAGCCTCCTTGACCCATCACGCGATGAATTATGAGCCGCGAGTCGGTGTCAACGTCACCATTTGTAGGGATCACTGCGTCCGGCGGGTACGTAATAACGTGACCCGCGCGTGCGATCCTGGTTTGATCCCACCATGCGCAGTCATGGGCGAGACCGTTCAATCGGCTGGCTCGGCGTCGCCGCGGCGGTGCTGATGCCGGCCCTCGCAGGCTGCGGTAGCTCGGAAGCCGACGCGTGTGCGGTCGCCGCCGGCGACGGTATGTTGATGGTCACCATCGTCGGTCACGATCCGGGCGCCGTCACCGTGGATGGCCACGTGGGTGTCCTGGAGGGCGATGCGGTCGTCACCCTTCCGGCGGGGCCGCACGCGATCACCGCGGCGCGCGTGACCTCACCGCAGACCGGCATCACCAGCCAGGTGTTCGAGGGCACCGTCGATCGTCCGCAGGCGTGCGTGCGTGCCGGCGCGACGACGGTCGCCACCGTCACGTACAAGCTGGTTCCGACCAGCGGCAAGCTCTGGGTCGGCGTCGGCAACGCGCCCGACGATTCGACGATGCTCGGGTTCACGCCCGCGTCGCTCGCGGCCACCCGGACCTCGTCCGCGGATGTCGCCGCGAACACGGGAGGCTCCGACGGATTCACCTTCGATCGCGCCGGGAACATCTGGGTGCTGGGCGGTACGACCGCGGATCCGCCGCTGGCGCGCTACCCGGCGGCGCTGTTCGCGTCCGACGGCGTGAAGGTCCCGGATGTCACCATCGAGAGCTCGTCGTTCGGGTCGTCCATTCCCGGGCCCAAGGTGGTCGCCTTCGATCCGGCCGGAAATCTTTGGGTGTCGGTCGTCGCGGAGGACAAGGTCGTGATGTTCACCGCCGCGCAGGTCGCCGCCGGCGGCGCGCCGACCGCCACCGTCGAGCGGCGGGGCCTCACCAGTCCGCAGGGCCTGGCGTTCGACAGCGCCGGAAACCTGTGGGTGGTCGCGCACGACGAGGACAAGGTGGTCCGGATCGACAAGGACCATCTCGTCATGTCGGGCGACACCGAGGATCTGGCGATCATGGCGGAGAAGCCGCTGCCCGTGACCGGCGGGCTGACGCCGATCAGTCTCGCGTTCGACGCGGCGGGGACGCTGTGGGTGAACTACGACGGAATCATCGCCGCGATCCCGGTCGCCGACCAGACGGGCACGGGGACGAAGATGATCACGCCGGCGATTCAAATCACGACCGACGTGTCGACGCTGCCGGTGGGCATGGCGTTCGACCAGGACGGCGGCCTGTGGATCGCGTATGCGGTCGGCCAGTTCGCGCGCTTCGATTCCACGCAGCTCGGCGCATCGGGCTCCGTGGCACCGTCCATCATCGTCAGCAGCCCGGACGTCGGTTACGCGTCCTGGTTCGCGATGTACCCCGCGCCCGCCTTCACGCCGCTTTATCACAAGGTTCCGTGAGCCGCGGCGCGACGGCGGCCTTCGGCCGACGTCTGAACCGGTAGCCGGCCACCACACCGTCGATTCCGATAAAATCGTGAGGACCGAGTCATGACCCGCGCCCCGCTTCGCATTGCAATGTTGTTGGTTTTCGTCGTCGCCGGCTGCGGCGACGAGGCCGCCCCGCACGATGCTGGGACGGACGCTTCGGGTGGCCGGGGTGGAAGCGGCGCGGGCGGTCGTGGCGGCGCAACGGGCGGCCGTGGCGGCGCAGGGGCCGTGGCGGGGACGGGCGGCGCGGCGGGAACCGGAGGCGCCGCGGGCGCGGGAGGCGTTGGCGGAACCGGGGGCGGTGGTGGCGCCGGCGGCACCGGTGGTGGCGGGGGCGGCGAGGCGGGTGGGCGCGGTGGCGCGGCGGGTGGTGGCGGAGGCGGCGGGACAGGTGGAACCGGCGGCGTGGCGGGTACCGGTGGTGGTGGCGGACGGGGTGGCGGCGGCGGCATGGCCGGCACCAGCGGCGCTGGCGGAAGCGGAGGGACAGGAGGCGCGGGCGGCGGAGCGGGCGGGGTGGCGGGTACGGGCGACGGCGGAACCGGCGGGGTCGGAGGCACGGGCGGCGGTGGAGCCGGCGGGGTCGGAGGCACGGGCGGCGCCGGCGGAACCGGTGGGGTCGCCGGCACGGGCGGCGGGGTCGCTGGCACGGGCGGCGGCGGGGTCGCTGGCAGCGGCGGCGGTGGCGGCGGAACTGGCGGCGGCACGAGCTTGCGCGACCGTTTCCCCGCGACGCGGCCCGCGACGATCACGGTCAACGGCCGCATCACGAAGAGCGACAACGTTTGCGTCATGGTCGGCACGGCGGGCGGCTGCCTCGCGCAGAATCAGCCGCCGTGTAACGCGGGCGGCGGCCAGACCAACGTCGCGCTCGATCTCACGATCGACGCGCAGGACAACATCACCGTCGAGGCGCCCTACCAGGACATGTGCGCGCCCGACTATTTCTGCGCCATCTCAGGTCCCGGTTGTCCGATTCCGACCAGCTACCCGGTGCCGCTCGTCGGCCAGCAATATCTGTACGACCCGCGGTCGACCGACCGCTGCCGCCGCGACAGCAGCGGTACCGCCATAAAGGTGGAGCACCTGGTCGACGTGACGGTCGGAGCCAATGCGGCGACGCTGACCATCCATCAGCTGTGCAAGACCCGCATGCGCAACGACGGGACCAGCCCGACGTCGTACGTGAACGACTCGCGCGACTGGACGACCGTCCTCACGTTCTGAGGGTCAGCGCGTCCGCTTGCTGGACCGCGCGCCGGATCGCGTCCGCATCGAAGGGCCGATCGAGGACGATCGCGCCCAGCCGCCTCGCCTGGCCCTGCACCACGGGGTTTCCGCTCATGAGCACGAACGGGGTGCGCCGGCCGCGCGAGCGCAGTCCCGAAAGCACCGATACGCCCGGGAGGCCCGGAATCGCCTGCGCGGCGACGATGACGTCGAACAGCCGTTCGCCGTCGATGACGAGCGGCGCGATCGCTTCCAGCAGCTCACGGCCGTCGGCGGCCTCCACGATCTCGTGGCCATCGCTTCGCAGCGCCAGCGATACCAGCCGGCGTAGGTCGCGATCGCCGTCGGCGAGCAGGATGCGCAGTGGCGCGCCGGGCTCGTGCGAGACCGAACGACGGGCGCCGCCTTCCCTTGACGACGACGAGCGGGAAGCGGCGGGTCGATTCATGGGCCGCGAATGTGCATCGGGTGTGCCACGCGCGAACGCCGCGCCGCGCGCGGCGCGCCGCCGTCGGTCCCACCCGTCGTTGCACAAACCGCGCGAGATTGGCGCTGTTCGTGCAATTCTGGCCGCGGGGCATACTGGCGCCGTGAGCAACGCCGTTTCGTCCCGCCCGGCAGGTGGCGCGCTGGCGCCCGGACCGAAGGGGCATCCGCTGCTCGGGATGCTTCCCGAATTCCGCGGCGATCGGCTCGGCTTCCTCGTGCACACGGCCCGGCGCTACGGCGGCGTCGCCCGCTTCCCGATTCGGGGGCGGTCGGTGTTCCTGGTGACCGATCCCGCCGCGGTGAAGCGCGTGCTGCAGGACAACGCCGAGAACTACGGCCGCAAGACGCGCAGCGTGGATGCGCTGCGCGACACGCTGGGCAACGGCCTGCTGACGACGACCGGTCCGGCGTGGTGGCGAAACCGGCGGCTCGCCCAGCCGAGCTTCCACAAGCAGCGCCTGGCCGGCTTCGCCGGCATCATGGCCGAGGCGTCCGCCGACTTCGTCGAGCGCCTGGCGCGCGCGGGCGCCGCCGGCGCGTCTTTCGATGTCGTGCCCGAGATGTCGCGCCTCACCCTCAGCATCCTCGGGCGCTGTCTGTTCGAGCGCGAGCTGACCGACGACGCCGACGCGGTCGGCGGCGCCCTGCGGATCGTTCTCCGTCACACCATGGACAAGCTGGGATCGCTGATCCCGCTGCCGGGCGTGCTTCCCACGCCCCGGAACCTGCGCTTTCGGAAGGCACTGCGCGCGCTCGACAAGGTGGTCCTATCGCTGATCGACCAGCGGCGCCGGGACGGCGCCGACCGCGGCGATCTGCTGTCTGCGCTGCTCGCGGCGCGCGACGAGGACACGGGCGAGGGGCTGGACGATCGGCAGCTGCGCGACGAGGTGATGACGCTGCTGCTCGCCGGCCACGAGACGACGGCGATGGCGCTGTCGTGGACGTTCTATCTGCTGTCACTGCACCCGGGCGCGCGGCGCACGCTGGAGGGCGAGCTGGACGCGGCGCTCGTGGCCGGCGCGACGCCGCGTCTCGAGGACCTGCCGCGCCTGCGCGCCACGCGCATGGTGCTGGACGAGTCGCTGCGGCTCTACCCGCCCGCGTGGGTGATCTCGCGGTCAGCCGACGGGCCCGACCAGCTCGGCGGCTACGCGATCCCGGCCGGTTCGGCGGTGCTGCTGAGCCCGTACGTCACGCAGCATGATCCGGCGCTGTGGGACGATCCGGAGGGCTTCGATCCCGAGCGCTTCGCGCCGGCGGGGGAGGGCGCGCATGGCGCCGCGCACGAGGCCGCCCACGAAGTGGCGGTTGGCGCACGCCCGCGCTACGCGTATTTCCCGTTCGGCGGCGGCCCCCACCTGTGCATCGGCGCCGGCTTCGCGATCATGGAGGCGACCATCGTGCTGGCGACCGTGGCGCGCCGGCTGCGACTGGATCTCGAGCCCGGCCGTCCGGTCGCGATCGATCCGCTGGTCACGCTGCGCCCGACGCCGGGCATCTGGATGACGGTACGGCCGCGCTGAATCCATGCGAAATTGGCGGCATGCGATCAGCCCAGCTTCGACTTGGTTTCGTCATGGTTCTCGCAGGCAGCGCCGTCGCGGGGTGCATCATCCACGACAGCGGCGGCGCGGCTTCCAGCTCGGTGGGCGCGAACCAGCTGCCCGCGTCGGCCCTGCGCCCCCTGCGGCAGGCGGGTGCCGCCGCGCACCGGCGCATAGGGACCGCGCTGATGAGCGCGCGCCTCTCGAACGCGAAGGTGAGCGCGCTGGTCGTGCGCGAGTTCGATTCGCTCACGCCTGAAAATGAAATGAAGTGGGAAGCGATCGAGCCGCAGCCCGGCCGTTTCAACTTCGACGCGGGCGACAGGCTGGTCGCCTTCGCGGGGGCAAACGGCATCCGCATGCGCGGTCACACGCTCGTCTGGCATTCGCAGCTGGCGTTCTGGGTGAAGGGCCTCAAGGCCGATGCCCTGCGCGCCGCCATGACCCGGCACATCCAGTCGGTGGTCGGTCACTGGAAAGGGAAGATCGCGCAATGGGACGTGGTCAACGAGGCGATCATGGATGGCCCGACTGGCGAGCTGCGGCCCGACTCCCCGTTTGCCGTGCTCGGGCCAACCTTTATTGATGAAGCGTTCCGGCTGGCGCACGCGGCCGATCCGGACGCGCAGCTTTTCTACAACGACTACGAGATCGAAGGGGATGACGCCAAGTCCAACGCCGCCTACGCGCTGTGCAAGCGCCTGAAGGAGGCGGGCGTCCCGATCCACGGCGTCGGGTTCCAGATGCACGTCGATCCGCGCCACTGGCCGTCCGCGGAGACGATCCGAAAGAACATCGAGCGTTACGCCGCGCTCGGGCTCTTCATCGAGTTCACGGAGATGGATATCCCGGTCGGCCAGCTCCCCGGCAACATCGACGAGAAGCTGAAGGGCCAGCGCGACCTCACCCGCGACATCGTCGCGGCGTGCGTCGCGGTCGACAAGTGTTCCGGCATCACCTTCTGGGGCCTGACCGACAGCGATTCCTGGCTCAACGACGCGCACTGGGGGCAGTTGCGGGGCAAGGGCCCGCACTATCCATTGCTGTTCAACGGGGACATGCAGCCGAAGCCGGTCGTGTCCGGCGTGCTGGAGGCGCTCGAGAAGAAGCCCTGAGGGGGGACTCACCAGGCGGTCATCGGCCCCAGGTTGTAGACCTTCGTGAAGCCGTTCGCGCGCAGCGTGGCCGCGGCGCGCGCGCTGCGCGACCCGCTCCGACAATAAAGGATCACCTCGCCGTCGCGCGGGCCGACCTCGGCCATGCGCCGGTCGAGCTCTTGCACCGGGATGTTGACGGCGCCGGGCAGGTGGCCGCCCGCGTATTCCTCGGGAGATCGGACGTCCAGCAGCCGCGCGCCCGCCGCCACCAATCTGCGCGCGTCGCCGCCCTGGATCTCGCGCCCGCGCCCGAAGACGAAGTAGACCGCCGCCGCGAGCACGACGGCGATGGCGGCCAGCGTCAGCGCGACGCGCATCGGTTCACTCGTCGGCGGACCATGTCGTCGATGTTAGCCGCTGAGCTCATGCTCGAAAAAAAAGATCACAAAGATCGTTACGAAACGACCGGAAACGAGATCGGTTCATTTATTTGCGATGCAAATTGGAATATTCGCGAACGGTCGCGCAAACAATTTGAGATGCGCGCGGGGCGGCGCTGCACGAAAAAAATCGGACTCTCCGAATTCGAACTTTTGACGAAAAGAATGCCTGTCCGGTCGGTACCTGAGCGACTTCTGTGCGAGCGCGGTAACCAAAAGAGGAGAGTGCCCCCATGAAACTACGTGCATATGGAGCGGCGGTCGTCGCGGGTGCGATGACCGTCGGGTTGGCTGAGACAGCCGACGCGCAGATGCGTGACCGACTGGAGAAAATCTCCGGAATCGCCGTCGGTGACGGCATTCAGAAGAACATCGGAGGTCAGATAGGGACAGGGCGTGGCAACAACCAAACGCCCGACTCATCCATCTTCATCATTCAGCGCGATCCGTTCCGCTCGGTACGGCGCGGCAGGCAGCTGTTCCAGAGGAAGTTCCTGCCGACGCAGGGCTTCAGCGGCCGCGACCGCGCTGGCAACATCGCGGTTGATGCGTCGATCGGCGCCGGTGTCGTCGATTCATGCGCTGGCTGCCACGGCCGCCCGCGCGGCTCAGCCGGATTCGGCGGCGACGTCTTTACGCGTCCCGACAGCCGCGATGCGCCCCACCTGTTCGGCCTCGGCCTGCAGGAGATGCTGGGCGACGAGATGACGACCGAGCTGCGCGCCATCCGCGCCGGCCTGGCCATTGGACAAACCGGCACGCTCGTGGCCAAAGGCGTCAACTTCGGCACCATCCGGAGGACCGGCACCAGCACGTTCGATACCAGCGGCGTCGTCGGGGTGAACCCCGATCTGCGCGTGCGTCCGTTCTTCGTGCAGGGCGGCACGATCTCGATCCG
>Ga0111538_10014327_pt1 | contig 10454 bp, 9 predicted proteins | sample SoiMethybrSBSTD1_FD_79669 | JGI IMG/M metagenome (GOLD analysis project Ga0111538, IMG submission 79669) | Bulk soil microbial communities from a Populus tree surrounding site in Tennessee, USA - Soil MetaG P. TD hybrid SBSTD1 (version 2)... | ecosystem: Environmental > Terrestrial > Soil > Tree... | reverse complement strand
GATTGACTCCGTTTTGAGATCCGTGACCTCGATCGGCCTCCCGTCGCTCAGGCCATCAGTGCGACATCGTATAAAGCAGCACGTTGATCCCCACGGCGTATCCGTCGGGCGAGAAGTGCTGGAAGTAATCGCGATCCTCACCCTCGCGCTCCCAGGCATCGGCGATGTCCGTGTTGTGGGTCATCAGTACCATCAGCCGTCCCCGCGCATCGGAGATCCCACGGAAGTGAACGACCTCGGTCTCGGCGCCGCGTTCTGACGTGACGCGATACGGCCGCCAGATCCGGATCGAAGGAATCTGCGGCAGCTTCGTGATCTGAAACATCGTCTTGTACATCGCGTGCGACAGCGGGATCTCGCGGACCGGGTATTCGTTTGGCGGCAGCACCTTCGAAAGCTCCATCGCCAGGTGCTCGAGCGCCGCATCGCCCCAGAAATCGTCGGCCCACAGGAACCCACCCTTCAACAGGTACTCGCGGAGCCGCAGGACCTCCTCGTCATTGAATCCGGCCGTCCCTCCGTCCGACATCTGCACCCACGGGCACTGAAACAGCTGGGGATCCGTGGCGCGCACCACGAGATGATTGGGCTCGCCGCCGGCCTGCCGGCTGACCGCGATTTTGGTCAGCTCCGAGAGCCGGATGGAGAGGTTCTGATCGGCACCCGGATAATCGGTCCACCAGCCCGCGCCGCCCTCCTCGCGGAGCACGCTCGTGTACATCAGCCGGCAGAAGTTGAACCGGCCGTCGAAGTCCGCGTCGGTCGCGACACGGGCGCGGCCGCCCCGTCCGCGCCCGAACTGCGCGGCGGCCACGCCACCGAAGACGGCTACGCACAGGAGCGTCGCGGTCAGCCGACGGCTCTGACGCATCATGGTGTTTTATACGACGACTCAAGCGCCGGCGAGACGGCGCCTTGGAATTTTCACAGGCCTTCGGGGGAGAGAGGCAAGAGGAGGGAGAGAGGCAAGAGAGGAGGGAGAGAGGCTAGTGAGTTCACGGATTTCAGCACGGAGCAACGGAGCCAACGGAGCAAACGGAAGTCGATTCCGACTCTGTGGTCTGCCGCTGGGCGCGCGCTTCGCGCGCGCGAGGGTGGGAGATCCGATCCCGAAGATCACAAGCGGCCCTAGTTCGGTCAGCCGCTTGCGATCTTCGGGATCGGATCTCCCACCCTCCAGCCGGGCCGAATGGCCCGGCGTCAGCGGCAGACCGGGAATCGGTGTTCACGGGCCAGCGCTTCTCCGTATTTCTCCGTTGGCTCCGTTGCTCCGTGTTGAATCCGTGAACTCCGTAACCTCCCCTCCCTCGACTCCGTAACCTCCCCGTTCACAACACGTATACTTGCCCCGCCTGGAGGGCAGATGCAGCAGCGGGCGGAGAAGGTGCGAAAAGTAGCGATTGCCACGGCCGGGATCGCGGGACTCGTTGGACTTCAGCAGTGGGTCGCCGCCGCTGGCCTTCCAGGACGGCCGGTTGACTCGTTCCTCCAGGCCGCCGGGAAGTTCCTGACACAGCCGCTCGTCAACGATATCTACACCGCCGATCCTTCAGCCCACGTCTTCAACGGCAAGATATTCATCTACCCGTCGCACGACATTGATGCAGGTGTGAAGCCGGACGATCTCGGCAGCCACTTCGCGATGCGCGACTACCACGTGTTTTCGATGGACAGCATCGACGGCAAGGTCGTCGATCACGGCGTCGCGCTGGATATCAAGGATGTGCCCTGGGCCGGGCGCCAGATGTGGGCGCCTGACGCGGCGGAGAAGAACGGCCGCTACTACCTGTATTTCCCCGTCAAGGACAAGCAGGACGCCTTTCGCATCGGCGCCGCAGTCGGCACCGCGCCGCAGGGCCCGTTCAAGGCGCAGCCGGACGCGATCAAGGGCACCTACAGCATCGATCCATGTGTGTTCAAGGACACCGACGGGCAGTACTACATGTATTTCGGCGGCATCTGGGGCGGCCAGTTGCAGCGGTGGGCCTCGGGGTCATACGTGCCGAAGGACGTCTACCCGCCCAAGGATCAACCCGCGCTCAGCGCAAAGGTCGCGCGGCTGGGCGCCGACATGATCAGCCTCGCAGAATCACCACGCGACGTCGTTCTTCTGGACGAGAAGGGCAAGCCGCTCCTCGCCGGCGACAATGGCCGGCGCTTCTTCGAAGCATCGTGGCTGCACAAATACAATGGGAAGTACTACTTCTCGTATTCGACCGGCGATACGCACAACATCATGTACGCGACCGGCCGGTCGCCATATGGTCCGTTCACGGTCCGGGGCAAGATCCTCGAACCGGTGCTCGGCTGGACCAATCACCACTCCATCGTGGAGTTCAAGGGGAAGTGGTACCTCTTCTATCACGACGCGCAAAAGTCGGGCGGCCAGACCCACCTGCGCAACATCAAAGTGACGGAGTTGAAATACCGGCCGGACGGATCGATCGAAACGATCGACGCCTATATTGAATAGGACGGTCTATTTCCGATCGTCTTTCCGGCGGCGTGGTCCGGCGGCGGCAGTCTCGAACGACTTCGTCATCAGGTCCTCGATGGCGCGCCTGGCGTTGTCCTGGATGTTGCGCGTTCCCGTGCCCGTGAAATGCGGGTGGGTGATGATCGGTGTGTCCGCAACCGATTTCCAGGTCTCGCCGCTCCACTCGAACCAGCCGTTTTTCTCCTGGTCGAACACGACCAGTGGCTTGTTGCACAGCTTCGCGAACTCCGCGCCCCACCCGGTCCCGCCGCGCACGGTGTCGTCTTTCTGAATCACGCCGACGACGTAGATCTCCTGGCCGTTGTTGACCTGGTACCACAGCGTCTGGAGGACCTTCCGAATCAGAGGGCTGTCGGTGTAGCGGCGGTGCATCAGCCGCGATACGTACTCCAGGCTGACGTCACCAGCCTGCAGTTCCTCGTGATTGAGCACGCGGACGCCACGGCGCCGGGCGATGGTGTGGCCATCGAACGTGAAGTTGACTTCCTCGATGCCATGGCGCTCGGCGCAAGCGCCGAACTCGGCTTCGGCGCCTGGCGCGCCGCCGCTGAACAGGATGACGTCTGCTTTTTTCATGCGCGTGCTTTCTTGGCGGATGTCTTTCGTGACGATTTGGCGGAGGTTGACGTCTTTGCCGTTTTTTTCGCCGCGGTGGCGGCGGTCTTGCGCGGTGTCTTCGCCGCGGCCGGGGTCCTGGTGACGTTGGGCGCTGGCGCCCGGCCCGCTTTCAGCGCGGCCGCGCGCTCGATGATCTTGGCGAGCATCGCGCCCGCCTCGCCTCCTTCGGCGGGGCGATGGGATATCCACACGTCGGGGTTGTCGGCCGCGAGGATGTCCTCGAAATCGCCCTCGTTTTTCACGCTGAGCGGCGCGAACTCGGTGATGTCCAGATCGCCGGCCCACTCATCGCGATGCTTGATGAGCAGCCAGCTGCGCGCGTCGCCACCGCGCGACCCGTACCGGCCGCCGGTGCGGACCAGCACCCACGATCCTTTCAGCTTGTAGCCGTCGAGTGTGAACTTGAGATCGCCCTTCTTCAACGCTGCATCGACGTCGGGCGATTCGGCCGTCCACGTCCCCTGATCCCACAGCATGACGATGCCGGCTCCGTAGCCCGACGGGATCACGCCTTCGAAGGTCCCGTACTCGATGGGGTGATCCTCGACGTGCATCGCAAGCCGCTTCGTCTTCGGATCGAGCGACGGACCCTTCGGCACCGCCCACGACAGGAGCACGCCGTTGTACTCCAGCCGGAAGTCGTAATGAAGGTGGCTGGCGAGGTGTTTCTGAACGCAGAAGAACAGCCCCTTCCCCGGCTTCGCACTCCTCGCACGCTCGGCGGCGAGCTTGACGTCGCCTGCGGGTTCCGGAGTGGCGTTGAAGTTTCGTTTCTGCTTGTATTTCTCGAGCATGACTGGGAATTTCAGTTGACCCTTCCCATCAACCGCTTGATCGGCGGCGTCAGGGCGAACATGACGAGCCCGGCGGCGATTCCGAACACGGTGACGGCCATGAAGAGCGACGGCAACGGGAACGACTCGTAGAATCCCGAAACGCGGCCGCCGATGTAATTGCCGACTGACGTCGCCAGGAACCAGATGCCCATGACCAGTCCCGCAATTCTCGCCGGAGCGAGCTTGGTCATGGCGCTCAGTCCGACCGGGCTGAGACACAGCTCGCCGACCGTGTGCAGCACGTAGGTCATCGTCAACCACATCGGGCTGACCTGCACACCCTGCTGCGCGAGCTGTGCCGGCGGAATCAGGATCGCGAAGCCCAGGCCGACGAAGACGAGCCCGATCGCAAATTTCGCGGGGCTCGATGGTTCACGGTTGGCGGACCCGAGCCGGATCCACAGCCAGGCAAAGACCGGCGCCAGCATCCACAGGAACAGCGAGTTCTGCGACTGGAACCAGCTGCTCGGGAACGGCATGCCGAGAAGTTCCGTGCGCGTGTTGCGGTCCGCGAACAGGTTGAGCGTGGACCCGGCCTGTTCGAACACCGACCAGAAGATGCCCGCGGCGAGGAACAAGGCGCCGATGGCGTAGAGCCGGTGCCGCTCCTCGCGCGTCCAGCCGCTCGACGAGAACAGCCACCCGAAGAACCCGACCGTGAGAAACAGCAGGAAGTATCCCGCCGCATCAGCCACCTGCGTAGCCGTGACGGGGAGCGCGCCGGACAGCGTCGCCACGCCGAAGAGCAGGACGGCTGCGACGAGCACACCGCCGATCGTCAGCGCCCGCCGGCGCAGCGTCGCCGCCTCCTCGGGCGATCCTGCAGGTGCCGGCTTCGAGCACACTTCTCCGAGATAGCGGCTGCCTGCGACGTACTGAATCAGCCCGAACACCATCCCGACGCCTGCCGAGGCGAAGCCGAGGTGCCAGTTGACCCTCTGCCCAAGGTATCCACACACCAGGGGCGAGAAGAAGGCACCCATGTTGATGCCCATGTAGAAGATCGAGAACCCCGCGTCGCGCCGCTTGTCTTCGGGTGAATACAGGGCGCCGACGATGACGCTGACATTGCCTTTCAGCAGCCCGGTGCCGATCACGATCAGGAAGAGACCGAGATAGAACGTGGCGAGGGTCGGAACCGCCATGCTGAAGTGGCCGGAGGCGATCAGGATGCCGCCGTAAAGCACGGCCCGGCGCTGGCCGATGAAGCGGTCCGCGATCCACCCGCCGGGCAGCGTCATCATGTACACCATCGAGGTGTAGAGGGCATAGATCGCTCCTCCCTGCGCCGCGTCGAATCCCAGGCCTCCGCTCGCGACCGGCGCCGTCATGAAGAGCAGCAGCAACGCCCGCATGCCGTAATAGCTGAAGCGTTCCCACATCTCGGTGAAAAACAGCGTCGACAACCCGCGAGGATGACCGAAGAACGCACGATCATGCGCCGCGAGCGCGTGATCTACGGGCCGGGCAGAGGGAAGGGCCATTTACTTACAGCATAACCGTTCGCGGGTTCGCGGTTCGCGCGTTCGGGGGTTCGCGAGTTTGATGGGCCGTTGTAATCAGAGGTTGCGGATGGCCATCCAGCGCCTCGTTGCCTCTGACTACCCGGATTCCGAGCCCGCGAACCCCCGAACCCGCGAACCGCGAGGCGCCCATGCTAGCGTTTTAGCTCCATGTACCTAGCCGCCGTCCTCATCTACCTGGTCGCGCTCGCGGCGATCGGGATCTGGCGCGTCCGCGGCGCGGCATCGTCAAGCAGCGATGACTTCATCGTGGCGGGCCGATCGCTTCCAGCCTACGTTCTGGTCTTCACACTGCTTTCCACCTGGATCGGATCGGGGAGCCTGTTCGCGGGGGCCGGGCTCGGGTATCGCGTGGGGCTGCCCGCGCTGTGGCAGTCGGCGGGCGCGTGGTTCGGGATTGCCGTGATCTTCTTTCTCGCGCCGCGCGTGCGACGGCTTGCGCAGTACACCGTGCCGGACATCCTCGAGCTGCGATACGGCAGCACCGCACGTGTGCTCGGGGCAATCACGATCGTGCTGGCGTACACCGCGATTGCTGCTTACCAGTTTCGCGGCGGCGGCCGGCTGCTGAATCTGATCGCCGGGCTCGATCCGGCGACCGGCGCCTTGATCACGGCCGCGTTCTGCGTCCTGTTCACGGCGGCCGCCGGCATGCGATCGGTCGCATTCCTGGATGTGATCAACGGCCTGACCATCCTGGGCGGAGTCGGGATCGCCGTCGTGTATCTGCTCGGGCGTGCCGGAGGCGCGGCGACGGCATTGGCGTCCGTGCGGCCCGATCAGCTCACGATATTCGGTGCGATGTCCCCGGTGCAGGCCGTCGCGTTGTTCCTGCCGACCATGTGCCTGCTGCTCGGCGAAGCGAACATGTATCAGAAGTTCTTCTCCGCCCGGGACGAACGGGCCGCGCGGCTCGCGGTGGCCGGCTGGATCGCCGGCACCATCGTCGTCGAGTCGATGATCGTCGGCATTGGCCTGCTCGGAAGCGTCGAGATCCCCGGCCTCGGAATCGTCGAATCGGAAACCATCGTGGTGCGGATCGCGACCGGCGTGCTTCCTTCGATCCTCGGTGCCGTGCTGCTTGCCGCCTGCGCCGCGATCATCGTGTCGACAGCGAACAGCATGCTGCTCAGCCCGGCCACCAATCTGGTCCGCGACATCTATCAACGATTTCTCCGGCCCGCTGCCGCACCAGGAGAGATCGTCCTTGCGACACGCGTGGCCATCGCGGTCCTCGGCGCACTGGGCCTCGTCGCGGGACGTTTCTTTCCGACGGTCCTGTCAATGGCTCTTTGGGCCTACACGATGTACGGCGCCGGCATCACGCCAGCGCTGATCGCGGCGTTGGTCTGGCCACGCGCCACGGCTCAGGCCGGCACCGTTTCCATTGCCGCTGGTATGGTCGTCACCCTGCTCTGGGAGCTCGTGGGCCTCGGACGCGGAACCGCCACGACGCCGCACTACCTGTTGGGACTCCAGACGATCTATCCGGCCCTAGTAGCGTCGGTGGGGACACTGATACTGCTGACGGTCAAGCCAGGGCTCGCGGGTTCGTGGTTCGCGGGCTCGCGGGTTCGCCGGTCGGATGGCTAGTAGCGACTTGGCCGACCCCGAACTCGCGAACCCGCGAACCGCGAACCCACGAATAGTGTGACAATCAATCAGTGCGCGCCCTGCTGATTTCGACCTACGACCTCGGACGCCAGCCGTTCGGGCTGGCGTCGGCTGCCGCCGCCCTCGCGGCGAACGGGGTCGAGGTCCGCTGTCTGGATCTCGCGAAACAGCGGCTCGATCCGGACCTTGTCACCGTGAGCGATGCTGTCGCGTTTTTCCTGCCGATGCACACGGCCACCCGGCTGGCAATCCCGGTTGTGGACCGGATCCGCACACTGAATCCCCGTGCCAGGCTCTGTGCTTATGGCCTCTATGCGCCACTGAACGAGGCGCTTCTCCGCAGCCACGGGGTCGAGCACATCGTGGGCGGCGAGTTCGAAGACGACCTGGTGAGAGCGCTGCAAGCCGGGAGCGGGACCCTTCCGGCCGGTGCTGCGGGCACCGCGGCCACGATAAATAATGGCGCGCCGCGACCGGCGGTGGCACGCGTCACGTTTCGGGTGCCCACCCGCGACGGGCTGCCGCCGCTGTCCAAGTACGCGTCACTTCAGCTCGGCAGCGAACGGCGCGTGGCCGGCTACACCGAGGCGAGCCGCGGCTGCAAGCACCGCTGCCGGCATTGCCCGATCGTGCCGATTTACGACGGCCGCTTCCGGATCGTCCCGATCGACATCGTCCTCGAGGACATCCGCCGGCAGGTGGCCGCAGGGGCCCGCCACATTACCTTCGGTGATCCTGATTTCCTCAACGGGCCCAGACACGCGCGAGACCTGGTACGTGCCTTCGGTCGCGAGTTCCCGGGCATCACCTATGATGTCACGATCAAAGTGGAGCATCTCCTCGCGCAGGCCGCGATGCTTCCACTGCTTCGTGACACCGGATGTCTCTTTGTTACATCGGCGGTGGAATCGATCGACGATCGAGTCCTGAGGCTGCTCGAAAAAGGGCACACGCGTGCCGATTTCGAACAGGTCGCGTCGCTCTGTCGCGCGACGGGCCTGACCCTGGTGCCGACCTTCGTTGCGTTCACGCCCTGGACGACGCTGGAGGGATACTGCGAGCTGCTGCACGCGATCGATGCGCTGGATCTGGTCGATCACGTGTCGCCGGTGCAATTCGTGATTCGGCTGTTGATCCCTCGCGGATCGCGACTGCTGGAGCTCGACGACGTGCGGGCGATCGTCGAGCCGTACTCGGCGGCCACATTGACGTATCCGTGGCGGCATCCGAACCCGGAGGTGGACGCGCTGCAGCGGCGGCTCGAATCGATGGTCGGCACCCGGCTGATGTCCGAGCGCCAGGCATTGTTCGCCCGCGTCCGGGACGAAGCGCACGCCACGGCGGGCGAGCCCTTGGTGCCACGTCTCGACCGGCCGCTCCGGGCACGTGCGGCGATCCCGTACCTCAATGAGCCGTGGTACTGTTGAGCGGAGCCGTCATCGGAGCAGGTGGCTCTGATATGAGCAAGCGGGTTCTGATCCTTTCAACGACCACCGGCTACCAGCTGCGATCGTTCGGCGACGCGGCCCAGGCGCTCGGGATCGAGCTGGTCTTCGTCACCGACAGGTGTCACGCGCTCGAAGACCCGTGGCGCGATGGCGCCATTGCGATCCGTTTTCACGAAGAAGACGCCGCAGTGGAAACCGTGGTCGCCGAGGCGGCGCGCCGTCCGGTGCACGGCATCCTCGCCGTCGGCGATCGCCCCGTGGTGCTGGGGGCGCGCATCGCTGAAGCGTTGGGGCTCCCGGGCAACCCGCCCCACGCGGCGCGCGCGAGCACGAACAAGCGGCTGACGCGCGAGAGGCTCGCGCGTGCGGGCCTGCACGTACCGGAGTTCCTCATTTCGTCGACGCGCGCCGACGTCGTCCCGCTTGCCGTTCGGTTGCCCTACCCGGTCGTGGTCAAGCCGATTGCACTTTCGGGAAGCCGGGGCGTGATCCGTGCCGACACACCGACGCAACTGGTCGCCGCCTTTCAGCGTGTCTCGACACTCCTGTCACGATTCGATATTCGCGCACAACGATCCGGCGGCGAAGGGGAGATCCTGGTCGAGTCGTTCATTCCCGGTCACGAGTACGCGATCGAGGGCGTCGTGACCGATGGACGCTTCACGGCGTTCGCGGTATTCGACAAGCCGGATCCGCTCGATGGGCCGTTCTTCGAGGAAAGCATCTACGTCACGCCGCCGGCGATTTCAGCGGAGACGGAGTGGGCGATTCTCCATGCCGTGCAGAGTGCGGTCTCTGCACTTGGCCTGCGCAACAGCCCGGTTCACGCGGAGTGTCGCGTCAATTCCGAGGGCGTTTACGTGCTCGAAGTGGCGGCGCGACCCATCGGCGGGCTGTGCTCCAAGGTGCTCCGTTTCGGCACTGGCGCCGCCGTCCGGTCGCTGGAGTATGTGCTGCTCCAGCATGCGCTGGGCCACGACGTGTCGCGGGAGTCGCGGGAAACCGAGGCTGCCGCGGTGATGATGATCCCCATCCCGGCCCGGGGCGTGTTGAGGGGCGTGTCAGGAGAAGGCGAGGCGCGCCTGGTGCCGTTCGTCGAAGACGTGCAGATCACGGCCAGGCAGGATCAACTGCTCGAGCCGCTGCCGGAAGCCGGAAGTTACCTGGGATTCATCTTCGCGCGGGGGCCGCTGCCGGCGCAGGTGGAAGCAGCGGTCCGCGAGGCACACCAGCGCCTGGTGTTTACGGTGGTTCCGGCTATAGACGTACGCGCGGGGTGACCGACGTGGCTCGGGGCGCCGCCGGCACGAGTCGAGGGGTTCAGCCTTTCGCCTGCTGCGGCACGTAGCCAGGAGGCAGTGCCGCGTCTTCACCGAAGAAGAAGTCCTCCATATGCTTGGTCACGAGCTGCTGCGCCTCTTTCTGCCACGGCATCAGGCGATACTCGTTGAGGATCATCTTCATGCGTTCTTCCCACATCTTCCACGCATCGAGCGAGATGTTTTCGTAGATGCGCTGACCGAGCTCACCGGGCCACGGCGGCGCCTCGAGGCCAGGCAGCTCCTTCTGGAACTTCTGGCAAAACACGATACGGCCACCAGTATTGCCCGACGGGGGTTGGGTCGGTCCTCCACACACGCTCATGGGTGGAGTTTAGCAGGCTTGCCCGCGACTGACCGATACTGGGGCTGTTATCAAAGAAACAACCTCATGTGTAACCTTGGCTCGAGTGCATCTTTCCAATACGGCAGCGTGTGCTGATGAGCGATTCGAGAGACGTGTTTTCGCGCACTTTTGTGCAGGGCCTCGACGGTGTGGGCTCATAATCTGTGGCATAGCGTTTGATTGTGTAGCCCGACGGTAGCTAGTGGTGTCGAAGGAATCGCGCGTGAAGACGAACGACAAAGACACGGACCCG
>Ga0111538_10014326_pt1 | contig 10454 bp, 6 predicted proteins | sample SoiMethybrSBSTD1_FD_79669 | JGI IMG/M metagenome (GOLD analysis project Ga0111538, IMG submission 79669) | Bulk soil microbial communities from a Populus tree surrounding site in Tennessee, USA - Soil MetaG P. TD hybrid SBSTD1 (version 2)... | ecosystem: Environmental > Terrestrial > Soil > Tree... | reverse complement strand
GGCTCGCGCTCCACCAGAGCCCGGACGGTCGCTGGGATCTGCGGAACTTCATGAAACACTTGAGCGACGCAGCCGAGCGTGACCGCTGGCACCCCGATTGGGACGGGAGGGGGCGCAACGACAGCCGCGGCGGGACGAGCCGAGCCGAGAACGGAGACATGGGTGCGACGGGGCTCGCGCTGCTCGCTTTCCTCGGCCATGGCGACACCCACCTCGACGCGGGCCCCTACCAGGAGAACGTGCGGAGAGGATTCCATTTCCTCCTCTCACACCAGCTCCGCGACGGCGATCTGCGGGACGGCGGCAATCTCTACATGCATGCGCTGTCCTCGTTCGCGATCTGCGAAGCTTACGCCCTGACGCGGGATCCCGCGCTCGAAGCGCCGGCCCGCCGCGCGATTGGCTTTACTCTGCGGACGCAGAATCCGGATCGGGGCGGCTGGCGCTACGAGCCGTACCCGCAGAGCGAGGACGTGGACACGAGCGTCTTCGGCTGGATGCTCATGGCCATCAAGAGCGCGCGCATCGCGGGGATCGAGATCGACGCCCGCGCTGTGGCACGCATGGAGCGGTACCTCGACTCCGTGCGCATGACGCGCGGAGGCGGCCGCTATGCCTACCAGCCCGGCCTCCCGCGATCGTCGATCGCGATGACAGCGCAGGGTTTCTTTTGCCAGCAGATTCTCGCCGAGCTAAAGCCTCCCCGCACGGAGGACGAGCGGACACGCGTGCGCAGGGCCGCCGGCGAATCGGTGAGCCTCCTCCTCGCGCAACGACCCGAGGCCGCGGACCAGGACGGCGCCAACGCCTACTACTGGTACTACGCCACGCTCGCGCTCTTCCAGGAAGGAGGGGCGCCCTGGGAGCGCTGGAACTCGCAGCTCAAAGAAGTGCTGCTCAAGCTCCAGCTCGGTGAGGACCAGGGTTCAGCGGCGGGGAGCTGGGACCCCATCGACCGCCGAGCTCAGCTCGGGGGGCGCGTCTATTCGACTGCGATGGGGATCCTCTGCCTCGAGGTCTACTACCGCTACGCGCCGCGCGAAAGCGGCAAGTAGAATTCTCCGCCCTCTAACAGGTGGTCGTCTCGCACGTGACGAGAGCATCCGGCGTGGGGTCGGGACCGCAACTCGAGGGCCCCGGGGCGGGGATGTCGGCGCCTCCTTGGAAGAGCGACCGCAGGATGTAAATCGCGTCCGTGAGGTTCACGAGCGAGTTGTCGTCGGCGTCGGCGGCGTCCGGGCAGAGCGGGTTGGCTCCGCCCTGGAAAAGCGATCGCAGGATGAAAATCCCGTCCGTCAGATTCACTGAGCCGTTGCCGTCGGCGTCGCCGCGGCGGAAGAGCGAAGTCGCGGGGCCGCCTCGCTGCGTGGCGATGATCGGCACAAACGACAGATCCGAGCTCGTCACCGCGGCGTTGTGGACGCTGACTGCGAGCACGTTTTCGCCCTGACGCGCGAGCGCGATGGGAATCGACATCGTTTCGCTCGTGGGCTCGATCGCTACGGACGCTGCCGTGAACTCATCGTCCAGGCCCGCAGACATGTTTCTGCGCGCGAACTCCTCGCCGTTCAAGTACGCGACAAAGCCGTCGTCGTAGACGACCGAAAATGTGAGGCTTTCGATGCCGTCGAGGCTGGACAAGTTGAACGACTTCCGCGTGAAGACCGCCAAGTAGCCCGGCGAGGATTCGTCGTCGGGCGTCAGGGGGTCGTCGGCGATCAGGATCATGTCGTCGAGAATCGTAGCGTCGTCACCGTCACCGTACCCGATCCCAGTCGGACCGAATTCCCAATCGCTATCGTCGAACGCGAGCTCATTCCAGTCGGCAGGAGGGGATTGATCGCCTCGAAAGAAAGCCCAGTCGTCGCCGGGCCCTACAATGACCTCACTCGCATCCACGACCGTGGCGACGCATTCCAGCGCGGCGCAGCGGCTCCCCTCCAGAGTCGCCACCACCTCGTAGCTGACATCTCCGCCGGGGGGATCCGGGTCGAGAAACGTCTGCAGCGTGCCGTCGAGGGACGGCTCGATCTCCTCTCCATTCCGTAGAATCGCAATGGAGTCGTACGAGGTCTGGCTCCCCCAAGTGAGTGTGACTCCGACGCCGAACGTGAAGCTGCAGGTGACAAGTTTCGGGCAGAGGTCCGCGTGGTTCACCAGCTCCGGCAGGAACGAAAGATCGGAGCTCGTCAGGCTGGAGTTGTGCACGCTCACCGCGAGCACGTTCTCGCCGCGGATGAAGAGGTCGGCAGGGATCTGGATGCCCGTGGTGGTCGGCTCGCCCGCAGTGATCGCGGACGTCGTCTCGTTCACGGCGCCCTCGGGCATGTTCAATCGACCGATCTCGGTGCCATTCAAGTAGGCAACGATGCCGTCATCATAAGTGAGCCGCAGCGTCGCATCCTCCAAGGTCGAGGGGTCATTCACCACGAAAGCTTTTCGCGTGAAGACGACGAGGTAGGTGTTGAGCATGTCGTCGAGGATCGTGGCATCGTCGTTGTCGCCGTAACCGATCCCCGTGGGCCCGCTCGCCCACTCGGAGTCATCGAAATCAGGCTCGAACCAATCCTCCGCGACCGGCTCGAGTCCTTTCTGGTACCGCCATTCCTCGGAGATGGCGATGAGGACCTCTTCCTGCGCGAGTGCGGCGCGAGCGCCTATCACCCAAAGCACGAGAAGGGGCAAAGCCGATGCAGCGCGCCGCGCGAACACCAAAACCCGGTCGATGGACATATACCTACCTCCAGCCGTTATTCTCGGATGAGGGTCCGATTGTAGGGGCAAATTCGGGGTGCTGCCACGGGGGAAGAGCGGCCGCGGGCGATTTCACGCCATCCCCCAGAGCGGACGGCACAGCCTCGAGGAATCGGCCTGCCGTGGCGCCTACCGTGGCGCCGGCAGAACGATGCGGCGCACCCGGTGGTTGTTGGTGTCGCCCACGTAGAGGACGCCTTTGCCGCCGGCGGCGATGCCGTGGGGCCGGTCGAACATCGCGCGAAGCGGCGGGCCGCCATCCCCTCCGCCGCCCCGCGCGCTGGGGCCAGCGCCGGCTACCGTCTCCACGACCCGGCGCGCCGGGTCGAGGCGCCGGACGGCCTGGTTCTCGGTGTCCATGATGAATACCGAGCCGGTGGGGTCGACCGCGATTCCTTTCGGGCCGTCGAACGCGGCGCCGGCAGCGCCCCCGTCTTTCCAACCGCTCTGACCGCTCCCGGCCGCCCGGGAGAGCTTGCCGGAGTCGAGCCCGAGCGTCCAGACGCTGTGGCCTTCCCGCAGCGCGATCCAGAGTGTCGTACCGTGGATGTAGAGAGCGCGAGGGCCTTTGATGGGCTTCCCGGCCGCTTCGGCGCCTTCGTCGGGGAGTTGAGCCTCGCCGTTCCCCGCGATGGAGTCGATGGCGCCGGTGGCGAGGTTCACGCGCCGGATCCTGTGATTGCCGATATCGGCGATGAAGAGCGAGCCTTTGCCGTCGAGCGCGATCGAGTGCGGCTGGCGGAGCTGCGCTTTCACCGCGGGGCCTCCGTCGCCCGAGAATCCGGCCACGCCGGTGCCCGCGACGGTGCGGATCGTTTTCGAGGCCCGATCCACGCGGCGCACGACGGCGTTTTCCATCTCGACGACGTAGAGATTCCCTTCCCGGTCGAGGCGAACCTCGTACGGCTCGTTGAGGCTCGCCTCGCGGGCGTTGCCGCCGTCTCCGGCGTAGCCTTTCTTACCGTTGCCCGCAACCGTGACGACGCGGTTCGAGCTGAGATCGAGCCGGAGGACGCGGTGGTTTTCGACTTCGCAGATGTACAGTCCACCGTCCTGGTCCAGCTCTACGCCGAAAGGCTGCCCGATGTTGACCTCGCGCGCGGAGCCTTCGAAGAGATTCAGCTCGGCCTTGCCCGTGCCAGCCACCGTCGCGACGCTTCCCTCGCCGCCGGTCGGGGCCTGCCCGAGGAATAGGCTCAGCAGCAGTAGGGCGTTCACCAGGCCTCGCCTCCTTCGCGCTGGAAGAGGTGGAGGCAGGCCCGCACGGCGTTCGAGGCGCCGTCGTTCGCTGCGAATTTCTTGCCGCTCCAGAGGGAGCCGCTAGCGAAACGCCCGTCTTTCGCGAGGGCGTAGAGCGTGACGTCGAACTTGGGCCGGCCCTTCGCGTCGAGGTGGCGCGGGTCCAGCGTCTGGCGCGCGATCCGCTCGAGGACGTCGCGGATCGCTGCGTCCGGGGCCAGGCCGTGGCGCATGTTCTCGACGACGATGCGGGAGCCTCCGGCTGCGATCACGGCCTCGCCTCGACCCGTTGCCCCTGCAGCTCCGACCGCGTTGTCGACGTAGAGCCCGGCGCCGATGATCGGCGAGTCCCCGACGCGCCCGGCGATTTTGAAAGCGAGCCCGCTCGTCGAAGTCACGCCGGAAAGGTCACCTTTCTCGTCGAGGACGAGGCAGTTGATCGTGCCGGTGTGGCGCTGGCGCATTTTTTGGTCGGACTCCTCCGGCGTGAGCCAGTCGTCGATGTCCGATCTGCGCTCCCGCCAGCGGAGCCATTCCTTGCGCGCTTTGTCGGTGAGCAGGTCCACGGGCGTGAAGCCGTGGGCCAGAGCGAAGCGCAGCGCGCCATCGCCCACGATCATGCAGTGGTTCGTACGCGTCATCACGAGCTTCGCGACACTCGACGGGGTCTTGATTTTTTGCAGCGCCGCGACGGCGCCGCACCCGCAGGTGGGCCCGTGCATGACGGAAGCGTCGAGCTCGACCACGCCATCCTCGTTGGGCAAGCCGCCATAGCCGACGGACGTGTCTTCCGGATCCTCCTCGACGATGTTGACTCCGGCGATCGCCGCGTCGAGCGTGTCCGCGCCTTGGCGCACGAGGACCATGGCCTTCTCGGTGGCTGGCGGATCATTATAGATCAAAATAGCTGCGGGTTTCCCGCGCCCGCTGCCCGCCGGGGGCGCCTCCGGAGACTCTGCCAGCATGAGGGAGCCTTTCGCGATGGTCACGGCGCCGGTAGCGCCAGCGAGAGCCGATTTCACAATGAAGCCGCGGCGGGAGAGGCGTCGAGGCATGGTGCCCCTTTCGACGGAGAGCGCCCCGGCTGCACTACTGCGCCGGGTACTCCAGGGTGAGAGGATCCGGGAGCGCGATGTTGGTCAGCTTGCCGCCCTCGAGACCGCCCTTCTGGATATCCTCCGCGTTCCCGACGATGAGGACGACCAGCTTCTCTGGAAACAGGCGCTCTTTCGCGACGCGGAGCACATCGTCCGCGGTCACTTTCTTGACGTTCGTCTTGTAGGAGCTCCAGAAGCTCGGATCACGACCGGTGAACTCGTCCGAAGCCAGCGTATCGGCAGTGGCCTCCGGCGTGGCGAACGCTCTCGGGAAAAGGCCGATGAGGTAGCTCTGCGCGGTGCCGAGCTCCTCGGCGGAGACCTTTTCTTTGCGGATGCGCTCGATCTCGGCTTCCACGATCGAGAGCGCTTTCGCGACGCTCTCGCTTTTCGACTGGAAATACGCCCGGAAGACGCCGGGATAGTAGATGCCGAACTCGTAGCGCGACGCCGCCGTGTACGCGAGGCCTTCGTCCGAGCGCACTCGAGACGTGATGCGCGACGTGAAGGCGCCGCCCCCCAAGATTTGGTTCAGCACGGCGAGCGCGTGGTAGTCGGGGTCGCTCCTCATGGCTGCCAGCTGGCCGATCGAGACGCGCCCCTGGTTGACCGTCGGTTTGTTCACGATGTACGTGCCTGGCCGCGGGTCGAGCGCCGGTTTCGGAATGGGCGGGACCGGGTCGAGCTCGCAGGGCTCACGGGCCCAGTCGCGGAGGTGCTCCTCGAGCTTCGAGAGAATCGCTTCGGTCGCAACGTCACCCGAGACGGAGACGATGAAATGTTTCGGATGGAAAGACAGGCGATGGAACTTCTGCAGGTCCTCGCGAGTGAGACCATCGAGCGACACTTTCGTCACCCGGTCGGTCGTGAAGAAGTCGGCGCCCCGGATCAGGCGATCCCACTCGCGCGACTCGATCCCCGCGGTTGTGTCGTTGCGCCGGGCCAGCGTCTGGAGCCTCTGGCTCTTCTCCAGCTCGAGCCGCCCCGCGTCGAACCGGGGGGAGCGCACCACGTCGAAGAAAATGTCGAGCACGCGGTCGAGATTCCGGGTGAGGCAGTTGAAGCCGGCGCTGCCATCCGTGTCCCCGATCGAAGTCGACAGGGACGCCGCAAGGAACGCGAGCTCCTCGTCCAGGTCCTCCGGAGTCTGCTTCGCCGTGCCGCCGGCGCGCATCTGGGAGCCGGTGAGGGAGACCAGCCCGGCCTTGCCCTTGGGCTCGAGGTAGGCGCCCGTGCGCACGGTGAAGTCCACGTCGACCAGCGGGAGCTCGTGGTCCTCGACGACATACACCACGACGCCGCACGGCAGCACATGGCGGTGTTTCGATCGCTCGGGGGGCAGGAAATCGAGCTCCGGAAAAACGAGGTCAGTCGGCCGGGCGGGAATCCCCGCGGATGCGCCGCTCTGAGCCACGAGCTGTGGGCCGATGCTGAGCAACCCGCTGGCGAGGAGCAGGGCCAAAAGGATCGGTGCAGCGCGACTCATTTCTTGGCCTCCTCACCTTTCTCCAAGCACGCTTCGACGGTCTGCACCATGACCTGGAAGAGGGCTTTTTTCTCCTCCGGCACGCCGGCCTCCTGCGCCTTCATCCGCGCGAGAATCTGGCGCAAGTCCTCCGGCTTGGCGCTTTCGAGCCGCGACTTCAGCGCCTTGATCTGCGCCTGGTCTTCCTCGGACAGCGCAGCCAGCTTGGGATCCGGCGCACTCCCTCCGCCTTTCGTGCGGTAAATCGCGACCGCGCGGTTCTCGGGGGTGAAGTACTTGGCGGCGACGCGCTGGAGGTCCTCGGCCGTCACCGCCTGCAGGCGGGGCGGGTCCGTGTTGATCGTGCGCCAGCCTCGACTCGCGTCGCGGACGAGCAGCTGCAGCATGAGCGAGAAGCTCGAGCGCAGCTTGCGATAGTCCGCCGCAGCCTCCTGGTTTTTGACTTTCTCGAGCTCGCGCGGCTCGACGGGCTCTTTCGCCAGCTTCTCGATCTCGGTGTAGACCGCTTTCTCGACGTCCTCCGGGGTCTTTCCAGGCTTCGCCACCCCGTCGACCTCGAAGTAGCCCTCGTACTTCATGCTCTGTTGCTCGGCATCGACTTCGTTGGCCACCTGCTGGCCCAGGACGAGCGACTTGTACAGCCGGCCCGTCTTGCCGCTTAGGATGGCCGCCAGAAGGAGCAGCGGAGGCTCATCCACGTGGCCGTCGGCGACGCTGTGCCAGCGCACTTTCACGCGGGGCTTCGTCTCCGCCTCGGCGGCCATCCGTTGCTCCGCGAGCTGCGCCACTTCGCGCGTGCGGACGGGCGCCGGCTCGCGAGGACCCCGCTTCAAGCGGCCGAAATAGCGCCGCGCGAGCTCCTTCGCGCGTTCGACATCGAAATCGCCCACGAGGCACGCCGTGAGGTTGTTGGGGGCGTAGTAGACGTCGAAAAATGCCAGCGCCTCGTCCCGGGTGACGGCTTCGATGTCGCTCGGCCAGCCGATCACGGGCCACTGGTACGGCGAGGAGATCCAGAAGAGAGCGTCGAACTCTTCCTGGAACCGGCCCGTCGGGGTGCTGTCGATCCGCAGGCGCCTTTCCTCGCGCACGACGTCGCGTTCGCTGTAGAACTCCCTGAAAATGGGGTTCAGAAGGCGGTCCGATTCCATCCAAAACCAGAGCTCGAGCTTGTTGGCGGGCACCGAGATGAAATAGATCGTGAAGTCGTTCGTCGTCCCCGCGTTCATCTGGGAGGCGCCCGCGGCAGTGTAGACCTTGTCGAACTCGTCCTTCACGAGCACGGCGCGCTCGTCCTGCGTCAGTTTCTGGAGCTCGGCGAGGAGCTCGCGATGGCGCGGGCTGCGGTCATCGTCGCGTGCGGGCGTGGGCACTTCGCCGAGGCGCTGCCGCAGTGCGAGCGCCTCGTCCTCTTTGGCGATCTCGCCTTTCACGCGGTCGAGCTCGGCCATGATCTGGAGGTTCTTCTCGATGTCTTTGGTGCCGATGACGCGCGTCCCCTTGAACATCATGTGTTCAAAGAGGTGAGCGATTCCCGTGATTCCGGGCCTCTCGTTCACTGAGCCGACACGCGCGACCCAGCCCGCGGAGATATTCGGCTCGCCTTTGCGGACGAGAAGCAGCACGCGCATGCCGTTCTCAAGGATCACTTCCTCGACCGGCACGTTTTGGCCGTGCAGTGGCGGTGCGCGCCAGAAACCGATGCTGGCGAGTAGCGCCAGGCTCAGAATGCCTCGAGGGTTGTGCAAGGTTTTCATCTCTTTTCTTTGTTGCCTTCCGGCGCGGTCGCTGAGGCTGCGGCGGCCGCAGGCGCCGTCTCTCCGAGGGACTTCATGTACTCCTTGAACTGCGACTCCAGCACGCCAATCACTTCGGGGCCCGGTGCCACACCTTCGACCGGGATCGCGCGACCGAGTGAGTCTTCGACCACTTTTCCAGAATAGAAAGCACTGAGGAAGCTGACGAAAGGTTCTTTGTAGATCCCTCCCTCATAGTGAAGGAGGAAGTGGCACAGTGCCCCAGACAAAGCGTAGTTCAGGCCGCGGTTTTCCTTGTGGAACTGGTTGTTGTCGATGGCGAGGAAAGGGGCGAGCTTGAAGTCCGCGTTCGAGGCCAGATACATCTTCGCGTACTGGAATTCGGGGATGAACTTATGGCCAGGACGCCACGTGTCTTTGTCCTTCTCCCAGGACTCGAGGTAAGTCGCGATCCCTTCGATGACCCAGTTGTTGCCCGTCGAATGACCGCTGCCTTCCTTCGTCTCGGCAAAAAGCTGGTGCGCAACTTCGTGGTAGAGCGTGCTGAGCGCGCCCTCCCGGTTTTCGGTCCAAAAGAAGTAGGAGCAACGCTCGGATTGGTCGTAGAAGCCTGCAGACTCCTGAAGGAGCTTTTCATCCCCCTTCTCCGCCTTCACGAACAAGAGGTAATGCTCCTGCGACGGGAAGACTTTGACGCGATGCTTCTTTTCCAGCTTGGCCTGGTGAAAGAGGAGCTTCGTGCCCTCTTCCTGTCCGTAGAAGCCCAAAAAGAAGCGAAAGAACTCGTCGTAATAGTCCTCGAGCAGGAGCGCGAACTCGAAAGCCTGCTTCCGGCCCAGGTTCGTCTCCACGCGGTAGTGCTCCGTCTCGACGAAGAAGGGGTTGTACTCGTTGCGCTTCCGGATGCGCTCTTCCTCCTCCTTGGGCACCCACTTGCCGCTGTACTCTCGGAGGCCTTGGTCCCACTTCTTCTTGTCTTCTTTCTTAACCCAGCCCTCGTCGGTCACGAAGTTATTCTTCCGCATTTCGGCTTCCCACTTCGTGATCCACTTCTTCTCGGTGCTATCCAACACGTATCCCAAGATCTCGCGAGCGCGCTTGTGGTTGGGGTCGGCCGCGACGACGTCCTTGATGAGGTCGTACGCTCGCGTGAAGAGCCCGAGCTTCATGCACTTCCCGGCGAGCAAGAAGAGTTTGTTCGCGTTCTGCGTTTTTGCCGCATCGAGCTTCTTTGCGTAGGTCGTGGTCAGCTCTTTCCGTTTCGCCTCGTCCTGCGGCGGTTTGGCGCCCTCGACGGAGGTTTTCAGTTTTTGACTCGGGGTGTACGCGGGCGAGATCAACTTCATGCTCGCGATGGTCTGCTCCGCCTCCGTTTTCAGGCCGCTCGATGCCGCCCACGACGCGACGCGCTCAAGCTCTTTCAGGCACGACTCCTCAAGTTTTGCGACTTCGCGGAGGAGGGCCTTTTCCGCCGCGGCGTCGCGCTGCTGCTTCTGCGCAGCGCCGCTCGCGGACTTTGCCGCGGATTTTGCCGCGGATTTCGCTGCGGGTTTCTTGCTCTGGGCAACTGCGACCGTCGGTGTTGCGAGCGCCAGGCCCAGCGCCAAGGTGATTGCGACAGCGAAAGCAGGGGGCGCGATCGACCCACACAGCCGCCTCGAAGCGCGGCGTCTCGCGCCGATCACTTCGCACCCTCCGAGCCCGGCGCGTCGCCGCCCGGCTTCTCTTTCTCGCCGGCGGAATCTTTCGGCTCCTTCGCCTCCGCCTTCGCGGGGTCATCTTGGCCGGCTGGCACTGTCGTGCCGCCCTTCGCGGGCGGCGCGGCCTTGCCTGCTGCCTTGGCCTTGGCTTTGGAGACGCTGCCTTTCTCGCGCAGCAAGAACGCCATGTGCTTGTTAAAGAGCGTGCTCTCTTCGGCGAACGGCATGCGCGAAGAGTTGGGGTACTCATAGCAGACGCCGACTGGCCCACCGAAGTGTTTGGCGATCGCCTTGCAGTCGTCGAGGCTGCCCATGAAGTCTGCCTTGCCGCGGATCACGATCGTCGGAATCTTTTGCGGCGGCTGAGAAAAACAGCGGAAGTCGGGGATGGCGACGTTGCCGAGAGGACGATCTTTCTTGG
>Ga0111538_10014321_pt1 | contig 10456 bp, 4 predicted proteins | sample SoiMethybrSBSTD1_FD_79669 | JGI IMG/M metagenome (GOLD analysis project Ga0111538, IMG submission 79669) | Bulk soil microbial communities from a Populus tree surrounding site in Tennessee, USA - Soil MetaG P. TD hybrid SBSTD1 (version 2)... | ecosystem: Environmental > Terrestrial > Soil > Tree... | reverse complement strand
GTCCCGCGAAACCGCAATCTTGGACGTAGTGATTAAACCTAACGAAAGGTTGTCTTCAAACAAAGCAGAGTACTGACCGCTGATGGTATCGACTTGATACATGCCTTCCCGCTTTGTCTCGTTATCGCGCGTCAAGAGGATCAGCGAGTTTTCTTTCGGTGACCATAGTCCGCCGGTCTGAGCGCTGACAATGTCAACCAGATTGCGCTGCGCTATGGTGCTTATCGCCTCCAGCTTTCCGTCTGCGGCCCTCGTTCGCCACAACGTCGTAGAGCTAAGCAAATAGATATATTGTCCGCTGCCGTCCCACAGCGGCCCGCGCGATGAATTGGCGGTGAAGGGTGGATGTTCTCCCTGGGTGACGTGGCGAGTGTTGCCCCGCAAATCTACGATCCAACATTCAAATGTCGGCGCGCTGGTAATGTACGCGAGAGATTTTCCGTCCGGGGACCAGGCCGCGGGAGTCGCGTTGTTTGATCTGTAGTTAGTGACCAGCGTCCTTTGAGTGCCGTCCGCCAGTGAAATAACCGACAGGTCCCAAACTGGGCGCAGCGTTTTGGGAGAGTCAAAGCCCTTGATAATCATGGCCGCAACATTTATCCCGTCCGGCGAGACCCACCACGCGTGCAAATTGATCCGCCTGGCTAAACGTCTAATTTGTCCCTTTGCGACATCGACCAGAGCTAAATCCACGAGGTACGGTTTTAAATAGCCGGCCAACCGCAGCCTTTCAGCGTCAGGGTCAACCTGTTGACGTGACACACCGGAGAAGACAGTGACGGTGGAACCTGGTTGATGGGCGCGGGGCTTATCACCTGTGGGAGGATCGAGCATGTTCGCGCCGTCTGGCAGTGCCATGCCTTCAGGGAGAAAGGGTACGACCAGGTATTTGCTGTCCGGGGTCCAACGAACGACTTTCGACTCTCCGACGCGAACCGTAAAGTTTGATAGTTGCCGGATGGTTCCCGATGATCGTTCCCACACCCAGAGAGTCTGGGTTCCGAGCCGGTCTGAGTAAAAGGCCAACCATTTTCCATCAGGGGACCACACCGGTCCCCAATTGGAGCCCTTGCCCTGCGTCAGATTGCGAGCCTTTCCTGTCTGCACCTCGTTGATCCAAATATCACAGTAGATCAGCCGCTGAGGTGTTCCAGTCTTTACGGGGTCGGTGAAGGACTCTTCTGTCCTCCGCCGCTCAGGATCCTTCAACGTGTAGGCCAGCAGCTGGCCGTCAGGCGACAGATCTATGGGAACAAAGGGGGCGAACATTTTCGCTGCCATGCCTTCATCGATGGGCAGCGGCGCCAGTATTTTTTGGGCAACTGCAGCTGCCGCTGTGGTCCACAGGAGGCAGAGGATCATGCCCAGACGCGGTACCTGCGAATGCGCCCGGCCTGGTCGTAAGAGGTGGCGCGTATAGCTCATGATTAGAATCCCAGTTTTAGAGACAACTGAACGGATCGCGGGCCGCCAATCTGGTACAGAGGATTAAACCCTCCCGAGACTCCGCCACTTCCCAGGCTGCGACCCAACATTGATTGCGATGTGCCATAGGTGCTCAGGCTGAGAGAACCAACGGGATCGGCGAAGTTTGGATGATTGAAGATGTTGAAAAATTCAGCTTTGAACTGCAGATAGATCCGTTCGTCAAATTTAAATTGCCGGCGGATCGCAAAGTCTACCTGGTACACGGAAAACCCACGCATCGCATTACGGCCTAGCGTGCCCTGGCGCGCCGTCACGGGCGTGCAGAAGGCGCCCTTCGCCGGTGCCGATGCGGTAATCGCCGCGCAGCCGGCGGCAGCCAGTTGGGCTGCGCTGGGTGGCGTGTTATTAAACCGCTGCCCGCCTCCAACTGTTGGATCGCTCAGGTACAAAGGAATGCCCGCTATTAAATCCGGCCGCAACGACTGAGTCCCTATTCCCGGCAGCGATCGGGTGTAAGTCACGTTAACCGGAGTCGCGGATCGCGCGTAAAAGATCGAATCAATCGACCAGCCTCGCAGGATCGCATTGCCAATTGGACCGGCATTGAATCGCGGAATGTCGTAGGAAACTGCCGCATTAAAAGCGTGACGCACATCAAAGTCGGACGGTCCCCGGTCCTGACCGGGGTCGCTTTTGCCTGAGGGAAGGTTGAAAAAGAAAGAGTCTGCGGACGCGATGTCGATTGAGTGCCCCCACGTGTAGGATGCCAGCCCCTGAAGTCCCCTCGACAATCTACGTTTGAACTGCACCTGCAAAGCGTGGTAATCGGAGGTCGCCGTATTGGTAATTAGAAAAACCTGGGCGGTTCCGGAAAAGACCGCCGGGTTTAACGTCCCTCCGCTGGCGGTGCCAAACAACCTTTCGAGTCTCAGCAAGCGTCGCCCCACCGCAGCCACGTAAGATGCCGTGACAGTCTGGTGAATACCGAGCGCGCGTTCCACCGCGAAATTCCATTGCCAGACGCGGGGCAATTTCAGATCGGGTTTAGCCACCGTCATCATTCCGGTAATTGGAATACCAACGACAGGCGGCGCCGCATCCGTTGCCGAAAGCGGAAACGGAATGTTCAGAATCGTCTTTGAAGCAGCAAACGGATAATTGATTCCGAATGCGTTAGTGATGGTGCCGGCGCCCAGGTCATAGAACAGTCCTGCCCCTCCCCGCAAAATCAATTCCTGACCGGGCTTCTGCGAGAGTTGAAAAGCTACGCCCACACGCGGCGCGAAATTGTTGTAAGTAGTCTTCCATAGTGGCGTTCCCGGTGGCGCGAGCGTCGCCGTTGCCGGATTATCCAGGCCGATAACCGTCACCGCATCCTTACCTGTTCTTTCGTTCGGCGGCGGATTCACTTCCCATCGCAGACCAAAGTTCAGAGTCAACCGCGGCGTCATCTTCCAGGTGTCTTGTCCATACAGAGAGAAGTTTGTGAAAAGCGGAAACCGCTTCCCGGGAGATGAAGAAATAACCGCTCCCGCCGACGTGCCGGACAGAGCGGAGCCGGGCGGTTGGGTGGCGGCTCCCGGTGTGCCGACACCGTTGAATTGAATCAGGGCGTTGTAGCCATTCGGGAAAAGCGTGGGTGTCAGCCGGCGGTAATCAACTCCAAACTTTAGTTGGTGCGCACCGCGGGCCATTGACAGATTGTCCACGAGGTTGAATTGCCGTTGCGTGTTTGCCGTTTGTGATCCCACCAGAAACGATCCATTGGCCGAGCCCGTGATGAAGTGCGACACCACATCGCTCTCTCTCGAGGTGCCCGCGGGAAAGATGATTGAATCGGCCGGGACTACGGCGCCACCGAAGTTGTCTGCTTGGTTGATTTGAAAACCAGAATTACGGCTGTAGTTGAGACGGAGTTCATTGATTGCGGTCGAGCTGAACGAAAAGGTCGCGCCGCCGGTCAGGGTCTCGGTGATTGCGCGGGTATGCACCGTGGTATTCAAAGTTGTCGTGCCCAGGCCGCGCGAATCAGCCTGAGATGGCGCATAATTGTAGCGACCAAAAAGGCTCGCCTTTTGATTGATCGAGTGATCGATCCGAAAGGCCGTCGCATTCAATTTCGAAGGATCCGAATAGCTCGCATCAAAAACCGCAAATCCATTCGGCAAGCCGTTTGTTCCCAGCCGCTCGGGGCCATTGGGGACCGGATACGCATTTAGGATGGGCTTCACCGCTGCTGGCGCAGCCTGGCGGGCGGCTACCGAAGGGACATCGCTGCTTCTGCTTTGTGGCAGCTGCAAACGCAGTCCTTCGTACGAGAAGAAGAAGAACGTTCGATTCTTAATGATGGGACCGCCGATAACGCCGCCAAAGTCATTTTGGCGCAAAGGCGGTTTCGGCAAGCGACGCGCGTTGTTGAACCAGTCGTTGGCGTCCAGTTTCTCGTTACGCAGAAATTCGAAAATAGATCCGTGAAATTGATTGGTGCCTGCCCGGGTGATGAGCTGCACCTGAGCGCCTGGGGTGCGGCCGAATTCGGCGGCGTACGATGATGTTTGAATCCTGAATTCTTCCAGCGCGTCAACCGACACCAGGTTGTTGGTTCCGCCCGCGGCCGACAGCGCGGGAGTTGAGCCGGCTACCGATTGCAGACTATTGTTCGATGGGAACACGCCAACATTTGCGCTCACGCCGTCCACCGTAAAGTAGTTCGCATCTGCTCGTTGACCATTCACACTGAATTGACCTTGTTCCTGAGCGGTGGCCTTGGTGAGGACGACTCCTGGCGACAAATTAATTAAGGATTGAAAACTGCGGCCGTTCAGCGGTAGGTTGCCGACGAAATGTCGATCTACGACGGTCGCCACGCCTGGCGCTTCGCTGATCAACGAAGGCTCATCCGTAACCTTCACCGTCTCGTTTACATTACCGACTTTCAATTCCATCTTCAGGGTCTTCTCATCGCCTACGTTCAGCACAAACTCAGGGATCTGTACGGTGTAGAAGCCAGTGCGTCTGGCGGTGATGCTGTAGGTGCCGGGCGGTAGCAACGGCACAGTGAAATAGCCTTCATTATTGGTTTTGGCGTGACGCTGCAACGAGGTGCCAGCGTTGATGACGGTGACTTCCACCTCAGGAACTATGGCGCCATTCTGGTCGGTTAACGTGCCGCTGAGTGTGGCTGTGGCCGTCTGGGCTGAAACGGTTAGGGGTAAAGCGCAAAGGGCAAAGATCAAGGTGAGACCACGGAGCGACCTGATCACCCTCGCGGGGGAAAGCGCGAATACGAAAACGTCACGACGATTCATCATATTGCCTCCCAAAAAAAGATTAAAAGTACTCGGTTGCAGTTGCACTTATTCACGCCGCGCTTCAGCGAGTGCGAAGCATCAGCGAATTTCAAATCGCAGCCCTTTTAACGGCTTTCCGCTGAAACCGTTGGACCGGTTTATTGAGATCGACTGTCGCGTCCGAAAATGACTACCATTCGCTTGTAAATGGTGCTCGACGGGTTACTGCGCGCCGATGCGCCGGGCCAACATTTCGACGGTGATTAGCGTTTTCCAAAACTGCTGAGTCTTGATTGGCGCCGCGCCCGAGTTGTCGGGCGCCAGTGAGAACGAACGACGAACGCCTTCGTCATTGGCCACGGCCAATCCAAACAGACGCTCTCCTGAGCGCGCCAACTCCACATCGCTTTTGATATCGCCAATCGAATCGACCGTAATTGCCAGACTCGGAAAGGCGGCATCGAGCTCGCGTCTGAGCGCGGCGGTTTCGTCGCCGCACGCGCGGGCGTGCTGTTTGATCTTCACGCGCCACTTCTCCGCGGTCGGCGGGTCCAGCTTGTTCAAATCATCTGCTGAGAACCTTTCGGCAATCTGTTTCAGCGCCAACGCGTGCCGCCGGGCCGCGAACGAATGACGCAGAACGCGGTCCGCGAAACCGCGAATCTGCTCTTCCAGTTGCTCCCCGGACAGGCTGCGCTTGGAAAAGTAAGATCGCAGCTCAGCGTCAACCAGCAATACATTGCGCGTGACGGAAACCGCCGTCACCTCCTGCGGCCGCGAGGCAGTGCGCTGTTGGCTCTTGACGGCCTCGTCGACGGTCGCAATATCGATGATGATCGCGGACTGATTTTGGAATTGCGCCAGCGCCGCAGCCAGTTCGGCTTTTCTCTCGTTTGACTCGACGACTCCCTGGATACGCAGCAAGCCCGCCGGCGTGCGCGTCAGAGTGATCTGCTCGCCCAAAAGTGCGTTCGCCTGATTCAGTTGCCGCAGCACCTCAACTTCGAGATCTGCCGACGCCACGGGAGCAGCTGCCGGGGGCCGGACCGGCAGTTCCGGTTCAGCACTGCTCCCGTCGGTTTTTGAGTTTGCGGGTTCCGGCTTCGCCGAGGAATTCGGCGTGCTTGCAGCAAAAATCTTTGGATCGACCTGCGGCAGGCTAATCACTTCCGAGATCGCAGCGGTAATTTCGTATGTCCGTTGACCGTTAGCGGTGGGAACCAGCAGCCGCAAAACAAGCGGTTGCCAGTCGGCGGCGCGAATCATGAGAGTCGATTCCGTAATTTGCCCGGTGGCGCCAGTCCCGGGGGCAAGCGTTCGCAGCATAAAAGCATTCGTGCCATCGGGCATCATGGTTCTCGTGACTTCATCTCGGAGATTCGGAACCGAGCTGCGCCAGGATTTGTAAGACGTGATGGACAACGGCTCGTTGGCGTCCATCCGATTGGCGCCGAGCACCGACCCAAGGTTGGCTAGAACGTCAGCATCGCGCTGCGTCGGCGCGGAAACTCGAGCAGGCGCAACAGACGGTTTGGTCCCGTCCGCAACCCGAACCAGGCGGCCATTTGTTACGTCCTTCCATATTTCCCACGTGACCGCTTCTTCCTTTCCGGTTGCGGTTAGCGTGCGCAGTTGCAAGCGTTGATGGATTACTGGCTGAGCCGTCACCCGCAGTTGGGCCGCCTGTGCTTCGGCGGCTTTAAGCAGCAGTTCCTCTGCTGAAACTTGCGACTCGCGATTGAGCTGGATCAGCAAAACCGTGACGAGCACCACGATCAACACCGCCACCGCAGTGCGGACCACAGGAACGAACAGGTCATCCGGAATCGCAGCCAGGCGAGACAACGGCAGGAGACGCTGAAGCGAGGCCGACAATCGCGACCAAACAGAGCGATCGCCGCTCTGAGCCGCCAGGTGGTGCAAACGGCGATCAAAATTGCGCCAGTTGTGTGGCGGCGTGAGGCGCGGCACCAGCGCCGCTTCATCAAACTCGATGATGTCGGCGATGGTCTCCTGAATTCTTTTGGTCTTAACGCGACAAGGCCAACAGGCTTCGAGATGCGTCTCCAGCTGGGCAGCCTCCTTCGCGCTTACCTCGCCGTCGACCATCAGCAAAAGAGCTTCGCGGCTTGGGTGCTCGTTCTGCGCGCCGTTTCTATTTTGAAATACGTTATCCATTACTCTCTTTGGTGAGCTTGTCGATGACCCGGTAAAGAGTTTCCGCCACCGAAGTCGTGCTCACATTCAGGATTTCGCCGATCTCGCGATAACGCAGGCCCTTGGTGCGCAGATGCAGGCACTGCCGTTCCGTTTGATTTAAGCGTCCAATCGCTGCGCGCAAGCGGCTGAATTTTTCCAGTTGCATAACCTTCTGTTCCGGATTAGGAGCCAGATCCATCAGTGATGCGTGCAACTCGGCCCAGCTTTGATCGTCAAGCAGTTCGACAAACTGCTGGTGGCGAATACGATTGAGGGCCAGATTGTGAGCGACCCGGAATACCCAGGCTCGAGTATTGGCAATCGATTCGCCGTTATGAAGTGAACGATAGAGTTGCAGAAAAGCCTCCTGCGTAATCTCTTCGGCCTCAACCGGATCGCCAAAGACCGCCCTCAGGTAACGGTTGACCGGATCGCGCCACTGTTCGAAATAACGCGTGACCTTCTCTTCCAGAGTCACAGTGTCATGCTTGAGGATCACAAACTCGGGCTCGACGCACACCTCTGCCGCGACACCGGTTGTAGCCTTCTTACGCCGCAGCAACATTCGTTTGTTGGTTAGGCCCGTTGGAGATCTACATCGCAAACCTATGGTTGGGGCCCTGGATTCGCTCAGTTTCTACTCTTAAGACACCTGAAGGGAAGGATTTTTCGGAGATTACTTTTGTGGAATCAGCAGCGCCTCGTCCGAATCCGGTTCGACCCCCAGCGGTGATAGCCACAATCCACTTTCAGAGAGACGTCGATCGAAGTACCGGCTGCCCGTGCGGCCTCGTCGAGTAAAGGCATTACGCTCAAATCATCAGTGATCAGCGACCCGGCTCAATTCAAGGGATTGAGAGTAGTCAAACGATCACCTCGTTGAAGAAGATGATCTTAAGATATCAGCTAACGAGGCGTGACTGAGAATCGCAATATCGCAAGCCTGACACCGCGGCAGGCGGCGGATCAGAAGCAAGCAGAATCATCGGCGGGGAGAAGGCGAAACGCTACTAGCCGCAGTCTGCGCCTGTAGATGGCTGTCAAACCACTCAATGGCCCGGTACCAGTAATCCAGTTGATTGGCATAATTCCTAAGGCCGTGTCCTTCTCCTTCGTATTTGGCGTATACAGCTTCTTTCCCTAAGCGACGCAAACCGACAAAGACTTCATCAGCCAGGAAGGGTGCTACGGCAGTGTCTTCGGTTCCATGAACAATAAAAACCGGGGTTTGCACTCTGTCCAAATAAAAGATCGGCGAGTTCTCAATGTAGCGTTGACGATATTGCCACGGGGATCCGCGCATGCTGGCAGACCCGTCTTCAACAACGCCAATGGCGAAAGCCGAGCCGTCTTTTTGCATCTCGCCATAAATACCGATCAGGTTAGCCAAACCTGATCGGACGATTGCGGCGCGGAATCGGGGCGTCTGAACTATCAATGCAAGGGTGCTATAGCCGCCAAAGCTTTGGCCCACCACGCCCAGTCTATCGGGATCGGCGACTCCCAGCTCGACTACTTTGTTTACGCCAGGCAGGACACTGTCGGCCAGATCTTTCATGGCCGTGCCGACACCCACGTAAGAATCAGGCAGAAATAGCGCATATCCGCGGGTGGCCAGGATTTGTAGATTCTCGAAGGTGCTTCCCGGTGTAAAACCGAAAGTATTAAGCACGTCTGATTGGATCCACCCACCATATATGCGCACAATCAGCGGATATCTTTTCCCTTCTACATACCCTGTCGGCAGCACCAGCACACCTCGGAGCTTCTTTCCGGATAGACTGCTCCATTCGACAATTCGACCCTTTCCCATTACCTGGCGACTAAACTGCGGGTTGATATCGGTGATTTGTCTGGGTGGCTGTTGAAACCCGGTGCTTACTGTCCAGAAGTTCCGAAAGTGACCACCGTCCTCTGCTGTGTACACTAAGGTCTGACCGTCATCAGAGACATACAGGTTGAAGTCGAGATCGAATCCATATGACTTATCCTCTTCGATAAGCCTGGTGTAGGCGCCGGTTTTGAGATCTACTTTGTAGAATCCGCTCTGTTTCGTCTCCTCATTAATTGTGCTGATCACAATGGAACCACCACTGTCCGTAGTCCAAAGTTGGGACGCATCGCGCCGGCCAACGATCGCTGCCACTCCGAGATTCGGTATTCGTACTACCTCAGCAGGGGAGCCGCTGGAGACCGAGACTTTCCAGACGGCATTAGCTGTTTGGAGGTAAACGTTTTGACTCGCAAGATCCCAACGAGGTGGGCTCAGGAAAGCCGTTGACGCCGGCAACCCGGTCACTTTGCGAACCGCACCTCCCTTAGACGATACGAAGTAACACGCTCGTTCGCCAAAAACCGTATAGCTCAACCATTTGCTATCCGGCGACCAACTTACGGAAAACCAGATAGCAGCCTGAACAATGTCTGCGGCCACGACCTGTGGGCGCCCGCCTTTGGAAATGACCACTAGATCAAAGAGCGAGCGGTGGTTATTGGCACCCTGCTGTCCTTTGTTGGTTGTAAAGGCAACTGACTCACCATCAGGAGAGAGGCCATACCATAACGGGTTGTAACCTCGCGCGAGCCTTTCCAGCTTCTCGTCTTTGATATCGATTAAGGCCAGGTCTGCCCGCAATGCCTTAGTGAAAGGATCTTTATGAACCGTGGCATCGCCGTCGGTGTCTGATACTCCGCTCCTGGGCGCCGTGAGAGAGCGATACAGCCTCACAGTCGATCCTGGCTGTTTCTTCTCCGCACTCAATGGGTCGTCTGCGGAGGTGATCGCCTCGTTTGCCTCTTTAAGACTCAGTCCCTCTGGTAAGACTTTGACAAGAACCTTCCTGCTGTCAGCTGTCCAGCGAATCTGATCAAAGCCGTCGCGCGGCCGGACGATCACTTCCGTTATCTGACTCAAACGGCCGGTCGCCATATTCCAAACCCAGAGATGGGCCGCTCCACTTCGATCCGAGTAAAAAGCCAGATAACGCCCATCAGGTGACCATGCAGATCCCCAACTGTCGCCCTTGCCTTGCGTCAGGTTTCTGCTCGCTTGCGTTGTGACGTTGGTTATCCATACATCACAACCGACCTTACCCCCCGGCCCCCCGGTCTCGGTGAAATAGCGATAGCGTTCCTCTTCACTAACAGAGCGGCCTTTCCGAGGATCCTGCAGCGTATAGGCGATCCACTTGCCATCCGGCGACAGATCGATTGGCGTCCTCCAAGTCAAAGAAAGAGCTGTCAGCGATTCTTCGATAGAAAGTGCGGTCTGACCATCTGAGGTAGGCTTCTCGTTAGAACATACCGAGTTGTTTTGGCAGGCCAGCATTAAGAGAACCGCAATCACAAATTGAGCCATTCTGTTCACTACCATCATTTTCCTCCGCGATCTTAGAATTGCAATTGATTCAATCCGGGCTGGCCTCCACCGGTTCCTCCGCTACTTGAAGTGCCCTTTAGCATCTGAGTCGATTGTCCAAACTCGCGCCCCAAACGAAAGGCAAGTCATGACGCAAGCGTTCTCCAGACTGCTTTTTTTT
>Ga0111538_10014319_pt1 | contig 10458 bp, 4 predicted proteins | sample SoiMethybrSBSTD1_FD_79669 | JGI IMG/M metagenome (GOLD analysis project Ga0111538, IMG submission 79669) | Bulk soil microbial communities from a Populus tree surrounding site in Tennessee, USA - Soil MetaG P. TD hybrid SBSTD1 (version 2)... | ecosystem: Environmental > Terrestrial > Soil > Tree... | reverse complement strand
TTTCAAGTTCTTCGCCGTGCCGGCAAAAGTGCGGCAGTTTGGTACGTTTCCGGTTAGAGCGTTTGGAATAGTCTTCTCTGCGTAGAGGTTAATTGGAGGCCCGACATGTCGTCATACAAAACCTTTGTGCTTTCTTTTGTGGCTGTGCTTGTTTTTTCAGCGGTCACTTTCGCTCAGCAGCCGTACTTCACCGAGCCATCGCTCTCCCCGGATCGCAAAGAGATCGCATTTGTCTCCGGTGGCGACATCTGGACCGTCCCGGCAACCGGCGGCGTCGCCGCTCTGCTCGTCTCACACTCCGCAAACGAAGCGCGTCCGCTGTATTCACCTGACGCCCGTCAACTCGCATTCATCTCGAGTCGGACCGGCAACGGCGATATCTATCTCCTGACACTCGCAACCGGCGAATTGAAACGTCTTACTTTCGACGACGGCCTGGACCAACTCGATGGCTGGTCTCGCGACGGCCGCTGGATCTACTTCTCCTCAACGAGCCGCGACATCGGTGGTTTGAACGATCTGTTTCGCGTCAGTGTTAACGGCGGCACGCCGATGATGGTGAGTTCCGATCGTTATACAAACGAGTTCTATGGCGCACCGTCTCCCGATGGTAAAACACTCGCCTTTTCAGCCAGAGGAATCTCATCCGGTCAGTGGTGGCGCAAGGGGCACAGCCACATCGATGAAGCGGAGCTCTGGTTGTTGCGATCGTTTGAAACCGGCAACGGCACTTATGAACGAGTCACGGCGCGCGGAGCGAAAGAGTTGTGGCCGATGTGGAGCGGTGATGGTCGTAGTCTCTTCTACGTCTCGGATCGCACCGACTCAGGAAACAAGAACGGCGCACAAAATATCTGGACCATCACACCCGGAAAGTCCGACGCGCGTCGCGTTTCAAGCTTCACGGACGGGCGCGTGTTGTGGCCGAACATTTCGTACGACGGTCGCGAGATGGTTTTTGAACACAACTTTGCGATCTGGAAACTCGATACGGACAGCGGCAAGGCGACCGAAGTCGCGATCACACGACGTGGCGCTTCCGCTGGACCAGGCGTCGACCGTCTCAGGCTCACCGATCAGATCAGTGAGTTCCAATTGTCGCCCGACGGCAAGAAGGTCGCGTTCGTCGTACGTGGTGAAGTGTTCGCTGCATCGGCCGCTGATGGCGGTGATGCTGCTCGTGTTTCAAACAGCGTGGCTGATGAATATGAACTGGCGTGGGCGCCTGACAGCCGGCGGCTGGTCTACATCTCGGCGCGCGATAAGATTCCACATCTATTTCTGTATGACTTCACCAATAACGCAGAGTCGCAGTTGACTCGTGAAACTGCGGATGATGCAGCGCCGCGCTTCTCACCCGACGGCAAGTTGTTGGCGTTCATCAGAGGCGGCAAAGAGTTGCGCGTGATGGACGTCGCCGCCAGGACTGACCGTGTAGTCGCCACTGCATCTTTCGAACGTCCGCCGTTTGATTCCGATCGGTCGTATGTATGGTCGCCGGATAGCAAATGGGTGGCTTATCTTCCGGTCGGTCCCAACCTTTTCAAAAATCTGCAAATCGTTTCGGTCGATGGAGGAACAGGACGGCCCGCGAGTTTTCTCGCAAATGTGTTCAGCAACACTGTCTCGTGGAGTCCCGACGGCACCTTTATCCTGTTTGATTCAGGTCAACGAACCGAGAGCACTCAACTCGCCCGCGTCGATCTGATTCCGCGCACGCCGCGTTTTCGTGAAGATCAATTTCGAGATCTGTTTCGCGAGGAACCGGCGCGAAATATTGCGCCCCCAAATCGACCTGAGCCACGTCCAACGGAGTCTCCGCGGGAAACGCCGGCTGCGTCGCCGTCTCCCTCCGCGTCGCCCGCAGAGGAGAAGCGTCCTGGTCCAAAACCCGTGCAGGTGGTGTTCGACGATATCCGGCGTCGCCTGAGTCTGCTGCCGGTTGGTGTGGACGTAGATTATGAGACCATCAGCCCTGATGGTAAGTGGGTTGCGCTGATCGCGAACGCTGCGAACCAGGCAAACATTTATATCTATTCACTGGATGAACTATCGCGCGAACCAGCCGTCGCAAAACAGCTAACGTCAACCTCTGGTTCTAAGCGTTTCGCACAGTTTTCACCAGACAGCAAGGAAATCTTTTTCCTCGAAAACGGCCGGCTTGGTGTCGTCAATCTCGAAGGCCGAGCCCGATCGCTCGCGGTGACCGCGGAGATGGACGTGGATTTCGCCCGCGAGAAGATGGAGGTCTTTCGCCAGGGGTGGTCCTACTTGCGCGACTTCTTTTACGATCCGGCTTATCACGGTGTGAATTGGGAAGGAGTGCGTGCGGAATATGAACCGTTGATCGCCGGTGCACGAACACCTGACGAGATGCGGCGGTTGTTGAACCTGATGGTTGGTGAGCTCAATGCGTCTCACCTCGGCGCCGGCGCCCCGCCGGCAGGGAACCAGCCGACTACCGGACGCATCGGTTTGCGCTTCGATCGCGGCGAGTACGAAACCTCGGGCCGCTTACGCGTGACTGAGGTGATCGATTTGAGTCCCGCCGCGATTGCTGGAGGAATCAAAGCCGGTGATTACCTTTTGGCGGTTGATGGTCGCACGCTGGACCAGGCCACAAACCTGGACGAAACACTAAACTACAAGATCGGTCGCCGGGTGACTTTAACTGTTTCTTCTGATGGCACGACGAAGCGCGAGGTGGTGGTGCGACCAGTGAACGGAGCCACTGAACGGGGCCTGCTTTACAGGCAGTGGGTTGAGCGAAATCGTGAGTATGTCGCGAAGGCCAGCAACGGCCGTCTTGGCTACGCACACATGTTTGACATGAGCCAGCAATCGCTCAATCAACTTTATCTCGATCTCGACGCGGAAAACTTCGGTAGAGAGGGAGTTGTCATCGACATTCGAAACAACAGCGGCGGCTTCGTGAATGTTTATGCCATCGATGTGCTGGCCCGACGTGGTTATTTGACCATGACGCCGCGTGGCCAAAGCAGCACGCCGGCGCGCACTGTCCTGGGCCAACGCGCGCTGCATCGCCCAACAATCCTTCTGACGAACCAGCATTCGCTCTCAGACGCTGAAGACTTCTCCGAAGGTTATCGAAGCCTGCGCCTGGGCCAGGTGGTCGGCGAGCCTACGGCTGGTTGGATCATCTACACTTCGAACCAGCCACTGATCGATGGCACAAGCTTTCGTTTACCATTCATAAAGATCACCGCGAACGACGGCACCAACATGGAGCGCAACCCGCGCCCCGTCGACATCGAAGCGACGCGCTCAATCGGTGAAACCCTGGTCGGCCGCGACTCGCAACTCGACGTCGCCGTGCGTGAACTGCTGAAACAACTCAGCTCCTCGCGCTCGACGTCGCCGCGATAATACAGGTCGTCGACTTAAATAAAGTAAAGACCAAACGAAGGACTTCTCCAGATCACACGACGACCTGAACGCAGTTGCACGTGAAGGCGGTACAAGCCTTTTTGTTTGGCATTGAAGTAGACCAATAGCGCCTTCGACATTTTCTCCCTGGCATTCGGCGGAAGTTTTTTGGACAGTTCTGAACAGCTTCCGTTAAGCATCAAAGTAACTCCCTCTTCAGGATCCGGAGGCTGAGCGATTGTCATGTCACGTCTGATTGGTGTGAACTTCTCATTCACTACTTCTATGCTGTCCACCGCTGTTAACGGGGTTCCTCTACCTGCACTAAGTCTAAAGCCTGCTGAGGTGCGCACCAGAAAGAGGTTATAAAACAGCAACTCAGCCAGATATCTTTCATCGTCTTCACTTCCTCTTGCTCTTGGTGGCTCCAAATGTTTGCGCAAGTAGCGAATTAATTCCTCGCGTTTTTCCATCGTTTCCGGTTGCCCAAGATCGAGGGGTATCGGATAGATCAGTCTGCCAAATTTCACGAAAGCTCTTTGATCCGCGGCCATGGTGCGCGTTTCGGGTATCAGGCTCCAAGCCTCGTCAAGCGTCGGAGTTCGCTCTTTTCCCGCAAAGTACTCGTTGCGTGCCCTTCCAAGTCTGGGCATAAAACCAAACATTGCTCGACGAAGTCCCGCTGAGTCTTGTACTGACTGGAATAACTTTCCCAACCACATTCCCGAAATGATGTCTTTGAATTCTTCACCGAAAAAATAGCTTGCGTTGATGATGTCTTTATCCGGGCTGGGATAGTTCTTAACAAACTCGTCATCCACCTGATACCAGACACCTAAAGATGGATCCAACTCAAACTTGAAGCGGTTATTGCTCGGTACATTTTTGTTTCGACCTTTCGGGCTTTTTGCCGCCTGGTGATGAAGGTTGATAGAAATTGGCGACACAGCAGCGAACGTTTGGCGCTCTTGTTCTCTTTCGACTACGGCCCCAGCGGGAAAAAGCTCCACCGCAAGCGCTCGCTCCGCAAGCATCGCTTCTTTCGTCTGTTGCCAGCCCTGACGTGTCGCAGTATCTGTCGAAGCTGCTATCAACGCGTCTACGTTTGTGATTGCCTTTTCGTAGTCGAGTAAAATCAGATTTAAGGTTCGGAGGGTTTTGAGCAGTTCAACGCGCGCACTTACCGTAGGCGCAGTAATCCGTTTTGCTTCAGTTTCATTGCGCTCCTTTTCCACTCTTTCGAGATGCTGTCGCACAAGAGTGGTGAGTTCCCGGAAGTCGTGTACCGAAGTGTTCACAGTAGTTCCTTGCGACTCCAGAAATCTCGAGAACATCTCTCGCGCGCGCGAAGGCATCCCCTCCGCAGCGTAATAGGTCGCGACCAGCAGTAATAGATGTTTCTCGTCGGGACGCTGCCGGATCCACTCGAGATAAACTGACTCTCGCTGTTGTATTCTGGCTAACTGTTCGGCATTGAGAAATGAAAAGCCCTGTTCGTCCTGAAGAGTGAAGGTGCGTGTATCCTTTTCATAGACTTCGACTCGCCATTTGTAGGTCTTGTTAGCCTCAGAGCCGACCCCTGGCGTTTTCGTATAACTGCGCTGGTCTCCTCCGATAGCGGGCGATACGAATATTTCCTGCCAGGGGCCTGTACGTACTCTTTCAAATATGCGAAGAATGAAATGATCGGGATTTGTTAATTGCCCACCCCAGCGAAAAGTCAGGCTGTTCTCAGGAACCACTTTCCCATCCGGAAAAAGCAATACCAGCGGCTTCCGAATTCCGGCGATATTTTTGAGCCATTGAATGAAGGGATTGGGCTTTGGAGGTGGATTCTGCGAAGGACGCTGAGGAGATGAGTTTCTGGGCGCCTGCGCCATTGTGGAGTTGCAGGCCCCGCTGTAGAAATGCGTGCCGCCTGGAAAAACAGACGCGATAACAAACAGAACAACGATAGACACATATTTTCTTTTCATGATACTCACACCTCTACGGTTCGGGAGACTTCATTGCCTCCGCATCTAACGTCGGCCTCGTAACATCCTTGCTTTGGTAAACAACCAAACCGCCTACATCAGTTTTCTTCAATCGCAGTACAGCGGGTTGGGAAGACTTGCGGTAGAGGACATACTCGCCAGTTGTTTCATACAGAAGCGCCATTGGTTCTTTTAGATCTTCTACCTGCAACGATGTTTTTAATTCAGGCGGCGCAGTCGGAGCGATAAGCACACGCACGATCGGATACTCATGCGGAAAACGAAAACTACCGTAGACCAGTGGCAAACTGATCAGCAGGATCAATACGATGATTAGCGCGGCATGCCGTATCAATGTGTTTACGATCCATGGTCGGGCCGGATTGACACTCGTCGAATCGCCAGCATGAGACTTGTCTCCTTCACTGGCCACAGCCATTGTCACGAACCATGCGGAAGCATTGAAAAACATGAACGATGTAGAAGCATCGGACGTGTTTTCCGACTTCCTCAGACTTTCCTGATTCGAACTGTTTTCGACCCGTTCCAACCGCCGGCAGAGGAAATAGAACGCTAGCCAGAGCGCGGTTAACCCGACATAACTCGCAAAGAATCGTGCCGCGAAGTCATTCGCCGATGCATCTGCGGTCGATGGTAGAAACAGCAGATCCTTTCGACTCTCAGGCCAGTGTCTGAATTCCAGGCTCGAAAGCGCCAACAGTAGAATCAGAATTGCGGACGGCACGTAACGCCAGAGACGCTCCAGTGATGAAGCTTGTTTTTCCCGTCTTCCAAAACTGACGGCCAGCATCAATAGGATCAAAAGGAATAGCAAGACCGTTCGACCATTGAGTTCCACCAGACTCAGAAGCGGATAAAGCAAGACCGACGCTAAACTGCTGATGACAACGTTGCCGCCGCGGTAAAGAAATTCGATGTGGTTCGCTGGAACTTGAATTATCCCCAGCATGTTCCAGTGCACGCGCTCTGCAACGTATCCAAAGACGTATAGCACCACTGTAATCACGCCGATTAAGGCAGTGATGGTTTGGATGTGCTCTTTGTAAGCGGTAAATTCCTTTTCCGGCACCGTTATTCACCTATAAAGTTGAATCCCGCCCAGAAGCAGGGGTTTGCAGAACCCTTTAACCCAGGTACTTCCGTTATTACCCCGGCCTCGGCAGTAGGTTGCCTTACTGCGAGCATTGCCGTGCGAAATGCTGCCCCAACGTCTGTCCGGTTACGCATGCGTGCATAAAAAGTAGAGAAGAAGATGCGGGAAGCTTCGTCGTCCTGGTCCCAAAGCGATCCAACTACAGCGGGAACACCTGCAAACATAAAACCATTCGCCAGACCCCAAACTTCGTCACCTGGAAGGAGTCCGGCTTCGCCACTCTCACAAGCACCCATCGTGATCAGCCGTGTTCGCCTTGTATTGACTCTGGTTATTTCCTGTAGCGTCCAGATGCCGTCCTGAAGACTAAGTCCGGAACGGCCAAGGTTGGCGCGATTGAAGAAGGCATGGAGCGCGAAGTGTACAGCCGGACTACGCCTTACTGCTGGTGTAAGATCTTTTAAATGAGAAATGCTGTCAGCGCGACCTACTGCTTGTTTAATCGCGTCGAACTCACCCTGGACCGCCGGCAGATCGGCACTCAGAGGATCGCCCACCAATAACACGCCATCCACGGGCTGCTCGAGATTTGACTTATAAAGCGACACGACCGAATGCAGCACTGTTCTGCTGGGCACCGTCGTTAAGCGACCAACCACATCAATCAGATACCTGCTTTGGCCGGCTCCTGTTTCGCTCATTGGCAAAGCTACGAAGGGAAGGTTGTGCAGTCCACCGTAAGGCACAAGAATCAGGCTCTTGCCTTCGAGATATTTGATGAAATTTCCGATCGCCGGAACCTCTCGCGGAAACAACATACGGGCCAGGATAGCGCTCGTTTTATCAATCTCGTTTTCAAGTCCCTTAATCTGTTCAACAACCTCCGGATCAGGTCTTGGCGATTTGCGCAGTTCCGCGTATTGCATTAGCGATTCCTTGATGGCATTGCGGAGAACTGTGACGTCACCTGCTATCCTGGACCATGGAGTATCCAATAGGACCCACGTGGTCGTCGTCTGATCGCTGACAAACAACACGACACGGTCGCGCGATTCGATTGGTACGTATTGGACCATCACTGCTTTAAGCTGATGGCGCTTGCTCATTTCACATAGAAACTCTTGTTCCTGGGCAAACGCATCTGTGACTGGGGCCGGCCCCTCGTCAGAAAGAGGGAGCACACTACCTAAAATCTTTTTCAAGAGATTGAGGTCTTCCTCTGAGGTTGCGGGATTGATTACCGCGACTCCCCGCCGCATTGATTCGATTTCATCTACGGTTGCCCTGGATTTGGTCAACTCGGTGAAGAGGAAAAGCTCTTGCGCGAGGAGAGTCGAGGTGAAGTTTCGCTTCTCCATCAGTTCATAAAGGACACTATGGAACTGTTTTTGAATTTCTTCGAACGCGCTTACACCTAGAAGCCTGTCGTAGGCAACTGAACTTCTCGCCGCCAATCGCAAATTGCGATTGATAAGCAGTGCTTTCTTGAAAGAAGCGAGTGCCTTGATCGGGTCCTTTTTCTTAACCTCGCATTTGCCTATTTCCAGGTGAATGATTTCGGCCAGATGGGTTTGCGGGTCCTTCCCCATCGCACTCAGCGCATCTTTAAAGTTCATCAACGCCAGAAAGCAGTCGTACTCCTTCTTCGCCAACAACATGCCGCGATAGCTGTAAAGCATTGCGAGAGTCATCGGGTTTGCGCAGACAGCGTTTCTTTGTCCTTCATAAATCGGCACAGCTCGATCCAGGCTTGCCTTCAATTTGGCGTCGTCTCCCGACAAGTAGTGGACTATGACCGCCGTCACGTGGAGCGTAGCTTCGTGGTGATGCACGAAAACTTCTGAATACGTCTGTCCCAGCTTAGAGGAGAGTGCAAAACCACTCTCGACATCGGCGAGCGCCTGTTTATATTCACCCGCCGCTGCTCGTACCTGTGCGAGCTCTCCCCAGGCGCCGAGGGCGGATAAACGGTTATGCTTTGTGAGCAGTGAAATTGAACTCTGATAATCCGCCTGTGCCGACTTGAGATCTCCCGAAGTCATTGCAATCCGTGCGCGGCTCCGATAGAAAAGTCCAAGTACTTCCTCACGTGCAACTTCGTCTGGGATGGCTCGAATCTTCGCTTCCTCGTCCATCAGAAGCACGCTTGCCGGCATCACTTGTCCCGCTATCAGACGTTCATGGCTGAGCCGCAGAAGCCTAAGCCTTGGTAACTGTAGTTGGTACTGCCTCAGGCGGTTTTGGAATGGTTCCAGGGCTGATGGATAAGCGGAGCCGATTTCCTGGAGCCGCCGGATCAGGGCTACGGCACCCATTGGGTCGTCGAGAGCTATAACATTGTCAATCGTGTGGATTATGTCTTCGAGAAACTGTCGTCGGGCGAACGGAGTGAATGCAACAAACGCCTGCCTGAACGGATCCAGTAGGTTTGAAAATGGCTCGGGATTGACGTCACGTTTAAACTCCAGTGCCGACTGATTCGCACGCAACAGGAAGCGTTCGTAAAGCAGCACAACGCTGCTTGTAGCAAGAAACTCCAATTGTGTGTTGACCTCAGGCTGAGGTTCCTGGCGGGTCATTTCCACCAGCCGCTGGTGTAAGGTCGTGAAGTTTGAAATTGCATTGCCCAGGGACAGAGTGCCGTTAGGATCTTCGAGCTCAGACACGAATTGAGCGACCTGAGAAAGCGCCCAATCTATAGACCCGCTGCGGAGTTGATCTTCCGCTACGTTCCACGTTGGACTGGACTTCAGAAACTTCGTCTTGAATTCCTCGTCGAGACGATCACGTTGTGGGTCGAGTTTAGCGAGGATAGAGAGCTCGAACTTATTACGAGCCCTGCGACCTTCGTTAACAACTTTAGTGTTCAGGTCTGCTGCGGCAAGCAAAGCCTGATGCGCGTCGTCCGTTTTTTCACGGAGCAGGAGGACACTATAGCTGCTCACTTGAATTGTGAATTTTTGCTCGGGTGTGAGGTTTGCCTGAATATTCTGACTCGCCAGGATTCTGTGGACGCTTTCCAGTTTCTCAACCAGATCAGCATTTGACGATCTGCTGTCCGGCGTAGGCTTTTGAAACGACCCTGCTGACGCTCGGAGTGATAACTGAGCAAGTTGAGAATGCGAAGATGAGTTATTTGCGAAGCCAGTGCTGACGAGCACGAGACAAATCGACAGCGCGATCTGCCAAACACGGGGAACTCTCATGGCGATTCCTGAGTGTTAACCTCTCTATGAATTTATTTTTATTTCGGCAGACCTCTCCGCCCTCAAACACAATGAGGATTTCAGAGAAAGTATTTCTTGGAAAACGAAGGCGAGCCTTTAGTGGGACGAGTGTCAGCTCGAGTTCGAGCCACTCACCGCATTGAGTCACTGCCCTGATAGCTTGAACACTCGGACGGCATTGTCGTGAAAGACAGCTTTCCAATGCTCGCGCGGAATGGCGCGTTTGTAGGCTTCGACGTAAGGTTTTATCGAGACGAGAGGCCAGTCGCTGCCGAACATTAACTTCGTCGGATCTTCAATATAGCCAAACACCCACGCAATCGGTCGCACCACGTAGGTCTCAACCTTCTCCTTCGGCAGTTGCTCCATGTCTCCGGTCAACATTGCCGAGCATTCGAGGTAGACATTTGGGTTCTTGTAGGCGACTTCGGCCGCAGATTCGATCCAGGGGTTACCACAGTGGGCGATGACGAAATTGATCTTCGGATGATCGACCGCAACCTCGTCGATCGTTAGAGGATCGGCAAACTTTAACTTTGCAGTCTTTGAATATGTGTCACCGGTATGAAAAACAACGGGTACTTCGTACTTCTGTGCCAAAGCGTATACAGGCTCATACTGACGGTCGTATGCGTATCGATGCCCATAACCCAAATAGATCTTGATGCATCGATACTGGCGCGACTTCAACCCGTTCTCAATTCTTTTTAACTCAACTGTCTCTCCGACACCGCCGCAATAAATCACATTGCGT
>Ga0111538_10014316_pt1 | contig 10459 bp, 7 predicted proteins | sample SoiMethybrSBSTD1_FD_79669 | JGI IMG/M metagenome (GOLD analysis project Ga0111538, IMG submission 79669) | Bulk soil microbial communities from a Populus tree surrounding site in Tennessee, USA - Soil MetaG P. TD hybrid SBSTD1 (version 2)... | ecosystem: Environmental > Terrestrial > Soil > Tree... | reverse complement strand
GCGGTGAAGTATCCGACGTGCTCGGCGGCGAAGTCGGGGTCCAGGCCGGTGACGAACACGGCGGAGCACATCACCTTGGCGAAGCCGGCGGCGTGGTGCTCCAGGGGATCGCCGGGCGGCGGGACATAGGGCGTGTCGAGCTCGAGCGCCCGGGCCCGCGCGACGAGGAAATCGGCGGGGCTCGTCAGAGGGGGCGCACTCGTCGCGGGCGTCGTTGGGCGCATTCCCGGGAGTATACGGAAGTCGGCGAGGCCGTGGTCACGCTGATGGTCCAATTCCGGTTTGACAGGTCAACGGCGGCGCTGATATGAAGCAAGCGCCCTGCCCAGGAGGTTGCCATGCCGGTCTTCATGCGGAGCACCTGGTTGTGAGCGAGCCCGTCGGCGAGATTCGCGACGGGATGCGGATCGATTGGGACGTGCCGATCACGATGGATGACGGTCTCGTGGTGCGGGCGGACGTCTTCCGGCCCGTCTCCCATGGGCGCTACCCCGTGATCCTGTCCTACGGCCCCTACGCCAAGTGGCTGCACTTCGAGGATCTCTACACCGACCAGTGGCGGCGCATGGTGGAGCAGCACCCGGACGTGGCGGCGGGCTCGACGAACAAGTACCAGAACTGGGAGGTCGTCGACCCCGAGAAGTGGGTGCCGGACGGCTATGCCTGCGTGCGCGTGGACTCGCGCGGCACCGGGCGCTCGCCCGGCCACGTCGATCTCTGGTCGGCCCGCGAGGCGCAGGACCTCTATCAGTGCATCGAGTGGGCGGCCGGGCAGGCGTGGAGCAACGGCCGGGTCGGGCTGAACGGCATCTCGTACTACGCCATGAACCAGTGGCAGGTGGCCGCGCTCCAGCCGCCGCACCTGTCGGCCATGTGCATCTGGGAGGGCGCCGCCGACTACTATCGCGATCTCTCGCACCACGGCGGCATCCTGTGCGCCTTCGCCCGCGCCTGGTTTCCCTCGCAGGTCGTGCGCGTACAGCACGGCCGCGGCGCACGCGGCTATCGCAGCCGCATGAACGGCGAGTGGGTGTCCGGCCCGCCGACGCTCAGCGAGGAAGAGCTGGGAGCCAACCGCAACGACTTCTGGGACGATTGCCGGCGCCACGGGCTGGCCAGCGACGAGTACTGGCGCTCGCGCATGCCCGACTGGTCGCGGGTGCGCGTGCCGTTGCTGTCCTCCGGCAACTGGGGCGGGCAGGGGCTCCATCCGCGCGGCAACTTCGAGGGCTTCGTGCGATCGGCCTCGGACGACAAGTGGCTCGAGGTGCACGGCATCGAGCACTGGACCCACTTCTACACCGACTACGGCGTACGCCTGCAGAAGCGGTTCTTCGGCCACTTCCTCAAGGGTGAGGACACGGGCTGGACGAAGCAGCCGAAGGTCCTCCTCCAGGTGCGGCACCCCGGCGAACGCTTCGTCGAGCGCCAGGAGGACGCCTGGCCGCTGTCGCGGACGCGCTGGACGCCGTTCTACCTGAACCCGGCTGATGCCACGCTGGGGACGGAGCGGCCAAGCCGCGAGGCCGGCGTGAGCTATCGCGGACTCGGCGACGGCGTCACGTTCCTCACGAAGCCGCTCGAGGCCGAGACCGAGATCACCGGGCCCATCGCGGCCAAGCTGTGGGTGTCGTCCGAGACCCGCGACGCCGACCTGTTCCTGGTGTTGCGCGTGTTCACGCCCGACCTGAAGGAGATCACCTTCCAGGGCGCGCTCGATCCTCACACGCCCATCGCCCAGGGCTGGCTACGGGCCTCGCACCGCAAGCTCGACGCCAAACTGACGCTGCCCTATCGCCCGTATCACACGCACGACGAGATCCAGCCGCTCACGCCGGGGTCGGTGTACGAGCTGGACGTCGAGATCTGGCCGACGTGCATCGTGATCCCGGCCGGCTACCGGATCGGCCTGACGGTGCGGGGGCGCGACTACGACTATCCCGGCGGCGTCGGCGCCGGCCTGGGGACGCTCGGCGCGGTGTTCACCGGCGTCGGCCCGTTCCAGCACAATGATCCACACGATCGACCGCCGGACGTCTTTGGCCGGACGGTCACGCTACACTCGGGGCCGGCGCGGCCGGCCCACGTCCTGCTGCCGGTGATCCCGGCCCAGCCGTGAGGGGAGGCTCGACATGAACGTGCTCGATCTCAAGGGCGGTCTCAAGTTCTCGCCGGACCATCACGTCTACACGTTCCTGGCCGAAACACCCCACTGCTCGATCAGCATCGTGGGATGGGAGCCGGGACAGACGTCGCCCATCCACTCGCATCCGACCGCGGACGAGATCTACTACGTGATCGAGGGGCAGGGGATCTTCAACGACGGCCGGCAGGAGCGCAAGCTCGGGCCGGGTGACAGTGTCATCTTTCCCGCCGGGGAGGTGCACCTGGTGAAGAGCGTGAGCCGCATGGTGCTCTTCCGCGTGCAGGCCGGCGCCGACCGGCATCCCGAAGCGGTTCCCGATTGGCCCAAGCGCGGATAACAATCAGCCGACTCCACTGACGGAGGGCACTGTGATGGCGCGTTCGATCGATCGCCGCACCTTTCTGAAAGCCGCCGGCACCACCACCGTGGCCCTGCTGGGCGCGCCGCTGCTGCCCTCGCGCTCGGCCGCCCAGAGCGACAAGCTGGTGGTCGCCGTCGGGCAATGGGGGCTGGAGACGCCGTTTGCCTGGCGCTCGAGCCAGTCGGAGAAGACGCTCTGGGAGTGCGTCTACGATTCGCTGATCACGCGTGACGCCAAGACGTTCGCCATGCGTCCGGGTCTGGCGACGGAGTGGAAGCCATCGAACGAGATGCGCACCTGGACCTTCAAGCTGCGCCAGGGGGTGCAGTTCCACGAAGGCCACGGTGAGATGACCGCCGAGGACGTGAAGTTCACGATCGAGCAGAATCTGCGGCCCGATTCCCCGGGCGGCTCGGCGCCGTTCTTCCGCATCAACCTCGACCGCATCGAGATCCCCGACAAGTACACGATCGTCCTGCACTTCAAGAACCGCCTGTGGGAGGTGCCGGCCCAGGTCTCGCAGTTCGTCGGCTACCAGAACATCACGTCGAAGAAGTACCTCGAGACGGTGGGCGAGGAGAAGGCGGCGCTGCATCCGATCGGCACCGGACCGTACCGTCACGTCGAGGGCCGGCAGGGCGACTACCACCGCTTCGAGGCGGTGCCCAAGCACTGGCGGCAGACGCCGGCGTTCAAGGAACTGGTGGTGCGCCGGATTCCCGACGCCGCGGCGCGGCTGTCCGGTCTGCGCACGGGTGAGATCGACGTCGGGCAAGTGCTCGGCGACTATCTCGACCAGGCGCAGAAGTCCGGGCTGCGCATCCACGAGACGCGGGACGCGGTGCTCCACTGGGTCGTGCTCAGCGGCCAGACCGTGGCCGACAAGGAAGACTTCTGTCCGACCTGCCCGTGGGCCGGCGACTACAACGACAAGAAGAGCCAGGAGAACGCGCGCAAGGTGCGCCTGGCGCTGAACCTGGCGGTCGACAAGAAGGCCATCATCAACGGGCTGTGGCGGGGCCGCGGCTCGGAGACGCCGTTCTCGTACTTCTACAACCCGTTCCACAAGGGCTACAGCAAGGACTGGAAGGTGCCGCCCCACGACCCGGCCCAGGCTCGCAAACTCCTGGCCGAGGCCGGGCAGGGCGGCGGCTTCGAGGTGCGCGTCAACCCGATGGTCTTCACCTACGCGCTCGACGGCAACGACATGATGGAGGCCGTGGCGCTGGACTGGGAGAAGGTCGGGATCAAGGTCAAGCGCGTGCCCGAGAACTTCGCCAACTTCCTGCCCAAGAACCGCACGCGCAAGACCAACAAGACCCACTGGGTCTACGGCGCCCCGCCCTTCGACGAGCCCGGCCTGGCCTGGCAGCGTTGCACCCACACCAAGGGCGCGTTCGCGCTCCTGAACGAGGGACTGTACGAGAAGGAGATCGACGGCGCGGTGGCCGAGATGGATACGGACAAGCGCGCGAAGCTGACGCAGGCGATGGGCCAGACGCTCTACGACAACTACCACGGCGTCATGCTGGGCATGAAGAACGTCACGTGGGCGGTCACGAAGAAGGTCGGCACCTGGCAGACGCTGGTCTACGTGCCGCTCGAGAACAACTACGAGTACATCGCGAAATCGGAGGTCTAGACTTGCCGATGCCCGAGATCATCGATCGTCGCCGGTTCATCAAGCGCGCGGGCGCCACTGCGGCCGCCCTGGCCGCGGCGCCCCTGATTCGTCCCGCGCGTGCCACCGCCCAGAACGATCGGCTGGTGGTGGCGGTGGGCCAGTGGGGGACCGAGACACCCTTCGCGTGGCGTCACGTGCAGGCCGAGAAGCCGCTGTGGGACTGCGTGTACGACCCGCTCATCATGCGCGACCCCAAGACGTTCGAGTACCGCCCGGGGCTGGCCACCGAGTGGAAGCCGTCGAACGAGATGCGCACGTGGACGTTCAAGCTCCGCGCCGGCGTGAAGTTTCACGAAGGCTACGGCGAGCTCACGTCCGAAGACGTCAAGTTCACGGTGGAGCAGAGCCACAAGCCGGATGCTCTCGGCGGCTCGGCCTACTTCTTCCGCAACCACCTGGACCGCATCGAGACACCCGACAAGCTCACCGTGGTGCTGCACTTCAAGACCCGGCAGTGGATCGTGCCCTCGCTCTTCACCCAGTACGTGGGCTATCAGAACGTCATCAGCAAGAAGTACTTCGAGCAGGTCGGCGAGCAGAAGGCCTCGACGCATCCGATCGGCACCGGCCCCTTCCATCACGTCGAGGGCAAGCAAGGCGACCTGCACCGCTTCGAGGCGGTGCCCAACCACTGGCGCCGCACGCCGGCCTTCAAGGAGCTGGTGATCCGCCGCATCCCCGAGGCGGCGACTCGGCTGTCCGGCCTGCGGGCGGGTGAGATCGACATCGCCCAGGTCTTCGGCGATTTCCTCGAGCAGGCGCAGAAGGCCAATCTGCGCATCCACGAGACACCGAACGCCGCGCAGTACTGGGTGATCATGACGGGCCAGACCACGCCCGACCGTGAAGACTATTGCCCGACGTGCCCGTGGGGCGGCGACCCGAAGGACGCCCGAAGTCTGGAGAACGCGCGCAAGGTCCGCCTGGCCCTCAATCTCGCGGTCAACAAGAAGGCGATCTACAGCGGGCTCTGGAAGGGCCGCGGCGGCGACACGCCGTATTCCTACTACTACTACCCGTTCCACAAGGGCTACAGCACGGACTGGAAGGTGCCGCCGCACGATCTGGAGCGCGCGAAGAAGCTCCTCGCCGAGGCCGGCCAGGCCGGCGGCTTCGAGGTGCGCGTGAATCCCTACGTGCAGCTGGTGGCGCAGGACGGCCCCGACGTGATGGAAGCGGTGGCGCTCGACTGGGAGAAGCTCGGGATCAAGGTCAAGCGCGTGCCGGAGGCGACCTCGAGCTTTGGGCCGAAGGGACGGCTGCGCAAGACCAACAAGACCTTCTCCGTGTACGGCTCGCCGCCGTTCGACGAGCCGGTGGCCGCGTGGGAGCGCGTGCTGCACTCCAAGGGCGCCTTCAACCTGCTGCTCGACGGCGCGTACGACGAGGAGATCGACGTCACCATGCGGGAGTTCGACGTCGAGCGGCGCGCCAAGCTGACCGCGGGCCTGGGGCAGAAGCTCTACGACAACTACCACGGTGTGATGCTGGGGATGAAGTCGATCACCTGGGCGCTCAGCCGCAAGGTCGGCACCTGGCCGACGCTGGCCTACGTGCCGGCAGAGACGAACTACGACGGGATCACGGCGGGAAGCTGACGCCGATGGCGACGCCCGCCGAGATCCTGGAAGACTGACGTCCGGTGTATCGCTACATCCTTGGCCGGCTCGTGCAGTCCGTCGTGTCGATGTTCGTGGTCTCGATCGTGGTCTTCGCGCTGGTCCGCATGTCCGGCGATCCCATCGCCATCATGGCGCCGCCGGAGGCCTCGCAGGCCGACATCGCCTTGATGCGCAACTACCTGGGGCTGGACCGGCCCTGGCACGTGCAGTACGCAAACTTCATCACCCATGCGGTGCAGGGTGACTTCGGCAAGTCGGTGCGCTTCCGCCGTCCCGCGATGGATCTCATCCTCGAGCGTTACGGCGCCACCCTGGAGCTCGGCGGCCTCGCCGTCCTGATCGTGATCGTGATCGCGCTGCCGGTCGGCGTCTACGCGGCGGTCCGCCGCGGGACCGCGCTCGACTACGCCGCGCGCGCCTTCGCCGCGCTCGGGCAGGCGGTGCCGCCCTTCTGGCTGGGCCTGCTGCTGGTGCTCGTCTTCGGCGTCATGCTGCGTCTGCTGCCGACGTCCGGTCGCGGGACGCCGCTGCACGTGCTCTTGCCCGGGATCACGCTCGGCTGGTTCGCCGTGGCCGGGCTCATGCGCCTCACGCGCTCCTCCATGCTGGACGTCCTCGGCAGCGAATACGTCAAGCTGGCGCGCATCAAGGGGCTGCCGGAGCGCACGGTGATCTGGAAGCACGCGTTCAAGAACGCCGCCCTGCCGGTGGTGACCTTCGCCGCGCTCCTGTTCGTCGCCCTGCTGAACGGCTCGATCATCGTCGAGACGGTGTTCGGCTGGCCCGGGCTGGGCCTGCTGGTGATCGAGGCGGTGGACTCCCGCGACTATCCCATCGTACAGGCCGTCGTGATGTGCCTGAGCGCGATGTACATCGGCGTCAACCTGCTGGTCGACGTCCTCTACGCGTACCTCAATCCGAAGATCCGGTACTCGGCATGACGACCGCGACGGCGACGGTCGAGACTATCGTTCCCCGGCGCCGTGACCGGCGCTGGCCGCCGCTGCTGCCGCTGGCGATCGTGATCGTGCTGGTCCTGTGCGGGCTGCTGGCGCCGTGGCTGGCGCCGCGCTCGCCGCTGGAGGGCTCGCTGGGCGAGCGGCTGGCGGCGCCCTTCGGGATGGAGAACTCCAAGCCGGGTCACCCGCTCGGCACCGATCGCCACGGCCGCGACACGCTGAGTCGGCTGCTCTACGGCGCGCGCATCTCGCTGGCGGTCTCGGTGGTCGGCATCACGCTCACCGGTGCGGTCGGCTCGTTCATCGGGCTGCTCGCCGGCTTCATCGGGGGCTGGACGGAGACCATCCTGATGCGCCTGGTCGACATCTCGCTCTCGCTGCCGGGCATCCTGATCGCGGTGCTGCTGTCGGTGGTGTTCGAGCCGTCGTTCACCAACGTGATCATCGTGGTCGTCTTCCTGTTGTGGCCGAGCTATGCCCGGCTGGTGCGCGGCGAGACGCTGGCGATCAAGCAGCAGGAGTTCGTGGCGCTGGCCCGGGTGGCCGGCTGCTCGAACCTCACCATCATGTTCCGTCACATCGTGCCCAACCTGATGCCGTCCATCCTCGTGCTGGCCACGCTGCACGTCGGCTACGTGATCGTGCTGGAGGCCGCGCTCTCGTTCCTGGGCGTGGGCATCCCGCCGCCCACGCCGTCGTGGGGCGTGATGGTGGCCGACGGCCGCGGCCTGATCGAGCAGGCGTGGTGGGTGTCGATCCTGCCCGGCATCGCCATCCTGGTGACCGTGCTGTCGCTGAACATCCTCGGCGACTGGGTGCGCGACCGCCTGGATCCGAAGCTCCGACAGGTGTGATGCAGCGGAGCGTCGACCGCATCCTCACGACGCACACCGGGAGCCTGCCGCGCGCCCGGGATCTCGTCACGCTGCTCCGCGAGCGCGAGGAGGGCCGGCTGCCCGCCGACGAGCCGTTCCACCTCCGGGTGCGGACGGCGGTCGCCGAGATGGTGCGCCGGCAGGCCGAGATCGGCGTGTCGATCGTCAACGACGGCGAGCAGGGGCGTGCCGACTACACGGTCTACGTGAAGGACCGGCTGACCGGCTTCGACGGCGAGAGCGCGCCGCTGCCGAACGCCGACGCCGAGGAGTTCCCCGAGTGGACGGAGATGGCACGGCAGTTCGCGCCGCCGTTCCAGCGCCGCCCGGCCTGCACGGGGCCGGTAGGATGGAGAGACTGGCCGGCTGTCGAGCGGGACCTCGCGACGCTGAAGGACGCGACCGCGGGCGGCTCGGCGGCTGAGGTGTTCATGACGTCGCCGTCCCCCGGCCAGATCGGGCGTTTTCTCGCGAACCGCCACTACCCGAGCGACGAAACCTATCTCTACACGCTGGCCGACGTGATGAAGCGCGAGTACCAGGCCATCGTGCAGGCCGGCTTCACGCTCCAGATCGATTGCCCCGATCTGGCGCTGGGCCGGCACACGCAGTTCGCCCACCTGACGCTGGCGGAGTTTCGCCGGGTCGCCGAGATGCACGTGGAGGTCCTCAACCACGCGGTGGCCGGTATCTCCCCGGAGCGGATGCGCATGCACATCTGCTGGGCCAGCACCGGCGGCCCCCATCACCGCGATGTGCCGCTGGCCGACATCGTCGACATCGTGCTGAAGGGCCGGCCCGCCGGCCTCATGGTCCCCGGCGCCAATCCGCGCCACGGCCACGAGTGGCGCGTCTGGCGCGACGTGAAGCTGCCCGCCGGCAAGATCCTGATCCCCGGCGTGATCGACACGACCTGCAACTTCATCGAGCATCCCGAATTGGTGGCCGAGCGGATCGAGCGCTACGCGCAGATGGTCGGGCGCGAGAACCTCGTGGCCGGCTGCGACTGCGGCTTCGGGACCTTCGCCGGGCGCGTTCAGGTCGACACCAACATCGTGTGGCACAAGCTCCGCTCGCTGGTGGAGGGGGCGCGGCTGGCGTCGAAGGCGCTCTGGTGAGCGGCCGTGTCTGACACGCTGCTCGAGGTCACCAACCTCCAGACCTACATCTATACGCGCCGCGGCGTCGTCAAGGCCGTGGACGGCGCGACGTTCTCCGTGGGGCGGGGGGAGACGCTCGGCATCGTGGGCGAATCCGGCTCGGGCAAGTCGATGACGTGTCTGTCGATCCTGCGGCTCGTCCCGGAGCCGGGCGGCCGCATCGTGGGGGGCGGCATCACCTTCGACGGCGAAGACCTGCTGGCCAAGAGCCCCGAGGAGATGCGGCAGCTGCGCGGCTCGCGGATCGCGATGATCCTGCAGGATCCCATGGCCTCGCTCAACCCGGCCATGACCGTGGGCGCGCAGATCGCCGAGACGCTGACGCTGCACCGGGGCCTGCGAGGGCGGGCGCTGGACGACCGCGTGCTGGAGCTGCTGCGCCAGGTGCGCATCAGCGACCCCGAGCGCCGGGTGCACGCCTACCCGCACCAGATGAGCGGCGGCATCCGCCAGCGCGTGGCCGGCGCCATCGCCATCTCCTGCCAGCCGAGCCTGCTCATCGCCGACGAGCCGACGACCTCGCTCGACGTGACGATCCAGGCCCAGTACCTGCGCCTGCTGAAGGACATCCAGCGCGAGACCAACCTGGCGCTGGTCTTCGTCACGCACGACCTCGGCATCGTGGCCAAGCTGTGCGACCGCGTCGCGGTCATGTACGCGGGGCGGATCGTGGAGACCGGGACGACGCGCGAGATCTTCAGCCGGCCGCGCCATCCGTACACCATCGGCCTGCTGAACTGCTTGCCCTCGCTCCGCCGTGGACGCGAGCCTCTGACCGCGATCGACGGCCAGCCCCCCGATCTCGCCGCCGTCCCTTCCGGCTGCGCCTTCGCGCCCCGCTGTGCGCTGGCCGAGGCCCGGTGCAGCGAGACGCGGCCCGGCCTGGAGCCCGCCGGCGCCGAACACCTGGTCGCGTGCCTGCGCGCCGCGGAGACGGCGACGCTCATGCCGCGCCGGACCGCGATGACTCCGGTCGCGACGTCCGTGGCAGCAGCGGCCTCGGTGTCGGACGGCGACGTCATCCTCGAGGCCCGCGACCTCAGAAAGCACTTCCCGGTGGCGCGTGGCGCGATCCTGAGCCGCGTCGTCGGCACGGTGAAGGCGGTGGACGGCGTGAGCTTCGTCCTGCGCCGCGGCGAGACGCTCGGGCTCGTCGGTGAGAGCGGCTGCGGCAAGACGACCACGGCTCGCCTGGTGCTGCGCCTGGAGCGCCCCACGGGCGGCGGGATCTTATTCCGCGGCCGCGACATCCACGACCTGACGCGTCCCGCCGCGCGCGAGTATCGCCGCGCCGTCCAGGCCGTATTCCAGGATCCCTACAGCTCGCTCAACCCGCGACTGACCATCCGAATGACGGTGGGCGAGCCACTGACCCAGACCCAACCCGAGCTGTCGAAAGCAGAAGTCGCCGAGCGCGTGGCGGCCTCGCTGGCCCGCGTGGGGCTGCGGCCGGGCATCGTCGACGACTATCCCCACGAGCTGTCCGGCGGGCAGCGCCAGCGCGTGGCGCTCGCGCGTGCGCTGACCACCAACCCCGAGTGCATCCTGCTCGACGAGGCGGTCTCCGCGCTCGATGTCTCGATCCGTGCTCAGGTCATGAATCTGCTGCGCGAGATCCAGGACCGCCTCGGCGTGAGCTACCTGTTCATCGC
>Ga0111538_10014315_pt1 | contig 10460 bp, 3 predicted proteins | sample SoiMethybrSBSTD1_FD_79669 | JGI IMG/M metagenome (GOLD analysis project Ga0111538, IMG submission 79669) | Bulk soil microbial communities from a Populus tree surrounding site in Tennessee, USA - Soil MetaG P. TD hybrid SBSTD1 (version 2)... | ecosystem: Environmental > Terrestrial > Soil > Tree... | reverse complement strand
GGCCTGCGCGTCGCCGGCGTCACCGGCGACGCCGCCCTGGGCGCGTTCCTGGCCGACCCGGCCCTCGCCCCGCCGCCCGCCGACCCTGAGATCGCCGCCATCCTCGAAGGGCTCGACCGCCACCGCAGCAGCCTGCGTGACCTGGAGGGGCTGCCCACCGCGGAGCTGCAGCGGCTGTTCACCGAGACCCTGGACATCTGCTCCCACCGGCTCGACGCCTGGGTGACCTCACTGGCCACCCGCCGGCTCGCCGCCCTCCGCGAGCAGGCGCCGGCCGGGGCCTACCTGGGCTGCTACGGCTGGGTCGAGGACGTGCGCCCCGACCCGCCCGGGCCGCTGGCCGAGGTGACCCTGGCCGACGGCACCCGGGCCCCGGCCCGGACCGACTCTGGCGGGTACGTGTACGCGCCGTCGATGCTGCACGGCGCGACCGCCGCCGTCCTGCGCAGCGCCTGGCTGTCGCGCTCCGGCCCCACCCAGCCCCAGTACGCCGTCGACCTGTCCTCGCGCCGGGTGCGGAGCGCCCTGGCGCTGCTGGACGCGGTGCGTGACAGCCAGCCGCTCGGCGCCGTGCTCGGCTACCAGTTCGAGCGCGCCCTCCACGACGCCGCCCCGGCGGTGGAGCTGGACCGCTTCATCGACGCCTTCCGCATGCTGTACCCGCCGGTCGCCAACAAGGCCCAGGACTCCGGCGAGCCGGCCGAGTCGGTCGCGGCCCGCAATGTCGTCGACGGGCTGCGGCTGCTGCGCGCCTGGCAGACCAGCCAGATCCCGTTCGGCAGCGGGGAGCTGCCGGCCGGCGGGCCGCTGCGCGCCGCCATCGAGGAACGGCTCAGGCGGCTGGACGACGCCGTCGACGCCCTGTCCGACCTGCTCCTAGCCGAGTCGGTCCACCAGGTCGTCAAGGGCAGCCCGGCCGGGGCCGCGGCCACCCTGGACAGCCTGGCCAAGGGGCGGCGGCCGCCCGAGCCGGAGGTCGCCACCGTCCCGCGCGCCGGGACGGTGCTGCACCAGCGGGTCGCGCTGCTGCTCGGCGACGGCTCGTCCCCGCCCGGGTGGGGCCCGGCCGCCGCCTCGCCCCGGGCGGCCGCCGCGCCGGAGCTGAACGGCTGGCTGGGCCGGCTGCTCGGCCCGCCCATGGCGTTCGCCTGCCGCGCCACCCCCGCCGGCGGCCCGCCGCGCACGGTCACCCTCGACGACCTCGGCCTCCAGCCGGTCGAGCTGGTCCTGCTGGTCCAGGCGGCCGGCGCTGAAACCGGCCAGGCCGAGCTGGACCGGCGGGTCGCCTGGCTGGTGGCCGGCGAGGCCGGGCCGGATTGGCCGGTGACGATCGACTACGAGACTGCCGGCAGCTCCGACGTGCTGCCCATGGCGGTGGCGTTCGAGCTGGCCGCGGCCGCCGGGCGGCTGCTCGGCCTCGGTCGCCCCCTGGTGCCGGCCGACCTGCTCCCGCCCGAGCGCTCCGAGCCCGCGGTCGACCCCATGGCGGCCGAGCTGGCCGGCCGGGCCGGGGCCGCCCGCGCCGCCCTGACCGGCACCCGGGACGCGCTGGCCGCGGCCATGGCGGCCGCCGGGACGCCGCAGCCGGCGCCGGACGCGGTCGCCGCCCTGCGCGCAGCCCTGGTCCGGGCGGCGGCCCTGGGCGTGCCCGGCGCCTACCCGGCCAGCAGGCACGCCGCCGATCAGGCCGCCCGCCAGGCACTGGTGGCCCAGGCGGCCAGCGTCGGCGCCGAGTTGGACCGCCGCCTGGCCGCGTCCGGGGCCGCGGCTGGGCCGAGCGAGGCGCTGGGGGAGGTGTTCGGCCGGACCCTGCCGGTCGTGCCCCGGTTCCGCCCGGCCGCGCCCGACCTGCTCACCCCCGCCCTCGTCGCCGAGCCCGACCTCGGTCCCGAGGCCGACGCGGCCGTCGAGGGCTGGCTCGCCCAGCTTGCCCGCGTGCGGCGGCCCCTGGACGCCTGGCGCGAGCTGCGCGTGCTCGGCCGCGCCCTCGGGAGGGTGCTGCCCCGCCCGCGCATCGCGCACCTGCCCCTGGATCGCGGCCCTGGCGGCGAGCCGCCCCGCTGGGCCGCCCTGGCCTACCCGACCCAGGCCGAGCGGCCGCGCTCCGGCCTGGTCAACCTGGCCCTGGTCGGCGCCCCACCGCCGGCCGCCACCCAGCCGTGGGCCGGGCTCCTGCTGGACACCTGGCCGGAGCTGCTGCCCAGCGCCGAGGAGGACGCCGGCGTGGTCTTCCACTTCGACGCGCCCCGCGCCGAGGCCCCGCAGGCGGTCCTGCTCGCCGTCCCCTCCCAACCCCCCTCCGACCCGGCGCCCCTGTGGAGCTACGACGAGCTGGAGCGGGTCCTGCTGGAGACGCTGGAGCTGGCCCGGACGCGGGCGCTGGACCTCGGGCACCTCGGCAGGTACGGCCAGCTGATCCCCATGACCTTCCTCGCCGCCAACGCGGCCAACGAGGCGGTGGCCACGTCGTTCGCGGGCCGGCTCGCCGCCGACCCGACCATCGCCCAGGAGTGACCCGTGGCCGAGCCGAGCATCACCTACTGGAACCGGGTCGAGCCGAGCCCCCGCGGCGACAGCCTCCAGGCCGGCCTGGAGGCCGCCGTGCGCGACCCGCTGTGGTTCCTCAGCCGCCAGTGGCAAGTCGGCGAGTTCTCCGGCGAGGACGCCGCCTCGCCGGCGTTCGTTACCTTCGCGGCCCGATTCTCGCCGCTGGACAGCTGGCGGCCCGCGGGGGCCCCCGCGTTCCGGGCGCTCGACGGCTCAGCCCCGCTGGAGCCGCTCAGCCAGAACGAGGCCACCACCCCTGACCTGCTGACCGCCGTTGAGCTGGGCCAGGCGCTGGAGGAACGCGTCGGGATCGAGGGCGGCGGCCCCGACGTGATCGCCGCCCTGCGGGCCGCGTTCCCCGTGCCCGACCCGGCCGGGCTCGGCCCCGCCGAGGCGCGCGACCGCGCCCTGGTCCGCCTGGCCCGTGTCTGCGGCGGCCGCGCGATCCACGGGACCGACGCGCTGATGGCGGCGCGGGCGTCGGCGCCGGCGCTGCCCCCCCGGATCGTGCTGCCACCCGCCGGGCAGGGCCCGGCCCTGGCCGCGCTCACCTGGCTGATCGACTGGGCCAGCGAGACGCTCGGGCCGATCGGGCTGGAGGACGCCGACGGCTGGCAGCCGGAGCGGCTGGAGTACGGGCTCCAGGTCGGGGCGACCACGCCTGACGGGGACCGGGTGGTCCTGGAGGCCCACGCCGGGCCGTTCGGCGAGCTGGACTGGTACGCCTTCGACGAGCTGGTTCGGATCCATCCGATCTTTCCCGTGCCCGGCCCGCCGACGCTGCACACCAGCCTGCTGCCCGCCCAGGTCAGCTTCTCGGGCATGCCCAACGCGCGCTGGTGGCAGTTCGAGGACGCCCGCTTCAACTGGGCCGCGGTCGACACCGACCGGCGCGAGCTCGGCAAGGTTATGGTCATGGACTTCATGCTCATCCAATCCAACGACTGGTTCGTGGTCCCCTTCGGCCAAGCGGTCGGGACCATCGTCAAGATCGACCAGGTCCTGGTCCGCGACGTGTTCGGCGGCTGGACGCTGGTCCCCGCCGCCGACGCGGGCGTCCCGCCCGGGCCGGCGCGCTGGTCGATGTACCAGCTCACCGCCGACGGCGCCGACTTCGGCCTGGCCGGCTACTTCCTGCTCTCGCCCGGGGCGTTGCATACCACCCTGGATGGGCCCGACCTGGAGGAGATCCGCTTCGTCCGCGACGAGCAGGCCAACATGGCCTGGGCGGTCGAGGCGGTCACCCAGGACGGCACCGGCCACCCCTGGCAGGGGCGGGAGCGGGCCCTGGACGTCCCCGATCCGACACCGTTACCACCGGCCACGACCGCGCCGCTGCGCTACCGGCTCCAGACCACCGTCCCGGTCAACTGGATTCCGTTCGTGCCCGTGCAGGTTGACACGGCGCGCCGGGCGGTCGCGTTGGAGCGGGCCGCGATGCAGCGTTCTGGTGACGGCGGCGTTTCCGCCGTCGAGCCGGTCGGGCGGGTCCTGCGCCCGACCGGCCTGGACGACCCGGCGGTCTACCGCGTCCGCGAGGAAGAGGTCGCCCGGTCCGGCACGCGGGTGCTGCGCGCCGACCGCCGCAGCCGCTGGACTGACGGCTCCACGCACCTGTGGACCTCCCGACGCCGCCGTGCCGGCCTGGGCGAGGCCGCCAGCGGACTGCGGTACGACCTCGCCGAGCCCACCGACACCTCGCCGCCGGGCTGACGCCGATCCGGCAGCCGCCGGCTCGGGACAGGACCGTTACGCGGCCACAACCGCTGGAAGCTGGCATGCTGCTCGGCGCAGGCCTGCGTCATCCACTCGGTATGGCCCTGTACCTTGGCCTCTCGCTGGTGATCCGCGGTCGGAAAGATACTGCCATGGTGATGACCGCTGGCTCTCCCCTGCTCGAGACGTCTGGCGCGTCACTGACGACGACGTCCGGCGCGAGTGACCAGCCCGCCGCTGAGGGTCCCATGCGGTTGCTGCCCGTTTGCTGCCCGGGCAGCGGCTATAGAAGGGCACCGGCCACGGCGGAGGTGACCCGCCAGGCCGGTGACCTGGGCTGTTGTGGGGTGGAGGTGAGGGGATTTGAACCCCTGGCTTCCTCCGTGCGAGGGAGCGTCGGGCGGTTGTGGCGACCTGGGCAGCTGCCTCGATAGCGGCATTGACCAGTGAAGATGCCTGACCGTTGTTTGCCGGTGTTGTCCGCAGCAGTCCGGTCAGGTGTGGCCCCGATGTGGCCCCAGCGGTCACGAGTTTGGAAGGCAGTCTCGGGGCGCGGGCCGATCCCTGTTCCGACGCCGAACGCCCAGGTCAGGGCCGATCATCCAGGAGCCGTGGTTGACCCCCGGTGGCCGCTCGTGACCGTCGGTTAGGGCACGCCGAGGGCACGACCAACGGGATAGGCGAGTGGGCCGACGGGGGAGATCGACCCGCTCGCCTGCCAACCGGCTTTCAGCCGGCCGTGTGCATCGACATCTGGAGGTCGGTGCAGGTGGGGTTGCAGACATCGAAGGTGTGGATCTGCTGGTTGACTCTGCCCGGGTCCTTGGGGCCGTGGTCACGCACCACCAGCACCACATCGGCGCCTTGGGCGTCCAGCAGGCCCGGGCCGCCGTTGATGACCCCGTCGGTGTCGCCGACCTGCAGGTGGCCGCCGAACTCCGCGGCGCCGCCCTCGTCGATGACGTGGCCGGCGGCATACTGCACCGACACCGACCCGTCGGGGTTGAACACCATCCACCAGACGGTCACCGCGTGCCCGGCCTGCAGCCCGGTGGTAGATAGCGAGAAGGAAATGCCGCTGCCGGTGCGGGTGAGGGTGGAGGTGCCAACGGTCGCGCCGGCGAAGGTGGCGACCGGGCTGGTGGTCTGGGTAGCGGCCCCGGCGCGGCCGATCAGGACGACCGAGAGCAGGCCGACAAGGGCGAGGGCAACCAGGATGCGTCGCTTCACGATGCGTCCCCCAAAATCGTTGGACCGGATAGAACGGCTGCATGCTCAACGAATCGGCCGCGCCGCGCAAACTAGGATCATGGCGCGTCCTCTTGCTCTACTTGGTGTGCGATATGCAGTATGTTTGGCGAGTTCGGCCGGGGAATGACTCGCTACGGTCGGCGGGGAATTCGGTAGAAGTCGGTAGGCCTCCCGCGGGCTGCGATCTCGGCGTGGGCTCCGAACTCCCCTCTTGGAGCTTCGGGACCACAATCTGAATCTCGCGTCTGCGTTATCCCAGCTGCTTGAGCCGAAGGGCCCGCGACCTGGGGTTTTCTCCGAACCGTGGGCGACCGCTGGTGACGCTCATGCCCGTGCTCGACCGTTGTGATACGGACCCAGCGCGGACCGAGCGCAGCGCAGCTTGCACAGCTTGACTCCACCGTGCTGGTACTCCGCGGTCGACAGTAACAACCAGGCTCAGCTCCATGACCGCTTCTGTGTCAGGAAAAAACCGATCTATGAGGCGCCGCTGGCACCGAACATTTGCTGAGGCAAATAGCCGTGCGGGGCTGTCCGGGACAGACCACTCGTGACCCTTGTTGTCCGGTGGACCATGCCCCAGGCATGCCCCAAGCGGGGCCGTTCAATAGGCTCCCCAGATGCCTGAGCGCCGGTAGCCGGCCAGCATGGCGAGCCCGATGCCGAGCTGGGCCACTCCGATGAGTCCTGGAATACGACATACCAGGCTGGCGCGCTTGCGGACAGGACACCACTCAGCTGCAAGATGGCCATCGGCACGCGCAGCACTCAGGCCACCCACGGATCAGTCAGAAGGGCCTCAAAAAGCAAGGTGACCGGCTACCTCACTCGGCCGCCCGTCCCGGCTTGTCCGGCACGAATACCCGGGTTGAGGCCACCGCCTCCGGGCCGGCGGGTGAGCGGGCGGTCAACTCGACGATGTGCTCGCCTGGCGAGGTCAGCGACGCTCGGAGGTGCCTGCCCGATCCCAGCTCCCCATCCAGGCGCGACCGCCACAAGAGCGCCCCGCCGTCCAGCAGCCCATGCTCGATCGTCATCGCCTCCCCGCGGAAGGAGATCTCCTCCCCAGCGGTTACCTCAGCACCGGACGCCGGGGCCAGGATCACGGTTTCGGGGACCGAGGGTTCGATTTCGAATGTCTCGCTTTCTGCCCACATCGTCCGGCCGCCCACCGAGGCGCCCACCTGGATCCTGCCTCGCGCCGAGCCGGGGAGAGTCCCCGCCGGGATCTCCAGCCGAGACTCGGTGAGGTCGGCGGCCACGAACCGCCACTGGGATTCCTCGTCGGCGGCGTACCGGACCATATACCTGAGCTCTCGGTCCTCGGGATGGGAGGCTGCCCAGTGGACCACCACGCCGTTCTGACCGCGTTGGACCCGGGGGGGTTCAAGCAGGGGAGGTTCGAAGGGAACGTTGATCCCGGCCAGCTCTTCGCCCTGGTAGGTGATCGCGATTCGTGCCGTCTGCTCGAACCAGGGGAAGGCGATGGCGAACCCGAAGCTGGGGCGGACCTCGCCCGCGTGTTGCTCCGCCAAGGGCATGATCACGTCCGAGTACAGCACCGACCTCGCCCGGTCCCGCAGCTCCAGCCGATAGGGTGACTGACGCGTGTGCTCGTGGTCTTGGTGGCCGTCGTCACCGGAGTGTTCCTGCTCGGAAAGGAAGCGTGCCGCCCGCTGGTGTACGTAGACGGGGTGGAGGCCGACGCCTTCTTCGGTGACGCTGCCGCGGAGCAGGCCGACGTCTCGCGGCTCCACCGCTTCGGGGGGAGGCGGGGTCGGCGGGCCTGGTGAGGGCGCCGCGACCTGTGGGGGAGGGGTGGTGGTGCCGGTCATCAGCCGCTCGTAGATGAACGGGGAGGTCCAGGGTGCGGTGAGGGTGGGACCGCCGGCATAGCTCATGAAGTCTGCGGTCGCCCGGGGCACCAGCGGGAACACCCGGGGCGAGAACGCGGACAGCGCGGGAGGCAGCCCCAGGAAGTCGTCGATGTCCAGTCCGAACTCCCCGATGCTCTCGTAGGGAGCCCCGGCCTGGTAGTTCGGCCACCCGCTCTCGTATGGCGGTGGCGCGCCGGAGCCGGGGATGTGGAAGTGGCCGAACCCGTGGCTGACCTCCTGCTGGGTCGCGCCGACGGCCCCATTGTGCGGGCCGGCGGCCCGCGTTCCAATGAGGGTCGCGGCGGCGCCGATCGCGCAGGTCCCGACGCGCGCCAGCGCCAGCGCCGCCACCGGCCCGACCAGGCCCCAGGCCAACGCTGCCCCCGTGAGGTAGGCCAGACCCATCGACGAAAGCGGCGCCCCACACCCGCCGGCCACGGAGGTGGCGGCCGCGCTGGCGGTGGTGCCGTCCAGCATGGCCACGTAGACGTGGTCCTCCATCCCGAAGGTGAAGAAGGCGCGAAGGATCAGCTCGGCGATCAGCTCGTTCCAGCCCGCTCCGCAGCTGATGCCCGCCGCCGCGAGGTTGCCGGGGAAGACCCACGGGTTGGCGCCCGGACACGGGTCGACCTTGAGCAGCGCCCGTGTGCTGGGGTAGGCCCGTTGCACGTTGTCGGCCTCGGACAGGACCTGGAACAGGTTCGGCGACGCCACCGGGGTCCCGGTCCCGGGGTCGGTCCAGGCCACCCGCAGGACGGCTAGGCGGATCGGCAGGCCACCGCGGTTGAACACGACCGTCTGCCTGGCGGTGTTGTTGCCCGTGTCCCGCTCCGGAACCCCGATCGGCATCAGGACCTCGGCCGTCAGGTCGATCGAGCCCCACGCCGTCCAGGACGACGGCAGCAGGAACAGGAAGGACCGGGCCGCGGGCAGGAGGCGCTCGGCGGCGATGTCGGTCGATTGCGTGGTCCTGCGGCGTGCGGTGATCGTCCGGTTCGGGTTGGGCGTGAACGTGGTGTCGAGCGGGAACAGCGGGGACCCCACAAGCTGTTTGCCGTTGGCGTCCTTGCCGTGCAGGCGGGCGCGCACGCCGGCGACCTGTCCGTTCTCGAACCCCGCGGGCTGACCCGAATCGACGAATACCCTGACGGCCGTCGGCTTGCCCTCCAGGAGCGCCACGTCGTTGTCCGGGCGCCGTGCGTTCGGATTCAGCATGTGATCGTTGGCGGCAAAGAACTGGATGGCCTGGGTGACCTCGACCCCTGCGACGGTGAGATCGGGCTGGCTGCGCATCCTGATCTTGACCCGTCGGGTCTCCGGCTTGGACGCTGGGGTGCAGGCGTTCCGTGCTTGGAGCTCATACTCGCGGTCCCAGGTGAACGTGCCGGGCACCGAGGAGATCACGTAGGTCCCAGTCATCGCATTGAGCGGACCGGGGACGGTGGGATGCTCGTTGACCGCGCCCTGGACCTGGACCGCCACGATGTCGATCGCGGTCGCGCCATGGACCAGCCAGGTCAGCTCCAGCCGGCCGCCGGGAGCCACCTCGGCGTCGGGGAGGTTGTTTGCCAGAAATCGCTCGATGTCGGGCGGCCCGGCCGAGAACCAGTTGGCGTTGCTGGGCAGACAGGGCGGGCACGACACGATCGGGTGGCTGCCCATGGTCTCGAACCGGTGGGCCGCCGCGAAGGCGGCTTGGCCCAGGCAGCGGGTCAGCTCACCGGCCAGCGTGCTCGCCGCCTCCGCCATCGGCTGGCCTCCGGTGGCTCCCTGCACGAAGCCGACGCATCCCCGTCCGACATTCGTCGGGGCCGTCGCCTGGATGGTGGTGGATGAGATCCACTGGACGGAGGACGCCGGGGCGCAGCCACCGCCGTGCCGCGGGAACAGCACCTGCAGGTCCGAGGGGGCCGGCGACGGGAACCCGACGCCGGAGATCGTCACCACCGTGCCTGCGCACCCCGTGCTCGGGCTCAGCCCGGTGATCCCGGTGGAGAAGCTGGTGCCCAGGTTGCCGCTGCTCGCCGCCTGACCCCACTGGTTGGCGGCCTCCTCGATGGCGATGCCGCAGGTTCGCCGCTCGATGTCGTGCAGCAGGTCGAGGAGGTCCTTGGGGATCCGCGGGGGGTCGACGAAGGTCTCCGGGAACGCCTTGCCCAGCAGGGCTCCTTTGAGCAGGCCGCTGACGCCATCCGCCCCGACGATGGTGTGATACAGGCTGTCGATGTACCCCTGGATGGGCTCGCCTCCCACCGAGATGGCAACGATGCCGGCCAGCAGGAGCTCGGCGGCTTCGCCCCTCACCAGGTCCGCGTCGGGACCCAGGGATTCACCGAACAGATCCAGCCCGATCTCGGGCTTGCTGCCGTCGCCGAAGGCGGGGTGCTGGCTCAGCAGGGAGCGGACCGCCGAAGCCCCCTCGATATCGACCGCGAAGCCGGTTGGGCCAGGATCGGAAAGGCCATCACCGGATTCCGGCGCGAGGGAGGCACTGATCTGCGCGTGGAACGACCTCGCCGCAGCAAGCACCGGACCAGCCTCGGGGCTGCTGAGCCACCGGCCCAGTTCCAGATAACGGTCCCGCTGCGAGGCGTTAATCTGCCGGAGCCGCTCAGATAGCGGTGTCTGGTCACCATTAGGCACGAAATTCCTCCTTTGGTCGAATGGCGATGAAAGGCATCCTCGCGCCGCCGGCCCTCGGATGCAACGGGCTTCACAAGAGGCCCGCCGGGGCCTCCCGGGACTCCACTGCGGCAGGTAGTAGCTAGCCCACTCCGGACGAGTCGGCCAGCACCTATAGGGTGCGGCGGTCGTGTAGGGTGCGGCGGTCGTGAAGGCGAAGACCTGAACCCGCGACCTTCGGGACCACAATCCGAATCGCCCGCCTGCATCATCCCAGCTGCATGAGCTGCAGGGCCGCCGACCTGCGGTTTCTCCGAACCGTTGGCGACCGCTGGTGACCGTTGGTGCCCGTGCTGGACCGTTGTGACACGGACCCAGCGCGGACCGAGCGCGAAGATCTACCGGCGGTGCCCGCTGTACCTCGGTGTCGCCCTGGGGCATTGCGCG
>Ga0111538_10014314_pt1 | contig 10460 bp, 8 predicted proteins | sample SoiMethybrSBSTD1_FD_79669 | JGI IMG/M metagenome (GOLD analysis project Ga0111538, IMG submission 79669) | Bulk soil microbial communities from a Populus tree surrounding site in Tennessee, USA - Soil MetaG P. TD hybrid SBSTD1 (version 2)... | ecosystem: Environmental > Terrestrial > Soil > Tree... | reverse complement strand
GGCGTCGGCGAGCAGGGGCAGGACTTCATCGCCGTGGCACGCCATCACGACCGCGTCGTAGGTCTGCGCCGGCCGATCATCGGCAAATGTCACGGCGACGCCGTCACCACCGCGCTGAATCGACCGGATGTCCGCGCCGCAGTGGATGCCGCCGGCCACGGGCGCCGTCAGCCGCGGAATATACGAGTGACTGCCGCCGGCCACGACCTTCCAGGCCGGATGACTGTTGACCGACAGCAACCCGTGATTGTCGAAGAACCGGATGAGGGTGAGCGCGGGAAACGTGCGAATCGCGTCGAGCGACGCTGACCAGATCGCCGACGCCATGGGGAAAAGATACCGGCCCGTGAACTCGTCGCCGAAGCCGCGCGCATCCAGAAAGTCGCCGAGGGTCTGGCCGGCCGAGTCGGGGGCGGCGAGGAGCGCGGGCGCCTCGCGGTTGAACCGGACGATTTCGCGCAGCAATCGCAGGTGCGAGCCGCGGAACAGGTTTCGCCGCTGGGCGAAAAAGCCGTTGGCGCCGCGGCTGCTGTACTCGAGACCGGTCCTCCGGCACGACACGCTGAACGACATGTCGGAGTCACGCGTGCCGATGCCGATCTCCCGGAACAGGCGCACCAGGTTCGGATACGTCCGGTCGTTGTGCACCAGGAAGCCGGTGTCGAGCGGAAGGCGTCCGGCCTGATCGTCAACGACAATCGTGTGGGTATGGCCGCCAAGGCGCTGATTCTTTTCGTACAAGGAAACAGTGTGACGGCGGCTGAGGAAATAAGCCGCGGCCAGCCCGGAAATCCCCGATCCCACGACGGCGATGGTCACCGGCGCCTCGACAATGTGCGTAGCAGTGTAAGCTCGATCGGCATGTGGGGCGCTGGCAACCCGCTTACCCTTCTTACGCGCCTGGGACTCGGTTGGATGGGCGCCGCGATCCTGATGGTCGTGCTCTGGCAAGGCCAGCGACGCACGCGCAACGCCGGCTTCGTCGACGTCGGATGGACTGTGGCCGTTGCCGGACTGTCGGTGCTCTACGCGGCATTCGGCGAGGGATGGGCCGTCAGGCGCCTGGCGATCGGCGTGATGGCGGGCATCTGGGGCCTGCGCCTCGCCAGTCACCTGTTCCTCCGCGTGCGCGGCCACGCCGAGGATGGCCGCTACGCGGACCTCCGTCGAGTCTGGGGCGCCCGGGCGAATGGGCGTCTGTTCTGGTTCTTCCAGATGCAGGCCGTTGCGGCAGTGTTCTTTGCGTTGCCGGCGCTGCTGGCATCCGCCGATCCCCATACGGCCCTGCGGCCGCTGGAAACGGCGGCCATCGGGCTGTGGGCGCTGGCATTCGCCGGCGAAACGTCGGCCGACCGTCAGCTGGCGCGGTGTAAAGGCGACCCCTCCATGCGCGGCCGCACCTGCCGCAGCGGCTGGTGGCGCTACTCCCGCCATCCCAACTACTTCTTCGAGTGGACGATGTGGGTGGCGTATGGCGGGTTTGCGGTCGCCGCCCCGTTTGGCGTCCTCGCGCTGCTCTGCCCCGCCGCAATGCTGTACCTGCTGCTCCGCGTGACCGGGATCCCGGCAACCGAGGCGCAGGCGATTCGCAGTCGCGGCGACGACTACCGCCGCTATCAGCAGACAACCAGCATCTTCGTGCCACTGCCGCCCCGCGGGTAACAGCGATGGCGGATCTGCTCTCACGCCTGCCGGACTGGCTGATCCGCCTCGGCATCCGGCGCAATCTGCGAGCGCGCTTGCGCGAACAGTCGGCCGGCGGCGAAGCGGCGCAACGCGTGCGCCTCGACCAATTCGTCAACGCTCTTCGTGCGAGCCCGATCGCGCTCAACACGGACGACGCCAACGCGCAGCACTACGAGGTGGCGGCGCGATTTTTCGAGCTCGTGCTCGGTCCGCGTCTCAAATACAGCGCGTGCTACTGGCCCGATCGGATCACGACGCTCGCCGCCGCCGAGGAAGCGATGCTCGCCCTGACCTGCGAACGCGCCGAGCTGGCGGACGGTCAGCGCGTGCTCGAGCTCGGCTGCGGGTGGGGGTCACTGAGCCTCTACATGGCTGAGCGCCTCCCGCACAGCCGGATTGTCGCGGTCTCGAACTCCCGTTCGCAGCGAGCGTTCATCGAACATCGTGCGGCGGCACTAGGGCTCGACAACCTCCAGATCACGACGGCTGACATGAACGGCTTCGACATCGGCGGGCCGTTCGATCGCGTCGTCTCGGTCGAGATGTTCGAGCATATGCGCAACTACGCGCGGCTATTCGAGCGGATCGCGCGATGGCTCGACGCCGACGGCCGGCTGTTCGTGCATGTCTTCGCCCACGCGCGCTTTGCGTACCCGTATGAGAACCGCGACGGCTCGGATTGGATAGCGCGCTACTTCTTCACCGGCGGCACGATGCCGAGCGACGGCCTCTTCCAGCACTTCCACGATCACCTGATCGTCGCGCGCCAGTGGCGCATCAACGGCGCGCACTACGCGCGCACGTGCGAAGCGTGGCTGCGGAACATGGACGCACGGGCCCGCGAGACCGACACGATCCTCGCGGACGCGTACGGCGCGTCGCAAGTCAGGCTCTGGCGTGCGCGCTGGCGGGTCTTCTTCATCGCGTGCGCGGAGTTGTTTGCGTACCGCCAGGGGAACGAATGGGGCGTCTCACACTATCTGTTCAGAAAGAAGCGTGTCTGATCACGGTCCATCCCCTGGCCTGGCTCGACGGAATGAGTCCGTCAAGGGCCCGCTCGGCGAGGCGTTCTTCGAGGTCAGGGCGGATGTTCGTCAGCTCGATCACCTAGCTCTAGCCTGAGCGGAGCAAAACGACAGGAATCGTGAGCCGCCGGAATCTGTCTTCAAAGCCCGGGGGGCGCAGGTTCGAGTCCTGTCGGGGTTCCGACCGGTCGTCCGGACGTGCGGAATGTCGCCAGATTTCGGGGTGCGAGTCCGAGCTCTCGCGAAAACTGGTCAATAAGCGCGCCCGGCTGGATGCGACCGTTCGTCGCCTCCTCCAGATCCCGACCAGAGCCCACACCGACTGCGACGCTCGTGGATGCGACGCTTTAGCGTCGCCTATTCCCTCTTGAACACCTGCTTGCCAGTCATATCCCCGCGCTGAGTGTTGACCGTCGTCTCCACGGTCATTTCCTTGCCGTCATCAGAAAGCTTGCGGACCTGCTTCGCCGCGGCGGTCGTGCCGCGCGCGTTGATGGTCGTTTCGATAACCAGCGCCGGACCATCCCAGCGCACTTTCGATTCCGCCATCCCGCGCCCGCCCGGTGAGCTCGTACCCTCGAACTTGTAGGTCAGCGCGCCGATGGTGATCTCCGTCGGCGACTGCGAGATCAGCACCGGACCGTCAGCGGTGCCGGTCAAGACCGCAAGCGCACCGCCTGCGCGCCCCGCTCTTCCGCCTCCTCCGCCGCCTGCCCCGCCTGTCCGGCCCGCCCTGCCTGCCCCGACTGGCTGCGATTTCGCTTCGTCGAGCACCCACTTGCCCGAGAAATCCGGTTTCTTATCCTGGGCGCTTAGCGCAATCGGCGCGATCGTCAGGGCGGCCACGGCGGCCGCCGCCAGGACCATGTCTTTCAGGTTCTTCATGATGAGCAATCCTCAAACGTTTGACCGGGCAGCGCCGCCAAAGGTTACTCCAGGATCGTGATGTCGGCCGTCAACACCGCGCCGGCCGGAATCACCCCCTCCACGCCCTTTTCGCCGTATGCGAGGTGGGGTGCAATTTCGAGCCGTCGCAGACCGCCGACGCGCATGCCCTCGATGCCATAGAACAGACCGCTGATAAGCGACCGGCGATCGACCCGGACCTGCGTGATCAACGTTTCTCCCTCGTCTTCCAGTCGGGCCACATCTGTCGAACCCCAGGCCACGGGCCAACGGACCATGTCGCCGCGGTTCAGCCGAATGCGAAGCCGGATCCGGTAGTGCTGCTGCCGCCGCACCGGCTCGCCCGTGCCGATCACCTCGTCGAGCAGAGTGAGCCCGCCGCGCAGGCGGCGACGTTGCGGTGGCCCCTGTCCAAGCATCGCAGCGAGGTCGGCCAGCCCGGCCTTCTCCGCCATTTCGCCTGGCGTCTCGCAGTCGTCAATCCGCGTACGCAGGCCGGGATCGGCACCGCCGTCGAGCAGAATGCGGACGGCGCGCCCGTTCCGCTCTCCCACCGCCATGTGGAGCGGCGTGTAGTCGTTGATGCCGCGCTGGTTCGGATCCGTCCCGTACGCAAGCAGCAGACGAAGAATGTCGTCGACGTCCGTGCGCTGGTTCGCACCCGGCGTCTCGCGCGTGCAGCTCAGCGCCGCGATAAGGGGCGGAAATCCGTCGTCCACCGGAGCGTTCGGATCCGCGCCGATCTCGAGCAGCGTGCGGATGAACGCGAGCGGACTGTGATAGATCGCGTAGACGAGACAGGGGCGAACCGTGTCCGGCATCTGCCCATTCGGAACCAGCGCCGGATCGTCGACGGCCGCGCGGAGTGCATCGAGATTGCCCTCGCGGAACGCGCGGTCGATGCGCTCGAACCTCTCCGCCTCCGCGCAGCGTTCTTCCTCGGACGCCATCTCATCTAATTTTATCGGGTTGAAGCCGCCCGAACACAAACCTCCGCTTGCACTTCCCCGTCCAATTCGTCCAAGGTTACTGCTGCGTCCCTGCCCGGCGCGCCGGCACGAGTCAATCCCGCGGATCTCTTCAGAATCGAGTGACGCTTTTGTGTTTCAGCGCACCGCCCGCAATGCATTCGCCGTCGTCGTCGACGCCAGCCGAACCGCGTCCGGCAGCACGTTCCGTTCGGTCGTCATGTCCCGTGACGCCATGCGGCGCACGAGGCGTCCGGCTTCTGAGCAAATCGTCGCGGAGCCAACTGTAGATGATTTTGTAGATGCGGCAATCCTGCGCTGGTTGTGTTGGCGTACAGATCGTCAGTCAACGTCCGCGGCGACCGGGCGCGTGCCCAGCGAGGTTCTCAACGCGAGGCCGCAGACCGTGACGACAACGAGCAGCAGGAGGGTACTGGTCGCCGAGTATGGCGCACCGTTGGAGAGCGGCAGAGGAATGAGCGGGACGAGCGACGAGAACCACCAGTAGAACACCACCGCCAGCAGGCCGTATTGCGACAACACGAAGACGAGGAGCGTTGCGGCGGCGATCGACTGAGGCAGTTCCAGGAGCGGGTTCTCGCCGCCGAGCGCCGCGAGGACGGCGAGAGTGCCGCAGACGAGCATCGCCACCCACCGCCGTCGCAGCGCGAGGACGAGCATGAAGTAGCTGCTGAAGATGTAGCCACTGACGTTCAACGAGGTGGCCAACGTGAGGAGCACCAGTGATAGTGCCTGCAGGCCGCCCTCGAGCGCGAGCGGGTGCGCGGGAATCGTCGTCTGGCCAGGAAAGTTGAACCAGGTCGGCAGCGCGTTGGCGATGTGCAGGGTCAGCGCGGCAACCAGACCGCAAACCGCCCCGATGAAGACATCACGGCCGACGCGGGGGTCTCGCCAACGCCCTTCGAGCAGACGCGCCCACCCAATGAGCAGCTCCGGCATCCGCCGGCGCACGTACGGTTCGACCGCGAGATAGATCGCGACGAGAATGACGCTGGACGCAATCGCTTTGAACAGCATGCGAAATACCAGCGGCAGTTCCAGGGACGGGTCGGTCACGTGGTGGCCGCCGAGGAACAACGAGCCGAAAGCGATCGCCGCGAGGAACGCGCCGATGCGCAACGCTCCCCGATGATCGCTCCGCCGGGCCTTGAAATTCTGGCGGAGCAAGAAGACGATCACAGCGAGCACGAGCAGCGAAGCGACGAGTTGAACGAGCTGTGAGATCCTCAGGCGGTTCGGCGCGGCCGGCTCCAACCGTTCGGCGCGCGACCACGGTCCGTGGATTTCGAACGACACCAGGCGCCCTTCAAAGGAAGCGGCGGTCACTTCCAGCGGCACGCCTGGGTCCTGCGGCGACTCGCCGCGCCACTCGCGCCAGGCGTCATACGGGACTGGCGGCACCCAGCGCGGCGACTGCGGCGTGAACACGGCCCGATCGAAGCCCGCTTCAGCGAACACGGTCGACCAGTCCGGCTCCGCCGCCGCCGCGTCGGGCGCTGCAATCTGCGGCGGTACCGCGAGGAAGCCGATCAGCCGCGCGTCGGCGTCGATCATCACGGTGACCATCCCCGAGACGTTCTGTGGCGGGTCCTCGAGGTCGAGCGCGCCGTCCACGTCGAGCGCCACCATTGGCCTCGGGCTCAAGCGAAGGTAGTACGCGAACGGCGACGATTCGCTTCGCATCCGCTCGCGCCATTCGACCGACGGCGCGTTGCGCGCCTGGTAGATCATCGGTTCGTAGCGGCGGACGAACCAGCCGCCAGCATCGGCCGCCGCATCGTAGCCGTGCCGCACCGCGATCTCTCGGGCGCGATCCTGCAGCACGTCGCTGCTGCGCGACAGCCGCGACAGGCCGAGGTCGGTTGAATACGGCGAAATCGCGACCGTGGCTGCCAGCGCCAGGATCGCGGTCATCCCGAGAGCGACGGCCTGCCGCAGCGGCAAGGCGCTCTCGCCTCCCGCAGCCGCGACCATCGCCGGCGAAGGTGTGTCACCAATGGCGAGCGCAGCGGCCAGCGGGTCGCCACCTGGAAGCGCCGCCGCGAGCTGCCGCACCGAAGCAGGACGACGACGCGGGTCTTTCTCGAGGCAGCGTACGATCGCGCGCTCGACGTTCGGATCGATGCCGGGATCGGCGTCCGACGGCAGGAGCGGCGCAGCCGTGAGGTGCCGCTCCCGCCATTCCGCGACCGTCATCGCTTCCAACGCGCGACGCCCAGTGTAGATCTCGAACAGGATGAGACCGAGCGCGTAGATGTCGCTCGCGGCGGTCAGCGGCCGCCCCTCGAATTGCTCAGGCGACATGTAGGCCGGCGTGCCGCTCACGTCGACCGCGCCATCATCGACCCGCACGGCCAGACCGAAATCCGTGATGCGGGCGCGGCCGTCCCCGTCGATCATCACGTTGGACGGCTTGAGATCGCGGTGAAGCACGCCCCTGTCGTGCGCGGCGCCAAGCCCGGCGCATAGCTGCCGCGCGACTTCGTTGGCTTTGGCGGTCGGCAGTCGGCCGATGCGGCGCAGCAGCATCGCCAGGTCTTCGCCGTCGACGTATTCCATGGCGAGGAACAGGTGGCTGTCGAACTCGCCGATGTCGTAGACGCGGCAGACGTTCGGATGTGAGACCTGCCGCGCGTTCCGCACCTCGGCGTGGAACCGTTCGAGCGCCGGCAGGTCACGCCTGAGCGAGTCTTCGAGAAACTTCAGCGCCACAATCTGGTTGAGCGTCAAGTCTTCGGCACGATAGACCTCGCCCATCCCGCCGCGACCGAGAAGGCCGACGATGCGATAGCGGCTGGCTATCATCTGTCCCGGCGCGAACCGCTCTGAAAACGCCGAGCGCGGCCTGCTCTTCGGCAGCGGCCGCTCGCCCGCAGGTCCGGCCGCCGGCGTGGTCATCGTCGGCTTATCGGAATCGTCCATCGAGAGGGACCCCCGAGGATTCTAGCGCCGCCGCGTCCATTGATTAACGTTGTTCGGGATTGTGAGCTATGTGATCCTTGGCGACGCTACGTCCCGACCATGCGACTCCCTTTGTACCCGAGTCGATGTGCGCCGGGGTCCAGGAATGGTCACCATGAACACAGGCACCATCTTCCGGTTGGGGCTGGCCGCATTTTCCTCGATGCTTGTGGCACAAGCGCCGACTGAAGTACCTCGAATTTGGGATGATGCTGCACTCGCGGATTGGGCGACGCCTGTCGCGGGCCTCAACGTTCGGCCCTCCCACTACTCGTCCGCCGAGTACTACAGCGTACCAGGCGAGAACCTGCGCACCTATCCCATCTATCATCCTGACGCCGAGCCGCCCGGGTATTGGGAAGAACTGAACAAGAAAAAGCCCGAACCGCTCGTGGACGTGTCGAAGATTCGAAGCACAGAGGATTGGATCGCCGCAGGTGAACGTGCGTTTCGGGACGTCGACAACTTCTGGAGCCGGACGGACGACCCGGCTCTCATCGCGCAAGCCCGGGAGCCACAGACGTTCGAGGGCGTCTTCAGGCTTCCCGACGGGACGGCGTTCGGGCCGCGCTGGGTCGTCACTGCAGAAGGTGTGAAGTTGTCCGCGCCCGCCTGCAGTGCCTGTCACTTCACGGTTCGGGCGGATGGCACCGTCGCCTTTGCGGGTCCGAGAGGGCCGCGCCCTCCCGCAAGCCCCGGCGCGCTGATCCCTCGCGGCCTCGGGGTGATCGCAGCTGGCGCGCCGCTGGCCATGCAGCGCTTCTACACGGGCGATCCACGCCCCATGGCCGCGTGGCGAATGTGGACGGTCCCCTGGGCGCCTGACGAACGTATCGAAAGTCGTCGGAACGCCGATGATCGCGAACTCCAAGCACTCGCGGCCGGTGATCCGGGCGTGTTCAATCGTCCCCACGGCAGTCCGTATTACGCAACGAAGATTCCGGACTTGCACATCCTGCGCTACAGCCGTTACCTCGATGCGACGGGCACCCATCGGCTCCGAGGGCCCGAGGATGCTGCCAGGTACGCGGCGTTTATCACAGGCGCCGATCCGATGGATTTCGGACCACACCGCATCTTGACGGACGCGCAGCGGCGTGTGCGGTTCCGGTACGCCGATGAAGTGCTCTATGCCATCGGGATGTATCTGATGGCACTCGAGCCTGCGAAGAATCCGAACCCGGCAGTGGCGGGCATGCTGCGGCGCGGTGAACAGGTCTTCCGACGGGAGGGCTGCGTGAACTGTCACGTGCCACCGAATTACACAAGCGGGAAGCTCACACGCGCCCAGGGGTGGGAGCCGCCAGGGAATCACCCCAATCGCGACGATATTGCTCCTGTCTCAGTGGGAACCGATCCGGGGCTCGCACTCAAGACGCGGAAGGGAACGGGGCTCTACAAGATTCCCTCGCTACGCGGCGTTTGGTATCGGCCGCGCTTGTTGCATGATGCCTCGGTCACGAGTCTCGAGGAGATGTTCGACGCGGCACGTCTCAGTCCTGACTACGAGCCGAAAGGTTGGAGTCCTCCCGGTGTGACGAAGCGCGCCGTACCCGGGCATACCTTCGGTCTGTCATTGGATGCCGAAGATCGAAGCGCACTGCTGGCGTTCGTGCGCAGCCTCTGAACTCCTCGGAACGGGATGACTCCTCACAAGTCGCCAAGTGGCGAACATCTGGCGGGGCACGTCATGGGCGGCATCTATGTCACCATCGGGGAGGGGACTCTATCTGGTGAGAGAGACCGCTACACGCGCCGCCGGGCTGGGGCTTGCCGTCGCCTACGCCGGACTGATTGGGTGGATGACGGCGCGTCAGCCGCAAACCATCGCGGACGTGACGGGTGGGCTGTCGGCGGCCGCCGGGCTTTACCGCATCGACGACCAGGCCTTCGCTGATGGGCTTCGATTCTTCCGGAACGACCAGTTCACAGAGTCGCGGCTGGCGTTCGAGCGCGCCGATCCTGCCGATCGGGACGCAGAAACTCAGTTCTATATCGCGTACAGCTTCTATCGTGAGGGTTGGGGTCGCGTGTATCACGACGATCGGCTCTATGCGGCCGGTCTCGAGGCGATTGACCGCGCGATATCTCTCGCGCCCGGTAAGCGAATCGTCATCGATGATCCGGCCCTCGGGATGCGCACGGCCGAGGAACTGAAAGCGGAGCTCCAGGCAGGTCTCCGGCGAGATGCGTCAGACTTCAACCCGATGCGACTGTTCCAGGAACGGAAATGACGGCTCTTCGCGAGGCAGTCGCGCTGCCCGTCGTGTTCCTGACCGTCCTCTTGCTTGGCGGCCTTCGGGTGGCCGACACCATCACACTCACGCCGCCATCGCCGTATATGCTGATCCTGGGCCTGCTGCTTGTGCGACTTGTCGTGCAAAGCGGCGCGCTGGCACCAGAGCGGCTCCTGTCATCATCGCGATCATCGCTTGCCAATCTGAACGGCGCGGTGGTGGTCGCGACGCTGTGGGTCGCCGGGGCGCAGACCCTGGCCGTGCTGGCGCCTGAGTCCGGGCTGCCGCGGCTCGCCGTCAGCGTCTTTTTCTTGCTCCTGCTGCTCAACACAGCGGCAGCTTCGCCAGACCGCACGCGGCTACTGCGCAGCTTCGCGGTCACCTTCGGGGCCGCGTACGTCCTGAAGTTCGTCGTCCTCCACGAATTGTCGGCGCCAGGAGGCAGCCGCCTGGGTGGGGCGCTTCGTGCACTTGTCGACGGCGTGACCCTTGGCGCGTTGATTCAGGAGGTGCCGAGTCGGATCACGGCATACACCGCCTTATCCGCGGTGACGCTGTTCCTGCTAGGGATATTCCTGCTGCCGCACCGTCGACCGGAGCCTGGTGGATTGACGCGCCGGCACGACATCCGCACACTAAGCGGCATCTGACCGCAT
>Ga0111538_10014313_pt1 | contig 10461 bp, 7 predicted proteins | sample SoiMethybrSBSTD1_FD_79669 | JGI IMG/M metagenome (GOLD analysis project Ga0111538, IMG submission 79669) | Bulk soil microbial communities from a Populus tree surrounding site in Tennessee, USA - Soil MetaG P. TD hybrid SBSTD1 (version 2)... | ecosystem: Environmental > Terrestrial > Soil > Tree... | reverse complement strand
TCTGTTCGGGCGACACATAACTGGCCGTGCCTACAAGCGTGCCAGGATCGGTCAGGAAACTGGAGACGCTTAACTTGGCCAAACCGAAGTCAACAATGCGCACGCGGCCGTCCTCGCCCAGGATGACGTTCGTCGGGTTCAGGTCGCGATGGATCACACCCTTCCTGTGCGCGGCCTCCAGCGCATCGGCCAACTGGCGCGCTACCTGAAGCCCTACCTGAATTTCCAGAGGCCCCTCGAGAATGCGCTCTTCCAGATTCTGGCCCTCCACGTGGGCCATGACAATGTACGGATGTTCATCGACCTCGCCGACTTCGTACACGGCGGCTACATTGGGATGATCAATCGCAGCGGCGGCCCTGGCTTCGCGGAACAAGCGCTCCTTCGCATCCCTTTCTTTCAGCCGGGACTGATGAATGAACTTCAGCGCCACCTGCCGGTTTAACCGGGTGTCTTCTGCGAGATAGACGGTCCCCATGCCACCTTCTCCCAGCTTCTCCAGCAGACGGTAGTGGGCAATGAGTTGGCCCGGCGTCCTGTCGAGAATGCCGCGCTCACGCTCGCGAAACACGGGCACATAGCTCCCCTTGGGAACTTCAATGAGGATGGAGTCGTTAATTCCCTCGCTCTCATAGTACTGTTTCAGCTTTGAGCGCAGGCGGCGGGCTTCAGTGCGGACAATAGTGTCGATCTGTGAGTCGAAAGAGGAGGGCCGTTGGTAGACCTCGACACCAATCAGGTATTCATTCAGCTGATTCCCTTCTCCCTCTAGAGCTTTTTCTACGATAAAGCCCAAGAAACGGACCAGCCGTTTGGACTGAACCAGAGTCTGGCTCGAAAGAATCCTGCTGAGTTGCTCATGAATTGCTGCCTGGGGAGGAGATGGCCTGGCTAGCGAAAGCGGAGGACGGCGCGCGGGCACGAATCCCTGACGGGATTTGCTCCCGGTGGCACCTACGGCGTCCGTCTGCTGGGGAAGATCCATCTCCTGCTTTTGGCGCAACTGCATCCCGTGATACTGGAGGGCCATCTTGACCGCGATTTGCAGTTGCTTTTCCGCAACTGGCTTGAGTAGATAACCGAGCGGTGAGGTTTGTTCGGCCCGTTCGACCGTGACGTCGTCGGAAAGTGCGGCGAGATAAACGACTGGGATGTCGAAGCGGTCCCGGATGGCTGAGGCGGCCGCAATGCCATCCATTCGGCCCTTCAGCTGGATGTCCATGAGCACCAGGTCGGGGAGGGTTTCCTCGGCGCGAACGATGGCGTCCTCACCCGAATTGACGACTGCAGCCACGGTCAATCCCATCCGCTCCATTCGATCCCGCAACTCTTCGGCGATCAAACTCTCGTCTTCAGCTATGAGAATGCGCGCTGGGTTCATGTTGCCTGGAAGGGTGCTCAACCCTAAGAGCCCCATGGAAATTACGTGCTCACACCTAACCGGCTGTAACCTGGCGGTCGGCGTTGCAGTGGCGAAATTTGACTGAGCGCCTCGTCAGGCCGGAACGCCTGACGTACGTTTAGGTCAAGCAATCCTTCATATCTCTGCATCCAAATTTTGAATGCGGTTACCAGCTCTACGCACTCTGAGGCGACAGGGTGTGTCACGCAGCGAGGAGATTCCGAAGTTTCTACACTCTGAAGGAGGTGAGATCATGGCGTTGGTTACGTCAGGAGCACGAACGTAACGCGCCAAAGCTATCACAGACACCGGACCACTTCAATTCCAGCCATGTCAATATCTGCAACTTAACAATGCTAGAGCCCAAGTTCTCGGACGTGGGAGCATGCACTGCCTCGCTCGTTTCTTTTCTGAAATCAAAAACACGTGTTCGCCATTTGCGCGAAACGTGTTTGCCAGGTTGCAAAGTTGCCTCCTATATTTCAGAGGGTAGGCGCATGCCAAAGATTCATATTATGAGCTGTCCGTCAGGATAGGTTCGGCCCATTGCCAAACTGCATGCACATGTATCTTAGAAAAAATTAAAGTAGATGGAACCTATGATTGGAAGTGATGACTTCAAATGCGGCTTCGTCCGATCAATGTTACATCGAGATTAAGCCCAGTTGAGGAAACCGTTTAGGCCAAGATGGGCACCTTCGCCCGTGATTCGAGCAAAAAACCCAGTTGGGAACCGCATCTTCCGTTATGAGGAGACCTGGGGTGAAGGGGAAGCCCTGGACCGCATGTTGAGCCCTTGAATGGTTAGACGAACAAAGGTGACCGGCCCGACCAAACAAGAGGCAGTAGACTACAGGATTCCCCCACCCGAAAATACATAATTCACCTGATACCAGAGCTTACGGATTAAGGTGATCCTACGCGCACTTGCCCACTTGGTCACCCACAGATCTTGGGCCAACCGGGGTGGTGGCTTGTCAAACAGCTGTCGATGCCAGGGTCCTCGACGACCTGCCCCGAACGGTTCGCTTGTTCGTTCGGGAGCCTGACGCGAACACCTTACTCGTTACTCAAGTCTTCCGCTCTCGCAAGTGGACAAAGGAGTCACCAAGCCCAAGGAACTAATCCCTTTTTCACTCGTTAGAGCGATTGCTTTCTGAAATCGCCTTAAGTAAGGATCTCCAGTTTGTGATGGGGAACTCCGTCAGGTTGAAGGCTCGCCATAGTCGGCTGCAATCTGAGGCACGAGGCAAAAAACACTCCTGGTAGATGCGAAATTGACACGAAGGCCTATCGCGAGAAGCAAGCTGCCCCTCCGTTGGGCCCCGTTTTTTCCATCCTCACGGAGGCCCTAAACTGAGTCGTTGTTCTATGAATTGTGCTAATTCCAACGGTTTACTCGCTTTGATCACGGTGAGTACTTGACCTGCCTCACGATATCTCACTTCCGAGCTGGCAAGTACTTCCACAGAATGCGGCCATTGAACGTGTGAGACCCGCGAACTTTAATGAAAGCCAAGGCCAAAACGAACGGCAACTTCACCAAGGGATCATTCTCTGAGGAGATTCTTGCGGGCGAACCTCAAGAGAAGGCTGACCAGGGACCGGATTTCTTGGGAAAGAGTCTGGAAAGCATTATTGCCGGTGTGGCGGTGGAGCGCACACGCGCCGACGAGGCGCTTCGAGCTTTGACAGGCAGACTGATCGAAGCTCAAGAGGCGGAACGGCGGAGGTTGGCGCGCGAACTGCATGACGGACTGAACCAACAACTGGCAATGCTCGCAGTGGAACTCGGCATGTTGGCTCAACAAGTTCCCGCCAGCTCGGCCCCGATTCGGGACCAACTCTTCAGCTTGCGTGATCGCGCCGAGCGGTTCTCTAACGATCTGCGTCACATGACGCACCAGCTTCACCCAGCAGCTTTGGAGCATCTGGGATTGGTTTCGGCCCTACGCGGCCATTGTGCCGAATTCAGCCGGCACGAAGAGATGCGGGTGTGGTTCCATGTTAGCGGTGTCGTGCGGTCGAAGAATCCGGAGGTGGACGTCTGCCTCTACCGGATTGCGCAGGAAGCCATTCGTAATGCTGGCAAACATTCCCAGGCGAAGGAGGCTTGGGTGGAGATCAGGCAGCTGCGGGGAGCCATCCGTCTATCGGTCGTGGATAAGGGGGTCGGGTTCGATTTGAGAACGCTCAAAGCGGGCCGGGGTTTGGGGCTGGTGAGCATGCGGGAGCGAGTAGAGTTGATTTCTGGATCTCTGACGATAAAGTCTGTTCCCGGTGAGGGAACCTGTGTAGAAGTTCGGGTTCCAGCGGCATCGAGAAGGCAAATGCACTCAAAACGGAGAACTTATGCGAAAACCAAGACTGCTGCTGGCTGATGATCATGCAATTTTTCTGGAGGGCTTGACGCGTTTGCTGGAGCCGGAATTTGAGGTGATTGGAAAGGCGGAGGATGGCCGGGCCTTGCTGAAAATGAGTGCCACTTTGAAACCGGACGTGATTATCGCCGACATCTCCATGCCTCTTTTGAGTGGGATCGAAGCGGTCCGCCAACTGAGGAGAAAGGATTCCCGGACGAAGGTGATCTTTCTTTCCATGCACTCCGATGTCGAGCTGGCGAGCGAGGCGATTCGGCTGGGCGCTTCCGGCTACGTGCTGAAACATTCCGCTGTGGAATCCCTCAGCAAGGCCATCCACGAGGTGCTGAAGGGCAAGGTTTATGTGAGTCCTCGGATTTGTGTCGACGTGCTTTCAAGCGTCCAGCAGACGTCCCGGCATCCCGAGCGGCCGGCGGTCGTGCTGACCCAGCGGGAGCGTGAAGTACTCCAACTGGTGTCGGAGGGGCGCACCATCCGCGGCATCGCCAATATTCTGGACATCGCAGGTCGGACGGTGGTCTTTCATAAATCCAACCTGATGGACAAGCTGGGGCTCCGCACTACGGCGGAATTGACCCGCTACGCGGTTCAGAGCGGTTTGCTGGCGCCTGAGGAACCCGCCTGCAATCACCCGACCTTGGCAGCAACGCGCGCCATGCACGCTTGAGAAGCTTGGGGCCCCTCAGGCTCCCCGCGCGGGCGGACCTTGGCGCCGAGCTCTCCTGTCGGTTGCCGCGGCCCTAAAACGCATCACTGCGTTTCAAACGGGAAGCCACCTTTGTTTGGGGAATCGATGCACTCCTTCCGAAGTGTCTCCTTCGTATGCGACCCAATCGTTTCGCTCGGCTGATGAGGAGTTTATCAACCTGCCCAGCTTTACAGTTTCCAGACTTTGAAATTTCGCGATAGTTTCATGCGGCCAAAGCTGGCCATGGGGCCTCGTTGCCCACAACCCTTGGGTCAAGAGTGAGGTTGCGCCTGGAGGCGGCTTCGGGCTGATGGCTTGCTCGACATGGCCTACGACCATGAGCGTGTGGAACCGTCGCGCTTAGCTTTCGAGAGAGGAGCTGCTACTCACATGAGAGTAACTACACGAGCAGGGGCCCTTGTCATTCTGATCTTTGTTTTCGGAACGGAGTGGGGTTGGGCCGACAAGATCAAGACGGACTTCGATAAGTCGGCGTCGTTCTCAGAATTCAAGACCTATGCGTTTAAGCCGGGGTTGTTAATGCTGGCCGAAGGCCGTGATCGCGTCGATGATCAAATGATCGGCGCCATGCGGCGTGAGTTGAATGCCAAGGGACTTACCGAGTTGCAAGAAAACCCCAGCCTGTTTGTCACCTACTTCGGGACGCTCGGTGCAGTATCGGCCAGCGGCAACCTCTATGCACCCGGCCAGGAGGCCCGTTACGATTGGGGAATCCCGCAAGGGTGGTCCGGAGTGACGTCTGATACAGTTTTGACAGGCAGTCTCTTGATCGAGGTGGTGAACGCTGTATCGAAACAACTGCTCTGGCGAGCCAGAATTGAAGGCGCGGTGAAAAACCTGAACAAGCCTGAGAAACAAGGTCCTCGGATCAATGAACTCGTTCAAAAGGCATTCAAAGACTTCCCGCCTAAAGGGAAGTGAAAACCCGTTGGCTTCAGAGCTGTCCCCCCTTTTCCAAGGGGGACTTGAGGGGGTAAGCGTCGTTGAATCATCGGACGGAGCGCACCACTCCAAAAACTCCCTGTGTCCCCCTTGTGCAAGGGGGTCGGTGTTGAGTCTTAGCTAGCGCTCGACAGACTTCACCCCGTCCTTCCGACGCAAATTTATCTGGAAAATCGAGACGCGTTGAGCGCTCACCTCTGCATTTCACCCCCGGTGCTTGACCACCACCGCCGTCAGATCGTCCTGCTGAACGGTCCCACCTGCGAACCTGACCACTGCCGCATGGAGTTGCGCAATGATTTCGCTTGAGGGGAGATCGCGTGCGGAACGAATGGATTCCTGTAGTCGCGCCAACCCAAACTGTTCGTCGTGCGCGTTGGCCCATTCGAAGAATCCATCCGTCGTCAGCACCAACAAATCTCCGGGAGCCATCTCGAAGCAGTGCGGTGAGCCATACTGAAACCCGGGAAACAGTCCAAATGGAATTCCTTGCGGTTCGATGGACTGAAACTGATCGCTGGCCGCCCGGTAGTGCAGGAGCGGCCCATGTCCGGCGGAAATCAACTCGAACCGGGAATTTGCCGGGTCCAGCCAGGCAACAACCATCGTCACGTAGCGCTCCGACGGCAAGTCTTTCACCAGCAGCTCATTGAGGTGGGTCATGACTTCCGGCAGATCCCTGGCCGACGGAAAACTCGCACGCGCATAAGCCCGGCAAACCGCCATGACCAAAGCCGGGCCGATGCCGTGTCCGGAGACATCCGCGAGCGACACCGCAATGCGACCGTTGGCGAGTTCTTGCCAATCGAAATAATCGCCACCCGTGGCGTCAGCGGGTTGGTTCCAGCCGGCAATGTCGAACTGGGGCGAGACAGGTGGTTGTTTGGGCAGCAGGTCCTGCTGAATGCCGCGTGCCGTGTCGAGATCTTGCTCAATGCGCTCCATCTGCCGGCGTGTTTCGGCTTCTTGCAAGGAGGCAATCACGTGTTTGCGGATTTCCCCAGCCACCGCGCCGCCGACAAATCCTCCAAGAACGATCAGGAGCCCATAGGTCCAAAAGACTGCCGGCTGGAACAGCGGATCGATGGCTGGGTAGCGCGCAAAAGTATACGCCGCCACCGCCAAATAGCCGGCGCCGGAAAGCAGCCCCGTCCAACGCGACAGTGAGGGATTCAGACGTAACGTGGATAGCAGGACAAAAAAGAAGTAGGTCAGGTTGGCTGGCGCCAACAAGGCTCGGTAAGGTCCCAACAGGGGCGACTCAGTGAGCCATAGCAGCGCGAGCGTGGGGAAGAGCGTCTCGGCGAGGAGATTGACCGTTCCGCGCCAGGCAGGAAGATCCTTACCCGCCGCGATCCGCCGATTGACAACCGACAACATCACCCCTTCATGCACCATCATGGCACCGACCAGCAGAACCAGGACGGGAAGGTAATGGATCTCCAACCGGTTACTGCTGACGAGAGCACGGGCGGTCGCGATCAGCAACAGGATCGCCAGCGTCCCCAGCACTCCAACAACGCGAACCCGCTCGCTGCGTAGCGCCGCCGCCTGAAAGGCCTTTGATCGAATTTCCGGTAGTGAACCCATAGCCAGTGCAATACGTCGTAGCACAGTCAAATTTAGAAGGTCGAGAACCCCCTGCGCGATCTGGGCAACGTCTCCCTACTGATCGCAGTCCAAGCTACGACGGGTCGAAGAGGTTGCAAGGGATGTGCGTCAACGACTTCAACGTACAACGCTATTCTGGGATTGTCCTGCGAGGTCGTTCGTTTTCTTGTTCTGGGTACTTTAGAGAAGGTGAATGGTAAAAGCGTCCCTGCAATGCCTCACGAATGGCCGGGACCAAGTCGCGGTCAGCAGATGACTTCAGCACGTAGCCCATGGCGCCCATTGCTTGTGCCGCTTCCACAAAAGAGGCATCGTCATAGACAGTCAGGAAGATGATAGCGCCGGGGTTATGCCGCTTCTTCAGTTCGCGGGCCGCCTCGATGCCGCTGACGCCGGGCATAAAAAGATCCACGACCATGACGTCGGGATTCAACTTTCGAGCTTCCGACATCAAAGACAATCCGTCGCTGACCCTCCCGACGATCTCAAATTCAGGGGCCAGCATCCGGCTCACGGCCTCAAGCACATCCGGACTGTCGTCGGCTAATAATACTCTTGGTAGGTTCAAGGGTTTCGATCCGAGCTTTGTGGGCCAAGATACCAATCGATTCTTACTAATGTGCCTGCCTCCCAACGACGGGTATTTGCACAATCGCCATTAGACGCGTCTGCGATGCCCGTGCTAACTGTAATCAGTTACAGGTAGCGGGAGAATGTGAGGCAATTGAAACTGTGGCAGAGCCACGCTCTTGCCTGGCGAAGCCGGCGCCGGAGGTTGGACACTGGGGGTGCTGGTTCAGCTCTGGGGCCCCAGGCCAAACCCACTCCCTTTCCCCTCTCCCCCCGCTCTGGAAGCGGGTTCGCCGCATCTGACGACTTCCCGGCGGGGAGAGGGGGCAAACCGGAGGTCACCTGTACCCAGGGCGGCGCCCCGGGGCTAGCGCCTTACGCCCCTTTAGGGCTGAAAACCCGCTCTCCATGGGAGTCTCCGTACGCGCTGTGTCCAGCGTGAATTATATGAAACACGATCAGCCCTTTTGTTAAGGGGGGATCCAGCCGACCCACGCTATCGCCGGCAATGTTTGTACGGCGTCGCTTGCCCTCGCTTGCCGCTGCACTTCAGAGGGGACCCATAGAGCTTCGGAATCGAAATTGAGAGACCTTTCGACGAACCACCTGCGTCATACCACAACCCACCGTAGTCCCAATATTCCCAAGAACCTGCCAAGACTTACAGTTCCGGTTTTCATCGAGTCCACTGAGAATCCGTTCGCCATGACGCAGAATACCTGCGGTTGCAGTTTTATGGATCTCAACCAAATTCAACCGCGTTTACGCCCCTTCCCTGGAGACCAAGTTCCACCCGCTGTGGAGAAAGTTGCAATCTCAATTGAATGTTAGGAGGTCAACAATGAAGAAGTTCATGGTGCCAGTGGTTCTGCTCGCGGCCGGTGCCGCGCTCTGTTTCGCTGCAGATCCTTCGAAAATAAAAACGATCCAGGGCTACGCGGATTCGGACATTTGCGCCCGCCTCATGCTGGGGCCGATTTCGCCAGAGCGCATCGAGTGCAGCCAGAGCACTCACAAGCAAGGCGCCGCTCCGCAGATTGTCCGCCTCACCGATAATCTCGTCTTTGAGGTCAACAAGACGAAGATGTTGAAGGATTACGTTGGCAAGTTCGTCGAAGCTACGGGAGAGCCCAAAGAAAAGGATGGACGGATCAAGCTGGAGTCCGTCAAGGAGATCGACCGGCCGAATATTCCGCCAGGGGCGCCAGGTCATGAGCTGATGGACGCACGAAATTTCCGGGCCACTGGCGATCGTGCCAAGACGTTCGAAAAGGTCCGTCACGAACTGGCGATGATGCCCTACATCAGCGAATTCGACTTCATCTCTTTCACGATGGTGGGCGACGACGTCATCCTGACCGGCTGGACCGTGCGCATCACCAACCGCAGCACGGCCTACAACCTGGTGAAGAACATCGAAGGCGTCAACAGGATCACAAACAACATCGAAGTGCTGCCGATGGGCAGCTTTGACATGCAGATTCGAGCCGGGGCCAGGGCTGCACTGCAGCGGATGTTATCCCGTTACTTTTGGGGAAGTGGTTCGGACATCAAAATCATCGTCAAGAACGGCAAGATCATCCTGCTTGGGCGGGTCGCCACTAAGGCTGACTCCGATATCGCGAACATTCAGTGCAATGCGGTACCGAACGCTTTTCATGTTTTTAACCTGTTGAAGGTGGCACCCTCTGAAGATAAGAAGAAGGGGTAGAGTCTGTCGTTCCATACGCGAAGCGATTTGACAACCAAGTTTTGGATGGAGGATGAACGATGTTAACAAGAGGAATCGATGCTTTTGGATCCGGCCTGCGCAGGAACTGTCGGATCGGCTTCTTTGTTTGGCTGGTGGCACTGGCAGGTTGTACCCAGGAGCCAAAGCCGGGTGTGGAGTCAAAGCCAGGTGAGTCAAAGTCGGCTTTGAGGAGAGTCGAACCGGGCAAGGAGTCTGGCTTCCTGCAGGATTACTCAAAGCTCAAACCCAATGAGAAGCTGGGGGGTGACGCGCTCACGTATGTGAACCCCGACAAGATGAAAAGTCTGCACAGATACGTGGCGATCATCGTGGACCCTGTGCAGGTGTATGTTTCCACTGCCGCAGATGCGTCTTTGATCCCGGATAGTGGTCGAGGCGCGGTTGCAAAATATTTCGAACACGCCTTGGTCGGGGCGGTTTCCGATGCCTTTCCAGTCGTCGATTCTCCAGGCCCCCTGGTTTTGCGGCTGCGTGCTGCCCTCGTAGGGATTGATCTCGGAGGCAAAGTGGCTCCTCTAAACGACCCAGCGATGACAGCAAAACCCATGGATCGTGCCATTGTCTTGGAGAAGGTCAGCGTTGAGATGGAGCTGGTCGATTCGGAAACCGGCGAGCGTATTGCGGCTGCAGTGGACAAAGCAACTCTGGGCGCCGGGGCAGAGGTCGGTTCGGAGAACTTCTCGCGCATCGAAAGATACAATGAAGCCAAGATGGCTTTCGACCAGTGGGCCGGCCGGGTCCGGGAGTTCCTGGATTCGGAGCATGAGCTCACCGGAGAGGACGCCGAACGAGCCCTGCAATCGTACCAGCCGTACGGGAAGTGAGGTTCTCGCAGGCATCTAGGATCCATCCAGAGCCGTGTTTGATCCAATACCAAGGTATCCCCCTCACCCCCAACCCCTCTCCCACGTTGGGGAGAGGGGAGCCGACGCTCGCGACTTGCTCTCGCACACCAGCTTGACCGAGAGGTGCCGCTGAGTTCTCAGAGACAGCCCGTAGCGCCTCTTGAATACCACTACCGTGAATCAACAAAACCAAGGAGCCTCCACAATGAAACAGTTTAAGCCAAGCCGCGCAATCCCTATCCTGATGG
>Ga0111538_10014312_pt1 | contig 10462 bp, 6 predicted proteins | sample SoiMethybrSBSTD1_FD_79669 | JGI IMG/M metagenome (GOLD analysis project Ga0111538, IMG submission 79669) | Bulk soil microbial communities from a Populus tree surrounding site in Tennessee, USA - Soil MetaG P. TD hybrid SBSTD1 (version 2)... | ecosystem: Environmental > Terrestrial > Soil > Tree... | reverse complement strand
TCGCTCTTGCCGTTGTGGTAATCCCAAGCGTTGTCGAAAAACGTGATGCCTTCATCCAAGGCTGCGTGCATGATACGAATCGATTCAGCCTTCTCCTGCACCGCGCCAATGTGCCAGCCACCAATACAGATCATGGACACAGGAACGCCGGTTCTTCCCAGAATGCGAGTCGGGATTCCGGTGCTGGAGGCACTTGACTGGCCCAACATCGCGCTACTGAAGGCCATGGAACCCGCAACTGCTGTGGATGCCTGGATGAACTCCCGTCGCGTCTTCTTGTCTTCCATTGTGACCTCCGAAGGATATGCGGTCGTAGTAATAATGCTGTGTGCAGAAGTATTTCATGCGCGCTTCATGAATTGCAAGCGCCGGCAGTGCACGCATGGATGCGCCAGATTGCGTCTGCACTTAGAAGCGTGCCCCCTGGGCATCGGCTAGGCCATCGATGTTACACCCGACATCGCTGCCGTCGATCGCCTTCCCTTTGTACGGGCTGGAGTCCGCCAAGCGGTAGTTGCCGCCAGCGAGGTCCACAAAACCTAGAGCTTCCATGGTCACTGGCGAGGTGAAGTTGTCTGACGCGTTGAGCACGTCCGAGTTGATGCCTCCGACAATCACGTTGCGGCGGAACACCCCCGTGGCCCCGAAGTGGAAGTTGTAGTCGCTCTCGATATACCAGATAAAGGCGTTGTTATGGCTCAGGATATTGTTGGTGAAGTTGAAGTTGGGGCTGGGATCACTTGCATTGACCATGACGATCGCCTCGCCTTCGTGGAAGATCGTGTTGTGATCTACTGTCATGCCGCTGGCACCGTTGTTGATTTGCAGGAAGTTTCTTGAATAGGGTGAGAGTGCGCCAATGAGCCACAGGTTATTGCCCACGGTGACGCGCTCCAGGGTACCACTAGGGTTAAGTTGATCGTGTCCGAGGACCTGCATCCCGCGCGGGCAGTTGCGGATGATGTTGTTGGTGAACTGCACGTCTTTGATGGCCGACCAGGGCGCGCCTCCATTCTGGTTTCGGACCGAGAAGAGCACCCCAGCGCCCTGCTGGCTACCCCCCTCTACCCAGTTGTTCTCAAGGTAGTTGCTCTCGATGCGCACCCGCTGGGCACTCTTGAGTTCCAGCAGGTTCTCTACGTCGTAAAGCTCGCCCGATTTCGTTTTCCATGCCAGTGGCTTGTGGAGGTAATTACCGATAATGGTGATGTCCGAGGGAATGAGGTTGGGAATCGCTGGATCAGTGCCTCCAAAAAGGATGTTCTGGCCGGCGGCCTCGATGCGGTTGTTGGTAATGGTGAAAGGGCCGGGACCGTTCCACCCTCCGATCCCACTCGTTTGTTGTGTAGTGCTGTGGATCTCGGCGATATAGCTGTTGCTGACGCTGGAATCGGCGCTATTGAGAGTAACACCGCGCTTGAAGTTCTGCTCGGGGAAGGCGTGAATGTAGCAGCGATCGATGCCGATGTGGTGCGGCACCTGGCTGAGGCTGGTCGCCGTAGCCTCGCCGAGTCGAACCAATTCGCCGCTTTCGGACCCGGAACTGGCGGGGCTAATCTCCAACCCCAGCAGGTTCCAGTGATGAGCCGCGCCGGAGGTGAGGACCACCAATGTATAGGTCGTTTCAGCCACCAGTTTGGGCATGTACTGGGCCTGCGCTGGACTCACCCGTTGCCCGACCGGCAGATTGGTGATGAGCGAAGACTGGATGGTGATGTATTCGGTGCTGCTGCCCTTGTTGGTCAGAGTGAATGGGCCGGTGAAGGTTGCTCCGGCTTGCACCGAGATCGTGTCCCCGGGCTGAGCCTGGTTGATCGCGCTTTGCAAGTTGCCACCCGCTGGCACGTCAATAAGGGCTGCTCGTGCGATGTTGGGGCTAAACAAAAGTAAAGTCAGCAGTAACAGGGCAGTAAGCATTCGACCTAGCACTGTGCAGCCAAACGTAGGCATGAGAAAACTCCTTGGGTAGGTTGGATTAATCAGCGAGCGGCCGCTTGCCGATCCTCTATAGGTTTTCAGGTTTTGGGAGTCAGTGTGCCAAAGTTGGAATGCAGCGGACACTGCTGCTTTGTCGGATATCGGCAGACCGCCCTGGTCACGATGCAGGAGGATCAGTCTGATGGTCCAGTATATCGCGTACCTTGTGAACAAGCGCGCTCGGAGTAAACGGCTTTTGGAGGAAAGAAAAGGCTTCATCCAAAAGCCCATGGCGAACGACGGCATCTTCCGTATAGCCGGACATGTAGAGGACGTGAATTTCAGGGTGCAGTTGACGCAGCCTGGCAGCTAACTCTGGACCACTTATCTGCGGCATGACGACATCCGTGATCATCAGGGGAATCGTCTCTGGATGTCTCTCACAGGAGAGCAGCGCCTCACCCCCGTTTGCCGCTTCGACCACCAGGTATCCGTATCTGCGCAGCGCCTGGCAAGTCAGCTTCCGGACTACTTCGTCGTCCTCCACGACCAAAATGGTCTCTGAACCGCGAGGACTCTCAGGTTCCGTTCGCTTCTCCTCTGCTTCGGCGACAGATTCTTTGATTCGAGGCAGGTAGATCTTAAAGGTCGTTCCACGGCTGGGCTCGCTGTAGACCCAAATCGAGCCACCGCTCTGCTGGACAATGCCATACACCGTTGACAGTCCTAATCCGGTTCCTTTCCCCGGTTCTTTGGTGGTGAAGAAAGGCTCAAAAATGTGGGAAAGGGTCTGCGCGTCCATGCCACAACCAATGTCGCTGACGGCCAGCAAGATGTACGAGCCCGGTTGGAGCGAGAAGTGCTTCTGCGCATACTCTTCCTGGAGAATGACATTTCGAGTTTCGAGCGTGAGTCTTCCTCCCTGAGGCATGGCGTCTCGAGCGTTCAGAGCAAGATTCAGGATGACCTGGTCCATCTGCCCAGCGTCGGCCTTCACTTGTCCCAAGTCTGGATCCAGAAGAGTGACCAATTCGATATCCTCTCCGAGCAGCCGTTTGAGCATCCTGATGCTATCTGCAATCAACGAATTCAGAGCGAGAACTCTGGGCTGAAGCAGTTGCCTGCGGCTGAAGGCCAGGAGTTGACGCGTCAACTCGGCAGCCCGCTCCCCGGCCCTTCTGATCTCTGTCACGCTCGAGCGTAGGGGATCTCCTGGCGTCAGCTCCAGGAGCATCAGATCGGCATAACCACTAATGGCAGTCAGGATGTTGTTGAAGTCGTGGGCCACTCCTCCAGCCAACCGGCCAATGGAGTCGATTTTTTGCGCTTGTCGAAGTTGTTCTTCCAGTTGCGCTCTGGCTCGTTCGGCTTCTTTGCTGGCCGTGATGTCAGTTGTAACGCCGCGCATTCCCAACGGGTTTCCTTCGTCGTCACAAATGACGGTTGAGTGAGCCTCGACCCACACAACCCGTTCATCTCGTGCGATCCAGCGGAATTGGCTGATTCCACCTTTGCCACTGGTGAAAAACTCGGCCGCTTCGCGCGCTGCACGTTCCCTGTCATCCGGATGAACAATGGTTAGCCAGAAATTAGGCGTAGACAACCACTGCTGGACACTGTATCCCAGCATGCGCTCGACGTGGTTGCTGACAAAGTTAATTTTCTGGTTGGCATCGTCGGGACGGCCCCAAGCCTCCCACACGAGTCCTGGCACGCTGGCAATGATTTCGTCCAGACGTTGACGTTGGCCGAGGCCTTCAACCAGCAGACGGGCATTTTCTGCCTCCGCACGCTCCCGCTCCGCCAGCTCGGTCTGCAAGCGCCGATTGGTTTGTATAAGCTGCGAGCGAGATATCGCATTCTCGATAGCGTAGGGTAGATGGGTCAGGTAATTGTCCCTCTTGACGATATAGTCGTACGCACCGAGTTTCAAAGCAGCCACGGCCGCCGCCTCGTCTCCTTTGCCGGTAATGATGATAAATGGCGTCAGGCCGAGATGCTTCGCCTCTCTCAAGAGATCAAGCGCAGTCATGTCCGGCATCCGCAGATCCGCAAGGACAAGATCGAAGTTGTCTTCCTGTAAGAGTGCGAGAGCGTGGTTGGGGGAGTGAACGACTTCCAGACTGAGATGCGCTGCAACCTCGGCGAAGTGTTTCAACGTCAGGTCGATGTCTGTTTGATGATGTTCCACATAGAGAATACGACGTCGTCGTGGCGCTGCCCCATGCCCCCATTCCTGCAGCGTGCGATATTCAGTAACAGCGTTCTTCAGAACGGCCGGCAAGGTTTCGATGTAGCTGCCCTGTTTGGGGACATAGTCCCACGCTCCCAGCCGAAGCACCTGAACAACCAGATCCTCATCTCCAACAGCGGTCACCATCACCACTGGCATCAGAACATCCTTCACTGCCAATTCTCTCAGGACCTCAATCCCGTCCATATCAGGCAGATGATTGTCCAGCAGCAATATATCGTATTTCCCTTCCTGCAATCGAGCCAGACATCTCTGCCCGGTGTCCACCACCTCGAGTTCACAATCTGGTGCGTTAAGCCGGAAGTGCGTTTTCGTCAGATCAAGATCAGACAAGTCGTCTTCGGCGTAGAGTACGCGGATCTTCTCTGCCATAAATTACACCGCGTTGTTTTCGCGAAACGGTGGCTCATTGGTGAGCAACCAGTAAACTTTGATCGTTCTCATCATTTCAACAAAGGCGAGAAAATCCACGGGTTTGACAATGTAGGAACTGACTCCCAATTGGTAGGCAGTCTGAATATCCTTGTTTTCGCGAGAAGTTGTCAGCACGACAATGGGGACCTGCTTCCATACTGAATGGTTGCGAGCATGTCTTAGCACCTCGATGCCATCGATTTTGGGCAATCGCAGGTCCAGCAGAACTAAAATGGGGACTTGTGGATCGGTGGGCAGGTGGTGCTTCTCCATGTACTGCAACGCTTCTTCACCGTCTCTGCAGGCCACGATGGGATTGGCAACGCCGTGTTCTTTGAGCGCCTGAAAGGTGAGGTCCAGGTCCATGGGATTGTCTTCCACCAGCAGAATTGGGCGCACCCATGTGTTCATAACATTATGCTGAGCCCACCGGACTTTTTTTGGGTATTTCGACAAAGAACTTCGCACCCGAGCCGAGCTTCGACTCGGCCCAGATCCTGCCACCCACTTTCTCCACCACCTTCTTCGCAATAGCCAGACCGGCCCCGGTCCCTTCGAACGCCTCTTGCCGCACCAGCCGGTTGAAGAGTCCAAAAATGCGGTCGTGGTATTTCATGTCAAAGCCAATTCCGTTGTCAGAAATCGTAATTCGAAGAGCATCGGCGAGATCTTGGCTGGTTATTTCAATACGGGGAGGCTTGGCGTCCCGGCTGTACTTGAGGGCGTTGTCTAATAGATTGGTCAAGATCTGAAAGAGACCACGCTCCCAGGTGTGAACGCTCGCCGAGGCGAGGCTGACGGCCACCTCTGCGTTGTGCTCGAGAATCGCCGGTTTCCGGTCATTGAGAATGGATTCCACCATCTGAGCCAGATTGACCTGAACGTCGGTAGGCGTTTCCATGTCCAAGCGAGAGTAGTGCAGCAAATCCTCAATCAGGTGGTCGAGGTTGTGCGTTGCCGTCAGGATTTGCTTGAGGCAGAAAAGCGCCCGCTCGCTGAGCCCCTGGCGGTGCCGGCGGTCCAACTCCCGGGCATAGCCATCAATGCCCCGCAGGGGAGCTTTAAGGTCGTGAGATACCGTGTAAGCAAAGGCCTTCAACTCTTCGTTTCTGCTCCGCAAAAGTTCCTCGATGCGCTTGCGCCGGCTGATCTCGTGTTCCAACTCCTGGTTTTTTACCTGCAGTTCGGCAGTGCGTGTAGCAACCCGTTGTTCCAGGATCTCCAAGGTTCGTTTGCGCTCGCTGATGTCGGCGATGGCTCCAATCATGCGGACCGGGGTGCTCGTGCTGTCATAAATGACAAAGCCACGGTCAAAAATGTCCGCATACGAACCGTCTGCGCGGCGAAAGCGGTACTCGCCTGACCAGAACTGCTCTCCCCTGTTCATGACATCGCGAATGCCAGACTCGACCCTTTCGAGATCTTCGGGGTGAATGTGCCCATGCTTCCAACTGGCATCTATGCCCATTTCCTCAGCGGAATATCTGAACAAGGTGGTAAGACCCTGATTCCACCACACGGCATTGGTTACTAGATCCCAGTCCCAAATTGCGTCGTTGGTAGCGCGCGCGACAATCTGGAAGCGTTCTTCGCTCCGTCGAAGCTGGTCCTCGGCCTGCTTGCGTTCCGTAATGTCTTGAGATATTCCAACCAGCTTCAATGGGTGCTGGGCTTTGTCACAGATCCATTTCCCCCGGCTGTGGAGCAGCCTGATCGCTCCATCGGAACGAATGATACGCTCTTCAAGCTCAAAGGGTTTGCACTCACGAAAGGCCTGCTCAATGATCGTCTTGGTGGTAGTCCGGTCTTCAGAATGAATCCGGTCGAGATAGCCTTCAAAGGTTGGCTCGAATTCATCAGGAAGCAAACCAAAAATCCTGCAGAGTTCCTCTGAGCGATACATCGTGTTGTTGTGCACGTCCCACTCGTAGCTACCCAGCTTCGCTATGCGCTGTGCTTCGGCCAGCTGGGCTTCCCGTCTGTTGATTTCTTCCTCAGCGCGCTTCCGACCGGTAATATCCAGTGCCACACCCGTCATGCGCACGGGCCTGCCGGCGGCATCGTATTCGGCACGGCCTTTGGATGCAATCCAGTGCAGCGAGCCATCCGGCCGAAGGATGCGGTATTCAACGTCGTAATTGGCGCGCTGGGCCAGCGAGCGCTGGAGTTCGGCGTCAATGCGCAGGCTGTCCTCAGGGTGAATCATGAACATCTTCGGGGTCAGATCCTCAGCCTCCGCCGGCCAACCGAACATGGCCTTGAGCTGGTCGCTCCACACGAGCCGGTTGGCAGCGATATCCCACTCCCAGATACCAACGCTCCCGCCGGTGATGGCAAGGCGCAGTCTTTCCTCGCTTGCGTGCAGAGCCTCGGCCTCTCGGTTCTTGACAATAGCGATCGCCGCGGTGTGGGTGGCCATTTCGATCAGCTGCCAATGCCGCCCAGTAGGGCGGCCAGGAGTGCGGAAGTAAAGAGCGAAGGTACCCAACAGGCGCCGTTGCTCATCGAAGATGGGCATAGACCAACAAGCACGCAGACCGTGCTTGAGCGCGAAATCGCGATGATCGTCCCACAACGAATCGGTGGCAATGTCCTCGACGATAACCGGCTCGCGGCGGAAGACTGCTGTGCCGCAAGACCCGGCGCCCGGGCCAATGGATTCACCGTCAATGGCACTAGTAAAACTCTCCGGCAGGCTCGGGGCCGCGCCGTGGCGCAGACGGACGCCCTCGGGGTCGAGCAGAAGGATCGAGCAGAGCAGACCCGGGCATTGCGCCTCGATGACACGCAGAAGAAAGTCGAGTGTTTCCTGAAGCGGTGTCCCCTGTACAATGAATTCCAGCACCTCGTTCTGAGCCTTTAACAACTCCACGCTTTCACGCGCCAGCTGCTCTGCCTGCTTGCGTTCGGTAATCTCGTGGAAAAAGATCGAAATCCCATTCGGTGAAGGATAGATGCGGTTTTCAAACCAACGATCCCACGGCTCGTAGTAGTTCTCCATCTGAATGAAGATCTGTTTCACCATCGCCTTCTCGTAAGCCAAATGAAAAGGCTGACCGACACCTTCCGGAAATTCCGTCCAGATATGCTTTCCAATCAGATCCTGAGGTGATCGTCCAAAAAGGCTGGCGGCTTGCCGGTTTATGTAGGTGTAGTGCCAGGTTTTGTCCAGAGTCACAAAACCATCGCTGATATTTTCAAGAATATTCCCGAGTTGCTGCTGTGCTGGGTCAGCTCCCAGGGACGGGTTCTCTACTCCTGCGAGAAGCCGTGCCCGCTCCTTCTCTGCGTCCTTCCGGTCCGTAATGTCGAGATGGCAGCCTGAAACTCGGCACGGTTTGCCGTCCGCGCCGGTCTGAACGAAAGCGTGAGAAAAGATCCATCGGTAGCTACCATTCTTGTGCCGCAGTCGAAACTCGACCTCATAGTCGGGCCGACGGCCTTCAAGATATGCCTTTAGGGCGGCCAAAGTTGAGTTTCGATCTTGAGGATGAAGTCGCTCTTCAAACTCGCCAAATCGACTTTTCAGCTCATGGTCCTGATAGCCGAGTTGTCGTTTCCATTCAGGTGAGAAATAGACATTGTTGCTCTGGATGTCCCAGACCCAGATGCCGATCCTCGCGTCCTGCAAAGCGCGAGCGATCGATAGCGTGTCTGTTGCGCGGGCGCGCTCGGTGCGTTTTCTTTCCAACATTGCTTAGGCCCCAAGGCACCAATTTCAGAAACTGAAGGTAGCGACTATTCTACTCCGTCGTGCCAAGAGTGGCGAGCTTGGTTATGAATAAAAACGCAAATTGAGCAAGCCAATCTCACGAAACCAAAGTCCTCCGCAACCGCTCGAAAACGATGTCACCAAATGCAGTTGGCGTGAACCGCTTCACCAAGTACGGCTCGTTGGACCAACTCCAGGCTGTCCAGCCAATTCCCAAATCGTCAAAGTAATTCGCCAAGGATTCTCCCCAGTTGCGGTCTTCCCGCCGCCCTCCCCATTCACCTGCAAAAACAGGCACAATAGCCGCCAAATCACCAAAGGCTTCCGCCCAGTTAGAGCCTTTGTTGCGGTAGACATGAGTAGAATAAACCAGATTTGTGCGATCTAGTGGCATACCGCGCAAGTCATAGCCCCAGTTGATGCCTGAAACGAAAATCAGCGCTTCAGGATGGGCAGAACGAATGACATCGATCAGCCTGAGAGCCCAAGGGTGCCACTCGGCAGCTGTGACTCTTCGATGGTTCGCCGGATAGAGAGAACCGTCTTCTCGGATCAATGGCTGCGGATCGTCGGTGAGGCAGTCATGCGGCTCATTGAAGATGTCATGGAGGACTGCCGGCTCGTCGTGATACCGGGTGGCAAGCAGATGCCAAAAATCACAAGACTGCAGATTGGGGAGCGGCGCAACAAAGTTGCGATTCCCGCCAAACGGGCGATCCGCATCAAGCCATTGAAGGTCGAGCAGCGAGTAGGCACCGGCGCGAGACGCCCAGCGGACCACCCGGTCGAGGTCTTTCAGGTAGTCAATCGAGCTGTGGTCGCCTCGCCCATTCAACGCCCAATCCTGGTTGAGAGGCAAACGAATGATGTTGCAACCCCAGACCTTGACGATGAACTCGATTTCCGCGCACGAAATTCCAGCCGCCGAGCAGAAACCATCCTCATCCGGCTCAGCCCACTCCAGCCCTGAACGGTTGACGCCGCGCAGTAAGACGGGTTGTTCAGTGGATGCAATTACTATCCGGTTCCCGGAGGTCGCGAGCCGGGGCAAACCATTCGATAGCTCACCGTTCATGGCAACGCTGGCGGAGCACAGCAGGAGTCGCGCAAGCGGAACTCTGGGACTCAATGTGAGAGCTGCTGACTAGCTGCTTATGCGAGGTAGTTCAATCGCGAAACGTGCTGCTGCGACTTTGAAAGGTTCCGGTAACCACGATGAAAGGTTATTTTGCGCTTATCGTGGACAGGGATTTTCGACCGAAACCTTCGTGCGACAGGTACCATCCTCGTCCACCAGTCAATCTGAAGAAGTTCAGGACCGCACAGTCTAGGCATTTCCCTTCTGAAGGAACTTTCCAACAAAACCCATGACATCATCTGCAACAGACCCATCCTTGTTCGCGTCCAGGAACGTCGAGAGCATTCCCAGCATACCGCTGGATTCGCCCCCACCCGGCGCGTTCTGCAGGCCCAAAGCGGGGGCCTGTTTGCTCACAGAGCCCATCACCATGGTCGCCACCACCGGCAACATGCGCTTCAAGATGTCTTCACCCACACCGGTTTGCGCTGCTGCCTGGCTCGCGACTTGCCTGCTGACGTCTTTGCTGCCCAACAAATGGCCAAGAATGCCATTGCCATCCTCGATCGTTTCTTGCTGCCCCAAAGTCGAAACATCATCTACGTAGCGTTGATGGTTGCCGCTGCCCAATGCTGACAACAGACCTTGCAAGCCGTCGCTGGATGCCACGTTTTGCTGGAGTCCCTGCGAGAGAGCAGGAATGAGATTCGACAGCGCGGACACCGTTTGGTCCTCGCCCAGTCCAAAGTTCTGAGCAAGTTGTCTGACGGCATCACCATTTTGTGTATTCAGAATCGATTGAAGCAGACTCATAGAAACCTCCTGTGAATGGCCTTTTTCAGACCAACACGCTTGAACTGCGTGGATTGCTCTTTCGCTCGGGACGTTAGCTGAAATGAGAACTCTGCAGACTTCAGGCGCCGCAGGCACATGCTGATCTCGCCCCGCTCTGCAGATTTCCAACGACGCTACTTCCAGCTTCTTGTTCGATAGAGCTGCCTGTTCATTCTATAGCATTATGACCGGACATTACGTCAAGTCGTTCGGAGACTCACAGGCGAGGACCTACCAGAGGGCAGAAGACGAC
>Ga0111538_10014311_pt1 | contig 10462 bp, 6 predicted proteins | sample SoiMethybrSBSTD1_FD_79669 | JGI IMG/M metagenome (GOLD analysis project Ga0111538, IMG submission 79669) | Bulk soil microbial communities from a Populus tree surrounding site in Tennessee, USA - Soil MetaG P. TD hybrid SBSTD1 (version 2)... | ecosystem: Environmental > Terrestrial > Soil > Tree... | reverse complement strand
TGTCCTATGAGCAGCAGATTCAACAAGAGCAGTGTCGCGCTGGCCGTCGCGACCGCGCTCAGCGCCGCCACCATGGGCGCCGCATACGGCGGTGGGTTGTCCGGGAAAGCGCCGGGCAACTACGTCAGCGGCGATTTCCACAATCACACCACCTGCTCCGACGGTTCGATTTCGATGCAGAAGCTGGTGAAGAAGGCGACCGACAAGCAGGACACGCCCTGGGGCCTCGACTGGTTCGTGCAAGCGGGCCACGGCGGCAACGGCAATCGCAACTGCACCCTCGCCGAGGATGAGACGCTGGCGACTCCGGCCTATCCGCTCGTGTTCGCGAAGGATGGCACCACGCTGCTCGGCCCGAACACGACCTGGCAGAACAGCAACCCCGCCGTGCAGCCGAAGGGCACGGTGTCGGGCTCCGCGCCCAGCCAGAACATGTGGCGCTGGCAGTCGGTCCAGGAATTCCAGTATCCGGTCCTCGAGTACCTCTCGGCGCTGAAGGGCAAGCCGCTGTTCATCGGCATCGAGTCGGTCGTGGCGGGACACGAGCACACCTCGATGTCCGTCATCACCGGTCAGATGCCTTCCAACATCTTCAAGCAGAAGCTGCCGAACAGCGCCGGCTACTCTGCGCTCGGCAATGCGAATGCGCTGGCGCAGTGGGAATACTGCTTCGATCGCGGCGACACCGACCGCAGCCGCGGCAACGTTACCGAAGGCGGCAGTGTCGGCAACAACTGGGACTGCTCCGTGAACGGCAGCCTGAACTCGGCGGACCCGAGCTGGGATGCGCTGGGCCAGAAGCTGATTCCGCTTTCGGGCGCGGGCGTCGGGGTGCGCGGCCATGCCAAGACCGTCGAAGCGATCAAGTGGATGCGGCAGAACCATCCGAACGAGAGCTACTACGTGCCGGCGCATCTCGAGCGCGCCGGGCCGTTCAACCCGGACGGCAACAATGGCTTCAACATCGAGAGCCTGCGCGACCTCAACAACGCCGGGCCGAAGATTTCGTTCGGCATGGAGACGCAGCCTGGCCACGGTGCGTCCGACGCGCGCGGCGAATACACGATCCGCCGCAACAACATCAATGGCGTGAACGTCGATTCGGTCGGCGGCACGACGTATGGCGGCACCGGCGTGTACGGCGCGCAGATCGGCGGCGTGTGGGACGCGCTGCTCGGCGAAGGCCGCAACTGGTGGTTCTTCGCCAGCTCCGACTGGCACAACCGCGGCATGTTCGGCCCGGACGACCGGCGCTCGACGCAGGACTTCTATCCTGGCGAGTACCAGCGCACGTACGTCATGGTCCACGACCAGGACGGCAACTCGCATTCGCGGGCCCGCGACGTGATGACGCCGCAGGAGATCGTCGACGGCCTGCGGACCGGCAACGCCTTTTCCGCGAGCGGCCAGCTGATCGATCGCCTGGCGTTCGTCGCCTGCGCCGACACCAAGCTCAACGATTTCCTCGGCAACCTGCTGCTGGAAGCCTCGACGTTCCTGGCGGCGTACAACAATACCGACGTCAACTTCGGCAACTGCGTGACGATGGGCGAGAAGCTCGTGGTCAAGCCCGGCCAGGAAGTCGTGATCGCGATCGCCGTGCGCGATCCGCAGGGCACGAACTACTCGCCGTACTCGTTCCCGAATCCGTCGCTGGCGCAGTCCGGGATCAGTCAGCCGCTCAACAAGCCGGTGCTCGATCACATCGACGTGATCTCCGGCAAGGTGACCGGCTACAAGGCGCCGAACTCGCCTGACTACGCGGGTCAGTGGCCGAACGACTGGATCGCGAACCCCAACATGGACAACGTGCCGGCCGGTGCGAAGAACACGACTGCACAAGTCGTGCGCACCTTCAGCGACGGCAACTGGAAGCGCGCCGACGACGGCTCGTTCAAGATCATGACGTTCCGCATTCCGCACGTGAACTCGTCGCAGTACGTCCGTCTGCGCGGCACGAACATGCCGCCCTCGATTCCGAACGAGACCGACGGCGACGGCAATCCGCTGGCGGATCTGGCGACGAACGCGGGCCGCGTCAACCCGACGATTCCGGGTGGCGCCGACGGCATACCGGCCAACGCCAATCTGAAGATTCCGTGCGCGACGGTCGGCTCCAACGACTTCGACGGCTGCCCGGCACACCTGCCGGTCGTCGACGGCACGAAGATGGTGGCCTTCGACGTTGCGGCATGGTCGGACCTGTGGTTCTACAGCAATCCGATCTACATCGAAGTCAAGGGCGGCACCAAGGTCGCGGGAGTGAACTGACCCGCGATGTCCACCCAGCTACTGACTTCGGTCATTCGACAGTCAGCAGCATCCGGCCGCGCAGCCAGACTCAAATGGCTGCGCGAGCCGCTGCTGCATTTCGTGATCCTCGGCGGCGTGCTGTTCGCCGCGGATCACTTCATCGCCTCCCGCAGCGACGATCCGCACGTCATCGTCATCGACGCCAAGGTCGATGCGCAGGCGCGTCAGGTCTTCAAGAACGCGCGCGGCCACGAGCCGAACGCGGACGAGTTGTACGCGCTACGCAAGGTCTGGCTCGACAACGAGGTGCTGTACCGCGAAGGGCTCGCGTTGCAGCTGGACAAGGGTGACGACGCGATCCGCGAGCGTGTCATCTTCAAGCAGCTGAGCGTCATCGACGCCAACACCAGGCTGCCGCCTTACGACGACGACACGCTGCGTAAATGGTTCGAGCAGAATCGCGCGAAGTACGACGAGCCGGCTCGTTACGATTTCCAGGAGGCCATCCTGGTCGGCGACAAGTCCGAGCAGGCCGTGCGCGCGTTCGTGAGCTCGCTGAACGCGGGCTCTCCGGGCGACGTCAAAGCCGACCTGCGCGTGTTCACGAAGCGGCCGCGCGACAACCTCGTGCAGAGCTACGGCGAGGAATTCGCCAAGGAGCTCGATGTCACGCCGGCGGGCGAGTGGCGTGCTGTGAAGACCAAGAGCGGCTGGCGCGCCATGCGCCTGGAATCGATCTCCAAGCCGCAGCCGGCGGACTTCGAGACCCTGCGCGGCATCGTCCTGCACGACTGGACTGACGCGACCCTGTCCGATCAACGCAGCGCCGCCGTGAAGGCGCTGGCGAATAAATACACGGTCAAGATCGAGGCGAAGGGCAAATGATCCGCATCCTGCGCGTCGTGCTGGTGGCGGCGCTCGTCCTGCTGTCGAACTCGGCGCTCGCGCACGAGATGACGATGGCCGAGATGGAGCTGCGCGAGACTGCGCCCGGCCAGTTCATGTGGCAATGGACGGCTGTCGGCAACGTGCCGCCAAGCCAGGAGCTGACGCCCGTCTGGCCGGAGGGCTGCAGTTCCGACGTGGTTGCTGTCGAAGGCGCGGGTCCGGTGGATGCCGGCAGCGTGCGCTGCGGTCCGCAGGGACTGAGCGGCACGCTGACAATGAACGGCGTCGGGCAGACGTACTCGGCGGTCATGGTCAAGGTTTTCTGGAGCGACGGCCAGGGCCGCGTCTACACGTTCACCACGGCACAGAAGACCGCGCAGTTGTACGGCTCAGCTGAAGACAAGCGCGGCATGGGCGAGATTGCGCGCGCGTACACGGTGCTCGGCGTCGAGCACATCCTTACCGGCTTCGATCACCTCATGTTTGTGATCGCGCTACTATTCCTCGTCGGGTTCAACCGCAAGCTGCTGTTCACGATAACCGCGTTCACGCTCGCTCACAGCCTCACGCTCGCGCTGAGCGCGCTCGGACTGTTGACGCTGCGCTCACCGCCGGTCGAGGCAACGATCGCGCTGTCGATCGTGCTCGTCGCCGCGGAAGCACTGCATCGACGACAGACTCTTTCGCGACGCTGGCCGGCCGTCGTCGCCTTCCTCTTCGGGTTGGTGCACGGCCTCGGGTTTGCGGGCGCGCTGCAGGAGATCGGTCTGCCGCAGAAGCATCTTGCCGTTGCGTTGTTGACGTTCAACGTCGGCGTAGAGATCGGCCAGCTCCTGGTCGTCTGCCTCGCCTTCGCACTCTATCGCGCGCTCGCGCGCGTGCCGCAGTTCGTGATGGCGCGAACTCCCGCGCTGTACGCCATCGGCACGATTGCTGCGTACTGGTCGTTCACCCGGATCGTCGCCATCGTCGGCTAGCCCCGACTAGTAGAAGCGAATCCCCGGTCGCAATACGAGCTGGAACACGAGCAGCAGCGCGACGGCTGCGACGAGCGGATACACGATCGAGACCATCTCCGGTTCGCGCGCGACGCTCGTACCTCTGACACGCCACGCGGTCGCGTGAATCGCTGTAAGTCCCACGATCGTCACCAGCACCGGCGGCAGCAAGACCTCGAGCATTTCGCGCGGCACGCGGAACGCCACGATGAGCGGAATCGCAGCCAGTGCGGGGACCGTCGCGATCACGAACAGATTCTGCGAGATTCCGAGCAGATGACGTGCCAGTCGCGAGGTGATCGGGACTATCGCCGCGAGCGCTATCGCAGCTGCGATCCACTTCGCGGTCTGCGACATGTGGAAGTAATCCATCGCCATCCCGACGTCGTTGCCCGGCACGAGCGCACCGATCACAAACTGCGGCAGCGCCTGGAAAAAGCCATGGAACGCCATCCAGATGAGGAACAGCCGCAGCGTCGTAGAACGGACGCGATCGCCGCGCAGCAGCAGCAGGCAGATGGCGCCGCTGATGATGGTCGCGAGTGCGCCGGTGCCCTGAAACAAACTCGCGAGCGGATTTTCACCGTCCCACGTGTGGTTGTTGTGGAACAGTGTCGGGCGCAGGCCGGGCGTGAGCGCCTTGGGCACGACGAGGAACAGCTCCTGGATGAAGAACGTCAGGTTGAACGCGAGCGTGTAGAGCAGCGCCGAGCAAAGCGCGAGTCGCAGGCGGGGCGACGTCATCACGTCTCCGCGAGGTAGCTCAACGGATCGACCAGTTGCACGCTGGGCTGCTCGCGCAGGCACTGTTGCAGCAGATAGATGTGCCCCTGCCCATAGAGCACGACGACACGATCGCCGGGCTGAATCTGTTGCAGCAGGCGCGCACAGATCGCGAAGTTCCGCTCGTACCAGGCCGACAGCAGCTTGACGCCCGGTTGCTCGTCACCGCCGCCCATGGTCAGCATCGGCGCATAGAACGAGTGATTGCGCTCGATCGATGCCTGCGAGTTCATGTCGCGCAGCACGCCGCCGATCGAAGTCTTGTCCTGCAGCGACGAGATGTGCTCGACCTCCTTGGCGCCCATGGCCATGGCCGCGTCGATCTCGCCTTTGCGCCCATGCTTCTCCGCCCAGCCCATGACCGCCTCGAACGGGAAGTCGCCCTCGACGTCCAAACCGTACACGGTCTGCAGGCCGCGCTCGCGCGCCAGTCGGAAGCCGAGCTGGACGACTTCGTTGCGCGAGTCCTGCAGTTGCCCGTCGCGATACTTCGGGTAGCGCTCCTGCACGATCTGCGCCGGCCACTCGACTGCGACTTTGTTCGGCGCGAACTTCGCGAGCGAGCTCACGATCTTGCCGATCTCGCGCTGCCGCTCGGGAGCGAGCACGTCGACCGCCTTGACGTTGTTGAGGTCCTGGCCGGGATTCGAGAAGTGATAGGTGCCGATGAGCATCACCTGCGTCTGCTTCGTGGCATCCGCCGCGAGTACAGTTCCAAACGGCAGGGCAAGCGCGAGAACAACCGCGACGATCCGATGCATGGCCTTTGTTTCCCCCGAGCGAGCTCGTCATATGTCATATCGAACGGGGGTTAGTGTGCCATCGGCGGCGCCGTACTGCACAAAAAATGCCTACAGGATCAGCGCTGTCCCGCTGTGTCGGACAAATGTCCCGGTGGCACGGCACGCAGAAGAGTGCATACTCGTACCGACTCCGTCGCAAGCAACAACTAGTGAGCGGCGGAGCTGCGGAACCGCATCGAAATCAGTCAACACGCGCTGCGTCGCAATCGTCGCGGCCAAGCGTGCTTAGCATTCAGAGCCGACCATGCGCAGACAACAGCCCACGCCTGCCGAGACCGACGCCACCATCAGCTCGCTCGATCGCACCGACGTGCTGCCCGTCCTCGATGTCGAAGCCTACGAGGCGACGCTGAACGAGAGCCAGAAGACGCTGTCGCGCACCGACACGTGGACGGTCGATGCATTGCAGGACATCGATGAGCTGATCGAGTCCGCTACGCACGAAGGGCCGGTCGAAGTCCGCAGCATCAACGTCAACCGCGACACGCCGAAGAGCGAAGCCTTCACGGTCAATGTCGATCGCATCCTGAAGCGTATAGCCGACCTCGAAGCGGACATCGTCACTGCGCACGAGGCGAACGCGCTTCTGCAGAAGCGCAATGACTCGATCCAGGCAGAGCGCGATCAGCACGCGGCGCGAGTCGATGCGCTGACGGCAGAACAGTCGCGGCTGGCAGAGCATCGCGCGCTCGCCGAAGAAATGACGCAGCGCTCCGAGAAACAGCTGCGCGATGAGCTGCAGAAGCTCGAAGCTCGCATCAAGGATTCGGAGCGGGCGCTGACCGCCGAGAAAGCGAGCGCTGCGGAGCTGGCGCGCCGCTTCGCGGCGAAACTGTCGGAGCACGACAAGCTGGTCGCGATCATCGAGCAGCACAATCGGCAGATCGATGAGATCGTCACCGTGCGTGACGACCTTGATCAGCGTCTACGGCGTGAGCTCGAGTCCGCTGCAGAGCTCAAGGCGAAGCTCGAATCGGCGGAAGAGACCATGGGCGCAAATCGTGCGCTGCTGCTGGAGCGCGAAGGCGCGCTGACGGAAGAGGGCCGCAAGCAATCCGAGCTCGCAGCGCAGATCGCCGAGCTGCGCGATTCGCTCCAGACGGCCGAAAGCAAAGTGCAGGATGCGCATCGCGAAGTGACAGTTGCCGCGAAGGCGCGTGGCGACGACGAGCGTCGTCGCGTCGAGCTGGAAGGGCAGCTTCGCGCAGCTCTCAGCAAGCACGATGCGGTTGCGGCCGCGCGCGATGCGGCGCAGGCGCAGGTCCGCACACTGGTGAACGAGCGCGATGCGCTGCTCCCTGCGGCGTCGGAGCTGACGGCGCGTACTGCGGAGCTCGAGCGGAGCACCGCTACGATCGCGAAGCTGCGCAACGATCTTGCCTCCGTGCAGATGGACGCCCAGGCGAGCGAGCAGCTGGCGCAGGAGCGCGCGGACGAGATCGTTGCGATGCGCGAGACGGTCGAGGAACACGAAGGCACGGTGCGTCAGCTGGAGGAAGAGCTGCAGGCGCAGAGCCTGACGGCCGAAACGCTGCGGACGCAGCTGCAAACCGCGCACGAGGAGTGCGCGATCATGGCGGACCAGCGCGAGAAGGCGCGTGCGCGGGCCAAGCAGCTCACGCAGGAAATCTTCCGTCGCGATCACAAGATCGAGGAGCTGCAGGCCGACCTCGCCGTGCACACCGAGGCGCTCGCGGCGATCCGTCGCGACGTCAACCGGATTGGCGAGAAAGCCTCGTCGCCACCGGTCGCCGACGAGGTCGAATGGCTGCTGGAGCCGGTCGAACACTCGGGCGAAATCGTGCGGCTCACTGGCTCGATGCTCACTATCGGCCGCACGGCCGAGAACGACATCGCGCTGGCGTCGAAGATGGTCAGCCGTCACCACGCGCGGTTGTTGATCGGACCGACCGGCATCATCGTCGAAGATGCGGGCAGCACCAACGGCTGCTTCGTCAACGGCGAGCAGGTCAAGCACCACCTGATGCACGACGGCGACGTGCTGGAGCTCGGCGATCTGCGCTATCGGCTGCGTCTGAAGGCCGCTCGTGACACCTCGGTGCGCGCCAACGTCGTCCCGCTGTTCGAGCAGAACCCGGACTGATACGGCGACTTTCGCCCGCGTCGCTCCCTCGCGACTGCATGCGTGGCAGGTACAATACCTGCCCATGCAGGCAAGAATTGCAACAACTGTCCTGACGGGCATCGTCACTCTCGCAGCGCAGGCGGCAGAAGCGCCGGGCCAGGCGACTGCGCCCGCTGTGGAGTCGCGCGCCGTGATGACGGGCGACCAGGTCGTGCAGATCCTCGACGAGACCGTGGACTGGTATCGCACCCTCGGGGCGCAGCAGCAGGCTGCCACGCAACCGAGCGATCTGCTGATTCTGTATGCGAACCGGCAAACGGCCGACAAGGTCGTGGCGCTGGCGTTCGAGATCGCGCGCGCCAATGCCGAGCTGCTCAGCAGCGAAGCCGGCGTGAAACGGGAGGCGGACGAGGCGGCGTCCGAGCAATCCCTCACTCGCTTGCGCAAGAGATTGGAAGAGCGGCGCACGTCGATCCAGGCCGAGATCGAGGCCACCCGCCGCCAGGCCGCGAGCGCGCCCAAGGCGGAGCAGGGCCCGCTGCAATCGCGAATCTCCCTGCTGCAGGGTCAGCTGGACCTGGTGAACGCCCGGCGCAACATGATCTCGAACATGTCGCAGTTCGAGAGCGAGACCGACACGACCGGTTTCGGCGCCAATGCCCTGAAGGCGCACATCGATGCGATCGCCGCTTCGATTCCGGCGGCGAGCGGGACGCCCACTCCCGTGACTGCGGCGTCGGCTGCTGCGCCGACTGCAGGCCCGAGCCCGGCTGCGGCCGGCACGCTGAGCCGATTCGGCATCTGGGACCTCGCGGCGACTGTGTTCCGGCTGTCGTCCAAAGCGGGCACGATCAAGCAGGCCGATGAGCGCACGGCCCAGCTGGAGGAGACTTTCAGGCAGATTCGTACGCCGCCGATGGATCAGCTGAAGCGGCTCGCGGAGCGCGGCGACCAGCTGCAGGCCCAGGCCGAGAGCGGGACCGATACGAACTTCCGCGGTATGCGCGATCAGTACGACACGCTCGCGTGGCTGTTCCAGCAGACCTCCGCGATCGTGACGCCGCTCAGTAAGGCCGGCGTGCTGCTGGCGCAGTATCGCCGCAATCTCGACAACTGGCGGATCGCGACCGAGCGGCAGTATCGCGAGGCGCTCGAGGCGCTGGGCCTGCGCGTTCTGCTGTTCGTTGCGCTGCTCGCGTTCGTGTTCGGGCTCGCGCATTTGTGGCGGCGGGCTGTATATCGCTACGTCCATGAGGCGCGCCGCCGCTCGCGGCTGCTGTTGCTGCAGAAGGTCGTGTTGTGGACGCTGGTCGTGGCGATCGCGGCCTCGACCTTCGTGACCGAGCTCGGCTCGCTGGCGACGTTCGCGGGCCTGATCACGGCCGGCCTCGCAGTCGCGATGCAGAGCGTGCTGGTCTCGATCGTCGGCTACTTCTTCCTGATCGGCAAATACGGCATCCGCGTCGGCGACCGCGTGCAGATCGGCAGCGTGACCGGCGAAGTGATCGAGATGGGGCTGGTGCGCCTGCACCTGATGGAGCTGTCGGGCGAAGGGCCGATGGCGCCGACCGGCCGCGTCGTGGCGTTCGCGAACTCGATCATCTTCCAGTCCTCGGGCGGGCTGTTCAAACAGATTCCGGGCGTCAATTTCGCCTGGCACGAGGTGACGTTCATCCTGCCGAGCGGCGCAGACTACGGCGCACTGAAGGACGAAATGGTGCAGGCGGTGACCCGCGTCATCGCCGACTATCGCGACGACATCGTGCGGCAGACGCGCGAAATCCAGAAGGCCGCTTCCTCGCACGAATCCGGCGATCCGCAACCTTCCGTGCAGCTGCGGTTCTCGGCCGCCAGTGTCGATGCCATTGTCCGGTACCCCGTGCAGCTGACGCATGCGGCGGAAATCGACGAGCAGGTGTCCCGCGAGCTGCTGAACGTCCTTTCGGCGCACGCCAGCGCCGCCGCCTGAGATCCCCTGACGAAATATAGGTAGCGTCACCCCCTAAATTGGGTAGCGACTGCCGATTTGCCCTTGCGCTCCCCAGCGCAGGATACGTCCCGTGCCGGGATGTTCCCGTGCAGGGGAGATGCAGATGTTCAAGCGCTTGGCTCTAGCCGCATACGGCCTCATTTGTTACGCCGTATTTTTCGCGACCTATCTCTACGCCGTCGGGTTCGTCGGCAACCTGCTGGTTCCTCGCACCATCGATGGCCCGCCGGCCGGCAACCTGGTCGCCGGCGTGGTCGTCGATCTCGTCCTGCTGCTCGCGTTCGCTCTCCAGCACAGCGTCATGGCGCGCTCCGGCTTCAAGCGCTGGATCACGCGCTCGATCCCGGAAGCGGCGGAACGCAGCACGTACGTGCTCGCTTCCAGCCTCGCGCTGCTTGCCTTGTTCGCGTTCTGGCGCCCGCTCGGCGGCGGCGTGTGGTCGGTGCAGGACCCGGTGGGCGTCGCGGTGCTCTACGCGCTGTTCGCCGGCGGCTGGCTGCTGGTGCTGGTCACGACGTTCCTCATCAACCACTTCGATCTGTTCGGCCTGCGCCAGGTGTGGTTCTACCTGCTCGGCAAGCCGTATCAGCCGATCGGCTTCCGCACGCCGAGCCTGTACCGCCTGGTGCGTCATCCGCTCTACGTCGGCTGGCTGTTCGCG
>Ga0111538_10014309_pt1 | contig 10462 bp, 10 predicted proteins | sample SoiMethybrSBSTD1_FD_79669 | JGI IMG/M metagenome (GOLD analysis project Ga0111538, IMG submission 79669) | Bulk soil microbial communities from a Populus tree surrounding site in Tennessee, USA - Soil MetaG P. TD hybrid SBSTD1 (version 2)... | ecosystem: Environmental > Terrestrial > Soil >... | reverse complement strand
CTGGGCGGCGCTCGAACAGCGCATCGACGCCGACCTCGCGGCCGGGCGGCATGCGGAGCTGGTCGGCGAGCTGAACGCGCTGATCGCTGAGCACCCGCTGCGTGAGCGGCTGCGCGGCCAGTTGATGCTCGCCCTCTACCGCTCGGGCCGGCAGGCGGAGGCACTCAGCGTCTACCGACAGGCGCAGCGCGAGCTGTCCGACGAGCTGGGGCTGGAGCCGAGCGAGGAGCTGAGGCAGCTCGAGCAGGCGATCCTGCGCCAGGACCCGGAGCTCGAACCGGCCCGCGCCGCGCCCGCGCCGTCGGGGCGATCGCTGCTGGTGACGCCGCGCGCGCTCGGCGCTGTCGACGCGCTCGTCGGCCTGGCCGAACCGCTGGCGGGCGGGGAGCCGCCGCGCGAGCTGATCGTTGCCGCGATCGTCGACAGCGCCGACCTCGCGGCCACCACGGCGGCGCTCGCCGAGCGCCGCGAGCAGCTGCTGCGGGCCGGAGTCGCGACGCGGGCGGTGGCGTTCTCGTCACGCGCGCCCGGGCGCGACGTCGTGCGACTCGCCGGCCAGGAGAACGTGGACCTGCTGCTCACCGAGATCGTCGAGCCGCGCGTGGACGATGACACGGCGACGGTGCTCGAACAGGCGCCATGCGATGTCGCGCTGCTCGTCGGGGCACTGCGGCCCGGGCCCGTGCTCGTCCCGTTCGGCGGCGCCTGGCACGACTGGGCGGCGCTCGAGCTCGGCGCCTGGGTCGCGCGCGCGACCGGCGCGCGCCTGCGCCTGATCGGAGCGGTCGGCACGGACGAGGCGCCGGACGCCAGCCGCCTGCTCGCCGACGCATCGCTGATCGTCCAGCGGACTGCCGGGATCGTGGCCGAGCCGCTGCTCGCCCCGCCGGGCCGCGGAGTGCTCGCGCTCGCCGACGGCGCCGGGCTGCTGGTCGTCGGCTTCTCGGAGCGCTGGCGCCAAGAAGGGCTGGGGAGGGTGCGAGCGACGCTGGTGGAGGCGCCGCCCGCACCGACCGTGCTGGTCCGTCGCGGACCACGGCCGGGCGGGCTGGCGCCACCCGAGACGGTCACGCGGTTCGGCTGGTCCTTGACGTCTTGACGACGGCGAAGGCGCCGCCGAGCGCGATCAGCGTCAGCCCGACCACGCCGGCCGCGCCGATCCCGACGTCGTTCCAGTCGAGCCCGTCGGCGGCGGGCGCGGCCGGCTGGGGGGCCGGCACGCGGACGACCGTCACCTCGGGCGCGTTGAACGTGCCGCGGCCTTCGGCGGCGTCGCGGGCGTCGGGGGACCGCAGGTCCTGGCCGGCGACGCCCTGGATCGGATAGTTCGGGTCCTGCGCGTGCGGGTCGGCGATGGCCGTCGGCGCCGCGAGCGCGGCGATCGCGAGGCCCAGCGCGGCACTGCGGGTAAGGCGGGTCATGGTGACTCCTGGTGCTCTGCGACCGCCCAGTGCGGTCGTCTTGCGGTGCACGGTGACCGGCGCCGGTATACGCACGGAAGACGTTCGGCAAATGCCGGTATACGCCGTCCCCGCACGAGGATCATCGATTATCTATGATGCGCGGTCGAGTTCGAGGGCGAGGAGGAGAAGCATGGCCGTGACCGAGGAGGTCCTGGGGGAGTTCCACGGATCGGACGAGTTCCCGATCGAGTGGCAGGAGGGCGAGAAGGAGCTCTTCTGGATCTACGACGACCTCCACATCCCGAATCCAGTGTCGCCGATGTTCTTCGACATCGGGGGCTGGTGGCTGACCTGCGACCACATGTTCCGGCGCTTCGGCACGCCGTTCGCGTGCGACTGGATCGCCAAGGAGATCAACGGCTACGTCTACACGGCCGCCGTGCCGGCCGACGCGGACGTCCGCAGCGAGGCGACCGAGTACCAGGCACGCTACGTGCCACGCGTCCCGCGCGACGCCGAGCACCCCGCGAAGATCGGCGCCTACCTCGGCTGGGTGCTGCCCGAGTACGCCGGCAACTTCCTCGCCTGGTGGCGTGAGCGGCTCCGCCCGGAGATCGAGCGCAACTTCGCGTACCTGGACGGCATCGACTACGACGCCGCGAACATGCGCGAGATGGCGGTCTACCTCGAGGACGCGATCGACGTCCACGACCGCCACTGGAAGATCCACTGGATGCTCAACTTCGCGCAGTTCGCGTCCACCACGAACCTCAACGCGGTGATCGCCGAGGTCCGCGGCGGCGAGGACCCGGGCCTGATGGGCCGGCTGCAGTCGAGCCTCGAGGACCGCAACTGGGACTCGGTCGAGGACCTCTGGAAGCTCAAGGAGGAGATCAAGGGCGACAACGAACTCTCCGCCGCGTTCGAGGGCGAGACCGCGGGTGACGTGATGAAGGCGCTCGACGGGTCCGACCGCGGCCGGAAGTTCGTCGAGGAACGGATCGTCGAGCACCAGAAGGCGTTCGGCTACAAGTCGATCTGGTCGCACGAGTTCGCGTTCAAGACCTGGCGCGAGGACCCGGCGCCGATCGTCGAGGCGATCCGCGGCTACATCGCCACCGACTACGACTACCCGTCGAACATCGACGCGGTCCGCAAGGACCTCGAGGCCGCCAAGGTCGAGGTGTTCGAGGGCGTCGAGGGCGACAACCGGGCGAAGCTGCAGGAGGCGCTCGACCTCTCGCTGGGCATGAACCCGCTGACCCCGGACCACCACTTCTACATCGACCAGGGGACCAACGCGCGGCTGCGGATCGCGCTGATCGCGATCGGGGGCAAGCTCGCCGACGCCGGCGTGCTCGAGGACCGCGAGGACGTGATGTACCTCCGGTACAACGAGCTGCGCCTGCTGATGGCCGACCAGGGCGCGTTCGACGCCAAGGAGCTCGTGTCCGATCGCCGCGACTACCGCGAGGACGCGGCCGAGCAGCGCCCGCCGTCGTGGGTCGGAACCGCGACCAAGACCGCGCTCGACTTCCCCTACAACGCGCTCTGGGGCTTCCCGGAGAAGTTCTACGCGGGCGAGCCGTCGACGACCGGCGAGGTCAAGGGCCTCGCGGCGTCGCCGGGCGTGGTCGAGGGCCCGGCGCGCTTCGTCGCGTCGCTGGACGAGTTCGACCAGGTCAAGGACGGCGAGATCCTCGTGTGCCGGATGACCAACCCTGCGTGGGTCGTCCTGTTCACGAAGATCACCGGGCTGGTGACGGAGGCCGGCGGCGCGGTGTCGCACCCGGCGGTCGTGGCGCGCGAGTTCGGGATCCCAGCGGTGGTCGGCACGACGAACGCGGGGGAGCGGATCAAGACCGGTGACCGGATCCGGGTCAACGGCTCGACGGGCGTGGTCGAGATCCTCGGCTGATGCAGCCGGAGTGGATGGCACCCACCTCCCTCGAGGAGGCCTTATCGCTGCGCGCCGAGCGCGGCGACGAGGCGACGGTGCTCGCGGGCGGGACGTTCCTGGGGATCCTCATGAACCAGGGCTTCCTGTCGCCGAGCGCATTCCTGTCGCTGGGTGCCGTCCCGGAGCTCCGCACGATGGAGGTCGTGGACGGCGAGCTGCGCCTCGGCGCGATGGTCACGCACCGGCGCGTCGAGCGCGAGGCGAGCGACTGGCCGGTGCTGGCGCGCGCGTTCGGGCTCGTGGCGAGCCCGCGCGTGCGCAACGTCGCGACGGTCGGCGGCGTGCTCGCCGACGCGGACTACGCGAGCGATCCGCCGGCGATGCTGGCGGCGCTCGAGGCCCGCGCCGTGCTGCGCTCGCCGCGGGGCGACCGTGAGGTGTCCGTGGGCGAGCTGATCCTCGGCTACTACGAGACGTGCATCGAGCCCGACGAGCTGCTCGTCGAGGTGCGCGTGCCGGCGCAGCCGGAGAAGGCGACCTACCGCAAGTTCCGCTCACGGTCGGCCGAGGACCGGCCGTGTGCGGCGGTCGCCGCCGTCAACGATGGCGACAAGCTGCGCGTGGTGGTCGGCGCGGTCGCGGAGAGGCCGCAGGACTTCCCGGACCTGTGCGCGGGCGAGGCGGCCGAGATCGGCGCCAGGTACGCCGAAAGGATCGAGCCGCTGAGCGACTCGCGCGGGTCGGCGAAGTACCGCCGGCGCGTGATCGCCGCCGAGGTCCGCCGCGCTGTCGAGGAGGTCGCGTGGACCCCCGCGTGACCGCCGATCTGCGCTACTCGGTCGAGGTCGAGCGCCCGGGGATGCTGCACGCCGCGTTCGTGCGGTCCGAGGTGCCGCACGCGCGCGTGACCGTGGTCGAGCCGCCGGACCTGCCGGACGACGTGGTGCTGCTCACGCCGGAGGACGTCGCTGACCTGGGCTTGTACGGCTGTCAGGTCAAGGATCAGCGCGTGCTCGCCGACACCGCGCGCCACGTCGGCGATGTCGTGGCCGCCGTGGCCGCGCCCACGCGAGCGGCGGCGAGAGCGGCGGCGAAGAGCATCGAGGTGGCGTACAAGGATCTGCCCGCGGTGACCGACCCGCTGGCGGCCGTCGCGCCGGGCGCGCCGCTGCTGCACGCGCAGGCCGCCGCGTCGGCGAAGGACGCGGTCTCGATCGACGTGCGGCCGATCCCCGGCACCAACGTCTGCCACCGCTTCCGCATCCGCCACGGCGACGTCGCGGCCGGGTTCGCCGACGCCGAGGTCGTGGTCGAGGAGGTGTACCGGACCGCCGGCGCCGCGCACGCGCCGATGGAGCCGCACGCCGCGCTCGCCGAGTGGGAGGACGGGAAGCTGACGGTCTGGAGCGGCACGCAGACGCCGTTCAACACCCGCGCCGACCTCGCCGGGGCGTTCGGGATCGACCCCGAGCGGATCCGGATCATCGCGCCGCCGATGGGCGGCTCGTTCGGGGCCAAGACGTTCGTGCGGCTCGAGGCGCTCGTGGCGGCGCTGGCGCGCAAGGCGGGCAGGCCCGTGAAGGCGGTGCTCGACCGCGCCGAGGAGTTCGTCACGCTCAACCGCCACCCGGCGATCGTGCGCGTCCGGCTCGGTGCCAAGCGCGACGGCACGCTGGTGGCCAAGGAGGTCGACTGCTGGGTCGACACCGGCGCGTACGCCGACTGCGGCCCGGGCGTGGCGACCAAGATGGGCTACGCCGGCGTCGGCCCGTACCGGATCCCGCACGTGCGCGTGGACTCGCTGGCGATCTACACGAACCTGCCGCCCAACGGCGCCTACCGCGGCTACGGAGCGATGCAGTCGGTGTGGGCGTCCGAGCGCACGATGGACCTGCTGGCGCGCGAGCTGGACATGAGCCCGCTCGAGCTGCGCCGCCGCAACCTGCTGCGCGACGGCGACGTCTTCGCCACCGGCGAGGTCATGCACGACGTGCACTTCGACGACTGCCTGCAGGCCGCGGCCGACGCGGTCGACTACGAGGCCGACCCGCGCGGGAAGGGCCTGTGCGTGCTGCTCAAGGGCATGCAGACGCCGAGCCGCGCGGCGATCTCCGTCGAGCGCACGCCGGTCGGCTTCGTCGTGCGCAGCGCGTCGTGCGAGATGGGCCAGGACGTGCGCCAGTCGATCAAGCTGATGGGCGCCGAGCTGCTCGGCTGCGAGCCGGGGCAGATCGAGATCCCCGATCCCGACACCGACACGTCGCCGTTCGACACGCGGACGACGTCCAGCCGCTCGACCTACATGATGGGCCGGGCGCTGCGCGAGGCCGTCGCGGATCTGGAGCGCGACGGCGAGCGCGGGTTCGGCGAGGTCCGCAACGAGGGCGGGCTCGATCCCGACACCGGCCAGGGCATCGCCTCGACCCACTGGCACCAGGGCGCCGCGGCCGCACGCGTGACCGTCGACGAGGACACCGGGCGGCTGACCGTCGAGCACGTGCACGCCGCCGTCTACGCGGGCCGCGTGGTCAACCGCGCCGGCGCCGAGCTGCAGAACGAGGGCTCGATGCTGATGGGGCTCGGGACCACGCTGTTCGAGGCCGTCGAGTTCGCCGACGGGCAGGTGACCAACGCCAACCTGTCCGACTACAACGTGCCCGCGTTCGGCGACCTGCCACGCCTCACGCACGAGCTGATCGAGCGCGAGGGCGCGGAGGTGCACGGGCTGGGTGAGACGGCGCTGCCGCCGATCCCGCCGGCGATCGGCAACGCGCTCGCGACGCTCGGCGCGCACGTGACCGAGCTGCCGATCACCGCCGAGCGCGTGCTGGAGGCGCTCGAGCGATGACCGTCGACGTGATCCTCAACGGCCGCGCCACCACGCTCGAGGCGCGCAGCGACGAGATGCTGCTGCCCGTCCTGCGCCGGCAGGGCCTGCTGTCCGTCCGCGAGACGTGCGGGATCGGCGTCTGCGGCGCCTGCACGGTGCTGCTCGACGGCGAGCCCGTGTCCGGCTGCCTGATGCTGACGGCGGCCGCCGCCGGGCGCGAGATCACGACCGTCGAAGGGCTCGACGAGGCCGATCCCGTGCTGCGCGCGTTCAACGAGGAGCACGCGTTCCAGTGCGGCTGGTGCACCCCGGGCTTCGTGCTGACCGTGAAGGCGATGCGTCCCGGCGACGACGTCCGCGAGGCGCTCGGCGGCAACCTGTGCCGCTGCGGCTGCTACGTGAAGATCGAGGAGGCGGTGCGCAAGTGCGCTACGTGACCTACGACGCCGGGACCGGCCCGCGCGTCGGCATGATGGCCGGTGACGGCGGCACGGTGATCGACCTTGCGTTCGGCGGCGACATGGTCGCCTACATCGAGGCCGGCGCTCCGCTGGAGACGACGATCCCCGTGCCGGGCATGGTGCGCCTGCGCGCGCCGCTGCGCCCCCGCTCGCTGCGCGACTTCCTCGCGTTCGAGGGCCACATGAAGAACGCGCTCAGCCGCCTCGGCCGGCCGATCCCGGACGAGTGGTACGACGTCCCCGCCTACTACAAGGGCATGCCGGACACCGTGATCGGGCCCGAGGACGAGATCCCGTGGCCGGCCTACAGCGACAAGCTCGACCACGAGCTCGAGCTCGCCGCGGTGATCGGGCGCGAGGTGCGCGACGTCGCGCGCGAGGACGCGCTCGACTGCATCTTCGGCTACACGATCTGGAACGACCTGTCGGCGCGCGACGTGCAGGCGCGCGAGCTGCCGGTCGGCATGGGGCCGGGCAAGGCCAAGGACTGGGACGGCTCGAACGTGCTCGGGCCGTGCATCGTCACGGCCGACGAGCTCGATCCGGCGGACCTCGCCATGCGCGTGAGCGTCAACGGCGAGCTGTGGGGCGAGGACACCTCCGCCCACATGCACCACACGTTCGCCGACATGATCGCCTACGCCTCGCGCGCGCAGACGTTGTATCCGGGCGACGTGCTCGGGTCCGGCACCGCCGCGGGCGGCTCCGGGCTCGAGCTCGACCGCTGGCTGCAGCCCGGCGACGTCGTCGAGATGGAGATCCAGGGGATCGGCGTGCTGCGCAATCGCATCGGACAGAAGGGAGCTGCCTGACATGGCCTACGTCGTGTGCGCCAAGTGGACCGCCAAGGAAGGGGAGGAGGACCGGCTCGCGGAGATCTGCGAGGAGATGACCGAGCCGTCGCGGGCCGAGCCCGGGAACCTCTTCTACCAGGCAAATCGGTCGCCGGAGAACCCGCGCCTGTTCTTCCTCTACGAGCAGTACGAGGACGAGGCCGGCTACGAGGCGCACATGGCGTCCGAGCACTTCACGCGCCTGGTCAAGAACGAGGCGATACCGAACATCCTCGAGGCCCGCGAGCGGGAGTTCTACGAGACCCTATGAAGCTGGAGAACGAGTTCACGGTGCCGGCGCCGGTCGAGCGCGCGTGGGACGTGCTGCTCGACGTCGAGCGCGTCGCGCCGTGCCTGCCCGGCGCCACGCTCGAGGGCGAGCAGGACGGCGAGTACGCGGGCACGATGAAGATCAAGATCGGCCCGATTACCACGAGCTACAAGGGCACGGTCAAGATCGAGGAGGCCGACGAGGCGGCGCGCCGGGCGGTCATGCGCGCACAGGCGCGCGACAGCCGCGGGCAGGGCACCGCCGCCGCGACTATCACGTCCACGATGGAGGAGGTCGAGGGCGGCACGCGCGTGCACGTCGAGACCGACATGCGCATCACCGGCCCGGCCGCGCAGTTCGGCCGCGGCGTGATGCAGGACGTGAGCGCGAAGCTGATGGGCCGCTTCGCCGACTGCCTGGCCGCGGAGATCGCCGGGGCGGCCCCGCCCGCCGCCGAAGAGGCCGGCGGCGCCCCCGCGCCGTCTCCCGAGGCGCCCGCGGCACCTCAGGTGGAGACGTCAGGGAAGGTCGCCGGCCCGTTCAACCCGGCGGCGGACCCGCCGCCCGGCCCGGCGGGTGACGCGGCCGCGGCGGCGGCGAAGCCCGCGGCGGCGCCGCGGCGCAGCGAGGAGGTCCTCGACCTCGGTGAGGCGAGCCGCGAGGCGGTGCTCAAGCGCGTCGCGCCGGTCGCGGCGGTGATGCTCGGCCTGATCGTGATCCTCGGCCTGCGCAGGAGGGGGCGATGAGCGAGCTCGATCGGTTCCGGCTCGACGGCCGCGTGGCCGTGGTCTCCGGCGGGTCCGGTGGCATCGGCGTGCGGTTGTGCGCGGCGCTCGCGGGTGTCGGCGCCCGCCTCGTCGTGATCGGCCGCGACGCCAGCCGTGCGTCCACTGCGCTCGACCAGGCGGGCGGCAACGGGATCGCCGTCGCGGCGGACGTGACGAGGAAGACCGACGCCGACCACGCGATCGACATGGCGAAGGCGGCATTCGGCCGCGTCGACGTGATCATCAACGCCGTCGGCGGCGGTGCCGGCGGCGCGCTGTACCCGGCCGAGGAGTATCCCGAGTCCGAGTGGGACCGGATGCTCGACCTCAACCTGCGCAGCGCGCTGCTGCCCACGCAGGCGGCCGTGCGGGCGATGATCGAAGGCGGCAACGGCGGCCGCGTGCTGCACGTCTCCTCGGTCCGCGGGCAGCTCGGCATCGACAACGGGTTCTCCGCCTACGTCGCCGCCAAGGGCGCGCTCGACGCGCTGACCCGCCAGCAGGCGACCGAGTGGGCCAAGCACAACATCACCGTCAACGCGATCTCGCCGACGTTCGTCAAGACCCCGCAGGTCGAGGACCTGCTGAGCGACGACGCGTTCCGCGAGGGTCTCTACAAGCGCATCCCGCTCGGGCGGATCGCCGAGACCGACGACGTGGTCGGCGCCGTGCTGCTGCTCTGCAGCGACGCGTCCGCGTTCATCACCGGCCAGGTGCTCACGCTCGACGGGGGACTGACTGCGTGCCAGTGACCGACCCGCCGTTCATCCGCTCGAACCTGCGCGAGCAGATCAAGGACGTGATCTTGCAGCGCATCGTCGCCGGCGAGTACTCGCCGGGCGAACGGCTGGTGGAAACGCGGATCGCGCAGGAGCTCGGCGTGTCCCAGGCGCCCGTACGCGAGGCGCTGCGGGATCTCGAGCAGCTCGGCTGCGTCGTGCATGAGCCGTTCCGCGGCTGCTCGGTGCGGGCCTTCAGCGCGGAGGAGCTGCTCGAGGCGTTCCCGGTGCGCGCCGCCCTCGAGGCGCTGGCCGCCCGCCTGGCCGCTGAACGGATCACCGAGGACGAGCTCCTCCGGCTCGCCGAGCTGCTGCAGAGGATGCGCGCCGCGGCGCAGCGCGGCGACGCCCACGACCAGTCACAGGCCAATGCGTCGTTCCATGCCACGATCGTGCGCGCCGCGCGCAATCCGACACTCGAGCGCCAGTGGTCGTTCCTGGAGCCGTTCTCCCGGACCTACCTCACGGTCTCACAGCCGGGACTCGACCTGCTCGCGCTGTCTGAGCGCCACGTGCCGATCCTCGAAGCCCTGCGCGCCCGCGACGGCGAGGCCGCCGCCGCGGCCATGCATCAACACCTCATGGACGCCGCTGAACTGCTGAAGGAGCTCGCTTGAGACGCATCGTCGACCTCTCCATGCCGGTCCACGCCGACATGCTCACGTTCCCGCGCGTGCCGCCGCCGGCGCTGTGCGTGTACGAGAGCCACACCGAGTTCGCCGAGCGCATCGGCGCGGCCGCGCACGGCGTCGACTCGCTGACCGCGAGCTACCTCGTCGTCCAGAACGATCACGTCGGGACCCACTGCGACGCGCGCAAGCACATCGTGCCGACCGCGGGCGGGCCGGACACGATCCCGCTCGAGTACTGCTACTCGGACGGCGTGCTGCTCGACTTCACCGACCGCGCGCCCGGCGACATCATCAGCGCCGCCGACATCGAGGCCGCGCTGGCCAAGATCGAGTACGAGGTCAAGGAGCGGGACATCGTCCTCATCCACACCGGCGCGGGGTCTTACAACACCGAGGAGCGCTACCGCACCGACCACCCGGGCATGAGCGCCGAGGCTACGCGGTGGCTGATCGAGCGCGGCGTGCGGATGATGGGCTGCGACGCGATCACGTTCGACCCGCCGGTGTGGGCGATGTTCGAGAAGAAGAAGTTCTGGGAGGCCCACCGCGTGATGTGGGACGAGGAGTACTGGCACCTCGAGAACCT
>Ga0111538_10014308_pt1 | contig 10462 bp, 10 predicted proteins | sample SoiMethybrSBSTD1_FD_79669 | JGI IMG/M metagenome (GOLD analysis project Ga0111538, IMG submission 79669) | Bulk soil microbial communities from a Populus tree surrounding site in Tennessee, USA - Soil MetaG P. TD hybrid SBSTD1 (version 2)... | ecosystem: Environmental > Terrestrial > Soil >... | reverse complement strand
CGGCGCGTCCTCGCGGATTTTCGCGAGTGCGATTTCCGGCACCACCGTGTAGTTCGAGAATGTTGAGGTGCCCATGTAGTGGTGAACCTTGCTGCCCCCGAGCGAGAAGCGGCTGGTGCCGTCCGGCATCAGCACTTGTCCCTGCGTGACGCGGATCGCCTGGCACAAGTTGGTTTTCTCCGAAACGCAGTACTCGCACTGCCGGCATTCCGGGACGTACAGCGGCACGACGTGATCGCCCTTCCTCAACGTGGTGACGCCGGGCCCGATCTCCACGACCACGCCCGCGCCCTCGTGGCCCATGATCGCGGGAAACAGGCCCTCGGGATCGGCGCCCGAGAGCGTGAACTCGTCGGTATGGCAGATGCCGGTCGCCTTGATCTCGATCAACGCTTCACCCGCCTTCGGCCCATCCACTTCGACGGTCTCGATGGTGAGCGGCGCACCTGCCTTGTGCGCGACTGCGGCTTTGCATTTCATTCTGTCCTCCTGCGATGATCCGGCTGTCCCTGTACTATAGCGCGTGCCATGACTGCATCCCCGTACCGCGGGCGCTTCGCGCCCTCTCCCACCGGGCCGCTCCATTTCGGTTCCCTGGTCACGGCAACGGGCAGTTATCTCGAAGCGCGCGCGCACGGCGGCGACTGGCTGGTGCGCATGGAAGATCTCGATCCCCCGCGCGTCGCGCCGGGCGCCGCGGAAGAGATCCTGCGTGCGCTAAAAGCCTGCGGCATGCAGTGGGATGGAGAAAACGTGCGCCAGAGCGCGCGCAATGACGCCTACCACGCCGCGCTGCACCGGCTGCGCGAAAAAAAACGCGTCTATCCGTGCGCCTGCAGCCGCCGCGAGATCGCGGACTCGGCCATCGCCGGCATCGACGGCCTGGTCTACCCGGGAACGTGCCGGGCGGGGTTGGCCCCGGGCAAGACCGCGCGCGCGTTGCGCATCGACACGCGCGGAGCAACGGTTGCTTTCGATGACGCGCTGCAGGGACACGTCGCGCACGACATGGAGAAGGAATTCGGCGATTTCGTGCTGCTGCGCGCCGACGACGTCTACGCCTACCAGCTGGCGGTGGTGGTGGACGATGCCGAGCAAGGCATCACCGACGTCGTGCGCGGGGCGGACCTGCTGGGCTCGACGCCGCGGCAGATCTACCTGCAGCGGTTGCTGGGCGTGCCGCAACCGCGCTACGCGCACCTGCCGGTGGCCGTCAGCAAAGCGGGGGAGAAACTCTCCAAGCAGACCTTCGCCACCCCGATCGACGCTGGCAATCCGCTGCCCGCACTGGTCGCCGCGCTGGAATTTCTCGGCCAGCAACCGCCGCGCGAACTCGCGCGCGCAACTATCAAGGAACTATGGGATTGGGCCCTGAGAAATTGGCGGCTGGAACAGGTGCCACGAGTCGTGGCAGTGCCCGCCAATTTCCGTGACTAGCGGATAGCGGGTCGCGGCTCGTGGCAACCATCCGCAATCCGCGAACCGCGATTCACCAGAAAAAAGGATCGGACTGCGTCATCGAGCCCTCCGATACGCGCCACGAGGCGATGCCGCCGCGATACCACATCACGTTGGTATAGCCCAGCGCGATGGCGCGCAGCGCCGCGTTGTAAGAAAGCCAGCACTCCGAGTCCACGCAGTAAAACACCATGGGGCGGCTCTTGTCGCCGCCGGCGAAGGCCGCAATCGCGCCCGCGAAGCGCTTCTCTTCGGCACGGTCCATATCGCCGGCCCCCGCGCCTATCATCCAGAACGCGCCCGCAAGGGTCCGATGCACGCCGCCGCCCAGCACATCGATCAGGTACGGGCGCTGCGGTTGTTCCAGCAATGCTTTCAATTCACCCGTGGTCACTACTTTTCCGCCCGGTATCCGCGTTGGGGTTGGCCCGTGGTAGCCGACGGTGCGCAATTGCGTGGCCGGCGGCACGCCCCAGTCGCGGTCTTCGTCGGCGTAGACCTCCGGCTTGGCGCCCGCTTGCGCATGCACATGCATCGCGCAAAATGCGGCCGGCAGTGCCAGCAGCGCGGCGAGCGCGATGGGAATTACCTTGTTCGTCATGACTCCCCCGTGACGTATTTCAATTCTAATTTCGGCTTAGTTTAGCTTAATCCCCCCGCGCGTTGCGCAGGGTCGCGTCAGGCTGCGCGGAATCCGTTGCCAGCGTCCCGCGGGACCGCTTGGCGCTCGCAATCTGCGCGATCGCTTCGCGCAGTTGCGACACCGCCGCCCGGCCCGCCGCCTCGCCGGCAGCGATGTTCGCCTCCTTCTGATCGAAGTCGAGCATGCGGCCGCGCGTGGTCTGCGGCACGATCACGATGTCCGCGGCACCGAGCTCTTCCGCGAGGATCGCGTAACGGCCGCTTCGGCCGTATTGCGCCATGGCGCCTGGTGCATTGTGTGCCTGCGCGAACCAGGACACATCCACCGCGATCACGACGTCCGCGCCCATGGCACGCGCAAGCTTCACCGGCACCGGGTTCGTGATCCCGCCGTCCAGGTACTCCTCGCCGTTGATGACAGGCGGGACGAACAGGTTCGGGACGCTCGCCGAAGCGCGCACAGCGAGGCCGGTATCCCCGCGGTTGAACACCGTCATGCGCCCGCTCTTTGCCTGGGTCGCAACCACCGCGAACGGCTTCGCCAGGCGCTCGATCGGTTTGCCGCCTACCAGGCGATTCACGAATTCCTGCAATGCCTCGCCCTTGACCCAGCCTTTGCCGAACAGCACCAGATCCACCACGTCGGTCTTCTCCATCGCGAGCGCAATCTCTTCCAGTTCTGCCGCACGGCGGCCGCTGGCGTAGAGCGCGGCGACCACGGCCCCGGAGCTCGACCCGGTCACAATGTCGGGGGCGATGCCGGCTTCCTCGAGCGCCTTGATCACGCCGACGTGGGCGAAGCCGCGCGCCCCGCCGCTGCCCAGCGCGAGCGCAATCAGTGGCCGGTCGGACACGAGCGGCTTGATCGCCGCCTGGCGCGGCGCGCCGTCGCCCTGGTAATCCGTCGGGAAAAGGGAGCAAGCCGCAACGAGGCAGGCGGCGGCGAGAACGAGGGCGCGACGCATCATGGGGGCGAGTGTAATTGAAAGGGTCGTATCAGCGACAGCGTCCTCCAATTCGAGTTCCCGGCGGCACGGCATCCGTGTTCCGTGTTAGTCCGTCGGTTGATTTCAGCGGTCAAACCGGACAGAATTAGTCCCCGAAACGCGCGCACGCGACGCGTCGAATAACAGGAGGAATCGATGAAGCAGCTCAGCTTGTTGTCATTTCCGCTGGCGTTGACGCTGGCCGCCTTTGCGGCGCCCCTTGCGGCCCAGAATGCGGCAAAGGATTACCCCAGCCGGCCGATACGGATGATCGTACCCAATGCGCCGGGCAGCTCCGTGGATACCCTGAGCCGGATCATGGGCGCCGGGATATCGCAGGTGCTCGGGCAGCAGGTCATCATGGACAACCGCGCAGGCGCAGGCGGCGTGATCGGCATGGAAATCGCCAAGGAGGCGAATCCCGACGGTTACACCATGATCGCCGCCACCACCGCGGCTTCGACCATTGCCGTGCAGCTGATGAAGAAGCCCACCTTCGACCCGGTAAAGGACTACGACTACGTCGTGCAGTTTGCCGAAACGCCGAACGTGCTGGTCGTCAACCCGTCGCTGCCGATCAAGTCCACGCGGGACCTGATCAACTACGCCAAGAACAACAAGGGCAAGTTCAACATGGCCTCCGCCGGCGCCGGCTCGCAAAGCCATCTGTCGGGCGCGTACTTCCAGCAGGCCGCCGGCATCGACTCGCTGCATGTCCCGTACAAGGGCGGCGGTGCGTCGGTTGGGTCAGTGGTCGCCGGTGAATCCCATTGGACTCTGACGCCGGCCGCAGCGGTCATGTCGCTGGTGAACTCTGGCAAGCTGCGCGCCCTCGGGCAGAGCTTGCCCAAGCCCTCGCCGCTGTTGCCCAATATCCCGCCGATCGCCGAGGCAATTCCCGGCTTCGATTACAGCGGGTGGCAAGGCTTCTTCGTGCCGAAGGGCACGCCGAAGGCCATTACCGACAAGCTGCGTGAAGCGGTGGTGCAGGCCACGAAACTGCCTGAAACCAGCAAGGCGCTCGCGATCCAGGGAACGGAAATCGTCATTCGCGGGCCGGCCGAATTTCGCAAGTTGGTGGCAGAATCGATGGTCCAGAACGCCAAGGTGGTCAAGTTGACCGGATTGACGGCCAACTGATCTGCGAGTGACCAGTGACCGGTGACCGGTGACCGGAATCAAGGGCGGCCATGGCCGCCCTTTGTTTTCCCAGGCCAGCATGCAACAAGACCCCAGTAGCAGCGGCGATTTGCTTGTGCCCGGTGGCGGGCGCGACCTTGAGCTACTGAAAGCCGAGGTGCAGCGGCGCGCCGACCGCGGAATGCCGCCGCTTGGCGGGATTACGCCCGATGACGCCAGGGCCGCCCTCGCCCGCATATCCAGCCTCGAGCGCGAGAAATGGGCCGCCGCTTTCAATGCAGTCGCCGAGAACCACTGGCAGCGCGCCGAATCCGCGGGCGGGAATCGCGCAGATGCGGCGAAAGCATACTGGCAGGCCTGGCGCCTGTTTCACTTCGCGCGCTGGCCGACCGAGAACGCGCCGGCAAAACGGCACGCCAAGCAGCGCGCGCTGGAAGCATTCCGCAAGTACGCCGCGCTGGTCGATCCGGCAATCGAGACCGTGCGCATTCCATTCGAAGGAAAGGAAATCATCGCGTACCTGCGGCTGCCTGCCGACATTCGCCCCGCGCCGCTCGTCTTCGGCATCGCGGGACTCGACTCGCGCAAGGAAGATGTGGCGGCGCACACCGACGGCTACCTGAAGCACGGCATCGGCATTTTTTCCATCGATCTGCCGGGGACGGGGGAATCGCTCCACGCCGCCGCCGAGGTCGGCAGCGACCGCATCTTTTCCGCCGCGCTCGATTACCTGGCCAAACGCCCGGACGTGGACGCTGCGCGCATCGTCGTTCAGGGCCGCAGCTGGAGCGGGCACTGGGCCGCCAAGCTCGCGATCACCGAGCGTGCCCGGCTGCGCGGGTCGGTCATGCACGGCGGGCCTATACATCATTATTTCCAGTCGCAGTGGCTCACGTCGTCGCTCTCGACCGGTGAATACCTCTACGATTACCTCGAAGCGAAATGCGCGATGCACGGCGCGAGCCGGCTCGACGACCTGCTCGCCAAGGCGCGCCCGTTCTCGCTGCTCGACCAGGGACTGCTCGACCGCCCCTCCTGCCCGATGCTCGTGGTAAACGGCGCGCGCGATTCGCAGGTCCCGATCGCGGACCTTTACCTCCTGCTCGAGCACGGCGACGTCAAGGATGCGTGGGTCAACCCGGAAGGCGGCCACATGGGGCGCTCGCCGCAATGGCCCGGCCCTGTGATTGCGGAAAAGGTGCTGATGCCGTGGATGCGGCAGAAGCTGGGATAATGGGATTCGAGCAGCCCCGGCGCTTACCCACTGTCGCCTATCCCGATAAAATTAGCCCCTTTCCAGGAAAACCGGAATTCGTATGAGCGGAAGCCCCGTCAAGTTGGGTATCGTAGGCCTCGGCCGTTGGGCCAAGGTGTTGACGCGCGCTTGCGGCAAGTCGGACAAGCTCTCCATCGTCGCCGGCTACAGCCGCTCGGAGGAAAAACGCGTCGCTTTCGAGAAGGAGCTGGGCGTGCCGGCCGCGCCGGACATGAAATCCCTGCTCGCCAATCCCGAGATCAAGGGCGTGATCCTGACGGTCCCCAATGAGCAGCACCTGCCAATGGCCGAACAGGTCGCGCGGGCCGGCAAGCACGTCTATACCGAGAAACCGATTGCGCAGACATTGGAAGACGGGCTGAAGATCGCGGCCCTGGAGAAACAATACGGCGTCACCGTTACGGTCGGGCACAGCGCGCGCCTGATGGCCGGCATCCGCATCATCAAGGAGCGGATCGACGCCGGCGAGCTGGGACGCGTCGCGTTCATGGAGGCGAACTTTTCCAACGAGCGGGCGCTCGAGCTGACGCCGCAGACGTGGCGCTGGTACAAAGACCGCGCGCCCGGCGGGCCGTTGTCCCAGCTTGCGATCCACCAGTTCGACGTGCTGCACCTGCTCGGCGGCGAGATCGCCGAGGTGTCCTCGATGGCGTCCAAGCTCTCGCCGGTCGGTGCAGAAGTGGACGACCAGTCGATGACGACGCTCAGGTTCGCGGATGGCAAGCTGGGATATGTCGGTTCCTGCTGGACCTCGCCCGGCATCTTTTCCGTGCGCGTGTTCGGCGCGAAGGGCCTGATGCATTACGAAATCGACTTCGGCACCTGGGACACCCCTCACCTGCTGCACAAGGCATCCACGCTCTACATCCAGCGCGGCAAGGACGGCTGGGCCAAGCGCGAGAACATCGCGCTGCCGGAAAGCGACATGTTCCGCGCCGAGCTGGAAATGTTCGCGGGAAGCTGCACTAGCGGCAAGCCGAACGAGCTGACCGCGCATAATGGCAACGTCGCCGTCGCGGTCGTCTACGCAGCGTTGAAGTCGATCGACCGCAAGGGACAAAGCGTGCGCATTGCCGACGTCATCGAGGAAACCCGCGCGAAAATCAGCGCCCAGGCGCGCGCCGCGTAGCCCGGATCACGACCCACAACCCACGACCCACGGAATTTATGCTGCCAAGCCGATATTTCATCGACCTTACCCAGCCTGAAATCGCAGCCCAGTTCCGCAAGAACCCGCTGGTGATATTGCCTGCCGGCAGCGTCGAGCAGCACGGGCCGCACCTGCCGACCGGCACCGATATCTACGCCGCCAATGTGATCGGGCACGCGGTTGCCGAGCGCATGGACGGACTGGTGCTGCCGGGCGGACCGCTGGGCGTCACGCCCATGCACATGCCGTTCGAGGGCACGATCACGCTGACACCCGAGACCTACCAGCGCGTGGTCGTTGAATCCTGCGAATCGACGGCAAAACACGGCGCGAAGCGCCTGCTGATACTGAACTGGCACGAAGGCAACATCCCTTCGCTCGCCATCGCGTCCGAGAAGCTGCACCGCGACGTTGGCATGAGCGTGATCGTGGTGCAGGCGTGCTACGTCGCAGCGGAACTCTACGGCCACGACTGCGGCGGGTTGACGCACGGCGGCGAGATCGAAGCGCTGGCGGTGCTCGCTTACCAGCCCGGCCTCGTCCACCTCGACCGCATCGACTACTCTTCCGACCAATCGCACGGCCGCAAGTGGGACAAGCTGCGCCGCACGCGCAGCTACCAGCCGGTGCTGCGCGACATCAAGACCATCGCGCCGACGGGGTGGTACGGCAGCCCCGAGCACGCGACGGTGGACAAGGGCATCAAGATGCTGAACGACATCGCCGATGCGATTGCGAAGGAGGCGGCGGACATTTTCCGCTTGCTCGACGAAGCGCAGGGCGGCACCGCCGAGATCAAGCAGCTTAAGAAGGCAAGCTGATGGCGCGCGTCCTGACCCAACGCGAAGCAAAAAGCATGGGGCTGCCCGGGCGCAAGTCGCTCGAGATCGTCTCGGGCGAAAAGGGATCACAGGCGGTGACGCTGCGACTGGTCGAAATTCCCGTGCCCCGGCCGGGTGAAACGCCGCGCGGCCCGCATTTTCACAAGGGTTTCGAGGAGTGCATCTTCGTGATGTCCGGCGAGGGCTGCACCGAGGCCGATAGCGGCAAGCACCCGTTGAAAGCCGGCGATACCATATTGATCCCTTCCGGCGAGAAGCACGTGACCCGCAACACCGGAAAGGAACCGCTGGTCCTGCTGTGCTTCTTCCCGGTACCGGACATTTCGAAACGCACCGAAGAACAAAAGGCCTGAACCATGTCATTCGATGTTCTTTGCCTGCGCCCCGAGGTCGATTTCACGCGCGCCGGCGTGACGGCGCCCTCGGGCCTGACGGTCGCCTATCGCCGGCCGGACGATCCCACTTTGCACGCATTGATCAAGGACGCGCGCGCGGTCGTAATTCCTGCGGTGGGCGGAAAGATTTCCGGCGCGCTGTTCGAAAACAGCAAGGTCAAGCTGGTGCAGGTGACCGGCGCCGGCGTGGACCGCCTCGACGAGGCGGCGATGAAAAAACTCGGCATCGCCGTTGCCAACGTCCCGGGCGGCAGCAACAGCGCCGTCGCCGAATACGCGGTTGCCTGCGCCGTCATCCTCACCCGGCGCCTGGCGTGGTCCGACATGGAAATTCGCGAAGCCAATTACGTACCCTTTCGCGGGCGCATGCTCGGCGACAACCTGCCCGGGCTCGAGGGCCTTACCGTGGGCATCGTCGGCCTGGGCACGGTCGGGTTCGCCGTGGCAGAAGCATTTCGCCGCTTCGGTTGCGAGATCGTCTACCACGACCCGACGCCGCGCGAGGAAGCCGCCGCGAAGATCGGGGCGAAGGCGTTGTCGCTCGAAGAGCTCCTCAAGGCCTCCGACATCGTGTCCCTGCATGTGCCGCTGCTGCCGCAGACCCGCAGCATGATTGGCGCCAGGCAGCTCGCCACGATGAAACCGGGGGCCGTGCTGATACACGCTTCTCGCGGCGGCATCGTGAACGAAGTCGCCCTGGCCGCCCACCTCAACTCGGGCCATATCGGCGGCGCCGCGGTGGACGTCTACTCGGTCGAGCCCCCCGACACCGACAATCCGCTGTTCGCGCTCGAAGGCGAGGCCGCGCACCGCGTGATATTCACGCCCCACGTCGCGGGCGTGACGCGCCAGGCTTCCGCCAACCTGTTCCGTGAGGCCTGGGCCAATGTCGAGCGCGTCCTCGTCAAGGGCGAACCGCCGCAAAACCGCGTGTACTGACGGCCGCGCCGTCCGGCGCGGTGCACCAAAAGGAAGACCCATGGCTCGCATTTCCCCCGCGGCGCCCGAGCAATTTGCCCAGGTCGCCGATCACATGGAGCGCTGGAAGAAGACCAAGGGCTACCCGCCCAACAGCTGGCTCGTCATGGTGCGCAAGCCCAAGGTGTTTCGCGCTTACCGCGACCTGCACACCGCCGTGATGATGGACGACGGGGAAGTGCCGAAGGCGCTCAAGTTCATGATTGCCTACGTCGTCAGCGCCGCCGCCGGCGACCCGTACTGCGCCGCGCACAACGCGGAGAATGCCGCCCATATAGCGGGAGTTTCCGTTGAAAAAATTGAAGCGCTGCCGCAGTTCCAGGCCAGCGTCCTGTTTACCCCTGGCGAGCGCGCCGCGCTGGCCCTCGCCCATGCCGCGGGTAGCTGCCCGCCGCTCGTTACCGACGCGCACTTTGCCGAAACCAGGAAGTACTACAGCGAGGACGCCGCCGCCGAGATCGTGGCGGTGATCTCCCTCCTTGGGTGGCTCAACCGCTGGAACATCACGCTCGCCACCCGGATCGAACCCGAAGCAGCTGCGTTTGCCGAGAAGCATCTCGCGCGCTCCGGCTGGACGCCCGGCGAGCACGCCGCTACCATCCCGGCTTCTCCAGGGGAAACCAAGTGAAGCAACGCAAGGAATTGGGTATTGCAGTCATCGGTGCGGGCCGCATTGGCACGCTGCGGGCGCGGCTCGCAGCCAAGCATCCGTCGGTCGGCTTCATGGCGATCGCCGATCTCGACCCCCAGCGCGCGAAAGCGCTTGCCGAGGTGGCGGGAGCCGATTTTCATACCGGCAACAACAACGAGGCGATCGAGCGCCCGGAAGTGAACGCGGTGTTCGTGTCCACGCCGGAGAGCCTGCACTCGGCGCCGGTGCGCCGCGCGCTCGAGCTCGGCAAGCCGGTTCTGTGCGAGAAGCCGATCGCACTCTCCCTGAAGGATGCCGACGACATCCTGGAGACGCTGAAGACGACGGGCGGGAAACTGCGTATCGGCTACAGCCGTCGCTACAAGGAATGCTTCCTCCGCGCCAAGGAGCAGATGGTCCACGGCCGCCTCGGGCAAGTGGTCGGGGGACTCGCCCGCGTCTACAATTCGCGCGCGCAGACCTTCGCCATCCTGAAGCGCGACCCCCACGCCACGCCGGTGCTCGACGTCCTCACCTATTACGTGGACCTGATGTGCTGGTTCCTCGAGGGCAACCGGCCGGTGGAAGTCGTCGCGCGCGGCCAGCACGGTATCTTCAAGGCGGCCGGCTACAGCGCGCACGACGCCACCTGGGCGATCGTCACCTTCGCCGATGGCGCGGTCGTCAATTTCGGCATCAGCTACGCCCTGCCGGCGCAATTCCCGACCCAGGGGCAATCCGACCGCGTCGAGCTCCTCGGCACCGAGGGAACGATGCTGATCGACGACGATCACAAGGAGCACTTGCTGTTCTCCGAGAAAGGCGTCCCGCATCCCTACGTGCCGGGACACAACCTGCAGATGGCGTTCCTCGGCAGCAATTCCGCCGGCGACTGGGCGATGGGCGATTTCTGGGGTTCGCTCGGCAACGAAACGCGCGCCTGGCTCGACCATCTCGTCACCGG